>Ga0209638_1000010_pt1 | contig 162735 bp, 122 predicted proteins | sample BarGraNGADG00211_FD_184490 | JGI IMG/M metagenome (GOLD analysis project Ga0209638, IMG submission 184490) | Arctic peat soil microbial communities from Barrow, Alaska - Barrow Graham LP Ref core NGADG0002-211 (SPAdes) (version 2) | ecosystem: Environmental > Terrestrial > Soil > Wetlands >... | reverse complement strand
GACTGACGACTGACGACTGACGACTGACGACTGACGACTGACGACTGACGACTGACGACTGACGACTGACGACTGACGACTGACGACTGACGACTGACGCAAGCGCACAGCGACAAGTGTGAAGGACCTCCTCCGCGCCTTCCTCGCGTTTCTGCGGCTGAACCGCAACGCCTCGACGCACACCGTCCGGGCGTACGAGGGAGACCTGTCGCAGTTCATTACCTATTTGGCGGGGCACTATCAGCGGCCGCGGCCGGAGCTGCAGCCATCCGACATCACCCGGCTGACGATCAGGGGGTTCCTGGCGGAGCTATTCCGGCAAGGCGAGTCGCGGGCGAGCGCCGCGCGCAAGCTGGCGGCCGTGCGTGCGTTCCTCCGGTACCTGAGGCGCGAGGGGTTGATCGAGTCGGATCCGGGGCTGCTCGTGGCCACGCCGAAACGTGAGCAGAAGATCCCGCTCCACCTCGAGTTGGACGAGATGACGCGGCTGCTCGAGACGCCTGATACGTCGGGACCGCTCGGGCGCCGCGACCGCGCGATCCTCGAGGTGCTCTACGCGTCGGGACTGCGCCTCGGCGAGCTGGTCGGCCTCGACCTCGAGGACATGAACCTCGGAAGCCGGATGGTGCGGGTGATGGGGAAGGGACGCAAGGAGCGCCTTGTGCCCTTCAACCAGAGCGCGACCGCAGCCGTGCGCGCCTGGTTGCCCGACAGGGAGACGTTGAGGAGACAGGCCACAGCCGACAGCGGACAGCGGACAGTCGTCAGCAGGCAGCGGACAGCCACGAGCCGCCGCGCCGTCCCCAATGACGAACCCCTCTTCCTGAACTACCGCGGCACGCGCCTGTCAGACCGACACGTCCACCGCCTCGTGCGACATTACGTGGCGGCCTGCAGCCTGCGCTTCGGCATCAGCCCCCACGCCATCCGCCACTCGTTCGCGACGCACCTGCTCGAAGCGGGCGCGGACCTGCGCGCGATCCAGGAACTGCTGGGACACGTGCGGCTGAGTACCACGCAGCGCTACACCCACCTCGACGCAACCCACTTGATGGACGTGTACCGCCGTGCGCATCCGCGCGCCGGCCTCGTCGCCGGGAAGAAGTAGCGAAGCTCCGCCTAAGACAGATTCCAAAGCGCACCGTAGAAACTTGCCTCACTTGTCACCACCCGGGCTTTGGAAAGTGTCTTGCGTCAGACCTGCTCGGCCACCTCTCGTCGTCCCTTGGGGAATTCGATCTTCAGCATCTTGATCTTGTAGTTGATCACGCGCGGGCTGATGGACAGCAGTTCCGCCGCATCCTTCTGCACCCAGTTCGACATCTTCAGCGCCTCGACGAGCGCGCGCCGCTCGATCTCTTCGAGGGGGATGCCGGCTGGGGGAATCCGCACGATCGACGGACCGTCCGAGTCCACCCCGGGCGTAATCGTCTCGCCCAGGCGCAGGTCGTCGAGGGTGATCAGGCTGCTCTCGGTGAGGAGGACCGCCCGCTCGATCGAGTTCTCGAGCTCCCTGATGTTGCCGGGCCAGTTGTACCGCAGCAGCAGCTTCAGCGCGTCCGGCCGGATGCCGTCCATCTTTCGCTTCAGCTCGGCCGAGAACCTCCGGACGAAGAACTCCGCGAGCGCAGGGATGTCGTCCTTCCGGTCTCGCAGCGGTGGCATGTCGATCGACACGACGTTGAGGCGGTAGTACAGGTCTTCGCGGAACTGGCCACTGGAGACCATCGTCGCGAGGTTCTTGTTGGTCGCCGCGATCAGACGAACGTCTACCTTCAATGTGCGGGTGCCGCCGAGGCGTTCGAACTCGTGTTCCTGGAGCACGCGCAGGATCTTCGCCTGCGTGTTCGCGCTCATGTCGCCCACTTCGTCGAGGAACAGGCTGCCGCCGTCGGCCTGCTCGAAGCGGCCGATCCGTTGCTTGTCGGCGCCGGTGAACGCGCCTCTCTCGTGGCCGAACAGCTCCGACTCGAGGAGGTTCTCCTGGAGCGCCGCGCAGTTGACGCGGACGAAATTGCGGGACGCGCGCAGCGAGTTGTGATGGATGGCGCCGGCGATCAACTCCTTGCCCGTCCCCGTCTCGCCGCGAATCAGCACGGTCGTGTTGCTCTTGGCCACCTTGCGGACGACGGTCAGCACCTTGGCCAGCGCGCCGCTGCTGCCGATGATGCGGTCGAATTCGTAGATGTCGTTCTGGGTGTGGCGAAGGTAGTCGAGTTCGTGGCGCATCCGCCGCAGCTCGAGCGCCTTCTCGATCTTGACCTCCATCTCCTCGATCTCGAACGGCTTCTGCACGAAGTCGAACGCGCCGCTCTTCATCGCCTCGACGGCCGTCGTGACCGAGCCGAAGGCGGTCATCAGGATGACGGCGGTTGACGGGTGGAGCGCCTTCGCCGTGCGCAGCACCTCGAGGCCGTCGCTGCCGCCCATCTTCAGGTCGCTCAGCACGACGTCGAAGAAACCGTCGTGCAGCCGGGCGATCGCGGTATTGCCGTTCGGCGCCTCTTCCGTGTCGTGGCCCGCCTCGGTCAGTGCCCGCGCCAGCCCGCGGCGCAGCGCGTCGTGGTCGTCAGCAATCAGTATTCGCCCCATACCTGTCCGCCTCTACTGCAGCCAGTCCTCGCCCGCGTTCATCGGCAGGGTGACGCGGAATCGCGTGCCCTGGCCGAGCGCGGTCGTCAAGTCGATGTGACCGTCGTGCGCGTCAACGATTTTCCGCACGATCGCCAGGCCGAGCCCCGACCCCTGCGGCTTGGTGGTGTAGAACGGGTTGAAGATGCGCTCGGCGATCTCCGGCGTCAGTCCAGGCCCGTCGTCCACCACGTCCACGACGAGCGTGGCGGCCGGGTCTCGTCCCCCGGGCATCGCCGCCGGTTCCTGGTACTGGACGCCCTGCGCCGCGGTGATCGCGATCGTGCCTTTTCCGTCCAGCGCCTCGAGCCCGTTGATCACCAGGTTGGCGAACAACTGGCACAGCTGGTAGTGATCGGCCTGGAACAGCGGCAACTGCTCCTGGATGTTCATCGTGACGTTGACGCCGCCACGGTTCACCTTCCGCTCGGCCATCGTCACCGCGTCGTGCAGCACCTGCGCGATCGACGTCCGCTCCACCTGCAGCCGGATCGGCCGTACGAACTCGAGCACCTCGAGGACGATCGCGTTGGCGATCTTCACCTCGCTGATGATGTCGTTCAGCAGCGACTGCGCATCGGGCACGTCCGGGATCCGGCGGCGGAGCAGCCCGGCCATCACTTCGATGCCGGCCAGCGGGTTCTTCACCTCGTGCGCGATGGCTGCGGCCATCTCGCCGAGCGCAGCCAGCCGGTCGCGCAGGCGCTCGCGTTCCTCCATCTGCTCGACGAGCGTCAGATCCTTGAAGAAAACGGCGGCGCCTTCGGGCTGCCCCTTGTCGTCGAGGATGCGCGAGAGCGTGTAGCCGATCACCTTGCCCGACGGCTTCAGCCGCAACTCGGCGCGGTTCGGCAGGTGGGCGAGATCGAAGGCGGCCGAGAGGATTCGGACGATGTCCGGCTGGCTCGACAGCACGTCGGACAGTTCGCGCCCGAGGTCGTCTGGACGCGGGGCGATGTCGAGGATGCGGTAGGCCACCTCGTTCATCGCGGCCATGCGTCCGTCGCGCGTGACGGCAAGCACGCCATTCCGCATGCCGAGCACGAGCTGCCGGAAGAATCGATCGCTGACCGAGGTGAACGGTTGGCTCGCCTCGCCTGCGGCAGCAGCGGCAGGCGGGTTGACGGCGGGCCTCCGGGAGCGGCCGGACGAGGCGGCGGGCGAACGCCTTTTGGGACGGTCCGTCATGATGTCGGCAAGTTCCTTTTGACCGAGTGGCGGGGCCAGCGATTTCAATAGTGTAACTGTCGATCGGCTGGCTGCCAAGCTGTTTTGGCTCATGAGAAGATGAGCCGAGGCAAAGGACGTGCCCGCGATCGCCAGTGCGGATAGGCGTGGAAAACACTGAAAAACAGAGGACTTGACAGCTTTCGTTGTGGGGAGGGAGTGACGATTCTGTAAGTGGACAATCAAGTCCCGGAGGGAGAATCGGGCGACTGGGCTGGCGCCGCCTGTTCCTCCGACGTCTGCAGTTCTTCCCATTGGTGCATGAGGTCACCGACCTGCCACATCAGCCTCTGGTGGCGGTCGATGACTGGCTGCACGGCGGCACGGTCCTCGTAGAAACCGGGGCTCACCATCGTCGTCTCCAGTTCCTTGATCGACGACTCGCACCGGGCAATACGGTCTTCGAGGTCGACGACCTTCGCCCGGAACGCCTTGGCGGCCCGATCGCGGCGACGCGCCTCGATCTGGGCCTGGCGCCTGGCCTCGCGGTCGACCCCATCCGTCTTCCCGCCGTGCGCGGGCGACACGTGTCCCGCCGCGTTTCCGCCTCCAACCGAAGCCGCTCCCGCCGCCTTTCCGCCTAGCAGTGGCGAGGCCCCCGCCTTTCCGCCTCCCCGTCCCGCCGAAGCCGGCCCCCCGGTGTGGCGGACGCGTCCCACCGAAGCCGACCCGCCAGACTGGCGGACTTGTCCCGCCGAAGCCGACCCGCCAGACTGGCGGACTTGTCCCGCCGAAGCCGACCCTGTGGATTCATGGGTCGGCGAAGGCGGATGGTCCTTCCTGTACAGGAACTCCTCGTAGCGGCCCGGGTAGCTGTGGGCTTCGCCGCTGCCGACCTCCACGATCCGGTTCGCCAGTTTCTCGACGAAGTAGCGGTCGTGGGAGACGAAGATCAGCGTGCCGCCGTAGTCCTCGAGCGCGTCGAGGAGGACGTCCTTCGAATCGAGGTCCAGGTGATTGGTCGGTTCGTCGAGCAGCAGCGTGTTCGACGGCCGAAGCAGCATCCGCGCCACGGCCAGCCTGGTTCGCTCTCCGCCCGAGAGCACCCCGACGCGTTTGTAGACGTCGTCGCCGGAGAAGAGGAAGCCGCCAAGAATGTTCCGGATGGCCGGGACCATCTGGTTCGGCGAGCCCGCCTGGAGCGTGTCGTAGACGGTCAGGTCCTGGTTGAGTCGGGCCGCTTCGTCCTGCGCGAAATATTGCATGACAACCTGGTGGCCCTCGTGGCGCTCGCCCGAATCGGGCGACTCGGCGCCGGCCAGCACGCGCATCAGCGTGGACTTGCCGGTCCCGTTCGGGCCGACGATCGCGATGCGATCTCCCCGTTCGATGTGAAGGCCGGCGTGGCGGAAGACGACGTTCTCGCCATACGCCTTGCGCACGTGCTTCAACTCGAGGACCATCCGGCCGCTCTTGACCGAGGTCGGGAACGCGAAGTGGACGCGCCTGCGTTCGGGCGGGACCTCGATCGGCACGATCTTGTCGAGCATCTTGATCCGGCTCTGCACCTGCGCGGCTTTCGTCGCCTGGTACCGGAACCGGTCGATGAACATCTTTATCCGCGCCATTTCCTCGTCCTGCTGGCGCTTCGCCTCACGGACGCGCTCGAGCTTGGCCTGGCTCTCCTCGAGGTAATGGCTGTAGTTGCCCGGGTAGTCGTTCAGCGTGCGGAGGTAAACCTCGGCGATGCGCGTGACGACGGTATCGAGGAAGTAGCGGTCGTGCGAGACGAGGATGACCGCGTGCGGGTAGTCGTGGAGGTACGACTCGAGCCAGTTGCGCGCGTCGAGGTCGAGGTGGTTCGTCGGCTCGTCGAGCAGGAGCAGGTTGGGCCGGGCGAGCAGCAGCTTGGCGAGCGCGATGCGCATTTGCCAGCCGCCAGAGAAGGTCTCGGAGGGCCGCTCGAGATCCGGCTGGCTGAAGCCGAGGCCGTGCAGGACCGTGGCGATCTTCGGGTCGATGCTGTAGCCGTCGTGGACGTGGAAGCGGTCCTGGAGGTCGCTGTAGCGGGCCAGCATCTGCTCGTGCTCGCCCTCCGGCACGTCCGGATGGCCGAGCCGGTCTTCGAGTTCGTGCATCTCGGCCTTGACGGCCATCAGCGGTTCGAAGGCGAGCAGGGCCTCTTCGTAGACCGTGCGGCCGGTGTGCGACAGGCCGTCCTGCGGCAGGTAGCCGACCGTCAGGTCGGCCGGCTTGACGACGCGGCCCGCGTCGCTCTCCTCGAGGCCGGCCAAGATCTTCAGCAGCGTCGTCTTCCCGGACCCGTTCGGTCCGCACAGGCCGACGCGTTCGCCGTCGGAGATCTGCCAGGTGACGTTGTCGAGGAGCACCCGGTCGCCGAAGGACTTCGTGAGGGAGGAAATCTGAATCATCCGGCAGGTCGCGATCAGCGGTCGGCCGTTCCGGCCGACGCCACACGTGTGCGACGGGAAAGTACGAAGTCGCTCACGGAGCAAATCATGTTAGCACATGGCGGCGACTTCCTCGGGGGTCTCACCTTGCGAATGCTTATAATGAACGGAGCGACGCCTTCTACGCAGACCAGAACCGCGGCACCGCCGTCTTACCTCGTAGGAGCAGGCCCACCGCCTGCTTTGCGGTGTCCACCTGGACGTCCGGCACGTCACCCGCATCACATGTGGCGGCTGACAGCTGTGCTGGCGGTTCCTGGCATGTGCATGGCGTCGGGGAGGGTCTTCCTGCAGGACGTGGCCGTTCCCGTCGGCATGACCGACGAGGAACTCGTAGCGCGGTCAGTCGGTGGCGACACCGAGAGCTTCAACCAGCTCATCAAGAGGTGGGAGAAGCCGATCTTTGCCCTGGCGTACCGCACGATCGGTCGCGAGGATGATGCCCGTGACGTCGTTCAGGAGACGTTTCTCCGGGCCTTCCGGGGACTGGGCGGGTTCAAGGGGCAGGCGAAGTTCTCGTCCTGGTTGTACAGGATTGCCCTGAACCTTTGCCGCGACTGGATGCGTCGCCAGCGTCGCACACCGGTGGTTTCGGCGCCCGACGGCGTGGATCTGATCGAGCTGGCAGGCGAAGGCAAAGGCGTCGAACGGGTCGATGACCTGATCGTGCGCCAGGACCTCACCCGAGCCGTGGCTCGTGCCATGCGGGTCCTGCCCGAAGAGCAGCGCACGGCAATCGTACTGAAGGAGTATCACGGGCTGACATTCCAGGAAATCTCGGAGTTGCTGGGCTGCCCGCTCAGCACCGTCAAGACCCGGCTTTACCAGGGGCTGACGGTCCTCAGGAAAGAGCTCGAGCGAAGTGGAATTCGATCGGTGGTCCCGGGCGGGGCCGACGCGCGCCGGCCGCGAGAGAGCGCTCTACATCAAGCGGCAACAAGGACGGTATGAGCTTCAGCTGCACGGACAAGGACACGCTCATCGCTTACGTCTATGGCGAGTGCGATGCCGCGACGCACGGCGTCGTGGAAGCGCACGTGAGAACATGCGCGGCGTGTTCGGACGAGATCGGCGGCTTCGGAATGGTTCGCGAGACGCTATCCGAATGGACGCCGCCCGAACAGGTGGGCGTGTTCAAGCTGGTACGGGAAGAGGCGTTGGAGCCCCCACCTGCAAAGGTGTTGCGCCCGGCCCGATGGTGGCAGGCCCCGCTCCCGGCGCTGGCGAAGGTCGCCGCGGCGATCCTGTTGTTCGCCGGCGGTGCGGCGCTCGCCAACCTGGAAGTGCATTACGACAAGGACGGGTTTGCCGTGCGGACCGGCTGGCAGACGTCCGCGCCGGCGGGCGCACCTCTCGCGGTGACCCAGGCACCGGCCGGGCCGCAGGCGGAGATACCGGCTGGCGTGGTCATGCCCGCCCCGTCCGAGCGCCGCCCGGAGGGCGAGACGCCATGGCGGGCGGAATTTGCGTCACTCGAACGCCAGTTGCGCGACGAGTTCCGCCAGCAGCTTGCGGCCGCGCGACCGACGCCGCTGGGTGGCGGGCCGGTGCAGGTGGCCGCCGGCTTCGACGAGAATCTATTCCTGTCGCGCGTCCGCACGCTGCTCGACGAGCGGGTCGGTGAGAGTGAGCGACGGCAGCAGGTGGAGATGGCCTACCGGATCAGCCAATTGGCGGGCGATTTCCAGGCGCAGCGCAAGGCGGACTTCGTGCGCGTGCAGCAGACTTTCGGTCAGCTCGATGGTCCACCGCCGTCGCTCGATCAGCAACGCCAGATGACAAGGTACCTGTTCCCCGTCTCCCTCAGGAAGTAGGGGCGGCGCGGGGCCTGGGAACCTCTGCGGCCCGATCGGTTTCTAAGGCTGCAGGAGTACAATGAGGCTCATGCTTCGCTATCGTCGCCTCCTCGGGTCGGGACTCGTCATCGTCGCCGCCCTGGCCACCCCGGCGTGCAGTTCACGGACGGTCGACCTCCCGAAGGTCCTCCAGGTGACCGACGTCAGCACCGGCTTCTTCGACGCCGGCATCGTGGAAGGCCACAAGAACAAGATCGTCCCGACGATCTCCGTCCGGCTCAAGAACATCGACAGCCAGGCGCTCACCAGCGTGCAGATGATCGCGAAGTTCAACCGGGTCGGTGAGGCAGAAGAATGGGGATCCGCGCCATTCATTCGCGCGATTGGCCCTGAAGGTCTGGCGCCCGGGCAGACGGGCAATCCGGTGGTCATACGGTGCGATCGCGGCTACACGGGCGAGCAACCCAGGGCGCAGCTGTTCACCCACAGCAAGTTCGTCGATGTCCGTGTGGAGCTGTTCGGAAAACACCAGGCGCAGAACTGGGTGAAGATGGGCGAGTACCAGATCGCCCGGCAGTTGCTCACACGGTAGAGGGACCGCTCTCAGCAGTCGGGTGCTGACCGCTGTCTGCTGCGGCCTACGGTTTCTCTTCTGAGCCTTTCACCATCGGTACGAACCGCACCGGGACGACTCCCGTCGTCTGCGTGCGCCCGTCCTCGTCCTTCTCAATCAGACACAGCTCCTGGGCCTCGAGCGGCCCGACGGGGATGACCAGTCGTCCGCCAGGAGCGAGCTGATCGATCAGCGGCTGCGGGACGCGCTCAGGCGCGGCCGTCACCAGCACCACGTCGAACGGCGCTTCCGAGATCCAGCCCGCGTGCCCGTCCGCGCGGGCGAGCGTCACGTTGGCATATCCAAGCCGGGACAGTCGCTCGGCCGCCTGCCGGTGCAGGTCGTCGTTGATCTCCATGCTGAAGACGTGGCGGGCGACGCGTGACAGCACCGCGGCCTGGTAGCCGCAGCCGGTCCCGACCTCGAGCACGCGGTCCGTCGGTCGAGGACGCGCCAGTTCTGTCATCAGGGCGACGATGTAGGGTTGGGAGATGGTCTGGCCGTGGCCGATGTGTAGCGGATGATCGGCGTAGGCGCGGGACCTGAGCGCGCCGGGCACGAACAGGTGCCTCGGCACATCCCGCATCGCCGCAATCACAGACGCGTCGCGCACGCCACGGGACACGATGTGATCCGTGACCATCCGCTCGCGGGCTGCCGCCTGTGAGGCCTCGTCGGCATCATCGCGCTCACCGTCCGCGTGGACACGGCCGACCGCCAGGGCCCACGCGAGCAACCACAGCCAGGGTTCGGCTGGCAGGAACGGCATGCGTTGATTATCGCCCAAACGCCGGGAACCGCCACATCCGCGGGGGGCCGAGGGGTGAACCAGGGGGACCTGAGGAGGGATCTGAGGGTCGGATCCGTGAGAAAAGCGTAAGACTTGTGCCTCGGGTTACAGCCTATAATCGCTGCCGTGCGCGATGATTCGTCTTCCCGCTTCCTCGAGCGTCGTCTGGGCCCATTGGACGCCGCCGCCATCGTCATCTCGAACGTGATCGGGGTCGGAATCTTCATTACCCCCCGCATCATCGCAGTCGCGATTCCACATCCGATCGGGTTCCTCGCTGTCTGGCTGGCGGGCGGCCTGCTGGCCTTCGCCGGAGCAATGGCCTACGCGGAACTGGGGACGCTGCGGCCTCGATCGGGTGGCGAGTACGTCTACCTGCGGGAAGGCTATGGCCCGCTCGCGGCGTTCCTCACGGGCTGGACGTCGTTTGTTGCCGGGTTTGCGGGCGCGATTGCCGCGGGTGCGCTGGGCGTGTCCGATTACCTGGGCCGGTTCCTCCCGGTCGCGAGCGACGCGACGCCGCTGCTGACCGTGCCGGTGCCTTGGCTGCCCCTCGTGTTCTCGCCGAGGACGCTCGTCGCGCTGACGGTCATTACCGGCCTCGCCCTCATCCACATGCGCGGCCTCGGCCCAGGGCGGCTCGTGCAAAACACCTTGGCGGGCATCAAGGTGGGCGCGCTGGCGCTGTTCGTCGCGCTCGGGCTCGGCCTTGGCCGTGGGAGTCTTGCGCACCTGACCACGGAGGTGCCGTCTGCCACCTACAACTGGCCGCTCGCGTTCATCATCGTGATGTTCGCCTACAGTGGGTGGAACGCCGCATCTTACGTCGCCGAAGAGATCCGCGATCCGGGGCGCAACGTGCCGCGTGCCCTCGCGCTCGGGACCGGCGCAGTCGTCCTGCTCTACCTGGGCCTCAACTTCCTCTACCTCTACGCGGTGCCGATCGGGGAAATCGGTTCTGACACCTCGTCGGAGATCGCGATGGTGGCGGCCGAGCGGCTGCTCGGCCCCGTCGCCTCTACGTTGCTGGGCGGGCTCGCGGTGATTGTGTTGTCGGGAAGCTTGAGCGCCATGACCGTGGCCGGGCCGCGCGTGTACTTCGCGATGGCGCGCGACGGGGAGTTCTTCCCGGCCTTTGCCCGCATCCACCCGCGCTTCCACACGCCCTGGGTGTCGATCGCCGCGCAGGCGGTGTGGAGTTCGCTGCTGGTGCTGACCAACACGAAGGACCAGCTCGCGGAGTACACGGGGTTCGCGGTGTTGCTGTTCTCCGCCGTAGCGGTCAGCACCGTGTTCGTGCTGCGGCGCCGCTATCCCGACGAGCCACGCCCGTTCAAGGCGCTCGGCTACCCGGTCGCGCCGGCGATCTTCGTACTGGCGTCGCTTGCGATCATGGTGGCGGCCATCGCCGGCCGGCCTGGGCCATCATTGGTCGGCGCTATCATCATCGCGTCAGGCGTCCCCCTCTACTGGTTGCTGCGCAAGCGGCTGAAGAAACCGTAGGGATCGGCGACGCCGTAGACACGGCCAACGCGTGCGTCACCCCTACCGGTTCTGGTGTCTGGTTGCCAGCAGCGCCCACAACGTGACCGCGGCGAGCGTCCCGTCGGTGACGGCGAAGGCGAGGAACGCCGGGGGCGAGTGGCGGACGACGTGATCGAGCGCGAACACCAGGCTTCCAAGCCCTTTCAGGCAAGGACCCATCACCCACAAGTAGCCGCGGTAGAGGTCGGGCCGCCGGAATGGGAGCACGTACCCGATGCCGACGGCCAGCAGAAAGAGACCATTCAGGTCCGCGTGGATAGGCGGAACGGGTGCCGGCACCGAGAAGAGGGTCTGGAGGAGGTCGCGCCCGAAGAGCATTCCGACGCCGAGAGCGATGTCGTAGGCCCCCGACACGGCAGCCACGAGCGTGAGCGGTCGAAGGTCAGAATGGTGATCGGGCATCGCGTTGGAATCGTCGCCTGATGCCCCAGAGCAACAGGAGCAGGACGGTGATGAGCAGGAACTCTGGCAGGAACTCGTTTGTCAGGAGCCCGACGTCCTCGCGGACCGAGGCCAGCCACGCGTACGCTACATCCACGCCAGCCTCCGGCCCTGACGAAAATGGCGGACGAGCGCCGATGCGCCAGCCCGCCACTGACCTCGGTGTCCCTTTGTCCCTTTAACCCGGCCGAGCCTCTTTGGTTCCGCTCGATCGGGTTATGCCTACCGTTTCGGTACCGGCTGCAGTTCGCCGCGGTAGGTGACCGTGTCGCTTGACTCGATCCGGACGTCGAACGAGATCGACATGAAGCCGGGCGCCCGAATCTCGACGCGGTGCGCCCCGATCTCGAGTTCCATCCGCTGGAACGTGCCGTCGAAGTCGTCCACCGTCCCCATGTAGTAGCCGTCCACGTAAACTTCGGCGTCCTTCGGTTCGACCTTCAGCTTGAGCGAGCCCCGGCCCATCTGGCCCTCGCCATAGTAGCCGTAGCCGCCGTAATCGTACCCGCCGTAATCGTACCCGCCGTAACCGTACCCGCCGTCGCCGTAGCCGCCGTAGCCGTACCCGAACGGCCCGTAGCCCCACCAGAACGGATCGTAGTAAAGGTAGCCGAGGCCGAACGCTCCGTAGCCGTAGAGGAAGTACGGGTTATACAGATAATAGTTATTGAACGCCCCGCCGGAGCCCGGACGATGCTCGGGCAGGTTGTTCGGCCGCAGGACCGCCTCGCCGGAAGCCGGCCGTCCCGGGTTCGGGCGCGCGCCACGCGGCACCGCGCGATCGCCGGGGCTCCCGTACAACTCGCGGATGTAGCTGCTGCCACCGTTTCCTCCGCTGTTGCCACCCGATCTGGGGCGCCAGACGGCTCCGCCGGACGATGAACCAGACGATGACCCAGTCGACGGGGGAGGCGAGTAGGTTGACCCCGAACCGCCACTGGAGGAACCCCGCGGCATCGCCACGGAGCCGCCGCCGCTGCCCCCCATGCCGCCGGCGCCCTGTCCACCGGTCCTGACCCCGCTTCCGCCTCCCGCCGCGCCACCACCTGCGGCCCCTGCCGGACGCTCGCGACCCTGGGCAGCCACCGGACCAGCGGCGAGCGCCAGCGCGACGGCCGCACCGGCCAGCATGTGCACGAGCGGTTTCATAAGAACTCCTTGGTTGCGCCGGGCGGATAGAGAACCCTGCGCCTGTCTATCGAAATGCAACAGGCCTGCCAGTCTCGCAGGCCCATCTGCTCACCAAATTACTCCTATTCCGTTCAGGGCGCCACCCCCTCCCCGGAGGGGCTGTCACCCCGACAGCACACCCCGCCGTTTCCTTGACACCTTTTTCGGCCATCCGATAGACTGCGGAATGCCGACCGACCAGCGAAGCTCCGCCTCAAACCGCCGAGAGCGGAGAGGCGGACCCACGGATCTTCGCTGTAGGTACCGGCTTCCCGTTCACCTTGGCCAGAGCCTGCCTGCCATGTTTCACAGCACTACGATTCTTGCGGTTCGTCACCAGGACCGGGCGGTTCTCGCCGGCGACGGCCAGGTGACACTCGGTGATACCGTCGTCAAACAGGGGGCGCGGAAGATCAGGCGCCTCTACAACGACAAGATCCTCGCCGGTTTTGCCGGTTCGGCGGCCGACTCCTTCGCCCTGTTCTCCCGGTTCGAAGCCAAGCTCGAGCAGTACCGTGGCAACATCGAGCGGTCCGCGGTCGAGCTGGCGAAAGATTGGCGAACGGACCGGATCCTCCGGCGTCTCGAGGCGATGTTGATCGTCATGGATCTCAAGTCCACGTTCCTGCTGTCGGGCAACGGTGACCTGATCGAGCCGGACGACGGCATCGTCGGGATCGGGTCGGGGGGAGGTTACGCCGTGGCGGCAGCGAGGGCGCTCGCCCGGCACACGACACTCGACGCCCGCACCATCGCTGAAAGCGCGATGGGGGTGGCGGCCGGGATTTGCATCTATACCAACAACAACCTGACGATAGAAGAGTTGTAGCGCGCAATGCCCATCTACCTGCCCGAAACGCCGTCTGCGCTCACCGAGTCCATGACGCCACGCGAGATCGTCGCGGCGCTCGACAAGTACGTGGTGGGGCAGCACAAGGCCAAGCGGGCCGTCGCGATCGCCCTCCGCAATCGCATGCGCCGGCAGAAATTGACGCCCGAGATGGCCCAGGAGGTCGCGCCGAAGAACATCCTGATGATCGGTCCGACCGGCGTCGGCAAGACCGAGATCGCGCGGCGCCTGGCGCGGCTTGCGCAGTCGCCGTTCCTCAAGGTGGAGGCGTCGAAGTTCACCGAGGTCGGCTACGTCGGGCGCGATGTCGAGTCGATGGTGCGGGACCTCGTCGAGATCGCGGTGGACATGGTGCGCGAAGAGCGGATGGACGAGGTGCAGTCCAAGGCCGAGCACAACGCCGAGGAACGGCTGCTCGATCTGCTGCTGCCGCCCTCGCCGACGACCGCCGAGGAAGACCCCGTGGCCGCGCGCGAACAGGCGAAGTCGACGCGCGAGAGAATCCGCGAGCAACTGCGCGACGGCCGGCTCGACGAGCGGAGCGTCGAAATCGACGTGCGCGAGCGGTCGTTCCCGTCGTTCGAGATCATCGCCGGTTCCTCGGTCGAGGAGGTGGACATCAACATCAAGGACATGCTGCCGGGCCTCTTCCAGGGACGCACGAAGAAGCGCCGCGTGAAGGTGGCCGAGGCGATGGACCACCTCCTCCAGGAAGAGCAGCAGAAGCTGGTGGACATGGAAAGCGTGGCGCGTGTGGCGGTGGAGCGCGTCGAGGACGGCGGCATCATCTTCGTGGACGAGATCGACAAGATCGCGGGACGCGAAGGCGGCCAAGGGCCTGACGTCAGCCGCGAGGGGGTGCAGCGCGACATCCTGCCGATCATCGAAGGCACGACCGTCAACACGAAGTACGGGATGGTCCAGACGGACCACATCCTGTTCATCGCCGCCGGGGCCTTCCACGTGTCGAAGCCCTCCGACCTGATTCCCGAGTTGCAGGGCCGCTTCCCGATCCGTGTGGAGCTCGATCCGCTCGGCAAGGACGATTTCGTCCGCATCCTGACCGAGCCACAGAACGCGCTGATCAAGCAGTACACCGCGCTGCTCGAGACCGAGGGGATCGCGCTGGAGTTCCGGCCGGACGCGGTCGAGCGAATCGCCGATTTTGCCACGCTCGTCAACGAGCGGGCCGAGAACATCGGCGCGCGGCGGCTCCACACCGTGATGGAGAAGCTGCTGGACGAGATCTCGTTCGAGGCGCCCGATCTCGTCGAGAAATCGATTACTATTGATGCCGCCTACGTCGACCGGATGCTGGCCGACATCGTGAAGAACGAAGACCTGACACGCTACATCCTGTGACTCGTTCGATCACCGGCCGACGGCGACCTGTCTCCCTCGCCTTGCGCCTGGCGTTCATCGTGTTCGTGGCCGCCGCGTTCCTGCCCGCGTGCGGGAAGAAGGGGCTGCCGCTGCCGCCGCTGGTCAAGGTGCCCGCTCGCCCCGACCTCTTCGTCGCACGCCGCCTTGGCTCGACGGTGTATCTCCAGTTCAAGATTCCCGTCGTCAACGCCGACGGCACGGCGCCCGCAGATGTCGAGCGGCTCGACGTGTACGGGTTCACGGGATCGCCGACGGGCAACGAAGATATCTTCAAGAACGGCACGCTTGTCGCGTCGATCCCGGTGCGGAAGCCGCCGGAGGAGGATGCGGCAGCGGCTGCGCCAGCCAGGCCGGGGAAGAAGCCCGCCAGGAGGTCGGGGAAGAAGCCCGCCGGGAGGCCGGAAGAGAGGCCCGCCGCGCCGCCCCGCCCGCCGCACTCGATGGAGAACGGGTTCGACCAGGGCGACACGATTGTTGTGACCGAGCCGCTCGGCCCTGCCCAGTACCTCGAAGTCGTGCCGAAGACGAAGAAGCCGGCGCCCGTCGTCGAGGAACCGGTGAAGCCGCTCCCGCGCCCACTCGGCCCTCCGCCGCAGGTGGCCCTGCCCTCGCGGCTCTACGTCGCGGTGGGCATCAACCACAAGGGCCAGAAGGGCGCCATCTCCGGGCGTCAGAGCGTGGTGCTGGCCGTGCCCGCGTCGGCGCCGTCGGCGCCGACGATGACCTACAGCGAAACGGCCTTTGTCATCACGTGGACACCGCCCGCCGACGCGCAGCACGCGATCCAGGAGCCGGCGACCGGGGGGGTGCTGGAAGCCACGCCGATCGGCATGCGGTCGGTGTCCGGCGCCTACAACGTCTACGAAGTCCCGCCGCCTGCGCCGTCGCCCGGTGCCGTGAAGGTGCTGGTGCCGCCGGCAGCGGGCGGACTGATGCCGACGCCGGTCAACGACAAACCGATCCCGGCGCCGCCGTTCGTGGACAAGCGGATCGAGTTCGGCAAGACGCGCTGCTACGCCGTGCGCGCGGTCAGCGTCTTCGGTATGCTGTCGATCGAGGGCGAGGCGTCGCCGGCGCAGTGCGTGACGCCGGCAGACACGTTCGCCCCCGCGGCGCCGATTTCGCTCAAGGCCGTCGGGAGCGAGGGGGCCATCAGCCTGATCTGGGAGGCGAACAAGGAAGCCGACCTCGTCGGCTACATCGTCATGCGGGCGACGCTGCCAGGCGGCGAGTGGAAGAGGGTGACGGCGGACCCGATCAAGGAAACGACGTTCAACGACACCACCGTGAGCCGGGGCGTGCGCTACGCCTACGTCGTGGTGGCGGTGGACGCGGCCAGGAACCTGAGCGTGAAATCGAACCAGGTGGAGGAGTCGGCGCGGTAGGGATCAGGGATCGGGGATCGGGGAGCAGTGAGCAGGAGTCGGGGATCGGCTCAGGGGGGCAATCATGGATCGCATTTATCGGATTGAATACCACGGGTCGAAACGGTACGCGGCTGAGCACAACGGCCGGCTCTTCCTGCTCGACGGCGACCTGTTCGGCGAGTACGGGTTCGGCGAGGAGATCGCGCACGGCGAGTTCCCAAAGGACCTGCCCGCCGGGTCGCGGCTGCTCGCGCCGATCCAGCCGTCGAAGATCGTGGCGATCGGCCTGAACTACAAGGACCACGCGGCCGAGCAGAAGAAGCCGCTGCCGGCCGAGCCGATGATCTTCATCAAGCCGTCCACCGCGGTGATCGGGCCCGGCGATCCCATCAAGCTGCCTGCCGGAATCGGGCGCATCGACTTCGAGAGCGAGGTGGCGGTCGTGATCGGAAAGCGTGCGTGCAAGGTGGCGCGCGAGCGCGCGCTCGAGTACGTGCTGGGGTACACCTGCGCGAACGACGTGACGGCCCGGGGCCTCCAGAACCGCGGCTACCAGTACTCGCACGTGAAGGGGTACGACACGTTCGCGCCGCTCGGGCCGTCGATTGCCATCGGGCTCGACCCGACGTCGATTGCCGTCCAGGGGTGGCGAAACGGGGAGGTGAAGCAGAACTCGTCAACCGAGCAGTTGATCTTCAGCGTGGCGGACCTGATCGCCTACGTCTCCGGGATCATGACGCTGCTGCCGGGCGACATCATCTCGACCGGCACCCCGTCCGGCATCGGCCCGCTGGCGCACGGCGATGTGTTCACGGTGAAGGTGGCGGGCGTCGGCGAACTGACGAACCCGGTGGAGAACCTGTAGGGCAGGCCTTCAGGCGTGCCGTTTGCGGGGACGAGGACGTAGAATCCGCTTGGGTTCCTCTTCATGGACACACGCGAACAGCTCATACAACTGGAGAAGGCGGCGGAATTGGGCGGCGGCGAAGCGCGCCTGCGGCGCCAGCACCAAGCGGGCAAGCTCACCGCGCGGGAGCGGATGGAGCTGCTCTTCGACGCCGGGACCTTCGAGGAGCTCGACAAGCTGGTGGTGCACCGGTGCCGCGACTTCGGGATGGAAGACCAGGTCATCCCGGGCGACGGCGTGGTCACCGGATTCGGTCACGTCGAGGGCCGCGTGGTCTATGCCTTCGCGCAGGACTTCACGGTGTTCGGCGGGTCGCTCTCCGAGACCAACGCCGCCAAAATCGTGAAGATCATGGACCTCGCCGTGCGCCAGGGCGCGCCGGTCGTCGGGCTCAACGACTCGGGCGGCGCGCGCATCCAGGAAGGCGTGATGTCGCTGGCCGGGTACGCCGACATCTTCCTCCGTAACACGCTGGCGTCGGGCGTCGTCCCGCAGATCTCGGCGATCATGGGCCCGTGCGCGGGTGGCGCCGTCTATTCACCCGCGATCACCGACTTCATCGTGATGGTGGAGGGCACGAGCTACATGTTCGTGACTGGGCCTGACGTCGTGAGGACCGTCACGCACGAGGAGGTCTCCAAGGACGACCTCGGCGGAGCGATGACGCACAACGCGAAGAGCGGCGTCGCGCACTTCGCAGTCGCCGACGACCGCGAGTGCCTGCTGCTGATCCGCGAGCTCCTGGGGTTCCTCCCGGGGAACAACGTGGACGACCCGCCGCGCCGCGAGACGAGCGATCCGTTCGATCGCGAGGACGAAGCGCTCGACCACCTCGTGCCCGAATCGCCGAACCAGCCGTACGACATCCTCGATCTGATCCACGGCGTCGTGGACGACGGGCACTTTCTCGAGGTGCAGCACTACTACGCCCGGAACCTGGTGATCGGGTTCGCGCGGCTCGGTGGCCGCTCGGTGGGGATCGTCGCCAACCAGCCGGCGCACCTGGCCGGCGTGCTCGACATCGACGCCTCGGTCAAGGGCGCCAGGTTCGTGCGCTTCTGCGACGCGTTCAATATCCCGATCGTCACCTTCGAGGACGTGCCGGGGTTCCTGCCGGGGACGCAGCAGGAGTTTGCCGGGATCATCCGCCACGGCGCGAAGCTGCTGTTCGCGTTCGCCGAGGCGACGGTGCCGAAGGTGACAGTGATCACGCGCAAGGCGTACGGCGGGGCGTACTGCGTGATGTCGAGCAAGCACATCCGCACCGACATCAACTTCGCGTGGCCGACCGCTGAAATTGCGGTGATGGGGCCGGAGGGGGCGGTCAACATTCTCTACAAGCGCGAACTGGAACGGGCCGAGGACCCGGCGGCGCTGCGGGCGGCGAAAGTCGCGGAGTTCCGAGCCAAGCTGGCCAACCCGTTCGTCGCGGCAAGCCGCGGCTTTCTCGACGAGGTGATCATGCCGCGGACAACGCGGCGGCGGCTGATTACCGCGCTCGCCTCGCTCGAGTCGAAGCGCGATCGGAATCCGCCGAAGAAACACGGGAACATCCCCCTGTAGGACGGCTTTCCTCTCACGGCGAAAGGCCACGGGCTAAGGGCTGAAGGCCTGCGCCACGAGCGGGCCGGACGCTGCCACAAGTCGACAGCCGCAAGCCGCGAGCCGCGAGCCGGTGTAGACTTGAGCGTTCGGTGCAGTCCTTACCACGGAGGATCACCCGTTGGATATCAAGTCGCCCGACTTCTACGCGGAAATTGGCCTCATCTCCGGTCTCGAAGTCCATCAGCAGCTGTTCACCGAGCGCAAGATGTTCTGCCACTGCCCTGCGCGCCGGTACACCAGCACGCACGACGGCGAGGTGCTGCGGCACATGCGCCCGACGCTTTCGGAACTCGGCGAGTACGACGGCACAGCGCTGATGGAGTTCAAGACCAGGAAGAACATCATCTACCTCCTCCACAAGGAGAACGTCTGCACGTATGAGATGGACGACACGCCCCCGTTCCTCGTGAACCAGGACGCGGTGGACGTCGCCATCGAGCAGTGCTTGATGCTCGGCTGCGACATCGTGGACGAGGTGCACATCGCGCGGAAGCAGTACCTCGACGGGTCGATCCCAACCGGCTTCCAGCGCACCGCCATCGTGGGAGTCAACGGGCGCCTGCCGTTTCGGGGCCGCGAGCTGACGATCCTGCAGGTAAGCGTCGAGGAAGATTCGTGCCGCGAGGTGTCGGATGAGGGCCACCTGATCATCTGGCGCACGGACCGGCTCGGGATGCCGCTCATCGAGACGGTGACGGGGCCGGACCTGCGAACGCCCGATGAAGTGGCGGACGCGATCCTGTTGATCGGCCGCGTGTGCCGGAGCACCGGCCACGTGCGCGTGGGGTTGGGCGCGAGCCGCCAGGACGTCAACGTCTCGGTGCGCGGCGGCCGGCGCGTGGAGATCAAGGGCGTGCCGAAGGCGGGCTGGGCGCCCGGACTCGTGCACGGCGAGGCGATCCGCCAGGTGAACCTGTTGAAGCTGCGCGACGAACTGATCCATCGCGGATTCACCACGGCCGACTCGATCGGTGTGGAGAGCGCGGACGTCACCTCGCTGTTCGCTTCTTCGGAAGCCGCGTTCCTGACGGTTGGGGGCTGGGAGAAGTACGCGCGCGAGGAGCAGCGCCGAGCCGGCTTCGAGATCGGGAACGGCAAGTTTACCGTGCGTGCGATTCGCGTGAAGGGGCTTGGCCACACGCTCGCATGGCCAACGCAGCCCGATTGGATCTTCGCGCACGAGCTGGCCGGCCGCATCCGCGTGATTGCCGGCCTCGACCAGCGGCCGATCCTCCTCCACAGCGAGAAGTGGCCCGACTACCACCGTTCGCTACAGGAACTTCGCAAGGTGCGCGCGCGCCTCAAGTGCAATCCGGAGGACGGCATCGTCCTGGTGTGGGGCCCGGACGAAGACACGGTGACCGCCGCCGACGAGGTGCGGCTGCGGTACATCGACGCCATCAACGGCATCCCGAACGAGACCCGGCAGCCATTCGAGGATGGCAGCACCGATTTCGAGCGGATCCTGCCGGGGCCGGATCGCATGTACCCGGACACCGACAGCCCGCCCTCACGGGTGACCCGCGAGCGCGTCGAGCGGCTGCACGCGGCGCTCTCGCCGCGCCCGTGGGAACGCGAGGCGCGCTACAGCGCCGCGGGTGTTCCCACCTCTACCACGCATTTCCTGATCCGGCGGGGCGCGGCCCGGCTGGTCGATCTCGTGACCGACGTCTGCCGCGCCCCAGTCCTGCAGGCCTGCGTGCTGTTCGGTGAGCGGGTGAAAGGGCTGCGCCGCGACGGCGTGCCGGTGGACACGGTCTCCGATGATCGCTGGTGCGAACTGTTCACGCTGGCCGGACGGTGCCCGCGGCTGTGGGAAGCGTGGGACCTGGTCGTGCGCGCCCTCGCGGCCGCGCCCGACCGGAGCGTGGCGGCCATCGTGGGGGACCTCGAGCTCGGCGCCACGCCGGACGGGTGGCGCCAGGGCGTGGGAGCCGCCGTCACCGAGGCCTCCGGCAGGCTCTACGTGCCGGACAACGACCGGCTCTTCCGATTCTCGATGGGGCTTGCGATGTGCGAGCTTCGTGGCAAGGTTCCGGCGCTCGAGGTTGCAGACGCCGTCAAGACGGAGATCGCATCGCGATGACCACGCCAGCAGACGCGCTCAAGGGATACAAGGGCCATGCGCGCGCCGCGCTCGAGCGCTGGGGCGTGCGCGTGTGGAGCGACGTGCAGGTGGAGAACGACGCCGGCAGCCACTTCGAGGGCGTCATCCTCCCGCGCAGTGAAACCCAGGACGACCTCCACGTTGTCATCAAGCTGAAGAACGGCTACAACGTCGGCCTGCACGTGGACCGCGTCCGGTCGGTGAAGGAGGTCGGCTACAAGGAAGCAATCTACAAGATCCCGGAGAAGGAGTTCCCGCGTCGGCCCAACCTGCCGGCCGTCACGTTGCTCGGCACGGGCGGGACGATTGCCTCGCGCCTCGACTACCGCACGGGCGCCGTCATCCCGGCCTTTACGCCGGGCGAACTCTACGGCGCGGTTCCCGAACTCGCCGATATCTGCAACCTGACGACGAAGAAACTGTTCGGCGTGTTCTCGGAGAACATGGCGAAGGAGCAATACATCGAGCTGGCGAAGGCCATCGGCGAGGAGATCGAGAACGGCGCCGACGGCATCGTGATCGGCCATGGCACCGACACGATGGGGCATACGGCCGCGATCCTGTCGTTCATGGTGCAGGACACGCCGGTGCCGATCGTGCTGGTCGGATCGCAGCGATCAAGCGACCGCCCGTCGAGCGACGCCGCGCTCAACCTGATTCACTCGGTCCGGGCCGCCGCCTACTGCGACATCGCCGAGGTGCAGATCTGCATGTTCGGCCCGACATCGGACCGCTACGGCCTGCTGCACCGCGGCACGCGCTGCCGCAAGATGCACAGTTCCTACCGCAGCACGTTCCGCACGGTGGGCGACATCCCGTTGGGCACGGTCGGCCGCGACAGCTTCACCTACCTCCACTCGGACTACCGGAAGCGCGACAAGACGCGGAAGGTCAAGATCGACGCGGTGTACAACGATCGGACGACCATCCTCTACTATTACCCGGGGATGTCGCCGGACCTCGTGGACGCGCTGGTGGAGAAAGGCTACCGCGGCATCGTCATCGCGGGCACCGGCCTGGGCCACGTCAACAAGCCGCTCTACCCGGCGCTCGAGAAGGCCATCCAGAAAGGCGTGCACGTCGTGATGACGGTGCAGACGCTCTGGGGCTACGCGCAGATGTACGTGTACGACACGGGCCGCGACCTGCTCGAGATCGGCGTCGTGCCGCTCGACAACATGCTGCCTGAAACCGCGCTGATGAAGCTGTCGTGGGTGCTCGCCCACACCGACGATCACGGCGAGGTGCTGCGGATGATGCGGGCGGTGGTGTCACACGAGATCACCGAGCGCGAGCCGCACAACGGGTACCTGATCATGCAGGGCGGACTCCCGGAGGTCGAGGAGTTCATCCTGTCGCACTGGAAGTGATCGCCGGTCCTGGGCGGGCTTTGTGAGTCGAAGGGCCGGCCATCGTGCCGGGCATGCACCCAGAGGCGGAGGCCATGAGAGCACGAATCTTCGCCGTCTTTTCGACGCTGGCCTTGGTGCTGGTGCCCGCCGTCGTCGGCGCGATGACGGCGACACGGCCCGTGCGGCCGGCTGACCTCTTCGGCTTGAAGGACATCGGCGAACTGCAGGTGTCCCCCGACGGCCGCACGGTGGCGCTGACCGTGATCACTACCAACCTGGCGGCCAACCGCATGCTGTCGCAGTTGATGACGATTGGCAGCGGCGGTGGAACTCCTGCGCCGGTTCCGGGCGTCCCGGACAATCCCTCCAGCCTCCGCTGGGCCCCGACAGGCGCGCGTCTGGCCTTCATCGCCGCGGACAGCGGGGGCAGCGCCATCTGGGTGTGGGACGTGGCGAGCGGACGTGTGGCGCGCGTCTGCAGCTACAGCCGCGGCAACAGTTTCCAGTCGAAGGCGGGCAATGCGCTTGCATGGTCTCCCGACGGGGCCCGCCTGGCCTTCGTGGGCACTACGGACCCCTCACCGCCGCCGCAGGATCCACTGGTCATCTCCCGCCTGCAGTACAAGACACGGACCGCGTTCTCGGACAACCGCCCGTCGCACATTTTCGTCGTCCCGGTGGCAGGCAGCGCGCCGCGTCCCGTCACGTCCGGGCCGTTCGACGAGCACTCGATCGCCTGGGGAGGTGACGGCCGCGAGATCGTCTTTCTCTCGAACCGAGAATCCGACCCGGATGTCAGGCTCAACTACGACATCTTCGCCGTGAACGTGGAGGCGGGCAGCATTCGGCGCCTGACCGCGACGCCGGGCGTCGAGTTCGAACCGCAGGTATCTCCGGACGGCCGCTGGATCGCCTTCATGGCAACCACGCGGCCCGTCACCACGATCGACAGCATCGCCGAGGATACGCACCTCTGGGTGATGCCGGCCGGCGGCGGTACCGCCCGGGAGCTGAACGGCGCGCTCGACCGGCGCAGCAGCGCGCCGCTGTGGACGCCGGACAGCCGCCGGATTGTCTACCTGGCGGCCGACCACGGGAAGACGCTCGTGATGGAGGTCACCTCGGACGGACGCGAATCGCGAGTCCTGGTGGATCGCCCGGCGCAAGTGTCGCTCCTCACGATGGCGCGCGACGGTTCGCTGGTGCTGGCGCTGTCCGACGCCGCCACGCTCCACGAGGTGTTTCGTCTTCGAAGACCGGGCGGCGACCTGCAGCCCCTCACGCAATTGAACAGGGACGTCGCGGCCGGCTGGACCCTGGTGGCGCCCGAGTCGGTGACGTTTCGGAGTGTCGATGGCACAACGATCGAAGGCTGGTTTTACCGGGCGTCGGTCCCGGGCCGACGCGTCCCGATGCTGCTGACGATCCACGGAGGTCCGCACGGCGCCTTCGGGTACGGCTTCAACGGCGGCGCGCAGGTGAACGCATCGCGCGGCTACGCGACGCTCGCCATCAACCCGCGTGGAAGCACGGGGTACGGGCAGGCCTTCACGGACGGCTGCGTCGGCAACTGGGGCGGCGGCGACTACAGCGATCTCATGGCGGGCGTCGACTACATGCTGAAGACTCACCCGGACATCGATCCCGATCGGCTCGGCGTGACGGGCGGCAGCTACGGCGGGTTCATGACCAACTGGATCATCACGCAGACCCACCGCTTCAAGGCCGCCGTGGCGGTGGCGAGCCTGTCGAACCTCACGAGCTTCTATGCGACCTCGTTGTACCAGGACCTGGTGCACGCGGAGTTCAACGGGTTCCCATGGTCCGGGGACAACTTTGCGCGGCTCTGGCAGTGGTCTCCGCTTGCACACGTGGCTGGCGTCACGACGCCCACGCTGTTTATACACGGTGAACAGGACAACGACGTGCACATCACGCAGGCCGAGGAGATGTACACCGCTCTGCGCCGCCAGGGCGTGGACGCGGTATTGGCGCGCTATCCGCGCGAGGGCCACGGCTTCCGCGAACCGCAGCACTCGCTCGACCGCATGATTCGCACCCTCGACTGGTTCGACAGGTACCTGGCACCAGCCACACCGCATCGGAAGAGGAGCGACGGATGATGCAGACGAACACGTTGGTGAGACGATGCGTGACCATGACCCTGTTGACCGGCCTCACGTTCTTGCTGGAGTCGGCTCCGCACCTGGCGCGGACATGTGGGCGCGCCAGGGAGCGCGAAGGATAGACCATGTTCATCCGCAATCCACGGATTGCGATGTGCTCCTGGGCACCTGTTGTACTGACGGAGCACGTCAGCGGGTTGCAGGTTCTTCTTTTCGAAGTGCGAACGGTATGAGTTGTATCCCTCGTACCGGAGGTGGCGTAGCGCGTCGCGCTTGAAGTCCTCCCAGCCCATGCCGCGAAGGCCGATCCCGGTCATCTGGTCGTCATGTTCCTGAAGGAGGCGCCGGACGGCAAGGCAATGGCGGCAGCATTCCGCCCGGGCGCTCGGAGGAGTGCAACGCAGCTCCCGAGATGGACCGGCCCGCCGCCCACGCTGCCGCCCTCGACGGCACGAGGAAGGCCAAGGCGGGTGAGGTGGTAAGTGCTAGAATGCTTGGGGATTAGCCGTATCCACGCCGGTCCAGACACGCATGAAGGTTCTCATTGCCAACCGCGGAGAAATCGCGGTCCGTGTGATTCGCGCGTGCCGCGAGATGGGTATCCCCACGGTCGCCGTCTACTCCGACTGCGATCGTGCAAGCCTCCACGTCCGCTTTGCCGATGAGGCGTACGCGATCGGGCCCAGCGCGCCCGCCGAGAGCTATCTCCGCATCGACAAGCTCATCGACGTCGCCCGCCGCTCAGGGGCGGACGCGGTGCATCCCGGCTACGGCTTCCTGGCCGAGAATGCGAACTTTGCCCGCGCCTGCGCCGATGCCGGGCTTACATTCATCGGCCCGTCGCCCGATGCGATGGAGCGGATGGGCAGCAAGACCGGCGCTCGCCGCGTGGCGATCGACGCGGCCGTGCCCGTCGTGCCCGGCACGGTCGAGCCGCTCGGCCCGTCGGTCAGCGACGCCGAGATTGCCAGGCTTGCCGCCTCTATCGGCTACCCGGTGTTCGTCAAGGCGGTGGCCGGCGGCGGGGGCAAGGGGATGCGCCTCGTGACCGCGCCCGAGGACCTGGCGTCCGCCATCCGGACCGCCCGATCCGAGGCCGGCTCGTGGTTCGGCGACCCGCACATCTACATCGAGCGGCAGCTGCAGTTCCCGCGTCACATCGAGATCCAGTTGCTCGCCGACCATCACGGCACGGTCGTGCCGTTCGTGGAGCGCGAGTGCTCGATCCAGCGGCGGCACCAGAAGGTGCTCGAGGAATCGCCGTCCGTGGCCGTCACGCCCGAGATCCGGGCGGCCCTCGCCTCCGCGGCGTGCGCGGTGGCCCGCGCGGTCGGCTACACCAACGCCGGCACGATCGAGTTCCTCCTGGATCGCGAAGGCCAGTTCTACTTCCTGGAGATGAACACGCGGCTCCAGGTCGAGCACCCGATCACCGAGCTGGTGTCGGGGGTGGATCTGGTGCACTGGCAACTGAAGATTGCCCAGGGCGAACCTCTCACGCTGAGCCGTGAGATCGCGCTTCACCCGCGCGGTCATGCGATCGAGTGCCGGATCTATGCCGAGGACCCGGACCACGGCTTCATGCCGTCGCCCGGCCGGATGCTCGGCCGGCGCGTACCCGGTGGCCCGGGCATCCGGCGCGACGACGGAGGGGCGACGCCAGGGCTCGACGTCCCGATCTTCTACGACCCGCTGATTGCCAAGCTGTCGGCCTGGGGCGGTGATCGACCCCAGGCGATCATGCGGATGGCCCGGGCGCTCGGCGAGTACGAAGTCCGCGGGATCAAGACCAGCATCCCCTTCTTCCGCTGGCTGCTTGACGACGAGGATTTTCGCGAGGGACGATTCGACACGACGTTCCTGGATCGGGAACTGGCGCGTCGCAACGGCAAGCCCTTCGTCACGGTGCCCGACGAGGCTGAGCACGTGGCGCTCCTGGCGGCGGCGATCCACGCGTACGAGGAAGCGACGTCGGGCACGGCCGCGACCGGAGCCGGGAAGGCGCCCGCGCGAGGGTGGGCGCTGAAGGGCAGGCTCGACGGCCTGCGGTGAAACCTCTGGCCGGTTTTCCGTCACGCTCAGATTGAGAGCCCGGGTTCGCCATGAACTTCGAGATTGAGGTCAACGGTCAGCCGCACGCGGTCAAGGTCGAGCGCGTGGGCTCCCGCTATCGGATCGAATCGGAGGGGCGCGTGGACGTCGTGGACGTCGCTCGGGTGGATCGCACTACAATCTCGATGATCCTGGATGGTGAACGCCAGAGCAGCCACGAGGCGACGCTGCTCGATCGAAGCGAGCCCGGCGAAGTCGAGGTCCATCTTCGCGCCGGCGTCGTGCACACGCGCGTCGCGGGCGCGCCAGGTCAGCGCCGCTGGAGCGCCAGGAGTGCGGTGTTCGGCGGGGTGGGCGGGCCGCAGCGCGTCACGGCTCCGATGCCGGGCAAGATCGTCAAGGTGCTGGTGAAGCCAGGCGACACGGTCGCGGCGCGGCAGGGTCTCGTCGTTATCGAGGCGATGAAGATGGAGAACGAGTTGCGGGCCGCGCGCGCGGGCCAGGTGAAAGACGTCCATGTGGCCGAAGGCGACGTGGTCGAGGCCGGGCGACTCCTGACGGTGATCGAGTGATCCTTTCCTCCCTCCGCCGGCGCTGGCCCGAGGCCGCCCTCATCGTGGTGCTTGCCCTTGTCGCGTTCTACACGGGGCTGGCGTGGCGGACCCTCGCAGTCGTGCTGATGGGCGGCGTGGCGATCTTTGCCGTTCGCCGCCGCGTGCGCGACCTCGCCGTGGGCGCGCTGCTCACCGTCGCCCTGCTCGTCGTCACCATTGCCATCACGTTCACCATCGACCTCGGCCAGGTGTTCGGCGGAGCGGTCAAGCAGCTCGCCGAACGCTACGGGACCAAGTCCCTCGAGCGGCCGCTGCACATCGGGCGGCTTGGCATCCAGGTCGCCCGGGGCCGCTTCATCGTCGAGGACCTGCGAATCGACGGGCTCAAGCCCAAGGACACGCCGTTCTTTACGGCCAAGACGATCCTCGTGGACCTTCCCTGGTGGCAGGTCTTCAACTCGCGGGAGTTCTTCATCCGGTCGCTCGAGATGAGCGACTGGACGATCCAGCTCGAGAAGTTCGCGGACGGCGACAACCTGCCGAAGCTGAAGCTCGAGTCGAACGAGCCGCAGGGGCCGAAGCGCTTCACCACGACGCTCTACTACATGCACGCCTACCGCGGGCAGTTCACGTACATCGACCACGGCACGTGGACGACCGTGGCGCGGAACCTCGACGTCTACGTGCGCCACAATACGGGCGACTACCTGGGCACCGCGAGCATCACGGACGGCATGGTGAAGATCAAGGACTACCTGCCGATGCGGTCCGACATGCGCGTGACGTTCAAGGTGGACGGCGGGCTCATCCGGCTGCCGGAGATCGTTCTTGACACCGATGGGGCGCACTCGCTGGTCACCGGCCAAATTGACCTGGCCAACTGGCCGGAGATGGTTTACAACGTCGATTCCCGGGTGGACCTCTGGCGCATGCGCGAGATCTTCTTCGCGAACGAGTCGTGGCGCAGCCGCGGCGAGGCGCGCTTCAAAGGGACGTTCCACCTGTTCAAGGGCGGCCACCAGCTGAAGGGCGATTTTGCCAGCGCCCTCGCGCACGTCAACGTGTTCGGCTTTCCCAACCTGCGGGGCTCGCTCGTCTGGGAGCCGCACCGCTTCGAGGTGACGAACGCGACGGCACGGTTCTACGACGGCAGCGCAAAGTTCCGGTACCTGATGGCGCCGCTCTCCGACCCGCGCCCGGCGGTTGCCCGCTGGGAGGTGAGCTACCAGGACGTCGACCTGCTGCAGCTCTCGGACGCCCTCCAGATGCGCGGCGTTCGGCCGCTCGGTCGGGCCAGCGGCCAGAACCTGCTCGAGTGGCCGCTCGGCGCCTTCTCGGAGCATCGCGGGCACGGGGAGGTGAGAGTGGTGCCCCCGGCCGACCGCATGCTGCTCGCGCGCCTACCGCGGCCCGGGGAGTCGGCGATCCACGACGAGGCGCCAGAGTACGGCCCCGAGCGCGACGTGAACCGCTTTCCGAAGCCGACGGCGATCGGCGGCCAGTTCTCGTACCGGTTCGACCCGCAGTGGCTCCATGTCGACCCGGGTCACATGGCGACCGAGCGCACGTATGTCGAGTTCGAGGGACGGACGGCATTCGGGGAGCAATCGCAGTTCCCGTTCTACGCCCGCAGCGCCGACTGGCAGGAGAGCGACCGCCTGCTGGCCGGCATCATCACCGCGTTCGGATCCCCCACCGGCATCATCAGCGTCGGTGGGTTCGGCGAGTTCCAGGGGACGATGACCAAATCGTTCAAGAACCCGCTGGTCCAAGGCCGCTTCGTCGGCGACCGCCTCCGCGCCTGGGACGTCGTGTGGGGCCGCGCGACCGGGCAGCTCTCGATCGAGAATGGGTACGTGGACGTCACGAAGGCCGTGGCGACAACCGAGGGTTCGTCGGTCGAGGCCGAGGGACGATTCTCGCTCGGGTACCCGCGGAAGGATGGAGGGGAGGAAATCAACGCGAGGTTCGTGCTGAAGGATCGCCCGATGCGCGACCTGCGGCACGCGTTCCAGCTCGACGACTGGCCGCTCGAGGGGAAGGTCTCCGGCGAATTCAGGCTCTACGACAAGTACACGCGGCCGTTCGGCTACGGCCGCATCGCGATCACCGATGTCGTGGCCTGGGGCGAGCCGTTCGAGAGCGCGACCGCGCCGATCCGGTTCGAGGGGCACGGCGTCAGGCTGGACGCCATGGAGATCCGCAAGAGCGGCGGGACGGTGACCGGCGCGGCGTATGTCGGCTGGGAAGGACGCTACTCGTTCAACGCGCACGGCGACCGGATTGCGCTCGAGACCGTCGCCTCCATGAAATACGGCAAGGCGGAGTGGTCTGGGCTGATGCACTTCTCCGCGACGGGCGCTTCGACCTTCCAGAGCCCTCGGTACGAAGTGCAGATGGGCGCCGAGGACGTGTTCCTCGGCGAGGAAGGCATCGGCGCCGTCGCCATCCGGCTGGACGTCAAGGATCGCCTGCTCACGATCGACCAGTTCGAGGCCGCGGCGCTTGGCGTGTCGGGCTCGGGGCAGATCGAGATGTCGCCGAACCTGGATGCCGAGTTGAGCTTCCGGTTCAACAGAACGCTGCTCGATCCGTACGTGCGGCTCTTCGAGCCCAGGCTCTCTCCGTTCGCGCGCGCGGTCGCGAGCGGCAGCATCCGCGTCGTCGGCCAGCTGGCGAACTGGGATCGGCTGTTCGCGAGCGCGACGGTCGACGCCCTGGAGGTCAGCCTGTTCGAGTACCAGATCCAGAACGACGGCCCGATCCGCCTCGCGTTCGAGAACAACGTCCTGGCCGCACAGCAACTGAAGCTGGCGGGCAAGGACACGAGGCTCGACGTGTCGGGCGGCGTGGCGCTGAAGGACAACCGGATCGCGGTGAAGGTCTCGGGCGATGTCAACCTCGGCATCCTGCAGGCGTTCTTCCGCCACGTGCGGAGTTCGGGTCGCGCCGCGCTGCGGGGCGAGATCAACGGGTCGTTGAGCAAGCCGGAGTTCTCGGGATCGGCGAAGATCGAGGACGGCCGAATCCGGTACGTGGACCTGCCGTCGCTCCAGGCGATCAACGGTCGCGTGACGTTTACGAGCGACGGGATCCGGCTCGAGGAGATGACGGCGCAGATCGCAGGCGGGCAGGTGGGGCTTCACGGTCGCGTCGAGATGAACGGCTTCACGCTCGGACAGCTCAGCCTGTCGGCCACCGGCGAGAACATGGAGTTCAGCTACCCAGAGGGCTTCCGCTCGACGGTCGACGCGCAGCTGGATCTCGTGGGCACGATGGCGGCGCCGACCCTCCGCGGCACGGTGACCGTGAAGAACGCGCTTTACAACAAGCGCGTGGACCTGGTGCCCGGGCTCATCGAACTGGCCAGCGGCCGGCCGTCGTCCGGCGGCAGCGCATCGTCGGCCGCAATGAGCGTCCCGCTCCGCTTCGACGTCCGCATCCAGGCCCCGTCCTCTCTCCGCATCGAGAGCAACTTCGCCCACCTGGTCGCCAGCGCAGACGTCGTGCTGCGCGGGAGCTACGACCGCCCGGTCCTGCTCGGCCGCGCGGAGATCGAGCAGGGCGAGGCGATCATCGAAGGCAAGCGTTACATGGTCCGGCACGGCACCGCCGATTTCTCCAACCCGACGAAGCTCGAACCGTTCCTCGACCTCGAAGGGGAAACGCTGATCCGGGTGCCGGGCCAGACCTACGTCGTGAACGTACAGCTCGTCGGCACGATCGATCGGCTGGATACGCAGCTCACCGCGGACCCGCCGCTCTCGCGGATCGAGATTCTGTCTCTGCTCTTCGGCGGGGACACGGCGCGCGCCGAGGCGCGCGACGCCGAACTGAGAACACTGCAGCGGGAAGAGAGCCAGCGGAGCCTCGCGACGTCCCGGCTGCAGCAGGCGGCCGTCGGCGTGGCGACAGCCCCGATCACCAGGGCGGTGGAACAGGCCTTCGGCCTCGACACGTTCCAGATCACGCCGAGCGTGGGCTACGACCCGTACCAGCGACTCAACCCGACAGCGCGGCTCACGGTGGGCAAGCGGATTTCCAACAAGGTGTACCTGACATTCTCCAGAAGCCTCAACACCCCTGCTGGAATCGACCAGGTCATCCTCCTCGAGTACGATCAGAACGAGCGTCTGTCCTGGATCTTCTCGCGGAACGAAGATGGCACCTACGCGCTCGACGTGCGCGTGAGGCACGTATTCTGATGCGCCAGCGGGTTCCGTTCCTCGTCGCCCTGCTCGTCCTCCTCACGGCCGCCGTGTCGTTGGCGCAGTCGCCGCCGCCCACGTCCTCGGTGGACCAGTTCCTCGGGAAGTCGATCGCCGAGGTGCGCCTGAGCATCGACGGGCGCGAGAGCCGCGACCAGGAGATCCTGCGCGTGCTCGAAACCGTGACCGGGGCGCCGCTCACGGCCGCCGCGGTGCGCGAGAGCATCATCCACCTGATGGCGCTCGCCCGCTTCGACGACGTCAAGGTGAGTGCGGAGATTGCGCCGGGCGGCGTCGTCCTCACGTACGACCTGGCGTCCGTTCACTGGGTGAAGTCGATCGAGTTCCGCGGCGACCTCGGTCTGCCGCTTCGTCAACTGCGCTCGGCGGTGGTCGATCGCTACACCACGTCGCCTCCAATCTCCCGCGCCGAGGAGATCGCGGCGATGCTCGAAGCGCTGTGCCGCGACCACGGATTCCTGAAAGCGACCGTGCGGCTCTCGGCCGAGGTGGCGCACGACCCGGATCGCACCCGGATGATCTTCGAGGTGACGGCGGGCCCGCCGGCCCGAATCGGGGCGGCGAGCGTCGAGGGCGCGCCCGACGGGAATGCCGCACAGGTACTCTCGCGGCTCGGGCTCCGGCCCGGCGCTCGGTTCGATCGCCTGGCGCTCGACGCGGCCGTCGCGCGCTATGTCGAAGAGTTCCGCGCCAAGGGCTTCCTCGAAGCGAAGGTCGAACCGGACATCGCGTACTCGCCCAGTCGCGAGCAGGCCGATGTGACGGTTCGGATGGTGCGCGGGCCCCAGGTGATCGTGATGTTCCGCGGTGATCCGCTGCCCGAGAAGCGGCTCGCGGAGCTCTCGGCGCAACTGCGGGATCGTCCTCTCGACCTCGACGTGCTCGAGAACGAGGAGCGGAGCATCGAGGACGAGCTGCGCGCCAAGGGATACCGTGATGCCTCCGCGCCGTTCACCCGCGAGCCGCGCGGCGAGAGGCAGATGCAGATCGTGTTCACTGTCAAGCGGGGGCCACAGTATCGCGTCGCGGCGGTGGACGTGGCCGGCAACCAGCAGCTGCCTCGCGGCGAGATCCAGCCGGTGCTCCGCGTCGAGCGCGGCCAGTGGTACGTCAAGGCGCGGGTCGATGCCGATACAGGGGCCATCCTGGATCTCTACCGGCGGCAGGGGTTCCGGACCGCGGATGCCGTCGCGAGCGCCGTGCCGCTTGGCGCCGATCCCACCCAGCTCGTCGTCAGGCTCGCAATCACCGAGGGGCCGCGGACGACGATCAGTGGCCTCGAGTTCGAGGGCGTGTCGGCGATCCCGCGCACCGTCCTTCAAAAGGCGATCGGATCGCAGGTGAACGGCCCGTTCTACCAGCCGCAGATCGAGTCCGATCGCGAAGCGGTGTTGTACGAGTACCAGGCGCGAGGCTACCAGCAGGCGACGGTGACCGTGCCGCCAGGACTCAGCCAGGACGGCACGCGGTTCAACTTGCGTTTCGTCGTCGAGGAAGGCCCGCAGAGCCTCATCGATCACGTGCTGATCGTCGGCAACACCCGGACGAAGTCCGCGACGATCGAACGCGAACTCCGCCTGGGGCCGGGCATGCCGCTTTCGGTTTCGGCGCTCGCCGAGGCCCAGCGACGACTCAGCTCGCTCGGGCTCTTCCGGAGAGTCCAGATCTCCTCGCTCGAACGCAGCACCGACAACCGCCACGACGTCGTGGTCACGGTCCAGGAGGCGCCAGTCAACACGATTGGCTACGGCGGCGGGCTCGAGGGCGCGCTCCGCCTGAGGACGAACGCCGCGACCGGCGTGCCCGAGGAGCGTTTCGACCTCGCGCCACGCGGCTTCTTCGAGATCGGCCGGCGGAATCTCTGGGGCAAGAACCGGTCGATCGACCTGTTCGTCCGTGGTGCCATCCGTTCGAGCGACCAGTTCAATACCGGCCAGGCGACCACCGCGTCAATATCGTCCCTGGGTGATCCGGGCTCGGGGTTTCGCGAGTACCGGGTGCTTGGCGCGTACCGCGAACCCAGGTTCATGGACCTCCCCATCGACGTGGTCGTCACGGGCGGCGTCGAACAGGCCATCCGCTCGACCTTCGACTTCAACCGGAGACAGGTTCTCCTGGAGGGCAGCCACCGATTCGGCAAGAGCCTCAGCCTGGCGGGCCGATACTCCTTCGGTCACACGCGGCTCTTCAACGAGCGCATCGACCCGGCGAGCCAGTTGGACGTGGACAAGGTGTTTCCACGAGTTCGGCTCTCGGCGTTCTCGGCGTCGGTCGTTCGCAGCACCCGCGACGACGCGTTCGAGCCGACGCAGGGAACGCTGGCGTCGTTCGACGGCACGCTGGCGCCGCGAGCGATTGGCTCCGAGGTCGGCTTCATCAAGGGTTCCTGGCAGGGATTTGTCTACAAGCGGATGCCGGTGCTCCGCGGGGCCGTGCTGGCCGCGGGTGCCCGCCTGGGACTGGCATTCGGGTTCGAGCAAATCGTCGTGAACCCGGCCGGCCAGACCGTCAGCCTCGATCAGGAATTGCCGGCCAGCGAACGCTTCTTTGCCGGCGGCGACACGTCCGTGCGAGGGTTCGCGCTCGACCGGCTCGGGGCGAAGAGCACGCTGGACCAGAACGGCGTGTCGAACGGCGGCAACGGCCTGGTGATTTTCAACGCCGAGTTGCGCTTTCCGCTCTGGCATCAGAAGTCGCTGGGCGGGGCGGTCTTCATCGATACGGGCAATGTGTTCGCGAAGGTGGGCGACATCAGCCTCGGGGAATTGCGAAGCGGCGTGGGATTCGGCATACGGTGGAAGTCGCCGGTGGGACCGCTTCGGGTGGACCTGGCGTGGAAAATACATCCCATCACGTTTGCGAACGGCACCCGCGAGAGCCCGTTCGCCTGGTACGTGACGATCGGACAGGCGTTCTAGCGAAGCTCCGCCTCAAACCGCCGAAGGTTTCCCCACGGCATCGGGAATTCAGAAGACGGAATTCGAAAGACAGAAGGCAGGATGCGGAATACGTCACCGGTACTGCTCGCCGTCGTCGCCGTGGGCCTCGGGCACCTCGCCGGCGCGGAGGTGATCGACCGCGTGCTGGCCGTCGTCAACTCGCAGGTCGTGACGCTGTCCGACGTCCGGGCAGCGCAGACGTTCAGCCTTGTGCCGGCGACGACGCCAGCCGAGACGACGAACGACGTGCTGGCCTACCTGGTGAACCGCCAGTTGATGCTCAGCGAGGTCGATCGCTACTCGGCCCCGGCCCCGGCCCCGGCCCTTCTCGACCGGCGGATGGCGCAGATTCGATCGACGTTCCCGGGGGCCGCGCAGTACGAGCAGGCGCTCGCCGGGACGGCGATGACCGAGGGACGGCTGCGGAACGTGATCGCCGACAACGTGAGGATCGAGACCTACGTGGACCAGCGGTTCGGCGCGGCGGCCCAGCCGACTTCCGAGGAAGTGCAGCGCTATTATCTGGAGCACCCGGCAGTCTTCACGCGGGATGGCCGCCTGGCGCCGTTCGACGACGTGCAGGTCCAGGCACAGGAACGCCTGGCCGCCGAACGGCGGCGCGCGCTGATCACCGACTGGCTGGACCGGCTCCGACGGCGGGCGTCTGTGACGACACTGCTGACGCCGGGGCGCTAGTATTTCGGCGGCCTGAACCGCCTATCGCTGGACGGCGAAGATCCTGACTTCCGGCCCGGGGTGGTCCGGCGATGGCTGCACGGAGAAAACCAGCGTCAGTCGCTTGAAGAGGTCCTGGTAGGCCAGGTACTGGGGTTGGAACTGATTCGGGACTGCAAAGAACCGCTCGTAGACCGCTGACGTCGCCACGACGTAGTCGACATTCCCGCCAAGATAGAAGTCGAGTCCCTTGTCCGTCACCGACCGCACGTACTCCACTTGGTAGCGCCCTGTCGGAAATTGCAGCGCGGCGGCCTCGTGGATCACGCGGGCCCCGGGCTTCACGTTCTGCGCGATCCAGTCGAACGCCAGCGCGTAGGTCCACCGACGAGCGATCTCGCGATCGAACGAGACCGATGTGATCGCGGGTTGTACCAACGTGGCGGCGGTCAGCGCCACGATTGCGGCCGTCCTGACCGCGCGCGGCACCGCAAAACGCCGGAACCAGCCCACGCCCGACACGACCGCCACGGCCACCAGCAGGCAGACGAACGGGATCGCCGGCATCAGGTAGCGCGCGAAGATCAGGGTCCGGTCGATGATCATCAACCAGAAGATCGGGAGGAACACGAGGACCATCGCAAATCTCGCGCGCCCGGGCCCGCGGACGAGGCGAACGGCGAAGAGCACCAGCCCGGCACCGGCGAGCAGGAGGCTTGGCCACCCCATGGCGTTACGCAGGTGCTTCAGATAGATCTGCCAGCCGGGTTCAGCCGAAGTGGCGCGTTTCGGAATGGCGGCGGCGAGGCCGCCGAAACCGTCGAGAAATGCGGGGAGATCAAGGACAGTGTAAGGCGCAACGAGGAGGAATGCCGCGAAGAACGCGGCGAGCGTGACCAGGACGTGGCGCAACCGGGCCTGCAGCGGCACCGTCAGCATGATGGCAGCGACGAGCGGCAGCAGGATCGACACCCAGGCCGTGTACTTGGTGCCGGCCGCCAGCCCTGCCGCAGCGCCCGCCCACGCAAAGGCCGAGCCGGAGCCCTGCTCGTGCGCGCGCAGCGACAGGACGAGCGCCAGAGTCACGAAAAACGTCATCGGCACGTCGGTCAGCACGTAGTGCGATTCACGGACGTGGATCGGCACGACGGCGAACACGGCCGCCGCGAGCAGCGCATGACGCGTGCCCCAGCGGGTTCCCGCGAGGTAGACGAGGTAGACGGTCGCCGTGCCGAACGCGGCCGTGAGCGCGCGTCCCCAGAGATAGAAGTCGTAGTCGCTGACCTGCGCGAGCGACGACCACGCGCCCGCCGACGCCCCGGCCAGGAACCGGACGACGATGACCGCCGCCTGCAGGTACAGGTAGAGACCAGGGTAGTCGAAAAAGTGCGGATTGAAGTCACCGGTTTTCACCATCGTGAGCGACCGGATCATGATCTGCGGTTCGTCGACGCCCAGCGACGAGGGCAGGCCGCCTCCGATCCCCCAGAAACGCAGCACGGCCGCGACGGCCATGATGAGGCCGATAACGAGCACGGATGTCCGCATGTCGTTGGCTGTGTGCCGCTCGCGCTCTATCACCGCGTTCCTCACGTCGATCGGCGGGCCTGGCGCCCCGCCCAATTCCCAGCGCCTCATTCTAGCCCAGCAGTCGCTGGTACAACGTCATTGTTCTCTCAGCCACCACGTCCCACGAAAACTCGCGTTCCACGAGTGCGCGGCCGGCATCACCGAGCGCCGCGAGGCGACCACGCCGGGCCATCGCGTCGAGCAGGGCGGCAGCGAGTGCGTCGGGATCTCCAGGCGGAACCAGCCAGCCCGTCTCTCCGGGGCGGACCTTGTCCGGCAACCCTCCCGCCGTCGTCGCCACGACGGCGCGGCGGTGGGCCATCGCCTCCAGCGTGACCAGCGAACTGCCCTCGTAGAGCGTCGGGTGAACGAAGATGTCAGCCGCCTCGTACCACGCGTGGAGGTCCGCTGAACTCGTCCGACCCATCAGCCGGACGCGGTCGGTGAGCCCGAGGGCCGCAAGCTGGCGCTGGATCGTCGCCCGGAATGGGCCGTCGCCAATCAGCACCCAGTACCACGAGCGGCCACGAAGCGCGGCAAGCGCCTGCGCGAGCACGTGGAAGCCCTTGTTCTGCTCGAGGCGGCCCACGCTGACCAGGATGCACTCAGCGTCCGCCGGGACGAACCGGCGCATGTGATGGCCATCGGCCGGCCGGGCGAGGGATTCGCACGTGTCGAGGTCAATCGCGTTGGGAATCGTCGCCATGCGATCGGCCCCGACGTTCAGGTAGCGCTGCACGGACGGCTCGATCGACCGGTCGGTGGCAATCACGCACTCCGCCCTGTTCGCGCACGCTCGAACCGCCCAGCGAAGCGGGGCGTATCCGAGGCTCTTGAGGTGCCTGCCCGCGAACCGGCTCCCGGTGCCTCCGAATTCCTCGAGGCCCTGCGGGTTCAGCACCAGCGGGGCCCGCGCCCGAAGAGCCGGCCGGGCCAGCGCATAGCCCAGCACGCTGGCGCCGAGGCCATGGACAATGTCTACGTCGCCCGACTCGACCAGGCGGCCGGCCAGGCGCCCGGCGCGCATGCCGAACAGCGGATAGGCGGTGCTGCGATCGAGAACGGTCGTGCCGCGTCGGCCCGCGAACGGGAAGGTCGTGTACGGGACGAAGCGGACCGTCAGCGGCGCACCGCTGCCGATGGTGGCGGCCGCGTCCTCCGGGGTGATGGCGGTGCCCGGGGTTCGCGTGATCAGGTTGACCCCGATCCCGCGTTTCGCCAGGTGACGCGCGAGATCCGCCACGTGACGCTCGAGCCCGCCGTATCCGTGCAACGGGTAGACGGCGCGCGACACGATCGCGACGCGCAGCTGTTCACGCATGGCCCGATGTCACCTCGAGATACACGCCCTCGATACGCTCCACCACGCGGTCCGCAGAGAAGTTGGCCTCGACGTGATCCCGTGCCGCCGCGCCGAGCCGAGCGGATAGCGCAGGATCGCCGACCAGCCGCGCCACATCGTCCGCCAGCGCTTCGGCGCTCGACGACAGCAGCCCCGTACGACCGGGGATGACGATGTCGCGGGTGCCGCCCGTGTCCATCGCGGCAATCGGGATCCCGAGCGTGCTGGCCTCGAGGAGCACGCGGCTGAGCGATTCTGGGCCCTGTGACGGAAAGACCAGCAGCGACGCCGCGCCCAGCCAGCCGAGCGCTTCTTCCCTTGGCAGCCACCCGGTGAGCCTGATCTCCCGCGGCGACTCGCGCGCCCAGCGTTCGACCAGCGGGCGATCGGGGCCGTCCCCGATGACGACGAGCGGCCACCGAAGGTCCGCGCGATCGACCGCGATCAGCAGCTTGCGCGTGCCCTTGTTGGGCGCAAGCTTGCCCATGTAGAGGGCGAACGGATTCCGAGCGGACGGTCGATGGGTTCGGGCGGCTGCCCGGATCGATTCGATGTCCACGGGATTCGGAATGGTGACGGTCCGCCCGGGCAGAAGGCCGGCGACACGCTCCGAGAGATCCCGCGCGATCGTCGAGCTCACCGCGATCACGCGGCTGGCCCGGGAGAGCGCCTGCTGCTTGCGTGCGAGGTTCGCCCGCATGTAGGGCACGAGTGGCACCGCCAGAGGCCACGCGGCGCCGGCCCTCGGCCGGATACAGCGCAGCATGCCGGACGTCGAGCAGGCAGGGCACAAGGCGTCCGCGCCCGGATCGTGAATGAGATCCGACCAGTAGCAGACCGGCCAGTAGTCGCGCACGGTGGCGACCGAGGGAATGCCGGCCGCAGCCGCGGCGTTGACGGCCGCCGGGATCGTCATGACGTGCTGGCCGTGGACGACCTGCGCGCCGGACTCCGCGATCACGCTGCGAAGGACATCGGCCAGCCGCGCCGTGAGCCGCTCGTTCTTCAGGTAGTTTCGCGCAAACGGGATCGGGGGTGCGAAGACGCCAATCTCGCGCACGACCAAGCCGTCGTACTCGCGCTGCCCGTCGGGCCGCCCCGGCCGGGGCTGGACGATCGTCAGTTGGTGCCCGCGCGCCCGAAGCCCGCGCGCCAGTTCATACGTGCTCCAGCCACTGCCCCCGCAGCCGGGTGGAAACGAATCGGTGGCGATGAGCACCTTCATGATGTCGTGTCCCGCGCGTGACCGCGCCTCGTCAGCGCCCGCTCGATGGCCCCCTGCAGACGGGCACAGTGTCCCGCCCAGCTGAACTCGTTGACCGCGCGGGCCCGCGCGGCCTCGCCGAGTCGCCTGCGCGTCTCGACATCCTGCAACCGTTCGATCGCCAGGGCGAGCGCAAGGGGATCGCGCGGGTCGTACAACAGGCCTTCGCGCTCATCGGCGACGATGCGGCGGATGCCGTCGATGGCGGGAGCCACGACGGCGAGGCCCGAGGCCATGTACTCGAAGACCTTGAGCGGCGACCAGTAGAACGCGAGCGACAGCGGGGGATGCGCCGCCGCGTCGAACGGCGCCGCGCCGATGTCGGCGGCGGCGAGCAGCGCCGGCATCCCGTCGTGCGCGACGGGCCCGGTGAATGTCACGCCTCCCAGTCCCTCGGCCGCCTCCCTGACGCGCGGCAGTTCCGGGCCGTCACCCGCCAGGACGGCGGTCACGCTCGTGATCCCTTTCGCCCGCAGGTGCCGGATTGCTTCGACCAGGTGAATGGCGCCATGCCACGCCCGAAACGCGCCGGCGAAGACCACGACGAGTTCTCCGGGGTGGCGCGAGAACGGCACCGGCCCGTCAGCGCCCGGACGGAATCGCTCCGTGTCGGCACCCCACTCGAGTTCTACGACCCGGTCGGCCTGGAGCCAGGCGGGCAGGATGGCTCGGCTTGGCGACACGATCAGGTCGGCCGTGCGGCACTGCCAGTCGCGCCACCGCCGCATCGGTTCCACGAGGAGCGCGAGGTCCAGCAGGTGCTTGGGCGAGCCCGGGTAGTCGATGACTGGCGCATTCACTTCGAGGACCGCGAGCGCTCCCGAGCGAGCCGCGGTCCGCATCCCTTCGCCGCCGAAATTGAAGTACCGCTCCATCACGACGTCGGGGCGAAGCATGCGGGCGATGGCCGCCACCCGCCCGGCCCTCGCCAGCCGCAGGCGCGGGCTGCCGAGCGGGGGAGACATCTCGTGCCAGTGGACCGCGCCCAGGGGGAACCCTTCTGCGCCGCGCCGCACGAGCACGTGCACCTCGTGCCCCAGGGCAGCCAACCCCTCGGCGACCGCCTGCACGTGCACCGACCCGCCCCTGGTCCCGGGCACGGTCTGATCGATGGCACAGTAGAGAATCCTCATCGGGCAGGACCACCGGGTCGCGCGACCCTCGTCGTCTCTCCGTGTGCTTCGTGAGCTCCGTGGTTGCTCATTCCGCGCGCTTCTCCAGCAGCGCGAAGAACGGCCCCGACTTCACCCGCCCGAAGAGCACCACGTCGATCTTCATCAGCATCGTCAGTGCTTGGAGGCCCAGCAGCACCGGGCCGCCGTGCGCGATGCGGTCTTTCGCCTCGCTCCGCGCCGCCCGCGCATACTCGGCCCGCGACCCAGCCGCGGTCACACCGGCGTCGCCCTTCGGCGGACCGCCCGTGTTCGCCAGGCACGCCGCTCGCCTGGCGGCCCTTCGCGCGAGCCACTGCTCGGCCGAGCGCACCATGATGTTCTCGACGACGCCGCCAACGAGCGGCGTGTAGTAGCGGATGCGCGCAATGCGGAAGCCCGCTTCGCCGACTGTCCGCTCGAGGTCCGGGAGGTCCACGAGCGGGTTGAGATGGTCCGACTTCCGCAGGTGTTCCTGCGTGAGGTCGACCACGCCAACTCGGTGCATGAGGCCCGCGATCCAGTTGATGAACCGGAGCCCGAGCGCGAGGCGCGAGTTCTTCCGCACGTGGCTGTAGACGAACAGCTGCCCGCCAGGCTGGAGCACGCGTGACGCCTCGCGCAGCACGCCCGCCAGGCCTTCGCGGGACAGGTGCTCGAACACGTCGAGCGCGTATCCCTTCGTGAACACGCCATCGGCGAACGGCAGTTTCCGGAGATCGCCGAGCGCGAGATCGGCGCCGGCCAGGGCCTCGTGCGCGAAAAACGGGCTGACATCCACGCCAACCTGGTAGGCACCGCGGTCCCGGTTCCAGACGAGCGAGCGGCCGCTGCCGCAGCCGAGATCGATGACCAGGTCTGCCGCCCCAAGGCGAAGGAACTCGCGCAGCATGTCGTTGCGAACGCCCGAGGCGAGCAGCGGCGGAGAGACCCGCTCGTGCCGGGCATCGGCGTGCAGCGACTCGTCCAGGTAGCGCGTCTGCTCGTCGAAGACCGCCTTCGGCCGCAGGTCGAGGTAGCCGGCCGTCCCGTCGAAGGACCGGCCGCAGGCCCCGCAGGCCGCCGCAGTCAAACGGTTCGCGCCCAGGGCACCGCCGCAATCCGGGCATCGCGCGATTGTCAGGAGTCGTTTGGAGATCACAACGCGGTCATCCTCGTTTCCGGTCTTGTCTTGGGCCGCCGTGCCATCGACTCGGCGAAGAGCGCGTCGAGCCGCTCCGCCCGCCGGTCCCATGAGTACTCCCGCGCCGTCTCGAACGCTCGCCTCGCGATCGCATCGGCCAGTGCCAGGTCCTCGACGGCGACCCGAATGGCCGCGGCCAGCGCCGCGGGGTTGCCCGCCTCGAACAGCAGCGCGTTGTCGCGGTCGCGCAGCACTTCGCGAAACGCGGGCAGGTCCGAGGCCACGATGGGCCTCCCCATCGCCAGGTACTCGAACAACTTCAGCGGCGAGGCGTAGCGCGCCGACACCGTGGTCTCCGGGTTGGGCAGCACCAGCACGTCGGCACCCTCGAGCCTCGCGGGTACCTCGTGCGGGGGTACCATCCCGGTGAACGTCACGCGGGGGCCGAGGCCGAGCCGCGTCGCATGATCCTGCAACCTCGCCAGATCGCGCTCCTTCGGGTGACCGCCGACAATCACCGCCCGCACCCCGGGCATGGTGGCCAGCGCGTCGAGCAGCAGGTCCACGCCTTTCCACGGGTACAGGTGCCCCGAGTAACCAACGACCGCTGGCGCTGCGCGCCGTCGCGGCGCCCACTCCCGGGCCAGGCCCACACGAGCGCCGTCCGGCACCACGGCCAGCGCGGGCCGCGTGCCAAACCGTTCCACCAGTTCGCCAGCCAGTCCGCTGGTGATCGTCGCGTACCCTTCGGCACCGTGCCAGACGAACTGTTCGCGCCGCCACAGGCGCCCCTGCTTCAGCGACGACGACGCGGCCGCCCCCGTCAGCATCGTCGGCCTCGCCGCGCTCACGGCGGGAGCGAACCCGTGCGACTCGTACACAAGAGCGGCCGAGGTCGGCCTCCGCGCCCGGAGGTACAGGCTGGCAAAGCCGAGGTCGCGCGTCAGGACCAGATCGTCCCGGTTCGTCGTCCGCGCGCGTAGCAGCGCCCGCACGAGGTATCCCACGCGACGCACGGCCTGCGACCCTGCCACGGCCACTCGCTCGATCGACAGCCGGGGGTCGGTCGGCAGCCCGTAGTAGTCGAACGGATCGCGGGGCGGCGTCGTCGTGTCCGGCCTCACGATCAGCCTGACGTCGTGCCCTCGCCGCGCCAGCGCCGCGCAGGTTTCGATCGTCTGGATGCCGTTGGCGCGCTCCAGCGGAAACCGGACGTCGGCAAAGCAGAGGATGCGCGGCTTCATTGCCCGCGTCCGCTCGGGGGCGCGTAGAAACTGGCTCGATCGAACACGTACCGCCAGGCCAGTTCGGGGACGCGCAACGGCACCTCGATGAAGGCCATCCGGGCATTCCGGCACAGTTCGAGTTGCTGCCGGTTCATCAAACCAGTGCCAAACTGTATCATCAGCGAGAGGTTCCACCAGGCACACAACACGACGGCCGCGGCAAGGCCGAGCCGTGCGGGTCGCGACGATGCTGCGCGCGCCAGCGCCGCAAGTCCCGTCAGCAGTACCACCGTTGTGCCAACGAACCGTCGGTGGCCGAAGGCCCCGGCCGCGCTCCACGAAGCCACGCTGCCCGACACGTAGACCTGCAACGCGAACATCGCCAGGAACGCGAGCGCGAGGCGTTGCCGATCGCCCGACTGCCGGAACACGACGACCAACCCGGCCAGCGCCAGCAGCGCGAGCGGCGTCCAGAAGAACAGGCCGTGCTCGGGAGAGAGGATCACCTGGAGCGCATGCGGCGCCCACCAGTACATCTTCCGGGAGACCATCTGCGACGGCCCGACGCGGCCGTTCAGCGCCAGGTAGGCAAAGGCCTGCGGCAGATAGGCGACGACGAACGCTGCCACGCCAAGGGCCGCGTTGACGAGCAGGGATGCCGTCGGCCGCCGGGACGGGCCGGGCGGGCGGGACGCCTCCGATGCGCGGGACGCGGGCCCTGCCGCGAGAGTCCAGAGGAAGTCGAGGCCGGGGCCGACGGCGAACAACGCATCTTGCTCGCGCACCATGGCCATCAACGCCGCCAGCGCGCCCAGGGTGACGCAGCCGCGGGCGGACCAGTTCTCCCGCACCAGCAACCAGGCCAGCACGAACGCCGCGACCGCGAACGCAGAACAGGCGTGCGAAAATGGAGGCGACACGTACATGTAGAAGAGCAACGGCGTGCCCAACCACACGGCCAGCACGACCGCCGCCTCTTCACCCCGCGTCCGCCCCGCCTCGCCCAGCACGCGACGAGCCACGGCCGCCGACAGGATCAGCGCCAGAAAACCGTAGATTGCCGATCCGTAGCACACGGCGGCCACGTAGGGAGACGAGAACCCGTCCGCCTGCACCGGTCGCCCGGCCGCGCGCAGCACCCGTGCGGTCAGGTCGCCGGCCGCGTAGAACGGCGACCAGAGAATGGCGCAACCAATCGTTCCCCAGTTCTCGCGGAGCCCGGTAGGTGTCTGCCGCTCCAGGAACGTTTCGTGGAACCCCGAGGCCTGCGACAGGCCGCGCTCGTAGAAATAGCGATACTCGTTCTCGAACGAGACGTCGTGGTCGAACCAGAGCGATCGGAGATACGAGAAGTACTCGGCCTCGTCCGACGCGTAGATGCGCGTCGTGACGGCGGGCAGCGACACGAGGAACAGCAGGACGAGGGCGAGCCACGCCCGGCGATCGGTGCGGAGGAACTGGAATGGCAAGTCTGTTCCCGGGAGACGCCGGACGTCCGCCCCATCGCGGGGCGGCGGTCACGCGCCGTAGAAAGTGTAGCGGAAAATCTCCGCCGCGTTGAAGCCCGAATGGCTCACGACGGTTGCCGCGACGCTGCGCCGCTTGAGATAGACGAACCCCCAGAACGCGCCGAGCACCGCGGTGGTGACTGCGACATCACGCCCCTGAATCACGTGGCCGAGCCCGAAGGCCACGCTGGAGATGGCCAGGCCGACCCATCCGCCGCCGAGGTGCTGGTCGAAACGGTGCAGGATGAAGGCTCTCTGCACCTCTTCGCGAAGGCCTCCGCCGACGACCGCCACGACACCGAACATCAGCGCATCCGTGGGGGTCCGGATGAGTCCTTCGAAGGGGTTCTTCGGGAGATTCCTCAGCCACGGCAGGAAGTGCCCGATCGTTAGCATCACAACGACAACGACCAGGAACACGATGGGCACGTGGAGGACGCCTCGAAGTGCTTCCGCGACGACCGGGCGCGTGCCGAGCATAACGTCCGAAAAGCGCTCGCCGTGGACATGCAGGAACCACGCGATCAGGCCGATCAACACCGCCGCGTCGACGAGCGACACCGCGAAGACGTAGCGCGCCGACAGTTGACCGTGTGGGTCGAACGGCGCGATCCCGACCGCCGAAAGAACGCCCGCGATGGCCAGTTGGGTCGGAAAACCCGAGCAGGTCAGGATTTCGATCAGCGCGATCAGGCGGCGTCGGGCCACGCCCCGACTGTATCACGGCGGGCAGCCGGCCCGTCGCAGTCGTCTGCCTGCTGCCTGAGGTCGGCCAGGCGCTGATGTGGACCGGTGTCTCCCCTGATCGGCATGAGGATCAGTTTTCGCATAGTGTCATCTATCGACGACATCGAAGCAGAGTTCCCGGCGCGGCCAAATGGCCGGAAAACAGGGCAGACTTCACGCGATTGCGGCCGATTGTCGGCTTCGACGGCGACGGGGACCAGGGTCCGGGCGCAGGCGGACTGTCCGGCTGGACCGTGTAAGAATTACCTAGTACACTCGTGTTCGGGTCTTCCCGAAGACGAGCCGAACATCCGCGAGGGACTTCCGTGCTCCTTGCCTCTCACACGAATGACTCGCTCGACGTCACCGACGTCACCGATGCGCCGACTGTCGTCGAGCGCGTGCTCATCGTCGAGGACGATCCGGCGACCCGGATGGGGCTCACCGAGCTCGTCCGAACCTGGGGCTTCCTGGCCGACAGCGCCGAGGACGGCGAAGAGGCGCTTCGGAAGGTCACCGCCTTTCGTCCCGCGATTGTCGTCACGGACCTCGTGATGCCGCGCATGGACGGCCACGCGCTGCTCAGGGCGCTGCACGAGCACGACGTGGACATCAGCGTCGTCATCCTCACGGCGCAAGGGTCGGTGGAATCGGCCGTCGAGGCGATCAAGGATGGCGCGTACGACTACCTGACCAAGCCCGTGGATCCGCAGCGGCTCCAGATCCTCCTGCAGAAGGTTGTGGAGCGGCAGGAGACGATGCGCGAGGTGAAGGCGCTGAGGCGCCAGCTGCGCGACCAGGGATCGTTCGGGCGGATGACCGGCAGCAGTCCCGGGATGCGGAAGGTGTACCGGATCATCGAGCAGGCGGCGCCGACCTCCGCGTCCGTCCTGATCATTGGCGAGTCGGGCACCGGGAAGGAGCTGGTGGCCCAGACGATTCACCAGCTCAGTCCCCGGTCGGCCGCGCCGTTTGTGGCGATCAACTGCGCCGCGATCCCGGAGACGCTGCTCGAGAGCGAGATTTTCGGCCACGAGAAAGGTGCGTTCACCGGGGCCTCCGAACGGCGCCAGGGTTGCTTCGAATTGGCGGATCACGGGACGCTGTTCCTCGACGAGATTGCCGAGATGACGCCCGCGACGCAGGTGAAGCTGCTGCGCGTGCTGCAGGAGCGCGCGTTTCGCAGGCTGGGCGGACGGCAGGAGCAGAAGGTGGACGTGCGTGTCATCGCGGCCACCAACCAGGACCCGGCCGAAGCCGTGAAGAACGGGAAACTGCGCGAGGATCTCTACTACCGCCTGAACGTGTTCGCGCTGACGCTCCCGACGCTCCGTGAGCGGAAGGAGGACCTGTCGCTGTTGATCCAGTCGTTCCTCGGCGAGTTCAACGCGCGCAACGGCAAGTCGATCGTCGCCCTCAACCACGAGGCGATGCGGATCCTCGAGTCGCACAACTGGCCGGGCAACGTGCGTGAGCTGCGAAACGTCATCGAGCGGGCGACGATTCTCGCCGACGGCCAGTTCATCGAGCCGCGTCACCTGCCGAACGTCCTGATGCAGGTCGGGGAAACGGCGCAGCGGCCCCTGTCGCTCTCGCCGGGCACCACGGTCGAAGAAGCCGAGCGGCGGCTGATCCAGATGACGCTGGAGCATACGAAAGACAACAAGACGCGCGCAGCAGATATCCTGGGCATCAGCCTGAAGACGCTGCACAACAAGTTGAACAAGCTGAAGTTGCGGAAGTAGGGGCGACGTGCACCTTGGCATCAAGGCCAAGCAGGTCGGCGGCGTGTCTCTCATCGTTGGCCTCGCCGTCGTGATGCTGAGCCTCCTTCACGTCACGTTCGTCGCGCGCGTGCTCCTCGAGGAGAGCCGTGCGCGCGGCGAGTTGCTGGCGAACACCATCTTCCAGCGCGCGAAGGACGTCGTGCCGGGACAGGCCGAGCCCTACGCGGCGCTCAGGGCCGACGGCGGGCTGCGGGCGATCCTCGAGTCGAGCGCGTTTGCCCGTAACGTCACCTACGCGGCCATCTGCAACGTGGATGGCGTGGCGGTGGCCGCGTGGGACCCGAGCCGGGAGGGGAATCGGCTGGCGCCCGCGGGCGAGCTCGACTCGTTGATCGCGATGCGCGGCCTTCAGCAGCTCCTCAGCATCTACTCGTCGGGCGGCGAGACGCTGGAGGTTCGACAGCCGCTGCTGCTGGGCGGCGCGAAGTTTGGGACGATTCGGATCGGTGTCTCGACGCTGCTCGTCCGCGAGGAGTTCTCCGGGGAGCTGTGGCTGGTCGGCGCGACGGGCCTGGTCGCGCTGTTGATTGCCATCGTCGTGTCCGCGTCGTTCGCGCAGCTGATCCTCCGGCCCATCCACGTGATCCGCGGCGGGCTGACGCGCCTCGGCCGCGGCGAGTTCGGCGTGCGGTTGGACCTGCCGCAGCAGGATGAATTCGGGGAGCTGGGGAGCTTCTTCAACGCCGCCAGCGCGAAGCTCTCCGCCGACCGCTCGCAGCTGGCCGGCCAGAAGGCGAACCTGCAATCGGCGGTCGAGCACATGGAGGACGAAGTGGCGATCTTCAACCCGGCTGGCGAGCTGCTGTTCGCCAACCCGGCGATGCTCACCACGCTGCCGCCGGAGCCGCTTGGCCGGCCGGTGGACGACCTGCTGACCGACGGGCATCCCTATCGCGACCTGGTGCACGCGACGATCCGCGAGAAACAGTCGCGCGGGCCCGTGTCGTCCGCGATTCCGCGCGCGACGCCGGGCGGCGGCGCGGGTCCCGCGGAGGGCGCAGAACGCCTCGTCATGGCGCACGCAATCAAGGACCGCGTCCAGCAGATGCTGGGCGTGATGCTGGTCGCGCGCGACGTCCAGGCGCTCGGGCGCGTGCAGTCGATGCTGAACTACTCGCGCAAGCTGGTTGCGCTCGGGCGGCTGTCCGCCGGCGTTGCGCACGAGGTGAAGAACCCGCTCAACGCGATGACCATCCACCTCGAGCTGCTCAAGCAGAAGCTCCTGAGCGCGAGCGGCGCGGGCCGCCGTCGGCCGGTGGCCGAGGATGGGGGCGTGGGCATCGCAACCGCAGGCGCCCCGCGGGCGGCGGGGCCGCTGCCCGCCCCGGTCGAGCCTGAGGCGCCGCGCCCGGACCTCGGGCCGGCGCTCGAGCACGTGAGGATCATCGTCGGCGAGATCCAGCGTCTCGACCAGGTGATGCAGGGGTTCCTGAAGTTCACCCGGTCGGAGGACCTGAAGCTCCAGGCTATCTCACTGTCGTCGCTGATCGACGACGTGGTCCGCGTGATTGGCCCGGAGTGCACGAGCGCAAAGGTCGAGGTGATAACCGATGGGCTCGACCGCGTCCCCGACATCAGCGGCGACCCGACGATGCTGCGGCAGGCGTTCCTGAACCTGGCGCTGAACGCGGTCCAGGCCATGCCGACCGGAGGGACCCTCCGGGTCTCCGCGGCGTCCGCGCGGGGACGGCGTGTCGAGATCCGCGTCGAGGATTCGGGCGTCGGGATCAAGCCGGAGCATCTCGGGCGGATCTTCGACCTCTACTTCACGACGCGCAAGAAGGGAAGCGGGATCGGGCTGTCGATGGTCTACCGGACGGTGCAGCTGCATGACGGCGAGATCGAAGTGCAGTCGACAGAGGGGCACGGAACCACGTTCCGGATCTCCCTGCCGCAGGCGCCATAGCACGCGGAGCCGGGCACCAGACAGTGCCCGATCCGGATGATCCGGCCGGCTCGAACCTGTCATAATGGGACATCGAGTCATCATGAACACCCTTCGCCGCGTGCTGCTCGCCGGAGCTCTTGTGATGCTGGCCGCCGCCGGGTGCGCCAAGGCGCGAGCCAACGTGAAGCCGGAGCCGTTGTCACTCGAGGTTCCCGCGCCGCCGCCTCGCGTCATTGTCCTGCTCGACCTCGACCCTGAACCAGCCCAGCAACCGGTTTCCGAGTCCGAGCCGCCGCAACAGAAGCCGGCCCGCCGTTCGAGCCAGCCGCGCCCAGACGGGAAGGCTGGTCCCGCGCGAACGGAAAAGAAGATGGAGGTGCCGCCGCCCGTGGTCGAAACGGCGCGCCCCGTGACGCCGCCTACGGCCACGTTGCAGCAGGCGCTGCCAGGCGCATCAACCGAGGTGGAACGCCAGGTGCGTGACCAGCTTGCCCTGGCCACCGGGGCTCTGCGACGCGTCGACTATCTCGGTCTGAACGCCGACGCCAGGTCGCAGTACGACACGGCGAAGCGGTTCATCGAGCAGGCGGAACAGGCCCTGAAGGAGAAGAACCTCGTGTTTGCGGCAAAAGTAGCCGAAAAGGCCGCGGGACTTGCGGCGAGCCTCGTTGGCCGCTGACGCCGCTCCCCGGTCTTCCTGGCAGGTTGCTTTGTGGGCGATTTCCGACCGAAAATGGCCGATTGCTTTTGGGCAAATGACAGAAAAGTCTTGAATCACTCGATTTTACACAAGATCTTGCGACTGCCCTAAAACGAAGGCACAATATCTAGTAGATCACCGCTTGACAAACGCTTGACCGTCGTCCATATTGACGCTCTGTCGTGGATGCACTCAGCGGGTAGTTCCCAGCTGCCCGTCATGTTCACGAACTAGTTATTCTGGACCCCACGGCTGCCGGTTGGCGCCGGGTGGCACCCGGAGTGGAGCACGCAGGGGTCGATTCAGACGTGCGCGATATCGCGCTGGCCTCCATGGCCTGTGGTGTCGCTTGATTGACATAAACGGGATGTGTCTGAGGGGCGCGGACACGCCGTGGCGGAGGGTGGTATGCAGAGAGGCGTGACCCATGATGTGGCCCCAGCCTCGCAGAAGGGCATCGAGAGCCGAACGCCGGAGGTTGCCCGCACCGCGGGTCGGTCCGGGCAGGTCACGGCACCTGGGCTGACGTTTTCGCGGTTCTTCACTCTCTTGGGACGCGACCCCTTTGACGAAGTCACGTGGGACGCGCGCACCGCGCTGATCGCCACCGACAAGGGCGAGGTGGTCTTCGAGCAGCGCGATGTCGAGGTGCCTTCGTGCTGGTCGCAGCAGGCGACCAACATCGTCGTCTCGAAGTACTTTCGCGGGCCGCTGAAGCCGAAGGCGGGCGAGTTCCGCGAGTCGAGCGTGCGGCAGCTCATCGGCCGGGTGGTGGACACCATCACCGAGTGGGCCAGGGCGGACGGCTATTTTGCGGGCGAAACGGATCTGCTGGCGTTCCGCGACGACCTCAAGCACCTGCTCGTGTACCAGAAGGCGGCGTTCAACAGCCCGGTCTGGTTCAACTGCGGCGTCGAGAAGCATCCCCAGTGCTCCGCCTGTTTTATCAACTCGGTCGATGACACGCTCGAGTCGATCCTGACACTGGCGAAGACCGAGGGGATGCTGTTCAAGTTCGGGTCGGGCACCGGGACCAACCTGTCGTCGCTCCGCTCGTCGCGCGAGTCGCTCGCGGGCGGCGGCACGGCGTCGGGCCCGGTCTCGTTCATGAAGGGCTACGACGCGTTCGCCGGCGTCATCAAGTCGGGCGGCAAGACGCGCCGCGCGGCGAAGATGGTCATCCTGAATGCCGAGCACCCCGACCTCGTGGACTTCATCAGCTGCAAGGTGAACGAGGAGAAGAAGGCCTGGGCGCTGATCGACTCGGGCTACGACGGGTCGTTCAACGGCGAGGCGTACTCGTCGGTGTTCTTCCAGAACTCGAACAACAGCGTGCGCGTGCCGGACGACTTCATGCGCGCGGTGCTCGACAACGGGTCGTGGCAGACGCGGGCGGTCACCGACGGCCGCCCGATGGACACCTACAAGGCCCGCGACCTGATGCGGATGATCGCCGAGGCGACGCACGTGTGCGGCGACCCGGGGATGCAGTTCGACACGACGATCAACGAGTGGCACACCTGCCCGAACACGGACCGGATCAACGCGTCCAACCCGTGTTCCGAGTACATGTTCCTGAACGACTCGGCCTGCAACCTCGCGTCGATCAACCTGATGAAGTTCGTGGACACCAGCGGCGAGTTCGACGTGACGGGCTTCCGCGCGGCGGTGAACACGCTCATCATCGCCCAGGAGATCCTGGTTGACAACGCCAGCTACCCGACCAAGTCGATCGAAAAGAACAGCCACGATTACCGCCCGCTCGGCCTCGGCTACGCCAACCTCGGCGCCCTGCTGATGTCGCGCGGTCTGCCGTACGACAGCGACGGCGGCCGGCACTACGCTGCGGCGATTACCGCGCTGATGACGGGGGAGGCCTACGCGACCTCCGCGCGGATCTCCCGTGACCACGGCGGCCCGTTCTCCGGCTACGACCGCAACCGGGAACCGTTCCTCCGCGTGATGCGGAAGCACCGCGATGCGATGAAGGACGTCAACGTGGGCGTGGTGCCCGAGCACCTCTTTGGCGCCGCCGCCGAGTCGTGGGACGACGCGGTGGAGCTCGGCGAGGAGTTCGGGTATCGGAACGCCCAGACCACGGTGCTCGCGCCCACCGGGACCATCGGGTTCATGATGGACTGCGACACCACCGGCATCGAGCCCGACATCGCGCTGGTGAAGTACAAGAAGCTGGTGGACGGCGGGGTGATGAAGATCGTCAACCAGACGGTCCCGAGCGCGCTGGCGCGCCTCGGCTACCCCGGGAGCCAGGTGAAGGCCATCGTCGACTATCTCGACGAGATGGAGACCATCGAGGGGGCGCCGCACCTCAAGGACAAGGACCTGCCGGTGTTCGACTGCGCGTTCAAGCCGGCCCGCGGTTCGCGTTCGATCCACCACATGGGGCATATCCGGATGATGGGCGCCGCGCAGCCCTTCATCTCGGGCGCCATCTCGAAGACGGTCAACGTGCCGAAGGAAGCGACCGTTGACGAGATCATGCAGGCGTACACCGAGTCGTGGCGCCTGGGCGTGAAGGCCATCGCGATCTACCGCGACGGCAGCAAGCGAACGCAGCCGCTCAATACCTCGCGCGACAAGACGGCCGAGGCGAAGGCCGCGACGCGGGTGGTGACGCAGCCGATCCGGCGCAAGCTGCCGGACGAGCGGCAGGCGCTCACGCACAAGTTCGAGATCGCGGGCCACGAGGGATACATCACCGTCGGCATCTACGAGGACGGGATGCCCGGCGAGATCTTCCTGGTCATGGCGAAGGAAGGCTCGACGATTTCCGGCTTCGCCGACGCGTTCGCGCAGGCGGTCTCCTACGCGATGCAGTACGGCGTGCCGCTGCAGGTGCTGGTGGACAAGTTCAGCCATGTCCGGTTCGAGCCGTCCGGCATGACCAAGAACCCGCAGGTGCGGATCGCGAAGTCGATCGTGGACTACGTGTTCCGATGGCTGGCCACGAAGTTCCTGTCGCCCGAGGCGCAGTACTGGGCGGGGGTGAACGGGCGAGAAAACGGATCGCCGGCCGATCGCACCGACACCGCCGAGCAGTTGACGCTGCCGCCGCTCGGCATCGAGGCGGAAAAGAAGACCTCGCCGTTCGCGACCATCCAGAACCAGGAAGACGCGCCGCCGTGCTCCACGTGCGGGTCGATCATGGTGCGGAGCGGCAGTTGCTACAAGTGCGTCAACTGCGGCAGCACGAGCGGCTGCGCGTAGGGCGGAAGTCAGGAGCCAGGATTCTGGATTCAGGAGCCAGAAGCCCGAAGGCATGAGAAAGACAATCGAGGGAAGGAACGTTGACGGGGGACGAAAGGCGGGGCGCGACGCTCCGCGGTCCGGTCCCCCGTTTTGCTGTTCTGCAGCCGATCTCAGTTTTCGATTCTCAATTCTCAACTACGTGTCGCCCGCCGCCCTCCGTCCTCCCCAGAACCCCAGTCCCGCCAGCACGGCTCCGATGACGGCGCGGATGATCTGCGGCGCGACGAGGATGTCGCCGTAGAAGTGCATGTCGTTGTGGAGGGAGAGCGCCTGGAGCGCGAGCAGCGCGCTCAGCGCGAGCGCCAGGCCGCCGGGCATCCGAACCCGCACGAAGGCGGACGACAGCAGGAGCAGCAGGCCAAACGCGATGAGGGCGAGATCCGCCCACCAGTCGAGGCCCGATGGCCTGAAGAGGTCGACGGCGCCGAGGCCCGCCGAATAGACGCCGTAGGCCGCCAGGCCCAACGTCGCAGCGGTCAGCATCGGTCGGGTCGATGGAAACGCTCGGACTCGCTAGTTGATACGCCGCCGACATCGGTGTTCCGTGTTCACCCGCGCGGTCATGCGGAATCCCGGCCGTCCACGTTTTCCGTCCACTGGCCTTCCGCCGTCAGGGTGCTCAGGGGTCGTCGGTTGACTGACGATTTGATGGAGGGGGCTCACGGACTGGCCCCTGGCCCGCGAATTCCGTACGTTCCCGCACGCGGGCGTGACCGAACGTCAGCCGTCCGACGAAGAGCGCAGGTTCCGCTCGCCTGCTCCGCCCCGTCGCCCGGAATGCTTCCAGTGGGCCAGCAGAGGCGCGTCCGCTATGATGCTTCATGAACATGCGAACGCAATTCCGGCACAGTGGCCGTGACATCAGCTACCTGGACGTCGTCGGCCCCGGGCCCTCGCAGCCGCAGACCCTCCTGCTGCTGCACGCCTTTCCACTTGCCGCGGAGATGTGGCAGCCGCAACTCGAATCGGTGCCGGCCGGGTGGCGGTTCATTGCGCCCGACCTGCGCGGGTTCGGGTCGTCCTCACCGGGTGATCCGGCGGCGCCGCCATCCGTTGGTGATTACGAGGAAGACGTCGTCGCGCTTCTCGATCACCTGGCCCTCGACAGCGTGGTGCTCGGCGGGCTGTCGATGGGGGGCTACGGCGCATTTGCCGTGTTGCGGAGGGCGCCGCACCGCGTGAGAGGCCTTGTCCTGGCGGACACCAGGGCAGAAGCGGATGGCGAGGTGGCCAGGGCCAGCCGCGACGGGATGCTCGAGACGCTCGCCATCGGCGGCGCGGCGGCGGTCTTTGAGCGGATGAGGCCGGGCCTCCTCGGCGTAACGACGCGGGCGTCGAGGCCCGCGGTCGTCGAGCGCGTCCGGCAACTCGCGCTGGCGCAGACGGACGTCGGGATCCGGCGGGGCATTCAGCGACTGAAAACGCGTCCCGATTCGACGGCGCTCCTTTCTCGCCTCACCTGTCCCGCGATCGTCATCGTCGGCGAGGAGGACGAGATCACCGGCGTTGATGACGCGCGCCGGATGCACCGGCAGATCGCCGGCGCCGACCTGGCGATCATCAGCCGGGCCGGTCACCTGTCGAACCTCGAGCATCCCGAGGAGTTCACTGCCGCGCTCGCACGCTTCCTGGCCACTCGCTTTGCGCCATGAGCCGTGGTCAGTGAACAGCTGACCACGGGCAACCCTTCGACTCGCTTCGCTCGCTCAGGGCAGGCTGGCAACTGACCCCTGACCCCTGCTCCCTGATCTCTTCACAGGAAACCCGCTCGGATATACTGCTCAGGACACCGTATGGACCTCGAACTCCACGACAAGGTTGCCCTCATCACCGGCTCGAGTCGCGGGCTCGGCCTGGCGAGCGCGCGCTCGCTCGTGGCCGAAGGGTGTCGGGTGTGCATTTGCGCTCGCGGCGAAGAGCAGCTCGACAAGGCCGCCCGTGAACTGCGGGCGACCGTGGGCCGGCCCGAGGCCGTCCTCGCCCTGCGCGCGGATCTGACCGACCCGGCCGGCATCGAGGATCTGCTCGTCCGCCTGCTCGCGCACTACGGCGGCCTCGACATCCTCGTGAACAACCTGGGCCTGGCGAGGGGCGCGGGCATCCTGGACACGACCGACGCGGAATGGCAGGAAGCGTTCGACTCGACGCTCTATCCCGCGATTCGCGCCAGCCGTCTTGCCGTGCCGTCGATGCGGGCGCGCGGCGGCGGGGCGATCGTGATGATCGCGTCGATCTACGGCAGGGAGTCGGGCGGCCGGATGACCTACAACGCGGTGAAGGCGGCCGAGATCAGCCTCGCGAAGTCTATGGCGCAACAGTTGGCGCGCGACAACATCCGCGTCAACAGCGTCGCCCCAGGCTCAATCTCGTTCCCCGGCGGGTCCTGGTGGAAGCGCCAGCAGGCAGACCCCGACGGGATCGCCGAGTTCGTGCGGCGCGAACTGCCGTTCGGTCGGTTTGGACGGCCCGAGGAGGTCGGTAACGCCGTGGCGTTCCTGGCGTCTCCCCGGGCAAGCTGGATCAGCGGCGCGAGTTTGACCGTCGATGGATGCCAGTCGCGGTCGCTGTTCTGACCGACGAGGAACCCGCCTGCGGACCCTCCGCCTCGAGGATCCGAAGCGGCACCACGTTCATGGACAAGCGCGTACTCACCAAGCCTGATGGGCGTCAGCTGATCCTCTACGCACACGATGCCTGGGCGGGCGACGTGACGTGGGCGTCACGCTCGGCCACCCGCACGGACAGATCTACGCCTACCCGTTCGTCCCTCCCATTCCCGCCCGTGAGCTTCGGCAGCAGGCCGACTACCTCGCGGCTCACCGCCGGGGCCTGCTCGAGGACAAAGCCCAGGAGTTGCAGGCAATCGAGGTGACGCTCTCATGACGTTCCAGCAGCTGTTCGGCACAAATCCCCTCGTCCGCGCGTCGGCGCCAGGCCGCGTCAACCTGATCGGCGAACACACCGACTACAACGGCGGCTACGTGCTTCCGACCGTCATCCCGCAACGGACAGTCGTCGAGCTGGCACAGCGCAGCGGCGGTCGCGTGCGGGCCCTCAGCGTCAACGCCGGCAAGCCGGTCCCCTTCGAGTACATCGTCGGCACCGAGTCGCGCCGAGGGCGGTGGACCGACTACCTGCAGGGGATCACGTGGGTGCTGACGAAGGCGGGCTTCAGCCTGGGTGGCGCCGACATCCGGATCGAATCCACGGTGCCGCTCGGCAGCGGGCTCTCGTCGAGCGCGGCGCTGGAGATCGCGCTGTTGCGGGCGTTCCGCGACGCCTTTACCCTGCCGCTCGAGGATGTGCAGATGGCGCTGCTCGGCCAGCGGGCCGAAAACGAGTTTGTCGGCGCGCCGGTCGGCGTGATGGACCAGATGGCGTGCACGCTCGCCGGCGACGGTCAGGCGCTGTTCCTCGACACGCGCTCGCTCGACTGGACCGTGGTGCCGCTCCCGTCGTCGGCCGAGTTGATCGTCCTCAACTCGGGTGTGACGCACAACCACGCGAAGGGCGACTACCGGACACGCCGCGCGGAGTGCGAGGAGGCCGCCAGGCGTCTCGGCGTGGCGCAGTTGCGCGACCTCGACGTCCAGGACCTGCCGCGTGTCATGGAACTGCCCGAGCCGCTCGGGCGCCGTGCGCGCCACGTGGTGACGGAGGACGCGCGGGTGCTGGCCGCCGTGCGCGCCCTCGAGTCGGGGGACGTGGAAGCGCTCGGCCAGCTGTTCTACGCCTCGCACGACTCGATGCGTGACGACTACGAAGTCTCGATCGCCGAGATCGACCTCGTCGTCGACCTGGCGCGAGCGATGCCGGAGGTCCACGGCGCGCGCCTGACCGGCGGCGGCTTCGGCGGGTCGGTGGTCATGCTGGCCCGGCCCGGCACCGCGAACGACGCGGCACGGCGGATTGCCGAAGACTACGGCGCGAAGTCAGGCAGGACGCCAACGGTCCTGGTGCCCGCATGAGACCTTTGCGCTGACCACTGAGAACTGGCAACTGGCAACTGATCTGACCCTTTCCCTCCCCATTCGCCTTTCGCCTCTTGATCGTCCCTCGGCCGGCTGGTACCATTCTCTACCATGGCCAGACCACGCCGCGGAGACGATGGCGAGCGACGGAAGGAGAGCGATCTGCTGGCGCCGCGCTCGCCGCAGGGCGGGCCCACGCGCGAGCAGGCGCTGCACGCGGCGCTTTATCACCTCGTGCCGTCGTGGCACCAGGACTACGCCGACTCGCCTGACGAAATTGTCACGGCTGTTCGCCGGATGCCGGCGGCCGAGGCGCAATGTGCGCCCATGCCGCCGGGGATCGATCCTCGACTGGTCCAGGCCCTGACGAGCCGCGGCATCACCGAACTCTACACGCACCAGGCGGCGGCGGCCGCGTACGCCATGGCGGGCGAAAGCGTGGTGGTCACCACGCCGACCGCGTCCGGCAAGACCCTCTGCTACAACCTCCCGGTCCTGAACGCGATCCTGACCGAGCCCTCGACGCGGGCGCTCTACCTCTTTCCGACGAAGGCGCTGGCGCAGGATCAGTTGGCCGAGCTCGACCGGCTGGCGCAGGCGATCAACGCGTCGGCAGGCCTCGACCTCGGCGTCTTCACCTACGACGGCGACACGCCGCAGGACGCGCGGCGCGCGATCCGCGCGCGCGCCCAGGTGATTCTCACCAACCCCGACATGCTGCACGCGGGGATCCTGCCGCATCATCCGAAGTGGGCGCGCCTGTTCGAGAACCTCCGGTTCATCGTCATCGACGAGCTGCATGCCTACCGAGGCGTGTTCGGCAGCCACCTGGCCAACGTGCTTCGCCGGTTGCGGCGGGTGTGCCATCACTACGGATCGGACCCGGTGTTCATCTGCTCGTCGGCGACCATCGCCAACCCGCGTGAGCTGGCCGAGCGTCTCACCGAGCGCCCGTTCGAGTTGGTGGAGGAAAGCGGCGCGCCGCGCGGCGAGAAGTACTTCTTCTTCGTCAACCCGCCCATCGTCAATCGCCAGCTCGGCATCCGCCGGTCGTACACGCAGGAAACCCGTCGGGTTGCGCTCGAGTTCCTCCGCCGCGGCCTGCAGATCATCGTGTTCGCGCAGAGCCGCCTGGTGACCGAGATCCTGACCCGGTATCTCAAGGACGCGTTCCAGGGGCCGCCGGGCGCCGACGACGTGGTGCGGGGGTACCGGGGCGGCTACCTGCCAAACCGCCGCCGCGAAATCGAGAAAGGGCTGCGCGACGGCGAAGTGCGTGCCGTGGTGGCCACGAGCGCCCTCGAATTGGGCATCGACATCGGCGCGCTCGACGTCGCGGTGCTCGCGGGGTACCCGGGCACGATCGCCTCGACGTGGCAGCGCGCCGGGCGCGCGGGCCGGCGCGCCGGGCAGTCGGCGGCGGTGCTGGTGGCCAGCAGCGCCCCGCTCGATCAATACGTCGTTCGCAACCCGTCGTATTTCTTCGATGCGTCGCCCGAGCACGCGCTGATCAATCCGGACAACCTGCAGATCCTGCTGGCGCACATCAAATGCGCCGCGTTCGAGCTTCCGTTCGGCACCACCGAGGTGTTCGGCCGCGAGAGCGTGCAGGAGATCCTGCAGATCCTGGCGGAGGAAGGCCTGGTGCATCTGGCCGAGGGGCAGGCACCGGGGGAAGACGCGCACTGGCACTGGACGAACGAGTCGTACCCGGCCGACGCGATCAGCCTGCGGTCTGTCTCGTCCGACAACTTCGTCATCGTGGACACGACCGACCACACGCGGGTGATCGGTGAAACCGACTTCACCAGCGCGCCGTCTACGCTCCACGAGAAGGCGATCTACATCGTCGAGGGCACGCTCTACCAGGTGGAGCGCTTGGACTTCGAGAACCGCAAGGCGTTTGTCCGCCAGGTAGACTGCGACTACTACACGGACGCCATCCGCTACGACCGTGTCACGATTCTCGACATCTTCGAGACCGACCCTGGCGCCGCGGGGGCGCAGGCCCCGGCTGCGGTGGAGCGAGGCTTCGTGCCGGCGCAGACCCCGGTTTCGGTGGAGCAGGGCTTCCCGCCTCCGCCCGCGGACATGGCAGGCGAGCTACGGCGTGGCCCCGCCGCAGCGCAAGGCGCGAAGGCGGGCAGCCCTGCCGATCGCGCGCCCTGGGCGCACGGCGAGGTCCACGTGGTCTCGCGCGTGGTCGGGTTCAAGAAGATCAAGTTCTACACGAACGAAAACGTCGGCTCGGGCGAACTTGACCTGCCGGAACAGGAGATGCACACCACCGGGTGCTGGTTCACGATCCCGCGTCGCGTGATGACGGCCCTGCCCTACGGCGGAGACGACCGAAGGGACGGGGTGATCGGGCTCGCGTTTGCGATGCGGCAGATCGCGCAGTTCCTGCTGATGTGCGACCGGCACGACATCGGCGTGTCGATCGGCAACGGCCGCGCACTCGACGAGGCGCAGGCGACCGAGGTCGGCGGGGAAGGCAGACCGTCCAGCGAGGCGGGCACCGTCGCGAGGGTCGGACGCGGGCGGGCGGCCGGCCAGGCCCAGGTTGACTACGACGAGCCCCGCGTGTTCATGTACGACAACTACCCGGGCGGCATCGGCCTCTCGGAACCCCTGTTCGCAATGCGCGGTGCGCTGCTGGCGAAGACGCGCGACTTGATCGCCTCGTGTCCCTGCGAGTCGGGTTGCCCCTCGTGTGTCGGTCCGCTCGGCGAGGTCGGGCCGCTGGCGAAAACCGTCGCGCTAGACATCCTCACGGCGGTCAGCTGACAATCGCTGGACCGAGATGGACCGCACCTCTCTTGCCGCACGCATCCAGGAAATCCTGAAGACCCGGCCAAAGGCACCGGCCGACGGGCCGCGCGCCGACGGTGGGATGCCGCCAGGAGCGCCTGGACACGTGGCTGGTCCGCAGGTTGCCGAGGACGACGAGGAGGCGGCCTTTGCCGCGCGCTGCGCGGCCGCCGAAGCCTCGTCCCGCGTGCTCGACGTGCTTGGCGCCACGCTGCGCGAAGGCGCGCGCGGCCCCTGCGTCGTCGTAGACCGCGGCTACCCGGCCTCGCATCGCCACGGGCACCACCAGGTCGAACGCTTCCTGACCGCAGTCCGCACGTCGCACGTGGTCCTTCCCTGGTTCCTCGATAGGACCGGTCCTGCGGACGGCCTCCTCTCCGAGCCTGGCGACACCTTTGTCGAGCCGCGCCTGCTCTTCTTCGATCTCGAGACCACGGGCCTCAGCGGCGGCGCCGGCACCTACGCCTTCCTGGTCGGGTTCGGCTTCTTCGACGGCGACGAGTTTCACACCCGCCAGTTCTTCCTGCGGGGCTACGGCGAGGAGCGGGCGCTGCTCCACGCGGTCGAGGAGGAGCTGGCCCGGGAGTTCTCGCTTCGACCGTGCGTCCTCGTCACCTACAACGGCCGTTCGTTCGACGTGCCATTGATCGAGACCCGCTACCAGCTCAACCGCCTGAAGTCGCCGCTCGACGATGTGCCCCACGTGGACATGCTGTTCCCGGCCCGGCGGCTCTGGAAGCGGCGCGTGACGCGCGCCCAGCCCTCAACCGGCCCCAGGCCATTCGGCGGGCGTAAGGGCGGTTTCGGGGCGATGGCTCGAGACGAAGCTCCCGGCAGTTGCGCGCTCACCGCGCTCGAACGCGACATCCTCGGCCTTCACCGGCAGGACGATGTGCCTGGCTGGGAGATCCCGGCTCGCTATTTCGGGTATGCGAGGACCGGCGACGCCAGTGGCCTCCAGGCCGTGCTGGAGCACAATCGCCTGGACCTGCTGTCGCTGGCCGCCGTGGCCGCGATCATCCTCGAGATGGCGCGCGAAGGGGCCGAGGTGGCGCGCGAGCGCCACGACTGTCTCGCCTTGGGCCGCCTGCTCGAGTATCTCGGTCGCCTGGACGACGCGGAGCGTTGCTTTGCTGCAGCCGCGCTGGCGGACGGGACGCTCGATGTCGAGCTCGACCGTGTGGTTCGAGCGGACGCCCTGCACTGGCTCGCGCTGCACCGCCGGCGGGTGCGCCGTTTCGAGGAAGCCGCCGAGGCGTGGCGCCAGTTGACGGAGATCGCCGGGATCGACGTCGAGTTGCGGCACCAGGCGCTCGAAGCGCTGGCCATCCATCACGAGCATCGGGCGAAGGATCTGGCCGCGGCCCGGCTGTTTGCGCTCCAGGCGCTCGACCTCGCGGGCGACGCCCGGCGGGTGGACGACGTGAGGCATCGTCTCGGCCGGTTGTCCCGCAAATTGGGGGTCAGGTCTTGAATCATAGCGTTTTTCAGGTCTGCCCCCGGGGGCAGCCGCCAGCCGGGACCGGCGGGAAGCTCGCCAACTATCTCTTGCCGCGATAGCGTGATTCGACGTGATCAAGCGGGTGCGGGACCGCGCAGCAGGCAGGAGTTGACGCTGGTGCTGGAGCACTGAAAACGAAAATGGAGAATGAAGAAGGTGGACGTCCCGCCTCTTTCATTCTCCATTCCGGGTCCTGCGTTTCGAGAACGCCCAGGGCGCGCCCGGTTATGCGGTCGGGGCGGGACTGGCCGGCTCGGGGGCCTTCGGGGTCGCCTTCTTGGCCTTGGCCGCCAGCTTGCGGCTTTCCGACGTCTGCGCGCCGAACTTCTTCATGAACCGTTCCACGCGGCCCTCGGTGTCGATCAGTTTCTGGCGGCCGGTGAAGAACGGGTGGCACTGCGAGCAGATTTCCAGGCGAAGCTCGTCCTTGGTCGACCGGGTCTTCCAGGTCGCCCCGCACGCGCACCGCACGTCGATTTCCTTGTACTTCGGATGAATACCTTGCTTCACTGTTGACTCCTCGATAACTGGCCAGAACCACCAATTTTAGCACAAACGCGCCCGATCTCGGCCACAGGCTCAAACGTGGGGCCTGGCGAGCGGTGCGGCCGTCAGACCCGGGTGCTATACTCCCCGGCGCCGAGGTACGCCGCGACGCGCTCTGTTGCAGGCGTCCATTCGGACCGATTGGGATCGCAGCCCGACGGGCCGTGGGCCGACGGGGTGCTACACAGCTTGGTAGCCGGATCGACTCGCAGGTGGTCGCAAGGTGCGACCTGGTATCAGCAACCTGACCGACCGTAGGCGCGCCACGAACAAGAGCCCCGGATTTCCCGAAGACTTCATGTTCCAACTGACGCCCTCGGAGAAGTCCGAACTGGTTGCAAACTGCGACCACCTGTCTCGCCTCAAGTTTGCCAAAGTACTTTCTTACGCGTTCACCGAGCACGCGGCGCCTGCCATGTCAATTCTGAACGAAGACGATCGCATCGATGCCTGACCACAACTACTTCGCGAACCTGATCTGGCAGATTGCCGACCTGCTGCGCGGTCCGTATCGGCCCCCGCAGTACGAGCGCGTCATGCTGCCCATGACCGTCCTCCGCCGGTTCGATTGCGTGCTCGCGCCCACCAAGGCGCGGGTCTTGGCAGAGCACGCGAAACGGAAGGGTGGCAGGCTCGAAGGGGACGCGCTCGATAGGAGGCTGGACGAGGTCGCAGGCCAGCGTTTCCACAACCACTCGCCGCTCGATTTTCAAACGCTGAAAGGCGACCCGGACAACATCGAGAAGCACCTCGTCAGCTACATGAAGGGGTTCTCTGCCAACGTGCGCGGCATCTTCGACTTCTTCGAGTTCGAGAACGAGATCGAGCGGATGCGCGAGGCCAACATCCTCTACCTCGTCGTCTGCAAGTTCTGCGACGTCGACCTGCACCCGAACGCGGTGCCGAACGAGCAAATGGGGCTGATCTTCGAGAACCTCATCCGGCGCTTCAATGAGTTGGCCAACGAGACCGCGGGCGACCACTTCACGCCGCGCGAGGTCATCCGGCTCATGGTGAGCATCCTGTTCATCCACGACGACAAGCTGCTTGCCACGCCCGGCACGGTGCGCAAGCTGCTCGACCCGGCCTGCGGAACCGGCGGCATGCTGGCGGAAGCGCAGAACTACCTGCGCGAACACCACGGCGCGGCGAGGCTGTTCGTCTACGGGCAGGACTATAACAAGCGCGCCTTCGCCACCGCCGCATCCGACATGCTGATGAAGCAGGTGGACCACAACGGCGCCGGCAACAACGTGCGCTTCGGCGACAGCTTCACCGACGATCAGTTCGCGGGCGAGACCTTCGACTACTTCCTCACCAATCCGCCCTTCGGCGTGGACTGGAAGAAGCAGCAGAAGGAAATCCAGCAGGAGCAAGACAAGCGGGGCTTCGACGGTCGCTTCGGCGCCGGCCTGCCGCGCGTGAACGACGGCTCGCTGCTCTTCCTACAGCACATGATCGACAAGTTCGAGCCCGTGCGCCCGGCGGAACACAAGCATGGCTCGCGCCTGGCCATCGTCTTCAGCGGCTCGCCGCTCTTCACCGGCGGCGCGGGCTCGGGGGAGAGCGACATCCGCAAGTGGATCATCGAAAACGACTGGCTCGAAGCCATCATCGCCCTGCCGGAGCAGATGTTCTACAACACCGGCATCGGCACCTACGTCTGGATCGTCACGAACCGCAAGGAGAAGCGGCGCAAGGGCAAGATCCAGCTCCTCGATGCTCGCGAGGTGTGGACCGCGGGCGGCAGCGAGGACAACAAGCGCAGCCTCGGCGACAAGCGCCGGCACATCACCGGCAGCCAGATCGCCAAGATCGTGCAGCTCTACGGCCGGCAGACCGATTGCGAAAGCGTCAAGACCTTCGACAATGCGGACTTCGGCTACACCCGTGTGACCGTCGAAAGGCCCCTTCGCCTGCGCTACCAGATGATCTTGGAGGACAAGACCCGCTTTCTGGACGCCTGCCCGCACCTGCTCGATGACGTGCAGGCCATCCACCTGGGCGTAGGCCGCGAGCCGCAGTGCGGCTGGAATACGGTGTGGAGCCGCATCGAGGACCTGCTGCACGGGCGCAAGTCCCGCTGGAAGGCCACCGAGCAGAAGCTCTTCCGCAGCGTCTTCACGCAGAAGGACCCCGAGGCCGAGCCGGTCGCCAAGGGCGGGCCCGACGAAGGGTACGAGCCGGACTCCGACCTGCGCGATTTCGAGAACGTGCCGCTTGAGGACGACATCGACGCCTACTTCGAGCACGAGGTGCGCCCCCATGTGCCAGACGCCTGGATGGACCGCAGCAAGGACAAGGTGGGCTACGAGATCAACTTCAACCGCCACTTCTACAAGTACACGCCGCCGCGGCGACTAGAGGAGATCGACGCGGAGTTGAAGCAGGCGGAAGAGGAGATCATGCGATTGCTGCGGGAGGTAACGGAGTGAGCGCTGCTGTCAACGCTCAGCAACGTCGGCTCAAGTACGCCGCGACTATCAACGATGATGCGCTTGGCGAGGACACAGGGGCTGACTTCGAGCTGCAGTATGTCGACATCGGAAATGTCGACTCATCTGGTCGAATCTGTGAGATCTCAACGTACCGCTTCCAAGATGCCCCGAGCCGGGCTCGGCGGCGGGTACGCAATGGTGACGTCATCGTTGCGACGGTACGGACGTATCTGCAAGCGATTGCGCACATCCAGAATCCACCCGATAACCTGGTCGTATCGACCGGGTTCGCGGTCGTTCGTCCCCGCCCAGGGGTCTTTGATGCCGGTTTCTGCAAGTATGCGTTGCGCGAGCCACGGTTCCTCCGCGACGTTGAGATGCGGTCGGTGGGTGTGAGTTATCCTGCCATCAATGCCTCCGATTTGGCGGATATTCCGGTGCACGTTCCGGAGACAGATCGGCAACGTGTGATCGCCGGCCACCTGGACCGGGAGACCGTGCGACTGGACGCGCTGATGGCGGCGAAGGAGCGGCTACTTGGGTTGTTGGCCGAGAAGCGCTGGGCGCTCATCACCCGCGCCGTCACCCGCGGCCTCGACCCGCGCGTCTCGCTCCTGGACTCCGGCATGCCTTGGCTCGGCGAGATCCCGGCGCACTGGGAGGTTGAGCGCGCGAGATGGCTGTTCAAAGAGCGCGATCAGCGTTCCGAAACTGGACAGGAAGAGCTTCTCACGGTATCGCACCTCACCGGCGTGACTCCCCGTTCTGAAAAGCAGGTCAACATGTTCGAGGCGGAGACGACCGAGGGATACAAGATCTGTCTGTGTGGGGACCTCGTCATCAACACCCTTTGGGCTTGGATGGGCGCCATGGGTGTGTCGTCTGTCAGTGGGATCGTCAGCCCTGCATACAACGTGTATCAGCCGGGAGCCCGACTCGAACCCAGCTATGTGGATGCCTTGGTGCGCCTGCCCACCTTCGCACAGGAGATCATTCGATACTCGAAGGGCGTGTGGTCATCCCGGTTGCGGCTCTATCCGGAGAACTTCTTTGAGGCGTTTCTGCCCGTGCCTCCCCTTCGAGAACAGCGCGAGATCGTATCTTACGTGGCCAAGGAGACTGGGAAGCTAGATGGCCTGCGCTCCGTCACCGAGCGCACCATCGCCTTGCTCAAGGAACGCCGGGCCGCCCTCATCGCCGCGGCGGTCACCGGGCAGATCGAGTGTGCTGGCTGAGAGACGCGCGCCTCGGCATCGTGGTGCCGAGACAGCAGAACAGGGGTAGGATGTCAGCATGTTGCGGGTCGAGGTAAAGCCGGAGTTGTTCCGCTGGGCGTCCGAGCGTGCCGGGATCACCATCGGCGCGCTGGCCGAGCGTTTGCCCCAGCTTCCCGCCTGGGAGCGCGGGGAGTTGCGCCCAACGCTGAAGCAGGCGGAGCAGTTCGCCACTGCGACCCACACGCCAATCGGTTACCTGTTCCTCCCGCAACCTCCCGTCGAACAGATCCCAATCCCTGACTTCCGCACCGTTGCCGGCGGGCGCTTCGCGCGCCCGAGCGCCGACCTGCTCGACACGCTCTACACCTGTCAGCAGCGCCAGGAGTGGTACCGGGACTTCGCTCGCTCGGCTGGCGAGGATCCGCTGGCTTTCGTCGGCGCCACAGACACCAGCTCGAACATCGAGGTCACGGCAGCGGACATTCGCAGCGCTCTGGGATTCGACCTGGACGAACGCCGCCGGCTGCCAACCTGGACCGACACGCTGCGCCGCTTCATCGAGCAGGCTGACGCGCTCGGGGTCCTCGTCATGGTAAGTGGAGTGGTCGGCAGCAATAACCGGCGGAAGCTCAATCCCGACGAGTTCCGCGGATTCGCCTTGTCGGATCCGCTCGCGCCGCTCGTATTCATCAACGGCGCAGACACCAAGGCCGCCCAGATGTTCACGCTTGCGCACGAACTGGCCCACCTGTGGCTTGGCGAATCGGCGCTTTCTGACGTCGGGCCGGCTTCGTGGCCGTCGCAGTGTGTCGAAGCCTGGTGCAACCGCGTGGCCGCGGAACTCCTCGTGCCGATGGCCGTATTCGGAAGGGAGTATCAACGTCGCGCGGACCGACATGACGAGACCGAGCGCCTTGCACGCCGCTTCAAGGTGAGCACCTTGGTCATTCTCCGCCGGATGCGCGATGCCGGGGGCCTGAGTGAGGATGATTTCTGGGACACGTTTCGGGCGGAAGCGAAGAAACTACGAGGAATGCCGAAGGGCAAGGGCGGAGACTTCTACCTGACCCTGGGAGCGCGCGTCGGCAAGCGGTTTGCGCGCGCCCTCGTGGCAAGCACGCAGGAAGGTCGTTCGTCCTTCACGGAAGCGTTTCGCCTCCTCGGATTCAAGAAGATGGCGACATTCCGTGACCTGGGACGCAGCCTCGGCGTAGGGTTCTGATGGCGTACCTCCTCGACGCGAACGTCTTCATCAGCGCCAAGAACCTGCACTACGGGCTCGATTTCTGCCCGGCATTCTGGGACTGGCTCGTCGTCCACAATGCTGCCGGTACGGTGTTCAGCGTCGAGAAGGTGGGGAACGAGGTGCAGGCGCAGGACGATGATCTCTCGGTGTGGGCAGCCGGGCGAGGCCCCGGTTTCTTCCTCCCGATCGACGCAGCGGTGCTTCCCGCATTCGCAGTCGTGAGCTCCTGGGCGACGAGCCAACGCTACGATCCCGCAGCCGTGAGCACGTTTCTCCAGGTCGCCGACTACTATCTGGTCGCCCACGCGTATTCCGCCAAGCACACCGTCGTCACCCACGAAGTCCCGTCCGGGTCCGCGCGAAGGATCAAGATCCCAGACGCCTGCATCGGTCTTGGCATCAAGTGCATGACGCCGTTCGAGATGCTCCGAGCCGAGAGGGCACGATTCGTCCTTGGGCCCGAGCGATGACCCACACGAACGAAGCTGCTTTCGAAACCGTCATCGAAGCCCATCTCCTCGCACACGGCTACGCGCCGCTGACTCCAGACGGCTTCGACCGCGAGCGCGCGATCTTTCCGGAGACCGTCCTCGCCTTCATCCGAGAGACGCAACCCTTGGAGTGGGCCAAGCTGGAGGCGCTGCACGGAGACAAGACCGGCGAACAGATCCTCACCGACCTGTGCAAGTGGATGGACGCCAACGGCGCGCTCGCGACCCTGCGCCACGGCTTCAAGTGCTACGGGCGGACGCTCCATGCGGCGTTCTTCAAGGCGGCGCACGAGCTGAATCCGGAGCTGGAAGCCCGTTACGCCGCGAACCGCCTGGGGCTGACGCGCCAGCTGCAATACCGAAAGAAGCAGGATGCGCAGCAACCCGGGGACGACGAGAAGAGGAGAGGCATTATTGATCTCACGTTGTCTCTGAACGGCATCCCCATCGCAACGTTGGAGCTGAAGAACCCACTCACAAACCAAATGGTCGAGGATGCGCGTCAGCAGTACAAGCACGACCGCGACCCGCGCGAACCGATCTTCGAGTTCAAGCGCCGTACCCTGGTCCACTTCGCCGTGGACACCGAATCGGTGCTGATGACCACCCGCCTGGCGGCCTCGGCGACACACTTCCTGCCCTTCAACAAGGGTTGCGACGGCGGCGCCGGGAACCCGCCCGATCCGGCTGGTCGGACCTACCGCACCGCATACCTGTGGGAGGAGGTGCTGCAGCGGGATAGCCTGCTCGACCTCCTTGCACGGTTCATCCACCTCCAGGTCCAGGAGAAACACGACGACCAGGGCCACAAGGTCAAGACGGACTCGATGATCTTCCCCCGCTACCACCAGCTTCAGGCGGTGCGCACGCTGGTGGAAGCCGCCCGAAACGAGGGTGTGGGGCACAACTACCTGGTCGAGCACTCCGCCGGAAGCGGCAAGAGCAACACGATCGGTTGGCTGACGCACCGTCTTGCGTCGCTGCACGACGCGGCCAACCGGCGGGTGTTCGACAGCGTGATCGTGGTGACCGACCGGGTGGTGCTCGACCAACAGCTTCAGGACACGATCTACCAGTTCGAACACAAGCGCGGTGTCGTCCAGAGGATCGACGACAGCTCCCGGCAGCTCGCCGAGGCCCTCGAGAACGCGGTACCTGTCATCATCACAACGCTGCAGAAGTTCCCGTGGGTCTCGCGGCAGTTGCTCAAGATGGCTGAGCAACGGGGCACGAACCCGACCGACACCCTGCCGACACGCCGCTGCGCCGTCATCATCGACGAAGCGCACAGCTCGCAAGGCGGCGAAGCGGCAACGGATCTCAAGGGGGTACTCGGTGGCGAAGACCTGAAGGAAGAAGCCAGGAAACGCGCGGCCGAGGAAGGGCGTGAGAACCTGGAGGAGCTCTTCCGCAGCATGGCCAAGCGCGGACGGCAGGCGAATCTGAGCTTCTTCGCCTTTACCGCCACGCCGAAGCACAAGACCCTCGCCGTGTTCGGGCGCCAGGGCCAGCCCGCCCACCGATACACGATGCGACAGGCGATTGAGGAGGAGTTCATCCTCGACGTCCTGAAGCACTACACGACGTACGCAACCTACTTCAAGCTGCTCAAGGCCTGCGAGGACGATCCGAACGTCGAGCGCAAGAAGGCCGCGCAGGCGCTGGCGCGCTTCATGAGGCTGCACCCGCACAACATCGCGCAGAAGACCGAGGTCATTGTCGAGCACTTCCAGTCCGTCACCCGGCACAGGATCGGCGGTCGAGCCAAGGCGATGGTGGTCACGGGCTCGCGCCTGGAAGCCGTTCGCTACAAGCAGAGTATCGATCGATACATCCAGGAGAAGGGCTACGCTATCAAGACGCTGGTGGCCTTCTCCGGCACGGTGCAGGACAACAAGCTCGCGGATGTCGCCTACACCGAGGAGAAGATGAACCTCGGTATCCGCGAAAAGCAGCTGCCCGAGAAGTTCGCGACACAGGAGTACCAGGTTCTGCTCGTGGCCGAGAAGTACCAGACCGGGTTCGACCAACCGCTCCTACACACGATGTACGTGGACAAACGGCTGGCGGGCATCCAGGCCGTGCAGACGCTCTCGCGATTGAACCGGATCCATCCGCTCAAGGAAGACACGTTCGTTCTCGACTTCGTGAACGAGCGCGACGAGATTCGAAACGCGTTCAAGACCTACTACGAGGGCGCGGAGATGGGCGAGGAGGTCGATCCCGCCCGCATGTATCAGGTCAAGGCAGAGCTGGACGCCTCGGGTGTCTATCTGGACGAGGAAGTCGAGCGTTTCTGTGCCGTGTACTTCAAGCCCAGGCAGCGGCAGAGCGCGATGGACCATCAGGCGATGAACGCGGCGCTCGATCCGGCGGTCTCCCGATTCACCGTGCGCCAGAAGCACGACGAGGAAGAGGCGGAGCTTTGGCGCAGCAAGGTCCAGGCGTTCCGAAATCTCTACGGTTTCCTGAGCCAGGTCATCCCGTATCAGGATTCGGATCTGGAGCGCTTGTACGTATTCCTCCGGCATCTCGCGGCGAAACTGCCTCGGCGCAAGAACGGTCCCGCCTATCAGTTCGATGACGAGGTGCGACTCGAGTACTACCGGCTGCAGAAGATCAGCGAAGGGTCGATCTCTCTGCAGGACGGCGATCCTCGGCGCCTCGATGGCCCGACCGAAGTTGGCAGCGGCCTGGTGCGCTCGCAGCCGGTGCTGCTCTCGCAGCTCATCGACATCGTGAACGAGCGCTTCGGGACAGACTTCAACCAGGCCGATCAGCTCTTCTTCGATCAGATCGTCGAGGCCGCGATGGCCGAGGAGGGCCTGCGCCAGGCCGCCGCCGTCAACCCCGGTGACAAGTTCGAGCTGGTGTTCAAGAACCTGCTGGAGCGGCTCTTCGTGGAGCGCATGGATCAGAACGAAGAGATCTTCGTTCGGTACATGAACGACGTGCCATTCCAGAAGATCGTGACGACGTGGATGGCGTCGGAGGCGTATCGACGACTACGAAGCGAGACGGGGGGAGTGGAACGGGAAAGGACGTCCCGGGTTCTACCGACACGGCTCCGCATCGTCGAGCCCAGGCCCGAGGAACGCTACGTCTCCTGTGTGCCGCTCGTTCCACTCGAGGCGGCCGCAGGCGCCTTCGGCGATCCCCAGCATGTCGAGGACGACGGCTTCGAGTGGGTTGCCGTCGACTCGCGCCACCGCCTGCGCCCCGGGATGTTCGTCGCTCTGGTCGTGGGCAAGTCCATGGAGCCAGCGATTCCGCACGGCTCGTACTGCCTCTTCGCCGCGCCCGGCGATGGCACGCGGCAAGGCAAGACCGTGCTCGTACAGCTTCGTGATGGCGCCGACCCTGAGACCGGTCAGCGCTACACCGTCAAGCGCTACGAGAGCGAAAAGACGCACGCCGGCGACTCTTGGCGTCACGCGACGATCACGCTGAAGCCGATCAACCCCGATTTCGAGCCGATCGTCCTGACCGGCGCCGACAAGCAAGACCTCCGGGTCGTGGCCGAGCTGATCGAGGTGCTGGGGACCGAGGCACGACGGTAGTGCCGGGGATGCTCCGCGTGCTGGCCGCCAGCCGCGAGAGAGAAGCCGCAGGTCGAATGTCAGATCAAGACAGAACTACGGGATCACGGTCGTCCGATCCCACCGATGGCCCCGGAGCGCGCCCAACACCGCCTCGGGCAGGCGGCGTCCGTCGCTCACCGCCAGATTGTTCTCGACGTGAACGACGCGCCTCATCCCCGGGATGGTCGTGGTGACCGCCGGGTTCTCCAGGATGAATCTGAGGGCCAACTCGGGCAGCGACATGCCTGCGGGGACATCCGCTCGGAGTCGTTCCACACGCTCGATGGTCTGACGGAGGTTCTCGTCCCTGAAATACAGCGCCCGCCAATCGCCGTCCGGGAACGTCACGTCGCGCGTCAGCGTGCCTGTCAGGCTGCCTTCGTCGAACGGCACGCGCGCGATGACGCCGACGTTCAGCTCGCGGCAGGCTGCGAACAGCTCGTCCTCCGGGTTCTGGTCGAAGATGTTGTAGACCACCTGGACGCAGTCCACGAGACCGGTCCGTAGCGCCCTGATGACGTTGGCCGGCTCCCACCGGTTGATGCTGATGCCGAAGGCCTTGATCAGCCCCTCCCGCTTCAGATCGTCCACCTCCCGTTGCCATCGCTCGTCCCCCGCCCACGCGTCGCTCCAGACGTGCAGTTGCTGGAGGTCCACGCTGTCGCGGCCGAGGTTCTCCAGGCTCTTCCGCGTCATCTCGCGAATGTATTCCGGCGGGAATACGTCGTCGAGGCGGTCGTCGGCGCGCGCCGGCCAGCGACCGTTCTTCGGCGGCACCTTGGTGGCGACGTAGACGCGCTCGCCATGCCAGCCGCGAAGGAGCTGGCACAGCAGGCGCTCGCTGTGGCCGGATCCGTATGCCCAGGCCGTGTCGAAGAAATTGCAGCCGAGGGCGAGCGCGCGCGCCATCGCCTGCAGCGACAGGCCGTCGTCCGACCCACTCCAGCCCGCCATGCCCCAAGTGCCGTAGCCGACCTCGGCGATTGGCCAGTTCGTGCGAGGAAACGTGCGATAGCGCATAAGCGGAGGATTCAGGAGTCGGGGCCTATCGTACTGTTGCCCACTCCCGCATACGCCGCCACAACTCGTCCAGGCCTTCGCCCGTCACGGCCGAGACGGTGAGCGGAGATTCGCCGAATGCACGCAGACACGCGTGCGTGAGCTTCGATTTCTCGGACTGTGACAGCTTGTCCACCTTCGTGGCGACGAGCAGGAAGGGGAGGCCGAGCGTGTGAAGCCAGCGGCAGGCGTCTGCGTCGCTGGCCATGCCAGGGTGCCGGGCGTCGATCGCGAGCACGACCGCGCTGAGCGAGGACAAGGATGGCGCCGCCGGAACGGACGCGCCCGTCGACCGGTCGGTGCGGCTGGTGAAGTAGTGCGCGGTGATGGCGCTGAACTCCTGCCGGGCCTTGTCGCCGCCGCCCGCATGGCCGTAGCCGGGAAGGTCGACGAGATAGAACGACGCCGGGGTGCCGGCGGGCGTCACGCGGTAGATATTCGCCTGGCGCGTCTTGCCGGGAGTCGCACTCGTGCGTGCCACATCCTTCCTGACCAGCGCGTTGATCAGAGTGGACTTCCCGACGTTCGAGCGGCCCACCAACGCGATCTCCGGGCGCCCGTCCACGGGGAAATCCCGCGGCCAGACGGCGCTGATGACGAACTCGGCGGAGGTGATACTGCGCGGCATAGAGAAAAGGCGGGTCCTCCGACCCGCCCCGATCGCGGGCCTGAAGGCCCGCGCCACATCCGTCACAAGGAGCAGGACTCACTTCATTTCCCCGACTCCCGACTCCTGACTTCTGCCTCCCGACTCCCGACTCCCGAATCCTTCGTTAGTGCGTTCTCGTGTCGTCCACGTCTTCGACTGTCGCGGGCGCCGAGGCTCGGGCCGTGAGCGGGGGCGGCAGCGGCTCCGCCAGCGCGATCTTGAGCACCTCGTCCATCGTCTCGACCATGTAGACCTTGAGGACGTCGAGGACCGCCTTCGGGATGTCGGCCAGATCCTTCTCGTTCTCCCTCGGGAGCACGATGGTCCTGATGCCGGCGCGGTGGGCGGCGAGCACTTTTTCCTTCACGCCGCCGATCGGGAGTACCTTGCCCCGGAGCGTGATCTCGCCCGTCATCGCCACGTCGCTGCGGGTGGGCACGCGGGTGAGCACGGAGACGAGCGCCGTGGCCATCGTGATGCCCGCCGACGGCCCGTCCTTGGGGATGGCGCCCTCGGGCACGTGGATGTGCAGGTCCTGGCGGCGGTTGAAGTCCTTCGGGATGCCGAACTCCTCGGCCTTCGACCGCACGTAGCTCATGGCCGCCTGCGCCGACTCCTGCATCACGGTGCCGAGCTTGCCCGTGAGCATGAGGATGCCCTTGCCGGGCATCAGCGTTGCCTCGGTCACGAGGATCTCGCCGCCGACCTCGGTCCACGCCAGGCCGGTCGCGATCCCCACCTCGTTCTTCGCCTCGGCGACGGTCGGACGGAAGCGCGGCACGCCGAGGTGGTGCGTCACCCGCTCGGGGGTGATCTCCTCGCTGTAGCTCCTGCTGTCGGCCACCACGCGGCGCGCGATCTTCCGGCAGATCGATTCGATCTCCCGCTCGAGGTTCCTGACGCCCGCCTCGCGCGTGTAGCGCTGGATGATCGTGGAGAGCGCGTCGTCGGTGAAGGTGATGTTCTCCTTGGTCAGGCCGGTGCCCTCCACCGATTTCCGCACGAGGAACCGCTTGGCGATCTCGGTTTTCTCCTGCTCGGTGTAGCCCGGCAGCTGCAGGACTTCCATACGGTCGCGGAGCGCCTGCGGCACGGTGTGCAGCACATTGGCCGTGCAGATGAACATGACGTGCGACAGGTCGTACTCGACGTCGAGGTAGTGGTCCAGGAACATGTGGTTCTGCTCCGGGTCGAGCACTTCGAGCAGCGCCGCCGACGGGTCGCCGCGGAAGTCCATCGACATCTTGTCCACCTCGTCGAGCAGGAATACCGGGTTCTGCGTGCCGGCCTTCTTCATCATCTGGATGATCTGGCCGGGGAACGCCCCGATGTAGGTGCGGCGGTGGCCGCGGACCTCCGCCTCGTCGCGCACGCCGCCGAGCGAGAGCCGCACGAACTTGCGGTTCATCGCGCGCGCGATCGACTTGGCGAGCGATGTCTTGCCGACTCCCGGGGGGCCGGAGAAGGTGAGGATCGTCGCCTTGGGCTTCTTCACCAGCACGCGCACGGCCAGGAACTCGAGGATCCGCTCCTTGATTTTCTCGAGGCCGTAGTGGTCCTCGTGGAGGATCTCCTCAGCGCGCTTGAGGTCTCGGCTCTCCTTCGACTTCTTGTGCCACGGCACGGCGATCAGCCAGTCGAGGTAGTTGCGCGACACGGTCGCCTCGGCGGACATCGCGGGCATCGCCTCGAGCCGCTTCAGTTCCTGGGTGGCCTTCTCCTCAGCCTCCTTCGGCATCTTCGCCTGTTCGATCTTCTTCTTCAGCTCGTCGACCTCGTTCCCCTTCTCGTCCTTGCGGCCCAGTTCCTTCTGGATCGCCTTCATCTTCTCGTTGAGGTAGTACTCCTTCTGCGCCTTCTCCATCTGCTTCTTGACGCGCGACTGGATCCGGCGGTCCACCTGGAGCTTGTCCACCTCGGCCTCGAGGATGCCCGCGATGCGGTTCAGGCGTTCGAGCGGGGAGATGATCTCGAGGAGGTTCTGCTTCTCGTCCACGGACACGACCAGGTGCGAGGCGATCGTGTCGGCGAGCTTGCCGGGATCGTCCACGCGCACCGCGGCGATCATCGCGTCGTAGTGCAGGTTGTTCGACAGTTTCACGTACTGCTCGAACAGCGACACCACGCGGCTCATCGCGCTCTCGACGTCGCCGGCCGGGTCCTTCAGCCTGGCGACGATCTTGACGACGACGCGGTAGAAGCCCTTGTCTTCCTTCCACTCGATGGCCCGGGCGCGCTCCACGCCCTCGACGAGCACCTTCACGTTGCCGTCCGGCAGCTTCAGGCTCTGGACGATATTGGCGACGCAGCCCATCGTGTAGATGTCGTGCGGGGCCGGGTCGTCGATGGCGGCGTCGTGCTGGGCCGCCAGGAAGATCCGCTTGTCCTTGGCCAGCGCGTGTTCGAGGGCGCGCGTGGACGAGGGACGCCCAATCACGAAGGGCATCATCATGTGCGGAAAGACAACGACGTCTCGGAGCGGGACGATCGGGAGGGTTTCGTAGACTTCCATGTATCGGGACTCGGGATTCGGGACTGAGGACTTGGGGTTCAGTAGGTAGGACGCCTGGTTCGGGCTTCTGGATCCCGGATTCGCCTGACTCCTGACTCCTGACTTCTGACTCCTGCTCCCTATCCCGCCTTCTCCATCAGGGTAATCGGCTGTTCCTTCGACTCGACGACCTCGCGCGTGATGACGCACTCCCGGATTGTCTTCTGGGCCGGGAGGGTGTACATCAGCTCGAGCATCAGGTCTTCGATGATCATCCGCAGGCCTCGTGCGCCGATCTTTCGGTGCAGGGCGGCCTCGGCGATCGCCTCGAGCGCGTCCTCCGTGAACCGGAGCTTGACGTTCTCGTACTCGAAGAGCTTCTGGTACTGGCGGGTGATGGCGTTGCGCGGCTGCGTCAGGATCTGCACCAGCGCCGGCTTGTCGAGCTCGTGCAGCGTGCCGACGACCGGCAGCCGGCCGACGAACTCGGGGATGAGGCCGTATTTGATCAGGTCCTCGGGCTCCAGCTTCTCGAGCGTCACGCCCACGTCGCGGGTGCGGATCGACTTGACGTCCGCCTTGAACCCGAGCGCCTTGCTCCCGGTCCGGCGCTGGATGATCTTGTCGAGGCCGACGAACGCCCCGCCGCAGATGAACAGGATGTTCGTGGTGTCGATCTGGAAGAACTCCTGGTGCGGGTGCTTGCGGCCGCCCTGCGGCGGCACGTTCGCCACCGTGCCCTCCAGGATCTTCAACAGCGCCTGCTGGACGCCCTCGCCAGACACGTCGCGGGTGATGGACGGGTTCTCGTCCTTGCGGCAGATCTTGTCCACTTCGTCGATGTAGATGATCCCCTGCTGGCACTTCTCGATGTCGCCGTTGGCGGCCTGCAGCAGCTTGAGGATGATGTTCTCGACGTCCTCGCCGACGTAGCCGGCCTCGGTCAGCGTCGTGGCGTCCACGATGGTGAACGGCACCGAGAGGAGCTTGGCCAGCGTCTGCGCGAGCAGCGTCTTGCCCGTCCCGGTCGGGCCGATCAGCATGATGTTCGACTTGGTCAGCTCGACGTCGTTCCGGTTCTTCGCCTGCTTCTGGATCTCGATCCGCTTGTAGTGGTTGTAGACGGCGACCGCGAGCTTCTTCTTCGTCCGCTCCTGGCCGATCACGTACTCGTCGAGGAACTTCTTGATCTCCTGCGGCACGGGCAGCTGCGACCGCGTCCCGCGGTTCTCGAACCGGTTGTCGTCGGCAATGATGTCGTTGCAGACTTCGACGCACTCGTCGCAGATGAAGACCGTGGGGCCGGCAATCAGCTTGCGGACGTCGTTCTGATCCTTGTTGCAGAACGAGCAGCGCAGGACCTCGGTGTCGCCGTTCTTCTTGACCATAATGAAGCAATGACCTGGGCGGAGTCGCCGGGCGCTACCCGCGCTGCCGGATGACCTCGTCAATGATACCGTATTCCTTTCCCTGCTCAGCCGACATGATGTAGTCGCGCTCGGTGTCGTCCTGGATGCGCTTCATGTCCTGGCCCGTGTGCCTGGTCAGGATCTCGTTCAGCCGCTCGCGCATCCGGAGGATCTCCCTGGCCGCGATGTCGATATCGGTCGCCTGGCCCGCCAGCCCCTGCATCAGGGGCTGGTGGATGACGATGCGCGAGTTGGGCAGGGAGAACCGCTTGCCCTTGGTGCCGCCCGCGAGGAGCACCGCCGCCATCGACGCCGCCTGCCCGAGGCAGTAAGTCTGCACGTCGGGCCGGATGAACTGTATCGTGTCGTAGATCGCCAGCCCCGCGGTGATCGACCCGCCCGGGCTGTTGATGTACAGCAGGATGTCCTTGTCCGGGTCTTCCGACTCGAGGAACAGCATCTGCGCGATCACCAGGTTCGCCACCGTGTCGTCGATCGGTGTCCCGACGAAGATGATGTTGTCCTTCAGCAACCGCGAGAAAATGTCGTACGCGCGCTCGCCGCGGCTGGTCTGCTCGACCACCATCGGCACCAACTGCATTTTGGGGACATTCAGTTCTGCTGGCATAGGTTCCGACCCGTCAGCCAGCCGCTCCCGCGAGATGTGGCCGGAGCGTGCGCCCGGCCGTTTCGCGTGCGTTGGCGTGATCTGGAGTGACCAAAGGCTGGCAGTGGATCAGTCTCCCGCAATTGTAACACGCGACAGCAGGAAGTCCACGGCACGTTCCCGGCGCAATCCGGTTCGCAGGTGCTCCAGTTCACCGTCCTTCTCGAGTTGCGCGCGCACGGCCGAGGTTGTCCGGCCCGACCGCTCCGCGAAGCCCGCCACCTCCCGGTCGAGATCCTCGTCGCTGACCACCGACTTCTCGCGCCGAGCCACCTCGTCGAGCACGATCATCGCCTTCACCGCTTCTTCGGCGGGCCCGCGCTGGTCCTTCCGGAACGCTTCCCAGTCGACGCCGGCCTTCCGCGGATCGATGCGCTCCTCGACCAGGTGGCGGATGAAATCCTGGGTGCGCCGATCGATCTCTCGCTCGACCAGCACGTCCGGCACCGCGAACGCCACCTTCGCCGCCAGCGCCTTCAGCAGGTCGCTTCGGAGCGTCCGGTCTGCCTCCCGCGCCGCCTCGCGCGAGAGCCCCTCCCGTACCTGCTCGCGCAGCTTCTCGATCGTGTCGGTGTCGCTCACTTCCTTCGCGAGGTCGTCGTCGAGCGGCGGCACCACGCGACGACGCACCGTCCTGACCTTCACGGCGTACTCGACCTGCTTCGACTGCAACTCGGCGATCGCGTGGTCCGCCGGGTAGCGCACCGTGAACGTCTTGTCCTCGCCGCCCCGCATGCCCGCCAGTTGTTCATCGAACCCCGGCGGGTTGACCGCCGCGCCCAGTTCGACGGACACGTTCTCGTGTTTTTCGGTGGGCCCTGGCGTGCCGTCGTTTTCGAACAACCGCCGTTCCAGGTCCACGGCCGCGGTCTCGCCCGCTTCCAGCCCGCGGTCCTCGACTGGCTCGTAGCGCGCGGCGCGCTGGCGCAACCGCTCGAGCGCCTGGTCCACCGTCTCCGGTTCGACGGTGGCGGGGTAGCGCCGCAGGTTGACCTCGGCGTAGTCCCCGGGATCGACGGGCGGCACCGTCTCGAACGACGCCGTGAACTTCAGCGGCTGGCCCTCTCGGACGTCCACGTCCTGCACGTCCGGCGTCGCAATCGGTTCGACTCCTCGTTCGCGCAGCGCCTCATCCACCGCCCGGGGCACCAGCTCGTGGGCCACCTCGTGCATGATCTCGCCGCGGAATCGCTGCTTCACCACCGAGGCCGGCACCTTGCCGACCCGGAACCCGGGGATGCGCACCGTCCGCCCGAGTTGACGCGTGACGCGCTCGATTTCGGTGTCCACCTGGTCGCTCGGGATCTCGATCACCAGGTTTTTCTTCGTTTCGGAGACGTCGACAAAATCGCTCTTCATGGAGGTTATCGGCCGCAGCGAGACATGCATCAGCAAGAGGGGTAAGTACGGCGATCCGCCTTCGCTCTTCGGGCTTCGGCGTGACCGGCTTCGTGGCTTGCCAGTCCTTCGACTCGCTTCGCTCGCTCAGGACATTCGCCTCGGTCTCTGCAAGGTTGGCTGGCCATGAGCGAGGGAGCGAAGCGACCGAGTCGAATGGTGCGAAAGGGGGGACTTGAACCCCCATAGCCTTGCGGCTACCGGATCCTAAGTCCGGCGCGTCTGCCAGTTCCGCCACTTTCGCAAGCGGGCCTTTCGGCCGCGGCCGTCTCGGCGCCTTCCGCAGACGACGCCGCCCAAACCAGGGCCTTACGGCTACACTAGCACGCCGTTTTCGGCCGGGTCAATCGCCGCGGCGACCGACCGATGCGATCTGTTTCGGTTCGTCTTCGCCCGTCCCCTACGCCTTCTTCTTCGTGCTCACCACCCACAGATATACGCAGACCGCGGTGAACAGCGCGATCGACACGGTCTGCGAGATCGGTTCGTTGTCGAAGAACGGCGTCTTGATCTTGTCTTCCGCGTACCAGGGGACGAGGCGCAGGGCCGCGCCGACCATTCCGCCCAGCGCGCCGCCCGCCATGAAGCCGGAGGCGATGATCACGCCCCGCTCGCGCGTCGCTCGCCCGGACTCGCCGCCGGTCTTGTCGGCCCGCCTGTCCACGTAGTGCGCCAGCACGCCGCCCACCAGCGCCGGCAGGTTCAGCTCGAGCGGCAGGTACATGCCCAGCGCGAACGTCAGCGCTGGCACTTTCAGCATCTCCATCATCACGGCGACCATCGCCCCCACCCCGAACAGCAGGTAGGCCACCGGCTGCTGGCTCATGAACCCCTGCACCAGCGCCTTCATGATCGACGCCTGCGGCGCGGGCAGCACGGTCCGCACGTCGCCGGGAATCGCCTCGCCGAACTGGAACGCCTGCGCGAGGATGACGATGGCGATGCCGGCGGCCAGCGACGAGGCGAGCACGCCGAGGAACTTCACGCGCTCCTGCGCGGCCGGCGTCGAGCCGAGCCAGTAGCCGGTCTTCAGGTCGGTGATCGTCTGGCCCGACACCGACAGGGCGGTGCAGACCATGCCGGCGATCGCCATGACGAAGAACATCCCGGTCTGCCCCGACACCCCGAACTTCAGCAGCACCACCGACGAGATGATGATCGTCAGCATCGTCATCCCCGACACCGGGTTGCGCGCAGTGGTAGCGATGGCGTTGGCGGCGACCGATGCGAAGAAGAACGAGAAGACCAGCGTCATGCCGACGCCGACCGCCAGCGTCGAAACCGAGATCCCGGGCAGCCGCGAGAAGAACGCCGCGATCGCGACCGTGGCGACGACGACCCCGAGCAGGATGGTGACGACCGGGACGTCGCGGTCGGTGCGCTCGAACACGTCGGCGCCCTCGCCCTTCCGGAACGCCTTGAGCGCAATCGAGAACGACCCGGCCACCACGCGCAGCGACTTGATGATCCCGAAAATGCCCGCCGTCGCGATCGCGCCGACGCCGATGAACCGGACGTAGCCGCGGAAGATCTGGACCGCGGTCATCTGCGCGATCGGGATCGTCCCCGGATAGACCACCGCGTCGGAGATGTGGCTGCCGATCATCCAGATGAGAGGCACGAGCACGAAGTTCGAGAGCAGGCCGCCCGCCACCAGGATCATCGACGAGCGGAGTCCCATCACGTAGCCGAGGCCGAGGATGAACACCTGCGCGTCGAAGCTGGTGACCATCCGCGCTTTCTCGCCCAAGCTCTTCACGGCCGGCAGGAACTGCAGGTCCACGTACTCCTTCCACACCTGGAACGTCGTCAGGAAGAAGTCGTAGACCAGCGCGATCCCGGTCGCCTGCAGCAGCAGCTTCGCCTGCGAGCCGCCCTTCTCGCCGGTGACCAGCACCTCGGTGATCGCCGTCGCCTCGGGGTAGGGAAGCTGCCCATGCATCTCGCGCACGAAGTAGCGCCGGAGCGGGATCAGGAACAGCACCCCCAGGCAGCCGCCCGCCAGGCAGATCAGGATCGTCTGCACTGGGTGCGGGTCGAGATTCAGGATGTAGAGCGCCGGGAGCGTGAACACGGCCCCCGCGACGACCGCTCCCGAGGTGCCGCCGATCCCCGTGAGGATCACGTTCTCGAGCAGCGTGAACCTGCGCTTGTACACGCGGGCCAGGCCGATCGCCAGGATCGAGATCGGGATCGAGGCTTCCATGACCTGGCCGACCTTGAGGCCCGAGTAGGCGGACGCCAGCGTGAAGATGATGCAGAGGAACAGGCCCCACAGAACCGAACGGCCCGTCGCCTCGGCCAGCGCCGCCTTCGGCGGCACGACCGGCACGTATGTCTCGCCCGCGCCGAGCGGCCTGTAGGCGTTCTCCGGGAGACGCGAGGTGTCGAGGCCGGCAGTGTTCGCGGTGTCGGCAGGCATCATAGCGGCGGATTCTACCCCAGATCTCGACTGGCCGGGACCCTCGACCTGCGCATCCTTGCAATAGGCGATGCGCACGGCAATACTGAAGCCGAGCGCTGCCGCCACCTAGCCGGCCGTTCCGCCCGTCACGTTCGCTGCTGGAGGTCTCCATGCCCGACCGCGAATCGCTGCTCGATCGTTTCTGTCGTTACGTCCGCATCGACACGCAATCGAGCGACACTTCTCCTTCGTATCCTTCGACTGAGAAGCAGAAGGACCTGCTCCGCATCCTCGTGGACGACCTGAAGGCCGCGGGGCTGGCCGATGCCGAGATGGATCAGTTCGGCTACGTGATGGCCACGCTGCCGCCCAATATCCCGCCCGGCCATCCGGCGTTCGGCGCGGTGCCGGCAATCGGCCTGCTCGGGCACGTGGATACCTACCACGAGGTGTCGGGCGCGAACGTCAAGCCGCAGGTCCACCGCCACTACGACGGAGGCGACATCGTCCTGCCCGGCGACCCGTCGGTGGTCATCCGGGCGACCGAGGAACCGGCGCTGGCCGCCTGCAAGGGGTTGACGATCATCACGGCGGACGGCACGACGCTGCTTGGTGCCGACGACAAGGCGGGCGTCGCGGAGATCCTCGAGGTGCTCTGGCGCTACCACGAAGATCCAGCGCGACTTCACGGCCCGATCCGCGTGGCCTTCACGCCGGACGAGGAAGTCGGCCGGGGCACGGAGCACTTCGACGTCAGGCGGTTCGGCGCGACCTACGCCTACACGGTTGACGGCTCCGGCGTCGCCGAGCTCGAGAGCGAGACCTTCTGCGCCGACACCGCGTTCGTCACGGTGAGCGGCGCCGACACCCACCCGGGCTACGCCAAGGGGAAGATGATCAACGCAGTGCGCGTGCTGTCGGACGTGATCATGGCGCTTCCGCAGCACCGGACCCCGGAGACGACCGAAGGGCGCGAGGGCTACTTGCACCCGATCAACGTGAGCGGGAACGTCTCGGAAACCAAGGCCCAGTTCCTGGTCCGCGACTTTGCCGAGGACGGTCTCCACGAGCTCGAGGCGACGCTGACATCCGCGGCTGCGTGGGCCGAACGGAAGTACCCGGGCGCGAGAGTCCATGTCGAGGTCAAGGAATCGTATCGGAACATGAGGTACGTGCTGGACCAGCACCCGCTGGTCACCGAGTACGCCGAGGAAGCGATTCGCCGCGCGGGGCTGACGCCGAAGCGATCATCGATCCGCGGGGGCACGGATGGCGCGCGCCTGACCTTCATGGGCGTCCCCACGCCGAACCTGTTCGACGGCAGCATGAACTTCCACGGCAAGAAGGAGTGGGTGCCGCTCGAGTGGATGCACTCCGCCGTCGAGACGATTCTCCACATGTTCGATGTCTGGGTTGAAAAGAGTCGGAACTGACGATGAGGAGTCGGAACTGACGATGAAGAGTCGGAACTGACGATGAGGGGTCGGAACTGACGATGAGGGGTCGGAACTGACGCGGGTCAGCGCCGTGACCGACTGACAACATCGACTCACAAGGATCATCGACTCACAGAGATCATCGACTCACAGGGATCATCGACTCACCAGGATCATCGACTACGTATGTCCTCATTGGCGCCCTACATGCAGTGGGCCAAGCAGCACGCGCGGCCTCGAATCAGTCTGGCGGGCAGCAACCTGCTGTCGTGCGAATTGAGCGACCTGCCAGGCGCCCGCGAGGCGCTCGAGTTCTACGGCGACAACGACAACGGCTACCGGCCGCTCGTCGAGGCCATTGCCGCCAGGTACGGCGTGAACCCCGAGATGGTGGCGACCGCCCAGGGGACGTCGGGCGCCAACTTCCTCGTCTTCGCGGCGCTGGTGAAGGCGGGCGATGAGGTGCTGGTGGAGCGTCCGGGCTACGACCCGTTGATGGGGCCGCCCGCGCTCCTCGGCGCGAGTATCACGAGGTTCGACCGGCGCTTGGAAGACGGCTACCGCCTCGACCCCGAGGCCGTCCGCGCCGCCATCACCCCGCGCACTCGCCTCGTCGTCATGACCAACCCGCACAATCCGACCGGCGTCCTTGCCTCCGAGGCTGCGATGGGCGAGGTCGGCCGCATCGCCGAACGTCACGGCGCCCGCGTGCTGGTGGACGAGGTGTACCTCGATAGCGCGGGCGACGGTCCGGTCCGTCCCGCGGCTGCCCGCTCGCCCGTGTTCATCACCACGAGCAGCCTCACGAAGAGCTACGGACTCGCGGGCCTCCGCTGCGGATGGGTCGTGGCCGATCCCGTGGTGGCCGAAGCGGTCCGGCGAGCCCGGGACATCGTTGACGGCACCGGCTCGTTCCCGGCGGAACGCCTGTCCGTGCTCGCGTTCTCGCTGCTCGATCGGCTGGCCGCCCGTGCGCGCGCCATTCTCGACGCCAACGGCGGCGCCGTCCGCCAGTTCCTCGCCTCGCGCGGGGAACTCGAGTTCGTTCTGCCGTCCGCGGGGACCGTGGTGTTCCCCCGAATTCGCGGTCTCGAGGACGCGACGCGGTTCATCGAAACGCTGGCGCGCGACTACGAGACGGGCGTCGTGCCGGGCCGTTTCTTCCAGGCGCCCGCGCACTTCCGTCTGGGCTTTGGCGGTCGCGCTGACGAACTGACCGAAGGACTCGGACGGCTGGGCGCCGCTCTCGACGGCTGGAAATAGACAGCGGCCAGGGCGGATGATGGTTGCAGCGCGTTTCTGGAGGTCCCCTGGAATCAGCCTCCGGCGCGGGCGATTGAGCGGCCGCCCGGGCCGAAGGCCGGGCGCCGTCTACTTCGCCGAAAACGCGTACACGGTCGTCGTCCGATACGTCTTCCCCGGCTCCAGGACCGTCGAAGGGAAGTGCGGGCGGTTCACCGAATCGGGGAAGTGCTGCGTCTCCAGGCAGAACGCGTCGTGCTTCTGGTACGGCACGCCCTTCCGGTTCTTGATCGTCCCGTCCAGGAAGTTCCCCGAATAGAACTGCAGCCCCGGCTCCACCGTCCGCACGTCCATTGTCCGGCCGCTCTTCGGCTCGATGACGCGGGCGGCCAGCGTCATCGTCTGGCCAGCCGGCGCGGCGCGCAGCACGTAGTTGTGGTCATATCCCACCGGCGCCGGCCCCGGCACTCTGTCGATGCGCGCACCGATGGCGGCCGGCGTCGTGAAGTCGAAGACCGTCCCCTTGACCGGCTTCAGCTCGCCGGTCGGGATCAAGCTGTCGTCCACCGGCGTGAACTGGTCCGCGGCGATCATCAGCACGTGGCCGAGGATGTTGCCGCTGCTGTCGCCCGCGAGGTTGAAGTAGCTGTGATTGGTCAGGTTGACGGGCGTGGCCTTGTCGGTGGTCGCCGTGTAGTCCAGGCGCAGTTCGTTCGCGTCGGTGAGGGTGTAGGTCACGGTCACGTCGAGATTGCCGGGATACCCTTCCTCGCCGTCCGGGCTGTGATAGCTGAACTTCACCGCCTGGCCGTCCTTCACCAGAACCACGTCCGCTTTCCACACCACTTTGTCGAACCCCTTGATGCCGCCGTGCAGGTGGTTCGGGCCGTTGTTCGTCGCAAGCGTGTACGTCTGGCCGTTCAGCGAAAACGCTCCCTTGGCGATGCGGTTGCCCACGCGGCCGACCGTTGCTCCGAAGTACGGGACACCGGCCAGGTACGGTTCGACCTTGTCGAAGCCGAGGACGATGTTGCCGGGCGTGCCGGTCTTGTCGGGCACGAGCAGCTCGGTGAGCGTGGCGCCGTAGGTCATCACCCTGGCCGTCATGCCGTTCTTGTTCGTCAGCGTGTAGATGTCCACCCCTATGCCTTCCTTTGTCTTGCCGAACGAGGCCTTCTGAATGGCGGTCCTGGCCCCGGCGGCGGATGGGGCCTGGGCGTGTGCCGAGGCCGCAAGCATCGTCACGGCGAGAAACACCGATGTAGAGATGGCAATCGTCTGTTTCACAATGTCTCCTTTCCGGAATGGCTGTTTGTCTGCCTGGCTTTCGGGTCCATCTTGACGGCCAGCGTGCAATCGACCCACTCTCCCGGACCGTCGGGCACCGCCACTTTGATCGTCCTGACACGGCCGTCGCCGTCTTCGTCGGTCGAGACGCAGAAGTCGTACGCCTTCCGCATCGACGGCCAGAAGTCGTTGGCGAACGCGGTGTCGCCGCTCGCGCGCACGTAGTCGCGCACCGCGACGATGTAGAGCGGCGTGGTGTCTGCGTGGTAGTAGCCGTAGGGGTAGTCCTCGAACCAGCGGATGAAGCCGGCCCTGCGACACCTCGTGCATCATCTTGCCGTTGGCGCGCTGGCGCTTGCGAGGGAACTCGAGCGATTGCCGGACGGTGTCGAGGCCGCCGTAGGCGGAGATCGCCCACGCGTTGATGAACGTGTCGCCGCCGAAGTACCAGCCGAAGCCGGGGCGTTCGGTCGTGCCCGAGGGGCCGAGGCCTGCGATGAGTCCGCACCCGAGGTGTGGGTTGCAGACGAATCCCTTGTCGAGCGCCACCTTGCCCCACTCGAAGGCGAGGTCGAACCGCTTGTCGGGCGACTCGATGCTCGTCATCTCGTCGCGGAGCGTTTTGTAGTGCGCGGCCGACTCCCGGTAGAGCCGCTCGGGCGAGGCGAGGAGGGCCGCGTAGGCCTGTTTCGCCGCGTCCAGTTTCTCCACGCTCCCGGTGATGACGATCGGCACCAGGCCCCTGGCGGCGATCTCCGGTGTGATGCGGATCGCGAACTGCGAGGGAGCGTTCACGTATGCCTTCAGCGTGTCGTCCCAGTAGCTGTACTGGCCGCCGAGGGTCGCCGGCCGCATCGGCTTGAGGTCCGGCCTGAACTTCACGTACACGGTGATCGGCTCAGTGGTGGAGACGTCGAGCAGCACCAGGCCGCCCGCCTGGTTCAGCGGCACCAGCCAGGTGGCGTCCACCGTGAACGACGCGTGCGCGTACCGCACCGTTGCCGCCTCAGGGCGGATGTCCACCGTCGAAGCGACGCTCGCGTCGGCAATCGGGTCGGCGTAGGCCGCGACGGCGAACGAGAGGTGGAAGTCGTGGAGGATCTTCAACGGGTAGGCCCAGGCCTCGAAGCTCCCGTCCTCGCGTCCGAGAAACGCGGCGCGACGGCCGGACGCCTCCACGTAGCGCGTGGGCCTGGCCGCGCCGGCGAGCGCAATCGGGTTCGCCTGGCGGGTGAAGCGCGGCACCGTGCCGGTCGACGTGTCGGCAGCGGCGCAGGGAGTGGCAACCACCAGCGCGAGCAGCAGGGCGGCAGCGACAGTCCTCAGCATGGCACGTGTAGTATATTCTCGGTGGGGCGGGCCGCCAGACGCCGACTTCGATAGACTACGCACGCCGGGCCCCGGTTGCCGCCGCCCTCCATTGCCCCTTGCGAGGTGTTCATGCCGAGATTCCGCCTCTCGACCATTCGTCCCGTCGCTGCGCTCGTCGTCGTTCTCCTCGTCGCCTTCGTCCCCCTCACGCCGGCCCGCGCACAGGGCCAGGCGGCGACCGCGAAGCGCCCCATGACGTTTCTCGACATGCAGAAGATGCGTCAGGCCGGCGCTCCGTCGCCGAGCGCGGACGGCCGCTGGCTGCTCTACACGATCAGCACACCCGACTGGAAGGAAGCGAAGAAGCAGACTGACATCTTCCTGGTGTCGATCGAGAAGGGGCTGGCCTCGACCCGGCAGATGACCTTCACGAAGGACAAGAACGAGGCCGACCCGCGCTGGGCGAAGGACGGCAGTTTCTTCGTGTTCGCCTCGAACCGTGAGGCCCCGTCCTCGGCCGCGACGCAGAACCAGCTCTACCTGATGCGGGTCGATGGCGGGGAAGCGCGAAAGATCACCGAGGCCAAGGAAGGCGTCTCGACCTTTGCCTTCAGCCACGACGGGAAGTGGCTGGCCTACAGGAGCGGAAAGCCGGGCGAGGAACAGCTGTATCGGCTGCCCGTCGAAGGCATCGACGGCGCGACGCCGGAGACTCTCACCAAGCAGGCCGCCGGCGTGGGGCGCTGGGAATGGGCGCCCGACGATCGCCGCATCTACTGTGTCGGCGCCGAAGCCTCGGACGGGGACGAGAAGACGCGGCGGGAGAAGAAGTTCACCGTTGAGATCAAGAATGCCGAAACCCCGCTCGTGAGCCTGTGGGCGCTCGACCTCGACCCGCCCAAGGTCACGCAGTTGACGAAGGACCCGACGATCACCGTCGCCGACTTCTCCGTCTCGCGTGACGGGAAGTGGCTGGGTTTCCGCGGGATCTCCGCCGACCGCTACAAGCGCAATGTCACCGAGCAGAGCATCAACAGCGATCCGTTCCTCCTCGAGGTGGCGACGGGGCAGATCGAGCGGCTCGTGAAGAACAGCGAGGTGGGGGAAAGCGTGCTCAGCTTCTCGCCCGACAGTCGCTTTGTCGCGTTCTCGGCGCCCGACGACCTCGAGAAGTTCAGCATGAAGAACGATCGGCTCTACCTGCGGGCGACCGCGGACAAGGGAGGGAAGTGGCGCAAGCTCGGCGCCAGCTACGACGGTGACGTCTCGGTCGGCTTTTGGTCGAAGGACGGCACGACAATCTACTTCAACGACGGGGTGCGCGCCACCACGCAGTGCCTGGCGCTCGACGTGCAGAAGGACGTCGTTCGGCAGATCACCAACGAAAAGGCGGCGCTCTCGGTGAGCCGCGACCAGGACTCCGGTGTCATCCTGATCACCTACTCGGACAACACCACGCCGCCGACGCTGTTCACGGTGCCCAACGTCGAGGCGCTGGCGACGCGCGCGAGTTGGAAGGCGCTGACCGATGCGAACCCGCAGGTTCGCCAGTTCGCGCTGGGCGAACAGGAGGAGATCAGCTGGAAGTCGAAGGACGGGAAGACAGTGGGCGGCGTGCTGCTGAAGCCGGCCGGGTACCAGGCCGGTCAACGCTACCCGCTCATCGTCGCGATTCACGGCGGGCCGGCGGCAGCCGACACGCTCGGCTTTAACGGCGGCTACGGGTCGCAGGTCTATGCGGGCGCCGGCTACGTCGTGCTCCGGCCGAACTACCGCGGGTCCACGAACTACGGCGAGGCGCACAAGACGGGGATCGTCGGCAACTACTTCCCCCCGGGATTCGACGACATCATGACCGGTGTCGATCACCTGATTGCGCAGGGCCTCGTCGACGGATCACGGATGGGCGTGCTGGGGTGGAGTGCGGGCGGCCACTGGTCCAACTGGATTCTCACCCACACCGATCGGTTCAAGGCCATCAGCTCGGGGGCCGGGACGTCCAACTGGATCTCGATGTACGCGCAAAGCGACATGCAGCGGAACCGGCAGTACTACCTGGGCGACAAGCTGCCGTACGACGACTTCGACGCCTACTGGGTGCAGTCGCCGCTGAAGTACATCAAGAACGCGAAGACGCCCACGATGATCCATGTGGTCGAAGGCGATCCGCGGGTGCCCAGCCCGCAGTCGGTGGAGCTGTACATGGCGCTCAAGCGCCTGGGCGTGCCGACCGAGCTGTTCATGTACCCGGGGCAGAGCCACGGCATCCCGGACGCCCGCAATCAGCTCGTGAAGAGCGTGGCCGAGATGGCGTGGATGGACTACCACGTCCGCGGGCAGGGCAAGAAGTTCGCGTGGCGATCGGTGCTCGAGACGCTCGAGGACGAAGGCGCCACGGCGAAGAAGCCGGCCGAGCCCGCGGGCGAGAAGAAGTAAACCGAGCTTCAAGACCCGTCAGCGGGTGGCGGCGAGCGCCCTGAGCCACGTCGAAGGGCGCCCGCCCCGCCGCTGCGGCATCTCACGCACCTGGCCGGCCAGACCTGCCTGGAGCCACACCCGGTGCTCGGGCAGCTTGACGAGATCCTCGTAGGTCGCCGGACACTCGAACGGCGGAACTCTCGGCACGACTCGCATTGTACATCGTCATGCACCACCGATACCGAGGGCGGGAGAGGCCCGTGCAAGGACAGAATCTGGCGCAAATCCAGCGATGGGCGTTCCACTCGCTGCCGCAAGCTCCATTGAGCGGTTGCAGGGACTTCACGTGGAGCACGTACTGCCGGAAGCCCATGGTATCGGTGCTATACGCCAGCAGGTTGTCGTCGTCACTGATCGACGAGGCGCCCAGCGCCCACCCGTCGACGTGCGGGGCGCTTCCTGCTGGAGCCCGGCCACTCGGCGGTGAAGGCGGGTCATCGCCGCGTCTAGGGCTTGGCATCCTTGCGCCTGGTCGCCCAGTACTTCTTCATGCGCGCCGAAACGGACTGGCGCTGTGCGGCGGTCCAGGGCTTCCGGGCCCCGCTTGCCCGTCCCTCGGCACGGTCTCGCCCTTTCGCGAGGATGAAACTGACCGGCAGCTCGTCGGGGTCGAAGCTGTCGCTCAAGTGGGGAAACAGGTCGATGAGCAGCTTGGCTTCCTCGATGATGTCCCCGAGCCGGGCCTCGGCTCCGCGCTTGGCAAGCTCGTAGAGGTGAGCGTCGTTTTTCTGTTTCGCCACGAGTGACCTCCGTCTTCGACAAGCTTACCAGAGACCGCACGTCGAGGGGGCGGGTTACGACATTCCCTCGACCCGGGCCTGCAGGGCTTCCAGCTCTCCCCGGTAGCGCTCGAGTTCGGCCTTCGCGGCCGTGAGTTTCTCGCCCTCGGCCCGGACGAACCGCGAATAGGGTGCGATGCCGTCGCGGATGCGTTGCACGCTGCGCGCCGTTTCGCTCTCGAATTGCGTCCGGATCGCGGTCGAGAGCCGCGTTCGCATAACCGCCACCTTGTCGCGCATTTCCAGTTTCGCGCGACGGCGCCGGTTGGGGATGATGAAGAACCCGATGGCCCCGACCACGCTCGCCATCACCAGGCCGGTGATATCCGCCGCCGCCGTGGTGGCCGCCATCGTCACGACCGCCCCAAGACCAACCGCTCCGACACCCGTCGCCGCAGCCGCCGCCACCGCGTTCCGCGCGCCTTCGGCCAGCGCCCGGGCCTCCGCCCGCTTGTCGTACGTCTCCACGACGCGCTGGGCCTCGCTGCCGACCGACTGAATCAGCCGCGTGCGGTCCGCGCGGAAGTGATCGCCGTCGCCGCCGACCATCCGGTCCCGGTACGCCGCGCGCTGCGTTGCGAGGTGCGACGTCACCGCCTGCCACTGGCGCAGGTCCGCTCCGACGAGCCAATCAATCAGTTCGTCCACGCGGCGCTCGATCACCGCCGGCGCATCGCTCACGACGTCGCGCTCGAAACTCTCCTGCATGCGCGTCTTGTTGAGCAGGTCGACGATGCGCCCAATCCGCATCGTGTCGTCGAAGTACGCCTGGCCGCGGCGATCCATCTCGAGGAGCACGTTGTCGATGGAGGCCATCCGAGGGGCGACGTCGCGCGCCAGGTCGCGCTCGTACTGCGTCAACTGCCGTTCCACGTCGTCGAGCGTCGCGAAGTCGGTGGCGAGCAGGTCCAGGCGCTCGGCCACCGTCTTCCGCTGCGCCTCGAGCAGGTGCCGGGCGACGCCGATCGGGTTCAGCAGCTTCAGCCGCAGGCGGCCCGCCTGGTCCAGCGTGTCCCGGATGAACCATTCCAGGGGCTCGAATCCGCTCGCAGCCCACAGCTCGGGGTGGCCCTGCTTCGCGCGCATGGCGGCGCGGGCGCTCACGGGGAAGATGGCCGGCGGCGCCCCGAGCACCTTCTCGCTGTTCGTGGCCACGAAGCGCCGCACCTTCTCGAGGTCCTCGGCCTTCTCCAGGAGATCCTGTTTGTTGATGACGACCACCACCTTCTTGCCCCAGGTGCGGATGCTCTCGAGGAACAGCCGCTCGGACTCGCTGAAGGGGCGATCGACGGAGGTCACGAACAACACAACGTCGGCGCGCGGGACGAAGTGCGTGGTTAGCACTTCGTGCTCGCGGATCACCGCGTTGGTGCCCGGCGTGTCGACGATGTGGATGTCGCGGAGGAGATCGATGGGCGCAGTGATCAGTCGCGTGCGGCCGGGCGTCGCCTCGCTGGTCTCCGCTGGCCCGTACGTCAGGACGTTGATCTCGGCTGTCGTGGGCGTCACGCCCTCGGGCAACATCTGGCGGCCCAGCAGCGCGTTGATGAACGCGCTCTTGCCGGAGTTGAACTCGCCGACCACCACCAGCAGGAACAGCTCGTCGAGTTGCGCGATGGACTGGCCGAGCTCAGCGACGGCCTCGTTGTCCGCTCCCGCTTGGGCGAGCGAGGTTCGCAGTTCGTTGAGCAGCGCGCGTTCGGCGACCAGCACCTGCTGCTGCGCGTCGGACAATAGCGGGCCAAGCGTCATGGTCAAACGAGTATACAACCCGCGGGCCGGCGGGGTGGCGACTGAGCCGGCGGCCGCTTCATCCAGACCTCTTTGGCACAGATCTTCAGGGAGTCCTGACTGATCGAACGGTTTCCCGAGCTCGCGGCCCAGCAGTACGACCGAACTGAGCGCATCGAAGTAGAGAGAGGACGTCGACAGATTCGCCTTCCCGGCCGGGAACCGGCCTTCGAGTTCGTCGCTGTCCGAGGCCACCACGCCCGTTGCGGTCACGTGGCGATGGCAGCATTCAAGGCACCACGCAATCAGCGGCCACAACTCCTCTGCCGTAGCCCGGTCCCCGTATGCGAGGGCAAAGCGCGCGGCGCCGTACGCAATCATCGCCATGTCGCCCCGGTCGCTCGCGCCGTTCCAGAAGCTCGCGCCTTCCGCGATGATAGAGCTCGGGATCGGCTTGTCGTATACGCCGCCGCCGGGGCCGTGCATCGGGCCGCCTTTCGTGGCGAAGACGCTCTCGGTCGTCCGTACCTTCGCAAAGTTGAAGGCCGTGTTGAGAATCTGGTCCGGCGTCTCGAGCCTTGGCGTGCGTCACCGTCACATGCTCGATGCGCACGTTGCGGATCCCGCCGGAGGTTTCGCTGCCAATCCCGATGGCCGCAAACCGGCTGTCGCCGAGCGTGCAGTTCGAGATCAACACGTCCTCGGTGGGTTTGGCCAGTTGGTAGCCTTCCATCCCGCGCCCCGACTTGATCGCAATCGCATCATCACCCGTGTCGATGTCGCACTGATCGATGACGACGTGCCGGCACGAATCCACGTCGATGCCGTCTCCGCCGGTGCTGCGGATCGTGAGGCGCCGCGCAACCACGTTCTCGCAGTAAACCAGGTGGATCGACCACATGTCCGCCTGCTCGGTGGAGAAGTCCTCGAGGCGGACGTCCCGGCAATTGACCGTCTCGATGAGCACGGCGCGGGTGGGCATGCGCCGTGTGCCGACCACTGGGTGCCCGACGATGGCGATGTGTTCGGCGTCCTGGGCGGAGATGAGCGCCCGCCGGCCATCGACCCGATTGCTTCACCAACTCGGCAAGACGCACGATGTTCCTTGTAAGTAAACGTTTATTCACCTATACTGCCGACCATGGTGGCTCGACGAGGGCACGACGTGCCGCGCAAGACGGTGTCGGCGCGTGAGACGCAGATCGTGGACGTGGCGATGCGGATCATCGCGACGAAGGGTGCCCGTCGCTTCACCGCCCAGCTCCTCGCGACCGAGATCGGGGTAACCGCGGGAGCCATCTTCCGGCACTTCGAGAGCATGGAGGCCATTGTCGACGCCGTCGTGGAGCGGATGGGCGCCATCCTCTTCGAGGGCTTTCCCCCGAAGGCCCCCGACCCGATCGAGCGGCTCGGGCTCTTCTTCCAGCACCGCACGCGGACCATCCGTGCCAACCCTCACCTCTCGCGCATGCTGCTCTCCGACCATCTGTCCCAGGCTGCCGGTCCGGCTCAGGCAGCGCGGCTGGAGGAGTTCAAGCGACGCTCGCGGGCGTTCGTGGTCGGTTGCCTGCGAGAGGCTGAGCATGACGGTACGCTTTCGAAAGAGATCAGCCCGGAAGTGGGTGCCGTCATCATGCTCGGATCGATCCTCTCTCTGGCCCACGCCACCGCGCGGATCACGAGTGGAGCGGTGCTCGAGCGGCTTGCAGACGAGGTGTGGGCGGCGATCGAGCGCACGCTCCGGGCTCCGATCATGTCCGGAGCGCCGATGGAACCATCGAAGCGGCGGCAACCCCGCCGAGCGATCACGAAGGAGTAGGTCATGGGAAGCCCGAAGACAAAGGCGGTTCGTGTCGGTGACGTTCTGGAACCTGGTGGGCGCGGGCATCTTCGGTTTCCTGATCAACCCGCCGATCGTCCTCTACTACATCCAGGGCATCAACACGACGCCGCTCCATGCCCACACCGCGCTGTTCGGCGTCTACGGGTTGCTCGCCATCTCGCTCATGCTCTTCTCGATGCGGCACACGGTTGCCAAGGCTGCCTGGTCGGATCGACTGCTCGAGTGGAGCTTCTGGGACCTCAACGGTGGGCTGGCCCTGATGACGGTGGTCAGCCTCGCTCCCTCCGCGTTCTACCAGTTCTACTACGCGGTCAAGGACGGCCTGTGGTACGCGCGCAGCCCCGAGATCACCTCGGGCGAGGTCTTCCGCGCCCTGGCGTGGACTCGGATCGGGCCGGACCTCATCTTCGACGCGGGCGCGCTGCTGCTCTTCGCGTTCGCGGGCGGGCCATCTGGCTCAGCCGCGCACGCACGGCCTGAAGGACCTCTACGAGGTCGCATAACCCAGAGAAAGGACGAGGACCCATGAAGATCACGAACGCACTGGCCGCCGAGGACAAGCCCAACCCCCACGGCGTGAGCGCCAAGCCGATCTACGACAGCCCCCACGCCATGGCGGTGCACATCACCCTGCAGCCCGGGCAGTCGCTCAAGAGGCATGCGACGCCGGTCGACGTCTTCTTCTACGTTCTGGAGGGGAACGGCATCGTCGAGATCGGCGAGGAGAAAGAGAGGGTCTCGCGGGACATGATCATCGAGAGTCCAGCGCGTATCCCGCACCGGCTCGTCAACGACGGTGAGCAGGTATTCCGCGTGCTCGTCGTGAAGGTACCCAAGCCCACCGAGTCGACCAAGGTCCTCTGATCTGAACGACACCGGGTGGTCAGCTATGGGCGCGGCGGCGCCCGGGCGTCAGCGACACACCCCAGCAGGCGAATACTGGCGAGACGGTGTGGAACTGACAAACATGGTAGTCGCCGCCAACTCGTTCAAGGCGACCATCCCCGTGGTTCGCTTCATTACGGCGTTGCCGAGTAGAGCAATCCTCCGGGCCGTCGGTCGGAACGGACTAGAATGCTCCGATTATGTCCCTCCCCGGTTCCCGCGAGGCCGCCGTTCGCGCTGTCCCGCATCCGTCGGTGTGGATGGTGCTCTACTTCCCGCTCGGCCTGGCGATCGGGTTTCCCTCCGTCGCGCTCGGGTACCTCGGTAGCCGCGCCGGCCTCGACGTCTCCGCCGTCGCCGGCCTCGTCGGCATGACGTTCGTGGCGGGTGGATGGAAGTTCCTCTGGGCGCCGGTTGGCGACTACACGCTGTCGCGCAAGACGTGGTACGTCGTCTCCATTGCCGCGGTCGCGATCGGCCTGCTCGCGATGACGGCCATCCCGCTGTCGAAGGCGACCGTGCCGCTGCTATCGGCGCTGATCCTGGCCACGACAGTTGCCGCGACGTTCAGTGCGTTCGCGACCGAAGGGTTGATGGCGCACAATACGACGCCGGCCACGCGCGGCCGCGCCGCGGGATGGTTCCAGTCGGGCAACCAGTTCGGGCAGACGGCCGGGGGCGGGATCGGACTCTGGCTCGTCGTGCATGCCCCGGCCACATGGGTGGGCGGGCTGGCGCTGGCCGCCATCCTGTTTGCGTGCGCGCTCCCGCTGATCGGCCTGGAAGAGCCACCGCGCGCACTGGCGAACGCGTCCGTCGGGGCGCGCATTCGCGAGGCCTGGCGCGAGCTGGCAGACGTGCTGCGCTCTCGCGCGGGCCGGATCGCGCTGATTCTGGCGATCCTGCCCATCGGCACCGGCGCGGCGATGTTCCTCTTCAGTGCGATTGCCCGGGAGTTCCACGCGTCGGTCGATGTCGTGTCTTCCGTCCTCGGGCTGGGCGGCGGCGTGGCCATCGTGGCCGGCTGCTTCGTCGGCGGCAGGCTGGCGGATCGCGTCGCCAAGCCGACCGCCTACGCGATGTCCTGCGGCCTCGGCCTGGTGGCATGCGTCGTGATGGCATTGTCGCCGCGCACGTCGGGGAGCTACGCGGCGACGACCTTGTTCTACACGTTCACGCTGGGCATGGTGACCGCGTCGTTCACGGGGCTGGTCCTGGCGATCATCGGGGAGACGGCGGCCGCGACGAAGATCAACCTGTTCTTCGCGATCAACACCCTCTTCAGCCTGGGCATGCTGCGCGCCGCCGGCTGGGCGCACGACGCGTGGTCCACCAACGGCATGCTGCTCACCGAGGCCCTGACGGGGGTGGCGGCGCTCGCGGCCTTCGTCCTGCTGGCCCGTCGTGTCCGCGGCCGCGGCTGAGCACCCATCGTCAGCCGCAGGTGACCCGGAACGCGCTGCCCAATGACCAGGCCGACGTCCTGCTCGCCGACTTTCACGACATCGTGCGTAAGGGGCAGATACTGGCCCGACGCGCTGTGCGCGGGCCAGTGTGCGTTCGACATGGGATTCCGGCGAGACTGCTGGCCCGCCTCGGAGGGGCCAGCGGCCGCACCCGCATCGGGGGGGGGGGTGTAGAATACTGTCGACCGCTCTGGGCCTGGTCATGCAGGACGCCATTCATCCGCTCCTCGATCGCTTGCGCGCACGCTGCCAGCAGCACTATGGCGACCGCCTGATCTCGGTCGTCGTGTTTGGTTCTGTGGCTCGCGGTACGGCTGGCCCGGAATCCGACCTCGACATGCTCGTGGTCGCCGACGGGCTGCCCGATGGTCGGGTGGCGCGCGGGCGGGACTTCCTGGCGGTCGAGCGCGAGATGGCATCGGACCTGGCTGCCGCACGGCGCGCCGGGTGGTTCGTGGAGCTGTCCCCGGTCTTCAAGAGCCCGGATGAAGTGCGGGCCGGCAGCCCGCTCTTCCTGGACATGGTCGAAGACGCCCTCTACCTGGAGGACCGCGACGGCTTCGTGCACAGAGCCCTCGACGCACTTCGCGGCCGCCTGGCGGCCCTCGGCGCCCGCCGGGTCTGGCGCGCGAACGCGTGGTTCTGGGACCTGAAACCGGATTACCAGCCGGGCGAGGTGTTCGAGATATGACGAACAGCTCGCTTGCGCAGAGCTACCTGATCAAAAGCCGACACCGCCTGAAGGTGCTCGATCTCCTCCTCGCGGACGGCGCGTTTTCCGACGTGGTGCGCGAAGCGCAGGAAGTCGTCGAACTCACCTTGAAGGCGATGCTGCGGCAGGTAGGCATCGAGCCTCCCAAGTGGCACGACGTCGGCCAGTTGCTCGACGAGCACCGGGACCGGTTTCCCGCTGGCGTCCTCGCCAACCTGCCTGCGCTCATCGAGGCGTCGTCCTGGCTGCGCAAGGAGCGCGAGTTTTCGTTCTACGGGGAGATCGACTTCATCCCCACCGAACGCTACACCCGCGACGATGCCGAACGCGCGCTCGCTGCCGCGCGCCTGGCGGTGAAGACCGCCACGTCGGTGGTCCCCCTGCCGGAGTGAGTCCACGCCGAGTGACGCCAGTCGAGCGTCTGATTGGGAACCACGCCGCCGCCCGGCGGACCGGGGCCGCGGTAGGAAGGCATCGGCCCGAGCGGCGTGTGGTAGTCTCCGCCGATGCTGGACCTCACGGCCGAATTCGGCCAGATCGACATCTATCTCTTCGACAGTCGTCATCAGCAGCGCGGTGCTGCATTTTGCCGGCGACCACGATCACTTCGCGGCAATGCTCGGCGAAACGCGGCGCGTCCTGCGCCCTGGCGGCCTGTTCTTCTGCCGCCTGGCGTCGTCGATCGGGATGGCCGATCGGATGCGGCCGCTCGGCGGGGGCCGCTACCGGATGCCGGATGGCACCGATCGCTACCTGGTTGACGAAGCCGCGTTGACGACGTGGACGGCCGACCTCGGCTGTAGCCTGCTGGACCCGCTCAAGACGACCATCGTGCAGGACCAGCGGTGCATGACGACCTGGGTGGTGCGGAAGGGCGGTGCTGGCGGGCTTTGATGCCCTGATGGAAACCGGCGCGGCTCGAGGCAACGCGTGCGTCGAGCCGCAGCGGGCAAAGGTCGATCGACTTTGGCGCATTGGGGTAACATGCACGGCGGGCGAACGCCTCGAAGAAGGACACCGTGTGACGGCCACCAAACGGTTCCACGCCGGGCGGTCCTGTTCAATCGCGCCCCTGTTCGAGAGCCGAGCGGATGATTGTGAATGTGGCCGTCTTCGCGTCGTGCCTGTCGGTATTCCTCCTGGCGTTCCGTCAGCTGCGAGCCGGGCAGCATCGCACCTCCCTGATCCTGATCCTCGCGGCAGGGCTCATGCTCCGGATGTTCGCGGCGTCCGACCCCTACCTGCATCCGTGGGACGAGAGGTACCACGCGCTGGTGGCCCGGAACCTCATCGCCCACCCGCTGACGCCGACGCTCATCGACCAACCGGCGCTGCCGTACGACCCGACGAACTGGAAGGCCAATCACGTCTGGCTGGAAAAGGGCCCCGTCCCGCTGTGGGCCATGTCGTGTTCCCTGGCACTGTTCGGGACGACCGAATTCGCCCTGCGGGTCCCGTCGGTCCTGGTGTCGCTGATCTCGGTCTACCTGACGTTTCTGATTGGGTCAGCGCTCTTTGGGACGAGGACGGGGGTGCTGGCCGCGTTCTTCCACTCCATCAACGGCCTGCTCATCGAACTCCCGGCGGGCCGGGTGTCTTCCGATCACGTGGACGCGTTTTTCGTCTTCTTCATCGAGCTGGCCGTGTGGCTGTCGATCGTGTACCTGGCCAGGAGCAGGAGGGGGGACCTCGCGCTTCTCATCGGCGTTGTGACGGGCACCGCCGTGCTGTGCAAGTGGTCTCCGGCGTTCGTGGTCTTCCCGGTCTGGCTGACGGGCCTGCTGTGGTCGAAGGAGCGCCAGGCCAGGCAGGTGCTGGGAGCGTTCGCGCTGGCGACCACCGGGTGCCTGCTCGTGATTGGCCCATACCTGCTCTACGTCCACACGCAGTTCCCGCGGGAGGCCGCTTGGGTGCTGAGAAAGTACCTCGGCGCGTTCACGAGCACCCTGGACCAGCACTCCGCACCCTTCTACTTCTACATTCTGAAGACGGGCGTTGTGTTTGGAGAGCTGATCTACGTCCCCCTGCTGCTCGGGCTCCATGGTCTCGTCACGCGGCGTGCGGATTGGAAGCTGGCCTTGCTGACAGTGTGGTGGCTCCTTCCGGTGCTGGCCTTCTCGCTCGCCGAGACCAAGCGGTCCACCTACCTGCTGATTTCGGCTCCGGCGTTCTTCGTCCTGCTGTCCCACTACTGGTTCCAGATCCACGGCCACCTGCAGCAGGGGCGCCTGAAGGCGCGATGGGCCGTCTACGCGCTCCTGACCCTCCTGATCGCGTTGCCGGTGCGATACACGATCGACAGGGTGACGCCGTTCGAGAACCGGTTCCGAACCCCGGGATGGTCCGCGGACGTCAAGTCTATGAAGGACCGGCTCGGCGCGAGGGATGACGTCGTGGTGTTCAACGTCGAGCACAATATCGAAGCGATGTTCTACTCGGGCCTCACAATCTACGATTTCGTCCCGGACGAAGCCACGATCCGGCGCGTCACGCGGAGCGGTCACCGTGTCGTGATCAACGACGATGGCAGGCTGGGATCGAGGATTTCGGCGACGGCGCAGGTGGAGGTGGTGAGGCTGAGCCCGGCCGTCGGGCGCGAATGACGACCACCACGTTGAGGATCGCCGATCTCAGAGGCCGTTGCTGTGTTCGAATCGAGCGACGGCACCTTTGGGTGGAGCCAGGCGCCCGCCGGCCTCAACGGCGTTTTCGCGTCCCGACGTGGCGCGGGCACCCAGGGCGCCACCTAGTAGACGACCGGCGGTGGATAGCGCGACTCGTCCAACACCGGGCGCAGCTCCCGCACGGCGTTCGACAGTTGCCGGGCCGCGTCGAGGACCGCCGACGCCAGCGGCTGTCCAGCTGGCATCCGCTCGCTGGTGAGTTGAGCGGTCGCAGAGTAGTGCCACACGGTGAGCGCGCCGCCCCGGAACCTGTCGAGCACGCCAAGCCCGAGCTTGCGAATGTCGCGCAACGTGCACTCGATGTTGTGCAGCGCGTCGGCGGCCTTCAGCGCCGCCTCGTCCTCGGATGCGTTCGCCAGCTTGTTCAGCTGTTCTTTCTTCCGCTCCAGCCAGTCGCGCGCCGGCCTGCCGTCGTTCTTCGACTCGGTCACCGCCATCACCAGCGAGAACACCTCCGGGCCAAGAACTGCCGGCAGGAACTTGAGAAACGTCGCCCTGAAGACCCACGCGTCGGCCGGCACAGAGAACCACCCCGCGCCCGCCGCCTCGCTCAGGCGGCGCTGGAGATCGCCGCTCCCGTACTTCGCATCCTCCACTGTGTCGTGCAGCAGGCCGGCCACGACCAGGTCCTCTCGGTAGCCGTGGTCCTCCAGGATCCGCGCCACTGCAACCGGATGATGGATGTAGGGAATCTCGGTGCCCTTGCGCACGGCGCCGTCGTGCACGATGCGTGCAATCTCCAGCGCGCGGGCAAGACGAGGTGACGGGCGGGCGAACGGTTCAATCATCAAGGCTCCGTTCGAGAGAGGGATCTACTTTTCCGAGAGCGCGCGCCGGAAGACGACGTTCAGGGTGACGTTCTCGGTGCCGCGCTTGACGACGACCGGTGCCGAATCGCCCCAGCGCTTGGCCGCCATCAGCCGGTTGAACGTCTCCTTGTCGGTGAGCGCGACGCCGTCGAACGACTGCATGACGTCGCCCACGTTGATGCCCGCCTTCGCCGCGGGCGAGCCCTCCTGCACGATGATCACGCGGCGCGTGACGTCTCCCTGCCCGACCGCCGATGACGTGCCGAACATCGGGTACTCGGAGTCGAGCTGGTCGGGAATCCCCCAGATGAAGTTGGCGTACGACGCCTGCGTGCTCGTGACCAGGCCGCGCGCGGGCGTGCCGACCGACACCGGGATCAGGCTGGCAATCGGGTCCGCGAACCACTTCCTGGCCTGTCGCTCGATGCCCAGCCCGTAGGCGACGTGGCCGCTTCCTACCAGGATCACCATGATCGCCTTGGGGTCGCCCGACTGTTTCAGCGCCTCGACGCCGTTGAACCCCATGGTGGCGTCCCACGTCGCCTGGGCGCTGAGCATGTTCTTCCACATCTCCTCGCCCATGCCGGAGCCGTGCACCGGCCCCTGATCGTTCTCGAACGTCGTCTTGAAGAAGGTCATGTGGTCGGCGTTGTCCACGTCGATGTCCTTCGGGATGTGCGCCGACTCTTCTGGGGTCAGGTTCGCCAGCCCCTTCTTGCGGACCGCCGAGACGACCTCGCGGGGGGTGTTGACGGCGAACATCGACACCTTGTGGTCTCGGGCAAACCGGAAGATATCGCGGTAGTACAGCCAGTTGTAGCCCCAGTTGTCGTACCAGCGCGAGAGGCGGAGGAAGCCTTCTTCGGTCAGCAGACCGTCGCGCCACTGGTCGAGGAAGCGCTGCTCGGTGTAGGGGTACATCTCGAGCCCGATGAAGACTCGCCGACCGGATCTGACGAGGGCCTCGATGACGCGGAACTGCACCTGGTGGCACTCGACGTTCGTGTGCTCCTCGCCGATGAGCAGCAGTCGCGTCGTGGCCAGCCGCGCGGCCAGATCGGCCGGCGTGATCGTCTCGCCCGTCTTGGTATCGGTGATGCCGTCGAGCACGAGCGTCGCCTGGCGGTCCTTGCGGGCGGGATCGCCGATGGCGAGATGCAGCAACTTGTCGCTCGCGCTCACCGATGGCGCCGCCATCAGCAGCGCGAGCAGGGTGGACGCCAGGAGCTGAATCGAGCGATCGCGTATCGGCATGGCAAAATGCTACCACGGGTTTCCCCCGGCGCTCGCGATCCTCCAGGACCCCCTTGACGCCACCGGTCGTCTGCGAGAGGATGCCTCGCCGATGCCCGACACCCTGATCATCCTCGTACTCGCGCTTCTGGCCCTCCTGGTCGTCCTCGTGCTCGTGCTGATCCTGCGTCCTGCGCGCATCGATCTGAGCGAGATCGAGGCGAAAATTGCCGCCGTCGAGGCCGGGCACTTCCGGATTGAACGGGCGCTTCGCGACGAGCTGGCGCAAGGGCGGACGGAATCGACTGGTCAGGGGAGAGCGCTGCGCGAAGAAGTGGGCGGCTCGGTGGCACGCCTGGGCGATTCGCTCGTGAAGGGAATCGGGCAGGTGGTGGAGGCGCAGAACGATCGATTGGACGCGTTTGCCCGGTCGCAGGCCCTCCAGCTGCAGGAGTTCGCCGCCCAGCTCCGCACCTTCTCGGCGTCGAACGAATGGCGGATGGAAACGCTGCGCCAGGCGGTCGAGGAGCGGCTCCGCGCGTTGCAGGAAGACAACGCGGCGCGGCTCGAGCAGGTGCGGGTGACCGTGGACGAGCGGCTCCAGGGGACGCTCGAAACGCGCCTCGGCGAGTCGTTCCGGGCGGTGAGCGAGCGGCTCGAGCAGGTGCACCGCGGGCTCGGCGAAATGCAGGCGCTCGCCGCCGGCGTCGGCGACCTCAAGAGGGTGCTGACCAATGTCAAGACGCGCGGGACGTGGGGCGAGGTGCAGCTCGGCACGCTCCTCGAGCAGGTGCTCGCGCCGGCGCAATACGAGGCGAACGTCGCCACGAAGGCCGGCAGCGCGGACCGGGTGGAGTTCGCGGTCCGGTTGCCAGGGCGCGACGGGCCGGACGACGGCGTCGTCTGGCTCCCGATCGACGCGAAGTTTCCGCAGGAAGACTACCAGCGGCTCCTCGAGGCGTCCGATCGGGGCGATCCCGACGGCGTGGAAGCGGCCGCGCGCCAGCTCGAGACGCGCGTGAAGCTGTCAGCCAGGGAGATCCACGACAAGTATCTCGACCCGCCTCACACCACCGACTTCGGCGTGCTGTTCCTGCCGATCGAGGGGCTTTACGCCGAGGTGCTGCGTCGAACCGGGCTTGCGGATGTGATTCAGCGCGACATGCGCGTGATAGTCGCCGGTCCCACCACCCTGTGGGCGATCCTCAATAGCCTGCAGATGGGGTTCCGGACGCTGGCGATCGAGAAGCGATCGAGCGAAGTGTGGGCGGTGCTCGGGACCGTCAAGACCCAGTTCGCCAGGTTCGGCGACATCGTGTTGGCGGTGCAGAAGAAACTGCAGGAAGCCACGAACAAGATGGACGCGATCGCGCGGCAGAGCCGGACGATCCAGCGCAAGCTGCGCGACGTACAGGAGTTGCCGGCCGGCGAGCTGCCTGTTAGCGAGGCGCCGGCCCCGGGGTTCTCCGCACCCCCGCCCGTTCTGCCCGACGGCGCCGAGGAGGACGACGTCGAGCCCACGGAGGGGGCCGCGGACTGCTGACGGCTGCCAGCTGACGGTTCCGCAGTCAGTCCTGCGTCATCTGGCGCAACGCCTTGTGAATCGCCTTCCCCCTGCGCTTCTCCTGGAGTTGCGCGAGCTGATCCTGCTTCGCGGCCAGGTGGTCCGCCTCGCGGCGCAGCTTCAGGTAGTGGTCCAGCCGGTCGGCCGGCACGGCCCCCTCGGCGACGCCCTGGCGCACGGCGCAGTGCGGCTCGGTGTCGTGGCGGCAATCGCTGAAATAACAGCCTGAGGCGAGCGCTTCCACATCGGCGAACGTCGTGCCGATCGCCCCGCCGACGTCCCACAACTGGATCTCTCGAAGGCCCGGCGTGTCGATGACGAGGCCGCCGTCCGGCAGCAGGATCAGCTCCCGGTGGGTCGTAGTGTGCCGGCCGCGCGAGCGTCTCGGGCTGACTTCCGCCGTGCGCTGCTGCTCGTGCCCGATGAGCCGATTGATGAGCGTGGACTTGCCCACACCGGAGGAACCGAGCAACGCGACGGTCAGGCCCGGGGAGAGGTACTGCTTGAGCACGTCGACGCCGTGATCGCGCCGCGCGCTCGTCGCGTGAACGGGAGCGCCGGCCGCGATCGTTTCGACCTCGCGAACCCGGGCGTCCGGGTCGTCGGAAAGGTCGGCTTTCGTGAGCAGCACGACCGGTTGGGCGCCGCTCTCCCAGGCGGTCACCAGGTAGCGCTCAATCCGGCGGAGGTTGAAATCGTCGTCGAGCCCCGTCGTGAGAAAGACCGTGTCGATGTTCGCCGCGACAATCTGTTCGCGGGTGGTGTCGCCCGCGGCCTTGCGCGAGAAGCGGCTCCGCCGGGGGAGGACCGAAAGAATCGTCGAGCGCGTCCCCTTCGGGCGAAGGCGAAGCGCGACCCAGTCGCCGACGCCCGGGTACTCGACCGCGGCCACCGCCTCGTGGCGCAGGCGCCCGGCCAACGTGGCCAGGATTTCGCCCTGCTCTGTGAAGACCCGGTAGATGTGCTGGTACTCGAGCGACACGCGGCCGGGAACGACGTCCGGCCCGGCGTGTGCCTGAAAGGCGTCGGCGAAGCGCGCGCTCCAGCCGAGCGCCTCAAGCGCGGGCATGCAGGACCATGAGTCATTGTGGCCGCGGCACGCCGGGGCATGTCAAGGAGGGGGTGCCGCACAGGCGTTAACCTAATATCCAGCGCTCTGGAAGAGACGAGAGGCGGACCGACGGGGGGGCGTTAGCCCGCGAGGCGCGCCTGGATCTTCTTCGGCAGCGAGGCCTTGACCAGTGCGTGGGAGGCGGCCAGGCGATCGCGCAGCTCCCGGCCGTCCATCCCGTCACCCAGGCGCTCGATCGACACCCATGACGCGCGGGCCAGGTAGGGCGCCGGGATGATGCCGTCGCGCTCGACGAGCTCGGCGTAGTCCTCGCGGGTGCACTTCATCGACACGCGGTGCGGCGGCTCGAGCATCACCACGGCGAACATCTTCCCGCCGATCGAGAAGACGAGGTCGTCGTCCCACTTGATGTCCTCGGTCACGTGGGGCAGCGCGCGACAGAACTGGCGAATGGCGTCGTCCGCGTCCCGCACCTCGGCGGTGTGCATCATCACTACAAACGTCGCGCCGCCTGCCGGCGCGCACCGATCTTGCCCGTCCACCCTGCACGCGAGGTCTGGGTCTCGATGGCCGCGCCGGCAGATTCTGTGCATTTCTTGCGTTGGTGACGGTATACAATCCGGCCACGCCTCGTCGTGCCCCCGCCGCGCCCCCGCCGCGCCCCCTCGAACGGTTCGTAATCCCATTACGCTTGGGACGGCTGCAGCGTATACCCCTGACGTCGTCATTTGTCTTCTTGGGACAAGTGGCCATCGGCCAGGGAGTTACCGCGTGCAGCCAACAACGTGCGCAAGACAATACGCCGCGCACCGCTGCACCGCATGAGGACAGGGCGGCGCCGGAGCGCCGCGGGCTGATTACAAGTTAGGTCGGGAACCCAGGTCGTCTATATGAGTCGTCTAAATCCTTTTCAGCCGAATTCACCGGTAGCACCGGGCATGTTTGCCGGGCGCTATTCACAGCTCAATGCTCTAGAGACGGCTCTTCGTCAAACTCGCGAAGGCCGACCGAAGAGCTTCATGCTCACCGGCGAGCGAGGAATCGGCAAGACGTCGCTGCTGCAGTATTTCAAATGGATCGCGCAAGGGCACATCGACATCGATCGCGAGCGGATGAATTTCCTCGTTGTGGATCTTGACCTTGATGCGACAAGCACCGACCTCGGGCTGATCCGCCGAGTGAGCTTGGCCATGAATCGGGAACTGGCCAAGACTGAGCCGGCAAAGTCCTTTCTATCAACTGGTTGGCAGTTTCTCTCGCGAGTTGAGGCGTTCGGTGTCAGTCTTCGTGAGGAGGCCAGGCCCACAGACCATGAAACACTCCACGATGAGTTCGCCCACTCCTTGGCCAGCACCTGCAACCGAATCTCCAAGGCCGACGCCGCCTCTGTGTTCGGCGCGCATTACGACGGGCTCATCTTGCTGGTCGACGAAGCCGACAATGCCCCTAAGGCCCTTCGCATCGGCTCATTCTTCAAGCTCTTGACTGAGCGAGTGCAGCGCCATGGGTGCGACCGCCTCATGATTGGCATAGCCGGTATGCCAGCGTTGCGGGACGTTCTGCGAGAGAGTCACCCCTCATCGCTACGCATCTTTGATGAGCTCCCTCTCGATCCGCTTTCACGTGACGATGTGAGCTGGGCGATTGACCGTGCGCTGACGGTGGCGAACGGCGGCAACGACGAGAAGACTTCGATCGACGACGCCGGCCGCTCGGCCCTGATCAATTTGTCGGAAGGCTATCCACATTTCATTCAGCAGTTTGGGTATTCCGCGTTCGCTGCGGACACCGATTGCGTCATTGACGCTGAGGATGTTCGTCGCGGCGCCTTTGGGCCCCTTGGTGCGATGGAGAAGATCGGCGACCGGTACTACCGGGATGATTTCTACAACAAGATTCAGAAGGACAGCTATCGCCAAGTGTTGCGCATCATGGCCGACAACGAAAACCGATGGGTTTCAAAGCAGGCGATTCGGAGCGAGTTCAAAGGGAGTTCCAGCGTTCTCGATAACGCGCTTCACGCACTCCGAGAGCGGAAACTCGTACTTGCGAAAGAGGGCGAGCGAGGCATGTATCGGCTTCAGCATCGCGGATTCGCATTCTGGATTAAGCTCTACACGAGTGCTCCTCAAGAGCTCCACACCCAGTTGGAGGCAACGGCCCCTGGATCGGAACCAGCGACCTAACATCGCATGCACCCGACGGCGCTCGGAGCTTATGAGAGCGCCGCGGGTGATGCCTCACGTTCGGCAGACATTGCGTGATGACGTACGGTCATCAGGAGCGCGTGGAGACCATGTGCGACCCACGAGCTTTCCTAACAATTGTTCTGACCTTGTCGATTTCGTGCGCCACGGGTGGCGTGCACCAGGACACGCGAAGCGCAATAGAGGCCCAGATCCGGAAAGGGGTAGAGGCGACCCGCGACAAGGACATTGAGACCTACATGAGCATCGTGCCGGCTGATTGGCGAGTCGTTGGTGAGGATGGCCATGTGATCGGCCGCGAGCAACTCCGTGCAGATGTCGTTCGCGACTGGAGCATCATCGTCAAGACGCTCACCATCGACGTGCAGGTGGAGCGGCTGGAGGTCCAGGGCGACTCTGCGACGGTGTACACCCGCCAGCGGTGGGAGCGGCTGATGCTCGAACGGGACGGCAAGACGAAAGACACGATTCTGACCACCCAACGTCACAAGGAACTGTGGCGCCGCACACCTTCAAGCTGGATGGCGTATGAGATTAGCGAGCTTGGAGGAGAGGTTTACGTCAACGGCCGCCCCTTCAACCCGAATAAGTGAGCGGAGCACCGGGCCGCCGAACCGGTTGCAGCGGACGGCGCTGCGCGCCGCCGCTGATGCTGGGCGTTAGGCCTCCGCACGACCCACCGATGCGTGATGCGGAGGTCGGACGCGATCTGCCCCAGAGCCTCGTTGTCGCCAAGGCGTGGGATGATACCGTGCGCGATCACAAAACCCTGACCAAAGACGACGGGAACTTCTGAGGCGCATGACCAACGACACCTTCAAAGACATCGAGAAGCTCGAAACCGACCTGTGGGAGGCCGCGGACAACCTCCGCGCCAATTCCAAGCTCACGTCCAGCGACTACTTCATGCCCGTGCTGGGCGTGATCTTCCTGCGGCATGCGGCCAACCGCTTCGAGGCCGCCCATCGGCAGATCGCGGAGGAGCAGGCAACCGGCAGGATGCCCAGGCGCAAGGTGGTCCCGGCCGACTACCTGCGCCGCCGCGCGCTGTGGTTGCCGGAGTCAGCCCGCTACGACGCCATCATGCACCGGGCGGCCACCAGCGGAGCCGACCTGCCCAAGCTCATCACCGACGCCATGACGGCCATCGAGGCCGGGTTCGAGCCATTGCTGGGCGTCCTGCCCAAGGACTTCGGCATCTTCGAGCCCAAGGTACTCGAAGACCTGATGCGCCTGTTCAACAGCGAGCAGATCAAGCAGGCCACCGGCGATGTCTTCGGCCGCATCTACGAGTACTTCCTCGCAAAGTTCTCGATGCAGAAGGCGCACGACAACGGCGAGTTCTTCACGCCGTCCTCGATCGTGCAGACGATCGTCAACGTCATCGAGCCCGACCATGGCGTGGTGTTCGACCCGGCCTGCGGATCGGGCGGCATGTTCGTGCAGTCCAGCCACTTCATCGAGCACGAGGGCGGCGACACGGCGAAGAAGGTCGTCTTCTACGGTCAGGAGAAGAACCGCGACACCATTCGCCTCGCCAAGATGAACCTCGCGGTTCACGGGCTGGAGGGGAAGATCGCCGAGGCCATCACTTACTACCAGGACGAGCACACTCTCGCGGCCAGGTGCGACTTCGTGATGGCCAATCCGCCCTTCAACGTCGATCTGGTCGATGCCGAGCGGATCAAGACCGACCCGCGCCTGCCCTTCGGCCTGCCGGGCGTGAACAAGGGCAAGAAGGTCTCGAACGGCAACTACCTCTGGATCTCCTATTTCTGGAGCTACCTGGGAGAGAAGGGCCGCGCCGGCTTCGTCATGTCCTCGCAGGCGTCGAGCGCCGGCCACGGCGAGAAGGAGGTGCGGCAGAAGATCGTCGAGACGGGCGACGTGGACGTGATGATCTCCATCCGCTCGAACTTCTTCTACACCCGCACCGTCCCCTGTGAGCTGTGGCACTTCGACCGGGCGAAGCCAGCGGCGCGCAAGGACAAGGTGCTGATGCTCGACGCGCGCAACGTCTACCGCAAGGTCACGCGCAAGATCTACGACTTCTCGCCCGAGCAGATGCGGAACCTCGCCGCCATCGTCTGGCTCTATCGCGGCCAGCGGGGGCGCTTCCTGACACTGGTGCAGGACTACCTTGGGCGCGTCTGCCAGGAGAGCGCGGCGATCCCGGCGGCGCTCACCACATTCGAGACAACGCTCGCGGACCTGCGCGGGCGTTTCGAGCGTCTCGCAGACGCGGCGTCAAAGCACGGCACGCTCGAAGCCGACAAGAAGGCGCCGCTTGCCGCCGCCGCGACCGAGCTGCGCGAGGCTTCCGCGTTCTACGAAGCCGACCGGAAGAAACTCCTCGCGAGCCTGCGCGCCTTCGGCGAGAAGTACGCCAAAGCCATGCCAGCCCAGAACGACAAGCAGCACGCTGCGCGCGCGGCGTTCGACCCCAAAGCGGAGGCGATTCGCGGCCTGATCAAACAGGTGGACCTCCTCTACAAGCTCGCCGCGCGCATCGCGGACCTGGGCGCCGAGCTTGCGGTCGACGAGGCGATCTCCGCCGCCTACGACCGACGCGCCACAGCCAAGCTGGTGAAGCAGCTCGACGAGCAGCGCAAGGCGGCCGTCGAGCAGCTCAAACACGCCGTGTACTTCCACCGGCAGGTGGGGTGGCTGCAAGACCGCTTTCCGAACGCCGAGCTGCAGGCCGTGCCGGGCCTGGTCAAGCTGGTGGACCGCGCGGAGATCGAGGCCGCCGACTGGAGCCTCACCCCCGGCCGCTACGTCGGCATCGCCCCGCCGGAAGTGGACGAGGACTTCGACTTCGAGCAGACCCTGCGCGACATCCACGTGGAGCTGACCGATCTCAACAAGGAAGCGGCGGAGCTGGCGGCGAAGATTCAGACCAGCTTCGAGGAGTTGGGGATATGAGCAAGGCAGAACAACTGATATCCGCCGACTACGCTGCCCTGCTGGCCGAAGTGAAGGAGCGTGTCAGGTCCGCTCAGTATGCCGCCCTCAAGGCGGTCAACAGGGAATTGGTCACTCTTTACTGGGACATCGGACGTCTGATTGCCAGTCGCCAGGCCGATGCCGCTCACGGGGCCGCGATCGCCGAGCAATTGGCCGCGGACCTGCGCCAGGAGTACCCCGGCATCAGCGGGTACTCCCGCCGTAACGTCTTCTACATGCGGGAGTTCTATCTCGCCTACAGAGGCAGCCCGAAAGTGCAACCACTGGTTGCACAAATCGGCTGGACCCAAAACCTCATCGTCTTGCAGCGCTGCAAGAACCCGCTGGAGCGCGAGTTCTACATCCGCATGACGAAGAAGTTTGGCTGGACCAAGAACGTCCTGATCCACCAGATCGAGAACCAGAGCTACGAGAAGACCCTGCTGGGCCAGACCAACTTCGACCGCGCCGTCACGCCGGCGATCCGCGCGCAGGCCAAGCTGGCGGTGCGTGACGAATACACCTTCGACTTCCTCGAACTCGGCGACGAGCACAGCGAACGCGATCTCGAACGCGCGCTCATCTTCCGCATTGAGCACTTCCTGCGCGCCATGGGGGGCATGTTCGCGTTCGTAGGCAGCCAGTTTCGGCTGGAGGTGGACGGCGAGGAGTTCTTCATCGATCTGCTGCTGTTCCACCGCCGATTGAAGAGCCTCGTCGCGATCGAGCTGAAGATCGGCAAGTTCCAGCCCGAGTTCGTCGGTAAGATGCAGTTCTATCTGACCGCGCTCGACCGGCAGGTGCGCGAAGCGGACGAGAACCCCAGCATCGGCATCATCCTGTGCAAGGAGAAGAACCGAACGGTCGTCGAGTACTCCCTGTACGACGCCCGCAAACCCATCGGCGTCGCGACGTACCGCACCGTCAAACGCCTGCCGAAGGAGCTCAGAGGCATGCTTCCCGCACCGGAAGAGATCGCCAGGTTGCTGGAGGCAACAGAATGAGCGCGCTCGAAGGACTCTGCGATGTCCGCACCGAGCTGGCTGACCTCAATCAGAAGCCGGTGGAGCTGGCGGCGAAGATCCAGACCAACTTCGAGGAGTTGGGGGGATGAAGTGGCAGGCCGTCAGGATGTCGGAACTCTTCGGTGTGAAGCACGGATACGCATTCAAGGGCGAGTACTTTGAGTCCGAAGGGCCCTATGTGTTGCTGACGCCTGGCAGCTTCAACGAAGCAGGCGGCTACCGCGATCAAGGCGACAAGACGAAGTTCTACACCGGCGTTGTCCCGAACGGCTACGTCCTCGACGAAGGTGATGTGCTCGTCGCGATGACGGAGCAGGCCCCCGGTCTCCTGGGAAGTTCTGCTTGGATACCCGAGGCTGCCCGCTTCCTCCATAACCAGCGTCTGGGGCGCATCGTAGACCTCGACGAGCATCGGCTCGACAAGCGGTTCTTGTTCTATCTGTTCAATACGCGAGAGGTCAGACAACGGATCTCAGCCAGCGCTACTGGTGGGAAGGTCCGGCACACAGCACCCGAACGAATCGGTCAGGTTGTTGTACGGCTCCCGCCACGCAAGGTGCAGCGCCGCATCGCCGAGATCCTCTCCGCCTACGACGACTTGATCGAGAATAACCGGCGGCGGATGGCGTTGCTGGAAGATGCGGCGCGGCAGCTCTACCGCGAGTGGTTCGTCCGCCTCCGCTTCCCCGGACACGAGCACACCCGCATCACTCACGGCATGCCGGAGGGGTGGGAACCGAAAGGCCTCGGCGACCTGTGCGAGGAAGTCCTCGAGTCAGTGTCCCCTCATGCTCTTGAGCCGGACACGCCCTACATCGGCCTCGAGCATATTCCAAGGCGCTCCATCTCCCTTAGCGGATGGGGCAAGGCCGATCAGGTCACCAGCAACAAGCATGGGTTCCGCGAAGGCGAGATCTTGTTCGGCAAGATCCGCCCCTACTTTCACAAGGTGGGCGTTGCCTTTGTTGATGGCGTCGCATCATCTGACGCCATCGTCATTCGGCCCCTCGATTCCAAGCTGCGTGGGCTGGTGTTGTTGACCGTTTCGAGCGACCAATTTGTCGCGGTGGCTGCCCAGACGATGAGGGAGGGCTCGAAGATGCCACGCGCTGACTGGAAGCAGATGCAACAGTACATGGTGCCTCTGCCTCCGGACGGTCTCCTGAGCACTTTCGACAGCGCGATCGAGTCCATTGTCGAGCAACTGAAGGCCCTGGCATTCCAGAACCAGAAACTCCGCGCCGCCCGCGACCTGCTGGTGCCGCGCCTGATGAGCGGGGAGATCGTGGTATGAAGGCCACTGAAGCCAAGCTACTGGACTTTCTCAAGAAGTCGCCGCAGTTCGTCATTCCGATCTACCAGCGCACCTATAGCTGGAGCGCGAAGGAGTGCCGGCAACTGTGGGACGACATCCTCCGCACTGGCCGGAACGACGCCGTGTCGGCCCACTTCGTCGGTTCGATTGTGTACGTGGAGAAGGGGCTGTACTCGGTGTCGAGCCAGTCGCCTCTGCTGGTGATCGACGGCCAGCAGCGGCTCACCTCGGTCACGCTGCTCATCGAGGCGCTGGCGCGCAGCCTGGGTGACGGCGAACCCTTGGAGGGCTTCTCGGCCAAGAAGCTGCGAAACTACTATCTGCTCAACCCGCTGGAGGACGGCGAGCGCCGGTACAAGCTAGTGCTGTCGCAGACCGACAAGGCGTCTCTGATCGCCCTGCTCGACCAGCATCCCAGGCCGAAGAACCACTCGATCCGCGTGGAGACTGACTTCGAGTTCTTCAAGGAGCGCGTTGCCGAGGCGAAGGGCGAGTTGGAGGCGATCTGCAAGGGTCTGGCGAAGCTGGTGATCGTGGACATCTCGCTCAACCGCGACCAGGACAACCCGCAGCTTATCTTCGAGAGTCTGAATTCCACGGGGCGCGAGTTGTCCCAGGCAGACTTGATCCGCAACTTCATCCTGATGGGATTGGAGCGGCAACCCCAGACCAAGCTCTACGAGCAGTACTGGCGGCCGATGGAGGTAGACTTCGGGCAGGAGGGCTACGCCACGCACTTCGACAGCTTCATGCGTCACTACCTGACGGTGAAGACCGGCGAGATTCCGAACGTCCGCGAGGTGTACGAGGCGTTCAAGTTGTATGCACGCTCGCCCAAGGTCGCCGCGGCGGGCGTAGAGGCGATGGTCGCGGACATCCGCGCCTTTGCCGGATTCTACTGCGCGATGGCGTTGGTGACCGAGCCTGACGCCGACCTCAAGACAGCGTTCCACGACATCCGCGAGCTGAAGGTGGACGTGGCTTTCCCGTTCCTCCTTGAGCTGTATGCCGACTACGCTTCGCAGACCCTCTCCAAGTCCGAACTGCTGCAGGCCGCGCGCTGGGTCGAGAGCTACGTGTTCCGGCGCGCAGTGTGCGGCATCCCGACCAACTCGATGAACAAGACCTTCGCGACCTTCACGCGAGGGCTCAAGAAGGATCGCTACCTGGAGAGCATCCAGGCCCACCTCCTGTTGCTGCCGTCCTACCGCCGCTTCCCGCCCGACGACGAGTTCCAGCGCGAGCTGCAGCTCAGGGACCTCTACAACTTCCGGAGTCGGAGCTACTGGCTACGCCGACTGGAGAACCACGACCGCAAGGAGCGCGTGCCGGTGGACGAGTACACCATCGAGCACGTCCTGCCGCAGAACGAACACCTCTCCGCGCAATGGAAGGCCGATCTCGGCCGGAGTGGCAGCGCATTCAGAAGACCTGGCTGCACACGCTCGGCAATCTGACGCTGACCGGCTATAACCCGGAACTCAGCGATCGGCCTTTCACCGAGAAGCGAGACATGAAGGGTGGCTTCGCCGAGAGTCCGCTGCGCATGAACCAGGGACTCGCCAATCTGGACCGCTGGACCGAAGACGCCATACGCCGACGGGCCGGGGCTTTGGCCGCGCGGGCCGTCGATGTGTGGTCTGCACCGACGCTACCGCCGGATATCCTCGATGGCTACAGGCCGAAGGCGGAGTCGGCCGGCTACACGATCGATGATCACCCGCACCTCGCGTCGGGGCCTCTGCGGGCCGTGTTCGAGGCTTTCCGTCAGCAGGTGCTGGCGCTCGACCCGTGTGTGACCGAGGAGTTTCTCAAGCTCTATGTCGCCTACAAGGCGGAGACGAACTTCGTGGACGTGGTACCGCAGGCAAAGCGTTTGCGGCTGTCGCCGAACATGGCCTTCCCGGAGATCAGCGACCCCAGGGGCATCTGCAAGGACGTGTCCGGCCTCGGTCGCTGGGGCAACGGCGATGTCGAGGTCGGTCTCGCATCGTTGGGCGAACTGCCGTACGTGTTGGGGTTGGTGCGGCAATCGTTCGAGAAGCAGATGGGGAATGGCGGCGATGCGTGACACCCGAGCGGCCCATCCAGCCACCGGTACGCTGACGACATGATCACCGACATCAACAGCGAAGACCGGCTGGTCCCGCAGACCTTCGCCGCGCATCTGGCGAAGGTGCTCGACTGGGAGAGCGTCTATGCCTACAAGGCCGAGACGTTCGGGCCGAACGGCACGCTGGGCCGCACGTCCGAGCGGGACGCCGTGCCGGTGCGCGATCTGGACCCGGCGCTGGAGAGGCTTAATCCGGACCTGCCGGCCTCGCCTCGCCAGCAGGCGATCGAGCGGCTCGATTCTTCGGTTCTGTCGGAGGTTCTGATCCTCGTGCCACCCATCGGCGTACAGGGATACTTCCGAGACCACCTAGCGTTGCTGCACTCGCAATGGGACAATCTGGAGCAGCAGATCGGGAAGCTCCGGGCCGCCCGCGACCTGTTGCTGCCGCGCCTGATGAGCGGGGAGATCGCGGTGTAGGGGTTGTCTTGTATTTCTGGTTAATACCTTGACAGGGGATTAACGAGAAATATAGAGTGCCCTTGTGAAAGAGGGCCTCGGACGCTTGGAGGCGCAGTTCTTCGCCTACGCGCAAATGCGGAAGATGCGTACTGTGCGCCGCGGTGACCTTTCGGGTTCGATGCTCCGCTTGACAGCAGATCAGGAGCGGAAGCTCCTCAGCCGGCTCGCCCGAGCCAGGCTGATCGCCCGTGTACGGCGCGGCCTCTATCTCGTTCCGCCCCGGCTGCCGCTCGGCGGCGCCTGGACGCCCAACGAGAGTTTGGCGATCAACACCCTGATCGCGGATCGTCAGGGGCGATACCAGATCTGCGGCCCCAACGCCTTCAACCGCTACGGCTACGATGACCAGTTGCCCAACCGGATCTACGCCTACAACAATCGAATCTCCGGCGATCGCGCAATCGCGGCGGTTAACCTGACCCTCATCAAGGTCGCGGATGAGCGTCTGGGAGAGACCGAAGCGCAGAAGACCGTCGACGGCGAATCGGCGGTCTACTCGTCGCGCGCCCGGACGCTTTTCGACGCGGTCTACGATTGGTCCCGGTTCGGCAGCCTGCCGCGTGCTTATGATTGGATTCGCGCCGATCTCGGCGCCGAGCGGGTGCGGCCGGCGGAACTCGTTCGCATCACCCAGCGCTACGGCAACGTCGGCGCCATCCGACGGATCGGGGCACTGCTCGATCGCGAGGGCGTCGACGAACGGCACTTGCGAAGGCTCGAACAGCAACTCCGCACACCGAAGAATCCGATCCCTTGGATCCCCGGACGCGCCCGACGCGGTAAAGTCGATCGGCGCTGGGGCGTCGTTTGGAACGACCGTGCCTGAGCCAGTCCGCCTCCGCTGGCACGAGGATCCGGAAGCATTTCGGGACCTCCTGACCCTGACCGCCGCGAGATCGGGTTTCCTGGTCCGGCTCGTCGAGAAGGACTACTTCTGCTCCGTGCTGCTGCAGTACCTCGCTGCGAGCTGCCCAGGCTTGGTTTTCAAGGGCGGGACCTGCCTGGCCAAGGTGCATATGGAGTTCCACCGCATGAGCGAGGACCTGGATTTCACCATCCCCGTCCCCTTTGGGTCGACAAGATCGACGAGAAGTCGCCTGGCGGATGAGCTGAAGCGGTCGATGGCTGAGATCGAGCGCCGGTTGCCGGGCTTCCGCACCGTCACGGCTGTGAGCGGAGCGAACAACTCGACCCAGTACAACGCCGTCGTCGCTTACACTTCCCGGATCGGACAGCAGGAGGAGACAATCAAGATCGAGGCGGGCGTGCGCGAACCATTGATGACGCCGGCGATCCGGGGCGAGGCGCGAACCCTCCTGCTCGGCCCAGGTTCCGATCGTGCGCTCATCCCGGCTCTGCCCCTGGCCTGCTTGTCACACGCCGAGGCGATGGCCGAGAAGGTCCGCGCGGCCCTTTCACGCCGGGACGCGGCGATTCGGGACTTCTACGACGTCGATCACGCCGTGCACCGTCGGAGCTATCGCGTCGGGGATCCGGCGTTCCTGACGCTCGTTCGGCGGAAGCTCGAGTTGCCGGGGAACTCCGCCGTAGATCTCTCCAAGGTCCGATTTGCGGACCTGACGTCCCAACTCGACACGGCCCTCAAGCCGGTGCTCCGCCCGGAGGATTTCGCGAGCTTCGATCTGGACCGGGCCTTCGCAGCCGTAGCCGAGGTGGCGGCCGCGCTCGACCGACTCCATGATCACCGACATCAACAGCGAAGACCGGCTGGTCCAGCAGACCTTCGCCGCGCATCTGGAGAAGGTGCTCGGCTGGGAGAGCGTCTACGCCTACAAGTCCGAGACCTTCGGGCCGAACGGCACGCTGGGCCGCATGTCCGAGCGGGATGTCGTGCTGGTGCGCGATCTGCGTGCGGCGCTGGAGAGGCTGAACCCGGACCTGCCGGCTTCGGCGCGCGAGCAGGCGATCGAGAAGCTGACGCGCATCGACTTCGCGCGATCGCTGGTGCAGCACAACCGCGAGTTCCACGGCTTCATCCGCACTGGCGTGCCCGTGGAGTGGCGCGACGGGGTGGGCGAGCCTCAGAACTCCGTTAACCGCAATTAAGTGACCCGCCAAGTCGTTGTCCCCATGTCTGATCCGGCAAGTCGCGTGTAACATTATGTAGGTGAATGTTAAACAGCTCTGGATGACAGTGTGGGGCATGACACAGCCGGCGCTGGCCCGCGTGGATGTCTCGTTTGTCGTGCCCCCGTTGCTGGACGTGACGCACGTGGCCGACGACGAGATTGTGCACATCGGCGCGACGCCGATCGCGCAGTACCCGACCGCGGATATCACGATGCGCCGCCATGTGATGGTGCAGTTGGCGGAGGCCGGCGGCCTTACCGGGGTGCACATCGCTGAGCGTTTCCAGGTGACGCCGGTATATCTGAGTCTGCTGCGCGGGCGGATGCGGACGCAAGGCTCGGCGGGCTTGGCCGCGCAACGACGGGGTCCGAAAGGATCGATGAAAGTCACCGGCGCGCTCGCCAAGCGCGTCCGGGCGCTGCGACAGACCGGCTTGTCCTACCGCGCCATTGCGACGGCCGTCGGGCAGGTGTCGCATCAGACCGTGCGTCGGATACTGGATGCCGAGCCGTCGCAGATACCGTTGCCCGTCGAGCTGGCGTCGGCCTCGGCCGGCGCCGAGGATCCGTCCGCCCCAACGCCGACGCCGGTTGAGACGCGTGCGGGGGCGATCGAGCCGACGCCGGCCGTGGCAGGCCCGAGCCGCTACGCGGGCGCGATGTTGCTGCACGTGGCCCTCACGCAATTGCGCGTGTGGCCGGTGTTTGCCGAGCGGGGCGCCCAGGTCGGGCGCTCCGCGCTCAGTGTCGCGCAGGTCATCGGGATGGTGGCGTGGGGGTTTGCGTTACGCTTGGGATCGATCGAAGGCTTCAAGACCGCCCTCGCCCGCGACTTCGGTGTGCTCCTGGGCCTGCCCGCCGCCCCGTGTGTGCAAACCCTGCGGACGCGCCTGGGTGCGCTGGCGGAAAGCGTGGCCCCGGACGCCATCTTGCGCGCGCTGTTGGCGGCCTGTGTGCGCCTCGAGCCCGTGTGGGAAGGCGCCTACTACGTCGATGGCCACTTCTCGCCCTACGCCGGGCAGGCGCCGGTGGCCAAAGGGTGGAATGCGAAGCGCCGTCTGGCCGAGCCGGGCCATACCGATGTCTACGTGCATGATGCGACCGGCCGCGCCCTCTATTTCCTCAACCGCCCGCTCAACGACTCGCTGGTGAAGGTCCTGCCGGATCTCGTCCGCGAGATTCGCGCGGTCGCGCCCGACCAGCGCGTGATCCTCGTCTTCGATCGCGGCGGCTACAGTGGCGCGGGCTTTCGCGCGTTGACCGACGCGGGCATCGGCTTCCTCACGTATCTGAAAGGCCGCAAGGCGCGACGCCGGTTTCCGTCGGATCGGTTTGGCCAGCGGTGGTGGGCCCTCGACGATCCGGCGGGCATCGGGAAACGCCAACGTCATGTCTATCGGGTGTACGAGCGGGGAACCCGGATTCGCGGAGCCGGGCTGGTGCGCACGGTGGTGGTCGAGGATGACGAGGGCCAGATCCCCGTGCTGACCAATTGCGCGGACCTGCCGGCGGCGAAGGCCGTCCATCTGCTCCGCCTCCGGTGGCGCCAAGAGAACAGCTTCAAGTACTTGTCGACGCATTTCGGCATCGAACAGATCATTCAGTACGGCGTGACCACCACGACGGACCGACGCCTGGTCGACAACCCGACGCGGGCACGCGTGCAGACCCAACTGGACGAGGCGCGCGCGGCGCGGGTCTTCGGCGAAGCGGATGTGGGCCAAGCGGTGATGGCCGGCGCTTCGGCTCGCACGGCCGCGCCGACCGCGACCCGCCGCGCCGCTCGCGTGATCGAGGCCCGCATCGCCCGGTTGGAGCACCGCCTCACCCAGACGCCGACCAAGGTACCGGTCACCAGTCTGCCGCAGCGCCCTCGGAAGCGCGCGACGCTCAAGAGCGACCGCCACGACCTCGTCACGGCGATCAAGTTGGCGACGTACAACGCTGAACGGTTGCTCGCGCGGCGTTTCTTCAGGCACTATCAGGACCCGCGCGATTGGCTGACGATCTTCCGGTCCCTGCTGCAGTTGCCAGGCGTCCTGCGGCAGGAGGCCGACGGGACGATCGCCGTCCTGCTCCAAGCGCCTGATCAGCCGCGCATTCATCGCGCGCTCGTCGCGTTCTTGGCGGACATCAACGACGGGCATCCGCGCATGTTCGGCACTGGGCCGGCGCTGCGATTCGAGGTCCAGGACGAGCCACCTCGATTAAACTGACGATCACCATCATTCACGGAGTTCTGAGACTCGGTACGCGCGGGCGCAGGTGATCGACTTCCGAAACGGCCTTTGTCCAAATGGAAAGGCCAACAACCGCTTCCTCGCCGTGCGTGAGCTGAAGCTCCAGGGCGTGCGCGTTCCGCACTACAACCGCCGCGCCGATCTGATTTGCTTCGTGAACGGCCTGCCGCTGGTCTTCATCGAGTTGAAGGCCGTGTATCGGAACATCCGCGCGGGCTTCGATGGCAACCTGACTGACTACCTGAACGAGCACAGCATCGCCCATGCCTTTCACCACAACGCATTCCTCGTAGTGAGCAACGGCGACCAGGCCCGCTACGGCTCGATCACCAGCAAGTGGGAGCACTTCGTCGAGTGGAAGCGCAAAGCGGAGCAGGACAAGGGCCGCGTCGATGCCGAGTCGCTTCTGGACGGCATGCTGGCCAGGGAGCGGCTGCTCGACCTGGTCGAGAACTTCATCCTGCTCGACGACAGCCGGGCCGGGGGCACGCGCAAGATCGTGGCCCGCAATCATCAGGTGCTCGGCGTGAACAATGCGGTCGCCTCCGTCCTGCGGCAAGAGCGGCTGAAACGGCTGTTCCCGCCCCACGAACGGATCGTTGAATACCGCGTACCGAAGCCGGAGCTGCTGAAAGTCGCCGAAGACGCCGCCGGCGTACTCAGCCCCCGCCACGCAGGCAGCGGCAGAATGGACGGACGGCGTTGATCTGCCGCTGCTGAAGAGAGCGCACCCTGACCTTGGGCGGTTGGGCGTGTTCTGGCACACTCAGGGCAGCGGCAAGTCCTACTCGATGGCGTTCTTCGCCGAGAAGGTGCGGCGGGTCGTGCCCGGCAACTTCACCTTCCTGGTGATGACCGACCGGGAGGACCTGGACGACCAGATCTGGCGGACGTTCATCGGCTGCGGGGTCGCCGACGAGAAGACGCCGCGCGCCAGGTCCGGCAAGGAGCTTCAGGAGATTCTGCGCGACAATCACCGCTTCGTCTTCAGCCTGATCCACAAGTTCAATCAATCGGTCGCCGAGCCCTACAGCGAGCGTGACGACATCATCGTCATCTCGGACGAGGCGCACCGGACACAGGCCGGGAGATTCGCGCGCAACATGCGCCTCGCCCTGCCCAACGCATCCTTCATCGGCTTCACCGGGACGCCGCTCTTCAAGCACGACGAGTTGACCAGGCGCATCTTCGGGTCCTACGTCTCGCGCTACGACTTCAAGCGTTCCGAGGAAGACCAGTCCACGGTGAAACTGGTCTACGAGAGCCGAGGAGAGAAGCTGGGCATCGCCCGGCTCGATCTGAATGACCGGATCGCCGAGGCGGTCGAGAAGGCCGACCTGGACCCGGACCAGACCGCGCTGCTGGAGATGCTCCTCGGCAAGGACTACGAGGTGATTACCGCCGACGATCGCCTCGACAAGCTGGCCGCCGACTTTGTCGAGCATTGCTCCACCCGCTGGCAGAGCGGGAAGTCAATGCTGGTGTGCATCGACAAGGTGACCTGCGCCCGGATGTTCCAGCGCATCGAGCCACGCTGGAACGCCAAGCTCTCCCAGTTGAAGACGATCATCCCGACGAAGGAAGCGGAGCTGGCCGCTTCGGGCAACCCCGACGCGCGGGAACGCCTGATCAAACAACTCGATGAGCTACGCGGGCGCGCGCAGTGGATGGAGAGCACCCTCATCGAGATCATCATCAGTGAGGCACAGAACGAGGTTCGCGACTTCCAGAAGTGGGGCTTCGACATCATTCCGCACCGCGTCGTGATGAAGACCGGCTTCCAGACGCCCGACGGCAAGCGGGTGAAACTGGATGATGCCTTCAAGGACCCGCAGCATCCCTTCCGCATCGCCATCGTCTGCGCGATGTGGCTGACGGGCTTCGACGTGGAGTGTCTGGCGACGCTCTACATCGACAAGCCGATGAGAGCCCACAACCTGATGCAGGCCATCGCCCGCGCCAACCGCGTCTACCCGGGCAAGGACTGCGGCGTGATCGTCGACTACAACGGGATGCTGAAGAGCCTGCGCGAGGCGCTGGCCAATACGCGCTCGGGGACGAGGATGACGGCGGCGAGGGTGGCGGCGGCATCGTGGCGCCAATCGAGGAGCTGGTGGCGGCCCTGCTGCAGTCCATCGAGGCGGCCGAAACGCACCTCCGGGGTCTCGGGTTCGATCCGGACCGGCTGCTCGGCGCGACGGGGTTTGCGCGGATCGAAGCGCTGAGAGACGGTGTGGACGCGCTCTACACCTCGGACGAGGCCAAGCGCCGATTCGAGATCATCGCGCGCCAGGTGTTCATCCGCCTCAAGGCGCTGCTGATGGAGCCGAGCGCCCTCGCCTACGCGGAGCGCCACGATAACATCGAGGCCATCTACAAGAAGCTCCAGGAGAAGCGCGACACGGCGGACGTGACGGAGGTGCTCAAGGAGCTGCAGAGAATCGTCAACGAGGCGATCCGCGCGGCGGCGTCCGGGGACGACCACGCGGAGGGGCTCACGGTGGATTTGAGCCTGATCGACTTCGCGAAGCTGCGAGATGAGTTCGCCAGTAAGGTCAAGCGGAAGCACGCCGCCCTGCAGGACATCCGCGAAGTCGTCGAGAAGAAGCTGGCGCAGATGCTCGCCCGGAACCCGATGCGGATGGACTACTACAAGAGGTACCAGGAGATCGTCGCGGACTACAACCGCGAGAAGGACCGGGTGACGGTCGAGGCGACTTTCGCGCAGCTGGTCGAACTTGCATCCAGCCTCGACGTCGAACAGCGGCGTGCTGCCGATGAAGGCCTCAGCGATGCCGAGCTTGCGCTGTTCGATCTTCTGTTCAGGGACAGCATTGGCAAGGCCGACCGGGAGCGGCTGAAGCAGGCGAGCAAGGGCCTGCTTGCGTCGCTACGAGACTTGCTCCGGCCCATGCACGACTGGACGCAGAACACGACCACCCAAGCCGAAGTGAAGGTGTTCATTCTCGACAGTCTCTGGCGGGCGTTGCCAAGGCCGCCCTTCACGGACGAAGAGACCGAGGCAGTCGCCGGTCGCGTGTACGACTTCGTCTGGCAGCAGAGCGCGAGCGGGCACGACTTGGCGGCGGCGTAACCTGGGGCTTTTGCCCCCGCCTCACAGGATGACCTGCTGAGCGATTTTCGGGCCAGCTGAAACGTGAGAGGATGGCCCCGAACCCCAAATGGGAGGGGGCTGGCAGAGGTGTGCAGGTCCTGCATCGTCCGCCGGTAGGGGGCGGCATCCGGTTTGCTCGGCCCGATCAGAAGCAGGTCCGCGATCAGCCTCGTCTCGACTTGGGCGGCGCGGTCTCGGTGCTGCGCGACGGCCAACGGCACGGCCGTCACCGTCATGGGCGGGCCCGGTTACGAGAGCGGGTCGATCGGCTCCAGGAACGGGAACCGGTGGAAGTCGGCATCTCTCGTGTAGATCCGCCGGACACCGTGCTCGCGCATGAGGACCGCCGTGTACGCGTCGTGGACGAGGTTTCCGGCCAGGGCCGGAATCTCATGGAACACCTGCGCGGCGACATCGGCATGCCGATCCGTCGGCGCCAGCACGGCGAGGCCCGGGGACGCCAGGAGCACGGAGACGAACTGCCAGGCCTGGCGACCGCTCCAAGGGTATCGCATCACCCGCGGGTGGGTCGTGACGCGGAGGAACTCGTAGACGATGTCCCACGTGAGGTACCAGGCAGCCGGTTGACGGCGCCACGCTTCGAGGCCGCTGCGACAGCGCGCGTGGTGGGGCGAGTCCGCGTCCGCCGCGTAGACCAGCACGTTGGTATCAACGACGAACATCAGCGGCCCTCCATGGCCTGGTAGAGGGCATCCCGATCCGCGATATCCACCAGCGTGCCCCCGCCCGCATCCTCGGCAGGGCGGCCAGCTTCGCCCGCGGCGATTTCGACTGGAACAGCAGGCGGAGCGCGGCTTCGACCAGCTCAGACATCGTGCGTCGCTGTCGCGCCGATTCCTGCTTCAGCCGGCTCATGACCGTGTCATCGATGTTGAGCGTGGTCTTCATATGGAAAACCATGCCCATGATATGGCACGATGTCAACCGCGGCGGCGTGCCGGACGCCCGTTATGGCGTGCGAACGACGAGCGTGACCGTGTTGCTCGCGGCGGACTTGGTGAGCACGCTCAACTGGTACTCGCCGGGGGCCACCAGCATGACCATCTGCACGCAGGGTCCGCTGGCGAATGGGCTGCACACGGCCAGGTCGTTCGGCAGCACGAACGTGATCGTCCTGCCATCGGACGAGTGCAGGCCGCGTTCGTGGATGGACTGCCGTAGAATGGGCCGGATCATATGCCACTCAGTCGCCGCGCGTTCCTGCTCTCGACGACCAGCCTGGCCGTCTCTTCGGTCCCCGGGGTGTGGGCGTGGCCGACCGCCACGCCTGACCTCGTTCGCGTCAACGCCGCGCGGTTGCGTCAGCACATCGAGAAGCTCAGCGAGTTCGGCCGGCCACCCGGCGGCACGTTCGCCGACGGCGTGACCCGGGTCGGCTACTCGGACGCCGACCTGGCCGGGCGCGGCTACGTCGTGCGACTCATGAAGACCGCCGGGCTCGAACCGCGCTTCGACGCGGCGGCGAACATCATCGGGCGGCGGGCGGGGCGCGACGCGGCATCGAAGCCCATCGTCTTCGGGTCGCACGTGGACTCGGTTCCTTCCGGCGGCAACTTCGACGGGCCGCTCGGGACGCTGGCGGCCATCGAGGTCGCCCATACGTTGTCAGAGCACGGCATCGTCACCGCGCATCCGCTCGAAGTCGTGGCCTGGACGAACGAGGAGGGCGTGGCCTATGGCAACGGGCTCTGCGGCAGCCGCGCAGCCGCGGACGAGCTGGTGGCCGGCGAGCTGGACAAGGTCTGGGACGGCGTGCGCAAGGCTGACGCCATCCGGAAGCTTGGTGGCGACCCGGATCACATCACCGATGCCCGCCGCGCGCCGGGCTCGATTCATGCTTACCTGGAATTGCACGTTGAGCAGGGCGGCGTGCTGGATCGCGCGGGCATCCCGATCGGCATCGTCGAGGGGATCGTGGCCATCGATCGGTACGAGTGCGTCGTGCGCGGGACTGCCAACCATGCGGGCACGACGCCGATGCCGGATCGCCGGGACGCGCTGCTGGCCGCGTCGCGGCTGGTGCAGGCTGTGAACGAGATCGTCACGGGCGAACCTGGCCGGCAGGTCGGAACCGTGGGTCGCATTGAGGTCACGCCGAATGCGCCGAACGTCGTTCCGGGCCTCGTGCGCCTCACGGTGGAACTCCGGGACCTGTCGGCGGAGAAGATCGCGCGGCTGGCCGGCCTGGTGCGTGCCCGCGCCGGCCAGATCGCGGCCGCCACGCGGACGACAATCGAGCTGACTCCGAGCAGCCATCACGAGGCGGCGCTTGCGGCCCCCGCAGTGCGGGAGGCAGTTGCGAAAAGCGCCGACGATCTCGGCATCGCCTACGCTTCGCTGCCGAGCGGCGCGGGTCACGACGCTCAGATGCTGGCCCGCATCGGGCCCATGGGCATGATCTTCGTCCCGAGCATCGGCGGGGTCAGCCATTCGCCGCGCGAGCGAACGTCCTGGGAGGATTGCACCCGCGGCGCCGACGTCCTGCTCGGGAGCATCCTGGGCATCGACCGGATGAGCATGTCGGCCGCGTCCCCGGTGTCATGACGACTTTCGAATCCCGACCTGGCCGGGCCGACGCGATCTGCCGGCCCGGGGAGCCGGTCCGCGTCTGAGAAGGCCATTCCGTCAACCTCGCGAGGCCGGACCCTTCACTGAGGCCGATCGGCGCGACGCTCATCGCACCCTGCCCGCGAACGGCGTCGCCGCGTCACGCGTCACATCGAACCACACATCGAACCGGGTCCCGCGCCGGATGATTCTGCGACTGCAATACGCGGGACTTCGCCGGCCGTTCCGCCATCATCGGGGGATTCCTCCATGCGCTCGTACGCTCTCAACATCCTGGCGTGCACGTAGGTGAACGCCTATGGGGTGCCGCCGCGCCCCGGGCCGCTTCGAAGCGGGCGATCGCGTCCGACTGCCGAAGCACGTAGCCAATCTCGTCCACGCCGGCGAGGAGGCAGGCGCGGGAGAAGGGGTCGATCGTGAAGGCCGACGTCTCGCCGCCAGGGAGCGTCACCACCTGCTTCTCGAGATCGACGGCGACGGTCGCGCCCGGCTCGGCCTCGACGCGTGAGAGCAGGCCCGCGTGAATCGAAGGCGGCAGTTGAATGGGCAGCAGGCCGTTCTTGAGCGCGTTCTGCCGAAAGATGTCGGCGAACGACGCCGCGATGACGGCGCGGGCGTGCGCTTCTGTCCCGCCCCGCCGCTCACCGCGGCGGATGTCGCCGATGTGCTCACGACCGTCGAGCCGCGGATCAGGCGTCTGCTCGAGCGACGGGGGCTGGGAGACGGCGACGAGGGGGCGAGCGCGCCTGATCGCGCTGATCGAGCAGGCATCAGTGATTCAGCGGATCCTACGCCATCTGGGCTTGCCCACCGAAGTCCCCGCCTCTCGACGTTGCTCGGGGCGCCCTGAGCCGTGTCGAAGGGCGCCGCTCTTCGAGGCCGGGTCTTTCGAATGAGGACAGGGGCGTCGCGGCCTTCGACCCGTGCGCCTGACCGTCGCGCCTGGTGCCGGCTGGCCGGAGGTACGCCCATCCCTCGTTTTAGCGATGGCCGGACGAGCGGAACGATCCTCAGGCGGCGCCTTGTCCCTTGACACGTCGGCCGCCGCGGCCATAATTAGCCCTGTGCCCGGGCGGCGCGCCACCTCCGGGGGGCGCCGGCGGTGTCTGATACCGGGCCTTTCGTTAACCCCGCGAGCGGAGACCCCGTTTATCCGGACTATCGTCCAGGCTCTTCAGTGGAGGAGGTCAACCGGCTGCTCCGCCAGCATGCCGAGATGCGGCGAATGGTCAAGCGCTTCGGCAAGCAGGACCCACGCCGCATGTTTCGTTCGCTGGGATTTTGGCGAGGCTTCGCCGGGCGCTGGCGAGACCTGCGCTTGTCCTTGCCCCAACCCACCAGCGAGGTGCCCCCGCAAGACCTGACAGTACCCCAGCCTGTGGGTACCATCGTTTGCCGTGGCAAAGGAAATTCCTATCGTTTATACTTCCGCAGTTCAGTTGGAAGAGAGGTGACTACGATGCCCACTACCCGGCGCACACTGGCATGGCTCCTGATCCTGGCCTGGATAGTCCCAGGGGTGGCCTTCGCCGAACGAAAAGCGAGGCTCATGGGCAAGGTCGTCGACCCGAAGGGCGAGCCGATTTCAGGGGTGGTCGTGACCACCACCTCGCCGCAGATCCCGAGCTTCAGGGAAGCGCGAACAACCGACAAGAAGGGCGGCTTCACGGTAGACTTCAGCGAAGTCAACGTAACGTACCATTATCGATTCGAAAAGGCCGGATATCAGACCCTCGACGCCCAGCAGGAGTGGCACCTGGAGGGCACCCAGCGCAGCCAGTGGACGATGACCCCAGGACAGGCGTCGGCGGTGGGCGGCGTGCCCCCGGCCTCGACGTCGGAGCCTGCGATTCTCGCCTTCAACGGTGGCATCACCGCTCTCAAAGCCAAGGACTACGCAACTGCCGAGGCAAAATTCAAGGAGGCGGTGGGGTACGACTCCAAACTGGTCCAGGCGTGGGTGGCGCTGAGCACGGTCCAGATGGAAACGGGGCATAACCAGGAGGCGGCGGAGGCCGCGGAGAAGGCCATGGCCCTCGGCTCCAGGGACGAGGCGGTCCTGACGTTGCGGTGGCAAGCCTACCGCAACCTCAAGAATGAGGCCAAGGCGGCAGAGGCGCTGAAGGACCTGGAAGGAGTCGGTCGCCGGACCGAGGAAGCGAAGAAGCTCCACAACGAGGGTGTCGCCCTCGTAAAGGCCGGAGACAATACGGGCGCCTTCGCGAAATTCCAGGAAGCTCTCAACGTCGACCCGAACCTCCAGGCATCGCTGATCGGGCTCGCCACGGCCGGTTTGAAGATCGGCCGCAACGCGGAGGCGGCAACGGCCGCGGAGGCCATCCTGAAGGCGAATCCCAAGAACGAGCAAGCGATACGGCTTCGGTACAATGCTTGCTTACTCCTGGAGGACAAGGACAGGCTCTTCGACTCGCTGGTGGGTCTCTCTGCCGTGGAACCCGCCATTGCAGGCAACGGACTCCTGAAGCTGGCCTTCGAAGCCTGGGATGCCAACGACAAGGTTCGGGCCAAGGAAAGATTCACCAAAGTTCTCAAGGTCAATCCGAACCAACCGCTGGCCCACTACTACCTGGCCTTGGTCTATGTGAACGAGGGTGCGAACGCGGAGGCGAGGAGCCACCTCGAACGCTTCCTCGCGCTTGCGCCGACCGGCCCAGAGGCCGAAACCGCGCGCGAGATGCTCAAGCAGTTGAGCAAGATCAAGAACGATTAGGCTCCGCCGTCAGGGGCGGACCGGACTAGTTTGGCGGGGCACAGCCGAAGACCCGAAGACCAGCCGAGTTCGCGATAGAGAGCATGCGAATCCAACCGTTTGGATCCAATGGCGTAGATTCTTGGTTCGTTCTGCCCTTGCAGGTACATCGACGCGAGATGCCAAGTCGCTAAGCTATTGATATACAGAGATTTGTCGCGTCTTGTCGGCGGCTGAGGCCCGCCTCGTTCTGGCATGGCGTGTGCTGCTTGAGGCAGTCGGTGACTTGTCGGGGTTGCCGCAGGCCCCGTGAGTCCCGTACGAGGGACAGTGTCTCGGCGTTCGTGCGCATCTGTTTCTTGAATCCCGCGATCCGATCGGTTGACATCCTGGAGGAGGTCACGATGAAGAGAACGGTATGGCTCATGGCTGCTCTCATGGTTCTGGCGCTGCCGCTTGTTGGCGCAGCCCAGACTGAGACCGGCCGCATCACAGGTGCGGTCACCGACTCGACGGGCGGGGTGGTGCCCGGTGTGACGGTCACCATCAAGTCTGAGACAGGCACGGTCCGCTCGACGGTGACCGACTCAGCAGGCCGCTACGTCGTCGCCAACTTGGCGCCGGGCCCGTATGACGTCACCTTCGAGCTGGCCGGGTTCACCAGGCAGACGAATAAGGTGGTCGTGTCGGCCGGCCAGCCCGTCACCATGGATACGAAGCTTCAGGTCGGCGGCCAGACCGAGCAGGTCCAGGTGACCGGCTCGCTGATTCCTCGCCCGACACTGGAGGCGATGAGCCCTGTCACGACCTTGGATGTTGAAGAGCTCACCTATCGGGGGATGACCCGCGTCGAAGACCTCCTCCAGAGCTTGCCGCAGGTGTTCGCCGCGCAGAACTCCACGGTCTCAAACGGTTCGTCCGGCACAGCGACAGTGGACCTGCGCTACCTCGGCTCACAACGCACGCTCGTCCTGCTCGACGGTCGCCGGATGTCGAGTGGTGACGCGTTCACGACTGCTCCTGACCTGAACTTCATCCCGTCTGCGCTCGTGAAACGGGTTGACGTCCTCACCGGCGGGGCTTCGTCCGTCTACGGCGCCGACGCCGTCGCTGGCGTTGTCAACTTCGTCCTGGACAGGGACTTCGAGGGCATCAGAGGCGGTGTTGAGTTCGGCAGCTACCAGCATAACAACAGCAACGCCCTGGCGGCTTCCATAAACACGGAAGCGGGGTTCAGCTACCCGAAGGGTAGTATCTGGAATAGCGCCCCGGCCGACTTCAACGTGGCGCTCGGTGGCAAGTTTGCCGAGGGTAAGGGCCATGCTAGTGTCTACCTCGACTACCGCACCACCTCCGCGATCACGAAAGACCAGCGCGACTACACCAACTGCTCCGTCCTTGGGGGTATGACGATGAACGGCCCGACCTGTGGCGGTTCAGCCACGTGGCCGCCAGGTCGTTTCTCGGTGTATAACTCAGACTTCAGTGTAGGCAAGAACTACGTTCTGGACCTGAATTCCCCAAACGGCGATCAGCTCAGGCTCCGCACGTCAAAGGACGTCTACAACTACGCGCCCGCCAACTTCATGCAGCGCCCTGACAAGAGGTGGGCCGGTGGTGGTTTCCTGAACTACGAGTGGAACAAGAAGATCCAAGCCTACGCTGACGTCATGTTCATGGATGACTACACGGACGCGCAGATCGCCCCGTCAGGAGACTTCGGCAACTCAGCACTCCTCAACTGCGACAACCCGATGCTGAGCGCCCAGCAGCGGCAGGTCCTTTGCACGGCTATGGGTTATGGGCTGCACGACATGGCGAACGTCTATATTTATAGGCGCAACGTCGAGGGTGGCGGCCGGATCTCCCAGATGCGTCACACCGACCTCCGTTACTCCTTCGGCCTCAAGGGCGACCTCAACAACGTCTGGAGCTATGACGCCTACGCCCTGCAGGCCGAGGTGCACTCCCCGCAAACGTACGCCAACGACCTCAACGCCAACCACATCCAGGATTCCTTGATCGTCGACGGCGACCCGGCCAATCCGAGCACCTGGGCCTGTCGTTCCGGCAATACCGGCTGTGTTCCGTGGAACATCTTCAAGAAGGGCGCGGTGACTCAGGGAGCACTGGACTACCTCTCGCTACCCGAGGTATTGAATTCCGGCACGAGGACACGGGTTGTGAGCGGGAAGCTCACGGCTGACTTCAAGGATTATGGGTTGGTTTCTCCCGGCGCTTCCGAGGGCATCAAGGTCGCTTTCGGCGGCGAGTACCGGCAAGAATACCTGTTTGTCAATCCCGATCTGGCGTTCAGGGAAGCCCTTGGTGCGGGTTCGGGTGGTCCGACCCTTCCCGTCGATGGTACTTACGACGTGAAGGAGTTCTTCGCTGAGGGGTTGTTTCCCCTCGTTCAGGACGCTCGCGGGTTCAAGGATCTGAGCCTCGAGGTTGGCTACCGCTTGTCCGACTACAGCAGCACCGGGAGGTACCCCACCTACAAGGCGCAGGCATCCTGGGCGCCAGTCGCCGACCTGAAGATCCGTGGGGGCTTCAACCGTGCGACTCGCTCACCGAACGTGAACGAGTTGTACACTCCGCAGGGCCTTGGTCTCAATGGTAGCCAGGACATCTGTGCCGGCACGAACCCTACAGGGACCAAGGCGCAGTGTGCGCTGCAGGGCGTGACCGCCGCCCAGTACGGTAACGTCTCTGAGAACCCGGCCAACCAGTACAACACCCTCAGCGGGGGCAACCCGAACCTGACTCCAGAGGTCGCCGATACGTACTCCGCCGGGCTGGTGATCGCCCCGAGGGCGGTCCCGGGCTTCACGGCCGCGCTCGACTTCTACAACATCAACATCGATAAAGCCATCGGCAGCCTTGGAGCGGATGACATCCAGAACCAGTGCTCCGCCACCGGCAATCCCCTGCTGTGCGGCCTGATCCACCGTGATCGGCTCGGTACGCTGTGGATGACAACGGACGGCTACACCACCACGACCAATCAGAACGTGGGCAAGCTCGGTTCGGAAGGCGTCGACGTGAACGTCACCTACTCCAGGAGCCTGGGTCAGGCCGGCTCGTTCTCGGCCAACCTCATCGGCACGTACCTGATGCATCAGAAGATAGATACCGGGCTGTACGCCTATGACTGCGTAGGCTACTTCGGCAACCAGTGCGGTAATCCGACTCCCACGTGGCGGCATATGGTCCGCCTGTCGTGGGAAACCAGGTTCAACACCGTCTTCACTCTCGGATGGCGTATGGTCGGTGGTGTCACAAACGATGATGGCAGCTCCAATCCGGCTATCGGAGATCCAGCCAACGTCGCGCTGTTGAAGGCCAACGACATCTACACGATTTCCGCCCAGAACTATCTTGACTTGGCGGCAACCTACAAGTTGACGAAGCATTACCAGTTCGTGCTCGGTGTCAACAACGTTCTTGACAAGGAACCCCCGCTCGCGCCGGGCATGTCTAACAACGATTACGGGGCGGGCTTCTACGGCACGTATGATTCGTTGGGCCGCTACGTCCACGTGAGCATGCAGTTCACGTTCTAGTAGAGCCGTAACACACTGGAAAGGGGGCGGTCCCTGCGGGGACCGCCCCCTTTTTCTTCGCGTTCAGCGATGGCTTCCGCCGCCGCCGCGGAGCAAGGTGTCGATTGGCCGGGCGAGCCAGCGCCGGGCTGCCCGCGCGTCCCCCTTCTCCACGTAACTCAAGCCCACCAGGAAGTATGCGGACCCGCCGGATCCGGCACCGGCACAAATGCCCCCTGCCCGCTGCCACGGCCACGTCGAACTGCTCACAGGGAATCACCGAGACTACCGGCCCGACGATCTCTTCATTACGTGGCGCGATACGCTACGTGGCAGACTCAGCCGGTCCGGGCGACACTACGCGGGGATTCATTTCGGGCGGTTCGAACCGGCGGCGCAGAACACAGGAAGTTCCGGATGGAGGTCTATGACGCATCACATTGTCCGACTGCCAGCCATCGGCCTGTTGGCAGTTGTCGTAGCGGGGTGGACCGCTCCTGCCTCCGCCCAGAACTATACGGGCCGTATCGCCATCATCGTTGAGGACTCGACAGGCGCGCGGTTGCCGGGCGTGGCCGTTCAGCTCTCCGATCTCTTCAACGACACGGCGGTTACCGACTCGCTGGGGCAGACCCGCTTCCTGAACCTGGTGCCGGGCACCTACATCGTCAAGTGCTCACTGTCGGGATTTGCGTGCCCGGGCGGCGCGCCACCTCCGGGGGGCGCCGGCGGTGCCTGATAGCGGGCCTTCCGTTAACCTGGCCAGCGGAGACGCCGTTAATTCGGCCTATCGTTCTTCAGGAGCGCCACCTGCGACATCGTGGCAATCCCCCAAGGTCAACTCTTAGGTTAACGCCTATGGGGTGCCGCCAAGCCCCGGGCCACTTCGAAGCGGGCGATCGCGTCCGACTGCCGAAGCACGTAGCCAATCTCGTCCACGCCGGCGAGGAGGCAGGCGCGCGCGAAGGGGTCGATCGTGAAGGCCGACGTCTCGCCGCCAGGGAGCGTGACCACCTGTTTCTCGAGATCGACGGCGACAATCGCGCCCGGCTCGGCCTCGACGCGTGAGAGCAGGCCCGCGTGAATCGAGGGCGACAGTTGAATGGGCAGCAGGCCGTTCTTGAGCGCGTTCTGCCGGAAGATGTCGGCGAACGACGCCGCGATGACGGCGCGGAATCCGAAATCGGCCAGGGCCCACGGCGCGTGCTCGCGCGAACTGCCGCAGCCGAAATTCCACCCGGCGACCAGGACCGCGGCACCAAGGGCTGCGGGCGAGTTGAGGATGAACCCCGGTCGCGGGGTGAGGTCGGCCTCCATGCGCCAGTCGGCAAAGAGGCTGGCGCCGAGGCCGGTGCGGCTGGTCGTCTTGAGGAACCGCGCGGGGATGATCTGATCGGTGTCGATGTTGTTCCGGGCAAGGGCGACAGCCGGTCCCTCGAACCGGATGATCGGGTCGCGCGTGGGCGTCATGACCACCTCCCAGCGAAGCTCCCAGTGTGCCCCGGAAGATGTCTCGGGTCGGTGACGACCCCGGTGACGGCTGCGGCGGCGGCCGTCGCCGGGCTGGCCAGGAGCGTGCGTCCGCCCGGGCCCTGGCGCCCCTCGAAGTTCCGATTGCCGGTCGAGACGGCGCACTGGCCCGGCTGCAGTTGGTCGCCGTTCATCGCGATGCACATCGAGCAACCCGGTTCGCGCCACTCGGCGCCCGCCTCGCGGAAGACGCGGTCGATCCCCTCGGCTTCGGCCTCCCGCTTGACCTGCTGTGAGCCGGGGACCACCAGCGCCCTGACCCCAGGCGCGACGCGGCGCCCGCGGAACATCGCGGCCGCCTCGCGGAGATCCGACAGGCGCCCGTTCGTGCAGCTGCCGATGAACACCACGTCTACGTGGAGTCCGAGCAGCGGCTTGCCCGCCTCGACCTTCATGTAGTCGAGCGCCCGCCGAAGCGCCTGCCGGGCGACCGGGTCTTCGATCGATGTCGGGTCGGGGACAGGGGCATCGATCGCCACGCCCATGCCCGGGTTCGTGCCAAACGTGATCATGGGCGAGAGCGAGCGTCCGTCGATCGAGACGTGTCGATCGAATGTCGCCCCCTCATCCGTCGCCAGCGCCCGCCACCGGGCGACCGACTGGTCCCACGCCGCACCCGTCGGCGCCGACGGGCGCCCGGCCAGGTAGTCGAAGGTGGCCTCGTCCGGAGCGACCAGCCCCCCTCGCGCGCCGGCCTCGATCGACATGTTGCAAAGCGTCATCCTCTGCTCCATCGACAGCGCCCGGACGAGGTCGCCCGCATACTCGATGACGTGGCCGGTCCCGCCGTCCACGCCGATGCGCGCGATGATCGCCAACACCAGGTCTTTCGCGGAGACAGCGGCCGGCAAGCGGCCGGCCACCTCGATGCGCAGCGTCTTCGGTCTCCGCTGGAGCAGGCACTGGCTGGCGAGCACCATCTCGACCTCGCTGGTGCCGATGCCGAACGCCAGCGCCGCGAAGGCGCCGTGGGTGGCGGTGTGGCTGTCACCACACACGATGGTCATGCCCGGCCGCGTCAGCCCCAGCTCGGGCCCGATGACGTGGACGATCCCCTGGTTCGGATGCCCGCGGCCCGCGCACGGGATGCCGTACTCCGCGCAGTTGGCCTCGAGCGTCGCCACCTGCCGCGCCGCAACCTCGTCCTGGACCGGCCACTCCGGCGGAGTCGTCGGGATGCTGTGGTCGACCGTCGCGAAGGTGAGGTCCGGCCGCCGGACACGGATGCCTCTCGCGCGGAGACCGTCGAAGGCCTGGGGTGACGTCACCTCGTGGACCAGGTGCAGGTCGATATAGAGCAGCGATGGCGCATCCGCGGCGGATGAGACCACGTGAGCGTCCCAGATCTTGTCGATGATGGTGGGCATGGGAAAAAGGGGTCAGGGATCGGGGATCAGGGGTTAGGGATCAGGGATCAGGGGTCGCGGGGCGGGGAGCATGGAACACGGGGCGGCGATCGCGTCGCGGACCGCCTGCCCCACCTCGCTCGTCGTCGCGGCTCGAGCCGCGGGCTTCAGGTCCGCCGTGAGCCGGCCCGACGCGACCACCTGATCGATGGCTGCCTCGATGGCGCGCGCCTCGGCGTGCAGCTCGAAGGTATAGGCCAGCATGGCGGCCACCGACCCGATGGCGCCAAGCGGATTCGCGATGTTGCGGCCGGCGATGTCCGGCGCGGACCCGTGCACCGGCTCGTACAGCCCGGCGCGAAGCCCCGAGGAGCGACGCTCGCCGATGGACGCCGATGCCAGCATGCCAATCGAGCCACTCAGGACGGCCGCCTCGTCACTCAGAATGTCGCCGAAGAGGTTCTCGGTGAGCACGACATCGAATCGCCGCGGGTTCACGATCAACTGCATGGCGCAATTGTCCACCAGCAGGTGGTCGAGGGTCACGTCCGGATAGTCGGACGCCACCTCCGTCACCACGCGCCGCCAGAGTTGCGAGTTCTCGAGGACGTTCGACTTGTCCACGCTCGTCACGTGCCGCCGGCGGCCCCTCGCCAGGTGGAACGCGACCCTCGCGACGCGCTCGATCTCCTCCCTGGTGTAGCTCAGCGTGTTCACCGCGCGCTCGCCGGGACCGCTGCCGGTAATGCCTCGCGGCGTTCCGTAGTACAAGCCGGACGTCAATTCCCGTACGATCAGCAGATCTGTGCCCTCGACGACCGCGTTCTTGAGCGGGGAGGCATCGAGCAGGGTCGGCCATGCGCGTGAGGGGCGGAGGTTGGCAAACGTGCCGAGCGCCTGCCGCAGCGCGAGCAAGCCTCGCTCGGGCCGCTGGTCGGGCGGGAGGCCGTCGAACCGCGGCGCGCCGACGGCGCCCAACAGAACGGCGTCGGCGTCCCTTGCGGCCTGCAGGGACTCGGGCGGCAGCGGCGCGCCAGCGGCCTCGATCGCCGCGCCGCCGATGAGCCCGTCCACCGCGTGCACAAAGTGGCCGAACACGTCGGCCACCCGGCGGAGGACTGCCACGGCCTCCGCGGTGACTTCCGGCCCGATGCCATCACCGGGAAGAACGAGAACCCGAAGCTCCATGGGCTAGCTCGCCGCCTCGAGTCGAGACGCAGACGCCATCGCCGCGATCTCGTCGTCGGTGACACCCTTCTTGCGGTCGGCCAGCGCGATGAACTGCCGGTAGACCGCGTCGATCTGCTCGGGCGTGAGCGTGAACCCCAGCCCCTCGCAGCGCGCGCGGAGGGCGTGGCGGCCGCTGTGCTTGCCGAGAACCAGCCGGCTCTCGGGGACGCCCACGCTGGCCGGGTCGATGATCTCGTAGGTGGTGCGCTCCTTCAACACGCCGTCCTGGTGGATGCCGGCCTCGTGGGCGAACGCGTTGCGGCCGACGATGGCCTTGTTCGGCTGCGGCCCGAAGGCGATCAGGCTGCTCAGGAGCTGACTGGCCGGGTAGAGCTGCGGAGTGTTGATGCGGGTGGAATGGGCCAGGCGGTCGCGCCGGACCTGGAGCACCATGACGATTTCCTCGAGCGCGCAGTTGCCGGCGCGTTCGCCGATGCCGTTGACGGTGCACTCTACTTGCCGCGCCCCGGCCTGCACGGCGGCCAGGGAGTTCGCGACCGCCAAGCCGAGATCGTTGTGGCAGTGGACGCTGATCGCCGCCGCGTCACCAACGTCGGCGACCAGGCGCGTGATGGTCTCGCCGAATTCGTCGGGCGTGCAGTAGCCGACGGTGTCGGGGATGTTGACCGTGCTGGCGCCCGCCGCCACCGTGGCCCTCGTCACTTCCAGCAGGAAGTCGATGTCGGTCCGCGTCGCGTCCTCGGCGGAGAACTCCACGTCGTCCACGTAACGGCGCGCGAGGCGCACCGCTTCGACGGCCTCGTTCAGCACCTGGGCGCGCGTCTTCCGGAGCTTGTACTTCAGGTGATTGTCGCTGGTGGCGATGAACGTGTGGATACGCGGGTGCTCGGCTTCCTCGAGTGCGGCCGCCGCCCGGCCGATGTCAGCCGGGCAGGCCCGCGCGAGCGCGGCGACCGAGACGCGACGAGTGTCGCGGGCGATGATGCGCACCGACTCGAAATCGCCGTCCGAGGCGACGGGAAACCCGGCCTCGATGATGTCCACGCCGAGATCGACCAGCTTCGCCGCCATGCGGCGCTTCTCGCGGACGTTCATGCTGCAGCCGGGCGACTGCTCGCCGTCGCGCAGCGTCGTGTCGAAGATCAGCACGCGTTGAGCCATAGACTCCCTCCTGAACCTGGGCCACTATGGCGCGCGGCTGAGGCATTTTGCAAATTGATAATGCGTGGCAGATGGATAATATTGCATAATGACATAACGTTTGCTGATACGCAGGTGTACGGTCCCTGGGCCGGCCATCAAAGGAGTGCGCCATGGAGTGGTACTTGCTGCAGGTGTTCCGCGCGGTGGCGACGGAGCGGAGTTTCTCCCGCGCGGCCGAGAAGTTGTTCCGGACGCAGCCGGCCGTCTCGCTGGCGATCCAGCGCCTCGAGGCCGACCTCGGCGAGCGGCTGATCGATCGGGGCGGGAAGGACCTGCTGCTCACCGATGCCGGGAAGTTGGTACTCGACTACGCCCGTCGCTTCGACAACCTGCGGGCCGAGATGGAGAACGCGCTCGCCGAGTTGCGCGACAACTCCGCCGGTCGGCTGACGGTGGGCGCCAACGAGTCCACCACGCTCTACCTGCTGCCCCACATCGCCGCGTACCGGCGCACCTACCCGCGCATCCACGTGCAGGTACGGCGCAGCCTGTCGAGCAAGATGCCGTTGCAGGTGGTGGACGGCGACCTCGAGCTTGGCGTCATCAGCTACGACCCGCAGGACCCGCGCGTGGCGTCCACGGTGATCTACACCGATCACCTGGCCTTCGTCGTGTCGCCGCGCCATCGGCTCGCCTCGCGCAAGACCGTGTCGATTCGCGACCTGGGGATGGAGACGTTCATCGCCCACAACGTCGTGTCGCCGTACCGGAACCTGGTGCTGCGCGCGTTCGAGAAGTACAAGGTGTCGCTGCACATGGACGTCGAGATGCCCACCGTGGAGACGATTCGCAAGCTGGTCCAGGCGAACGAGGGGGTGGCGTTCCTGCCGCGGATGTGCGTCGAGCAGGAGATCGAGCGGCGAACGCTGTGCGAGGTGGCGGTGAAGGAGTTGAAGCTCGCGCGCCAGATCCGGCTGGTCTACCCGGCGCGCCGCGCTCTCAGCCACGCGGCCAACGCGTTCCTCGACCTGGTGAAGCGCGCCTGACGCTTGCCCACGATCAAACCACAAAGCTCACAAAGAACACGGAGACGGGTGTACGTGGGGATGTGCTCTTTGTGTCCCTACTCGACTGGTTGCCGTCCGTCAGACGCCCCGTCGTCTCAGCTCTTCCTTGCCGACACTCCTCAACGCGTCGGCGTCGAGCGTGTCGCTCCTGCCCGGGACTTCGCCCGGCTCCAGCAGGATCACGTCCGTGAGCGCGGCGACGTGGCGCAGGGCATCGACCGGCATCTTCCTGCGCGCGTGAGCGAGGAGCGACTCGAGCGCGTCGGCCGCCTGCCGGGCGGCGTCGAGGTCCGTGCGGCTCCCGACCACGCGAAGGTCAATCGCGCCGTGCTGCGTCCGCTGGCCCACTTCGACCTCGGCGATCAGCGCGGCGGCGACCCGTCCCTCGCCGATCCCAGACAACGCCCGTTCCGCCGCCGTGCGCACCGTCGCCGCGCGCTCGCTCAGCGTGTCCACCAGGGCGTGCGACGAGGCCGGCCCGATGGCCACGAGCGCGTCGGCGGCCGCCTCCCTCACGCTGGCCTCGCTGTCTTTGAAGAGGGCGGCGATGGCGGCCGACGCGCGTGGATCGCCGAGGCGGCCGAGCGAGGTGACCGCGCCGAGGCGGGCCGAGGGGTCGCGGTCGGCGAGCGCGGCGATCAGCGGATCGACCGCCGCCGCGCCTTCGGCGGCAGCCTCGTCGAAGCGGCCGTGCAGCGCCGCGTGCACCACGCGCTGCGAGGCGTCGGTCGGGGCCCATTCGAACGACTTCAGGGCGGCTGAGATGGCCGCCTTCAGTTCGCGATCGGCGGCCAGGAAGGTGGCGACGAGCGCCGACACCGCGTCCGGGGTGCCGATCGCCGCCAGCGCGTGGACGGCCGCGTCGCGGACCTGCCGGTCGCGGTCGCCCAGGGCCGTGCGCAGGGCGTCAACCGCCGTGGCGTGGCACACCGTGGCGAGCGCGTCGGCGGCGCAGCGTCGCGTCACCGGATCCTTGTGGCCAAGTGCCGTCCTGAGCGCGGGAACCGCGGCAGGTCCGGCGGCGCGAGCCAACGCGGCTGCGGCCGCCTGCCTCACGCTCGATCGATCGTCGGCCAGCATGGAGGCAAAGGCCGACTCCGCGTCCCGGCCGCCAATCGCCCCCAGCGCCTCGATGGCCGTCTCGCGCAGCTTCGCGTGGCGATCCCGCAGCGCCTCGAGCAGGGGCCCCACGCTGGCCGCGCCAATCCGGCCGAACGCCTCGACGGCCGACGCCCGCAGCGCGGCCGCGCCCGCCTGGTCCTGGACCTGGTCGGCCTGCTTTACCGCAGCGACGAGCAGCGGCACCGCTGCCGCATCAGCCACGACCCCGAGTGCCTCGACCGCCGCCTGGCGGACCGACCATTCCGGGTCGTCCAGCAGCGGCTCGAGCGACGCGATCGCCGATGCTCGTCCCCGCACACCCATCGACCGCGCGGCACGCTTCCGCGTGTCCGCGTCACGCGACTTCAACTGGAACGATGTGAACAGGCCCACGCACGTCCTTTCGATATCGGGATCATAACAGCGGACAGCCGACAGCGGACAGGGGACAGGGGGCAGAGACACCGTAGGGGCGACCGGCCGGTCGCCCACGGGAAGGGGGATAGCGGCAACAGGGTCGCGCACCGCGACGGCAAGAGGGAGTAGAATTGGCCCGCCTTTCACTTTGACGAAGGAGAACGTCATGCGTGGTTCTGCCCGATCGTGGCGCATCCTCATCTGCGTCCTGGCGCTGCTCGTGCTGGCCGCATCCGGCTGCGGTCCCCATGTCGAACCTGCCGACCTCGTCCTGACCAACGGCCATATCGCCACCGTCGATTCGGCCAGGCCGACGGCGGAAGCCATCGCCGTGCGCGGCGACCGGGTGGTCGCCCTCGGCACGGTCGCCGAGATCAAGCCCTATGTCGGCCAGAAGACCGAGGTCATCGACCTGGCCGGCCGGTTTGCCATGCCCGCCTTCACCGAGTCGCACGCGCACTTCGTGGGCGTCGGCGAGGCGAAGCTGAACCTCGAGCTGATGAAGGTACGGAACTGGGACGAGATCGTCGCCAAGGTGGCCGATGCCGCGAAGAAGGCTCAGCCCGGGGAGTGGATTCTCGGGCGCGGGTGGCATCAAGAGAAGTGGGACAAACGGCCGGTCGGAGCGGTCGAGGGCTTCCCCACGCACGAACTGCTGAGCAAGGCCGCGCCGAACAATCCGGTGTTCCTGACCCACGCGAGCGGGCACGCGACCATCGCCAACGCCAAGGCGATGGAATTGGCCGGCGTGACCAGGAAGACCCCGAACCCGCCGGGCGGCGAGATCATCAAGGACCGCGCGGGCAACCCGATCGGCGTCTTCCGCGAGCGGGCGTCCGGGCTGGTCGGCAAGGCGCTGGCCGAGGCCCGGGCGAAGCGCACACCCGAACAGGTGGAAGCCGACGCCGTCCGGGAGGTCGAGATGGCCGACCGCGAGTACATCTCGAAGGGCATCGTATCGGTGCACGACGCTGGCGTCGGTTTCGAGACGGTGGACCTCTACAAGAAGCTCGCCGAGCAGGGAAAGCTGAACGTCCGGCTCTACGTGATGCTCAGCGAGAGCGCCGCGAAGCTGGCCGAGAGCGGGTCGAAGTACCGGATGATCGATGCGGCAAACGGCCACCTGACGGTGAGGGCGATCAAGCGGTTGATGGACGGCGCTCTCGGGTCGCGCGGCGCGTGGCTGCTCGAGCCGTACGCCGACATGCCGACGAGCACCGGCCTGAACACTGTCGCTCCCGAGGAGATGCAGGACACGGTGCGCTTCGCGATCGAGAACGGCTTCCAGGTCAGCACCCACGCGATTGGCGACCGCGCCAACCGCGAGACGCTGAACGTCTACGAGGAGACGTTCAAGGCGCACCCTGACAAGAAGGATGTGCGCTGGCGCATCGAGCACGCGCAGCACATCAACGCGGCCGACATCCCGCGGTTCGGAGCGCTCGGCGTCATCGCGGCCATGCAGGGGATTCACTGCACGTCGGACGCGCCCTACGTGCTCGCGCGACTCGGCGCGCCGCGCGCCGAGGAAGGCGCCTATGCGTGGCAGAAGCTGATGAAATCGGGCGCCGTGATCGCCAACGGCACCGATGCGCCCGTGGAAGCAACCGACCCGCTGCCCGGTTACTACGCGCTCATCACACGCAAGCAGAAGAACGGCGAGGTCTTCTACGGAGATCAGCGGATGACGCGCGAGGAGGCCCTCAAGGCCTACACCCTCAACGGCGCCTACGCAGCCTTCGAGGAGAAGACCAGGGGCTCGCTCGCTCCCGGGAAGTTCGCCGACATGACCGTCCTCTCGGCTGACATCACCAAGATCCCCGAGGAGGACATCCAGAAGGCAGAAGTGCTCTACACGATTGTCGGCGGCAAGGTTCGCTACAAGAAGTAAGGGCCGCGGGCAAGCGGTGTGATCGCCACGAGCGGTCCCACCGCTTGCTCGCCCGGATAGACGACGCGCTCCAGGAACAGGCCGGACGCCGGTGCGGTGACCTTTGCCGGGATGGGCGACGCCGCTTCCAGGAATCGCTCCACATCGTCGGCCGTCAGCCTCCCGCGCCCCACCTCCACCAGGACGCCGACAATCCGTCGCACCATCTTCCACACGAAGTGCGATCCGGTCACGCGAACGAGGATCAGGTCGCCGTCCTCTTTGAGTTCGAGCGACCCGAGCTGTACGAGCGTGGATATCTCGTCGGGATCGCTGTCGGTGAACGATCGGAAGTCGTGCATTCCGACCAGTGCGCCCGCGGCCTCTCGCATCGCGCGCACGTCGAGGTCGTCCTTCACCCACCAGACGAATGGCTTCGCAAACGCCGTCCGCCGCCGCGTCACCTGGTAGAGATAGCTGCGCGACACGGCATCGTGGCGGGCGTGGAACCGGTGGGGGACCGGCTCGATGCGGAGCACGTTGATGTCGGCGGGAAGGACGTCGTTCACCAGCCGCCGCAGGAGCTCAGGCGCGATCGTCTTCGGCACATCGAGGTGCGCCACCTGCTGCAAGGCATGCACGCCGGCGTCGGTGCGCCCCGATCCCTGGAGGTCGGGCGCCGCCACCCCGGTCGCCTCCCGCACGGCCCGCAGCAGTTCACTCTGGACCGTGCGGGCGTTCTTCTGGACTTGCCAGCCGCTGTAGCGCGTGCCGGCATATTCAATGGCCAGGCGGTACCTGGGCATCGCGTGTCGCCTCTTCTCTCTGTGGGCAGCCCAGCGAAGCTCCGCCGACAGATTCCAGGGACCCACGGAAATTTGCTCCAATCGTCACGATCTCAGCCCTGGAAGATGTCTGGCGGTGGCCGCCTTACCGGCAGGAGAGTACCACATCCCCGGATGCGAGACTCCGCATCCCCGACGAAGTAGAATCGACAACAGGGATTCAGGAGCCTGGATTCGGGATTCAGGGGGGAGCGCGCCGATGTCGATCATGAGGAGCGTGCTGTTGGCTGGAGCCGAAAGCGTGTGGCTGCGCGAGAAGGCCATGCGCTATCCGTTCGTTCGCCGGTCCGTGTCTCGATTCATGCCGGGCGAATCGGTGGACGAGGCGCTCGACGCGTGCCGGCGTCAGCAGGAGCAGCACGGAACCGGAACGATTCTCACGCACCTTGGAGAGAATCTCTCGAGTCTGTCCGAAGCCGAGGCGGTGACGCGCCATTACCTGGAGTTGGTCGACCGGGTTGCGGCGATGGGGCTCGATGTCCAGGTGTCGGTGAAGCTCACCCAGTTGGGCCTCGACCTCGGACTCGACGCCTGCCACCAGAACCTCTGGCAGATCGTCGGTCGCGCCGAGTCACACGGGAACACCGTCTGGATCGACATGGAGAGCACCAAGTACGTCGATCCCACCATCGAGTTGTTCCGTCGCGCGCGCGCGCGTTCGCCGCGCGTCGGCCTGTGCCTGCAGGCGTACCTCTACCGCACGAAGGCGGACCTCGAGGCGCTGCTGCCGCTCGGCCCCGCCATCCGGCTCGTCAAGGGAGCCTACCGCGAACCGCCGGACCTGGCGTTCCCGAAGAAGGCCGACGTGGACGAGAACTACTTCCAGTTGGCAGCGCGGATGCTTCAGCCCGACGTGCCGCAGGGCACCTTCCTCGGCATCGGCACGCACGACGAACATCTGGTGGAGCGGTTGCGGTCGGTGATGGCGTCGCGGCCGGCCGGGCCGGCCTCGCACGAGTTCGAGATGCTCTATGGCATCCAGCGCCCCCTTCAGGCGCGGCTGGTCGCCGAGCGGGCGCCGCTGCGCATCCTGATCAGCTACGGGGAATTCTGGTTCCCGTGGTACATGCGGCGGCTGGCCGAGCGCCCGGCCAACGTGTTGTTCGTCGCGAAGAGCATGTTTGCGAGGTGATCCCGGCGCATGCCTTGGTGAGGGGATGAAGGGCACCCTCACGGTGAAGTGATGCCCGATCCCAGGAAGCGCCGGATAAGGGGCGCCTGCCGGTCGTGTTCGAGCAGGAACGCGTCGTGGCCGGAGTCGCTGCGAATGCAGCGATACGTGACTGACCGGCCGACCGCGTCGAGTGCGCGGGCCACGCGTTCGAGTTGCGATGGCGGATACAGCCAGTCGGATGAGAACGTCAGCAGCAGGAACCGGGCCCGCGTGCGCGCGAGCGCCGACTCGAGCGACCCTTCCCGCTCCGCCAGGTCGAAGTAGTCGATCGCCTTCGTGAGGTAGAGCAGCGAATTTGCGTCGAAGCGTTTCACGAAACTGGCACCCTGGTGATCGAGATAGCGTTCCACCTCGAACTCGGGCTGTCCAACGACAAACCCGAGAGGGCCACGCGACCGCCGCCCGAACTTCCGTTCCATCCCGGCGTCGGACAGGTAGGTGATGTGGCCGAGCATCCGGGCCACGGCCAGGCCAGACTCGGGCCCGGCGCCCGCTTCGTATCGGCCCTCTCGCCAGGCGGGGTCGGCGGTAATCGCCCGCCTCGCCACCTCGTTGAATGCGATCTGCTGCGGCGAGTGACGGTCGGTTGCGGCGACCGCGACAACCGACCGGACCCACTCGGGATGAATCACACTCCAGGCGACCGCCTGCATCCCGCCCATGGACCCTCCCGCCACGCACGCGAGCGACGTCACGCCAAGGTGTTCGAGCAGCGCGCGCTGGACGCGCACCATGTCCCAGATCGTGACGACAGGAAAGTCCGGGCCATGTGGGAGGCCGGTGGCCGGATCGATCGACGCGGGGCCGGTGGTGCCGTAGCAGCCGCCCAGCACGTTCGTGCTCACGATGCAGAACCGGGAGGTATCGAACGCACGCCCAGGGCCGATGAGCTCGTTCCACCAACCTGGCCTTGCGCCGTCCTCGTGCCAGCCGGCGGCGTGCGCGCCACCCGAGAGCGCATGGCACACCAGGATCACGTTGGTCCGGTCGCGATTCGGCGCGCCGTACTGCTCCCAGGCGACGGTGATCGCGCCGAGCCGGCGGCCGCAGTCGAGGGTGATCCCGTGGTCGAACAGCGTCGTGAATCGGGTGGTCACCCGGTCCACCGTTGTCGAAGCGTCCGCGATCGTCATCATCCCACCAGCAGGAGAGGTTTCCGGTTCACGGCCGGCCGCTGCGATGCGACGATGGCCTGTTCGAGGTCGTCCAGGATGTCCACGATGTCCTCGATGCCGACCGACAGCCGGATGTAATCGTCGGTCACGCCGCACGCCACCCGCTCTTCCGGCGACAGTTGTTGATGGGTCGTGGACGCCGGGTGGATGATAAGGCTCTTCGCGTCGCCGATGTTCGCGAGGTGACTGAACAACCGCACCGAGTCGATGACACGTTTCCCGGCGTCCCATCCCCCCCGGATCCCGAACCCGACGATCGCGCCAGCCCCGTCCGGTAAGTACCGTTTCGCGCGTTCGCAGTCGGGATGATCGGGCAGTAGCGGGTAGTTCACCCAGGCGACGTTCGGGTTCCCATGCAGCCACTCCGCGACGGCCAGCGCGTTGCGGCAATGTGCGTTGATCCGGAGGGGGAGCGTCTCGAGTCCCTGCAGGAACTGGAAGGCATTGAACGGCGACAGGCATGGGCCGATGTCGCGCAGCAGTTGCACCCGCGCCTTCGTGATGTACCCGGCTCCCGGGCTGGCCGCCTTCGAGTGCAGGCCAAACTGGTCCCAGAACACGAGGCCGTGATACGACGGGTCGGGCTCGGTGAACTCGGGAAATCGGCCGTTCGCCCAGTTGAACCGGCCGGAATCGACGATCGCCCCGCCGATCGACGTCCCGTGGCCGCCGATGAACTTCGTCAGCGAGTACACGATGATATCCGCGCCGTGGTCGAAGGGGCGGAAGATGAACGGCGACACCGTGTTGTCCACGACGAACGGGATACCGTGGCGATGCGCGGCATCGGCGATCGCCTGGAAGTCGTCGACGTTGTTCTTCGGATTGCCGATCGACTCGGTGTAGACCAGGCGCGTGTTCCCGTCGATCGCACGGTCCACCTCGTCCGGCTGCGACGAATCGACAAACCGGGTTTCGATCCCGAATCGTGGCAGCGTGTGGCGGAACAGGTTGTAGGTGCCGCCGTAGAGGGCGCGGGTGGACACGACGTTCTGGCCCGCTCGCGCGATGTTCAGCACGGCCAGCGTGATGGCCGCCTGCCCGGACGACACGGCGAGCGCGCCCACCCCTCCGTCGAGCTGAGCCAGCCGTGCCTCGAGCACGGCGGTCGTCGGGTTGGTGATGCGCGTGTAGATGTTCCCGGGGGTTTCGAGCGCAAAGACACTGGCCGCGTGGTCGGCCGACTCGAACACGTACGACGTGGTCTGGTAGATGGGCACCGCTCGCGCCTTGCTGGCCGCGTCGGGCACGTGACCGCCGTGAAGCGCGATAGTGGCGGGACGGAACGTGTTCGGCTTAGGCATGGGAGTCCGATCCTTTCGATGACGAGGGTTGAAGGGAAGGCCAGTTGGCCTCGACGTTCGACGAGCACGACGGAGAAAGAAGGCGGTGGCGTTGTTCCGCAATTGCGATCAGGTCCGAGACAACGGCAACGGCGGTGGGGTTCCCGCCCGCGCCTTGCCCCGCGAACACCGTCTCGCCGCCAACTTCGCCATCGACGACGATCACGTTCTGGCAGCCGTGCGCGCGGGCAAACGGGCCGTCGAGCGGCACGACGGCCGGGCCCACCGAGGCCTTCACCACGTGCGGCGTGCCTTCAACGCGCTCGGCGCTCGAGACCTGTCGGATCGTGCAGCCGTTCGCGCGGGCGTGGGCCAGGTCGTCGGCCGTGACGCCGGCGACCGAGGCGCACGGGATGTCCGATGGGCGCACGTGGATTCCGAAACCGACACCGCAGAGAATGGCGAGCTTCGCGCGCGCGTCCAGCCCTTCGATGTCCGCGGTCGGGTCCGACTCGGCGTAGCCGAGGGCCTGCGCCTCTTCGAGCGCGTCGTGGAACGACAGCCGATCGCTCTCCATTCGCGTGAGGATGTAGTTGCAGGTGCCGTTCAGGATGCCGGTGATGCGGACCAGCCGGTCGCCGGCAAGGCCGTCCTGCACCGCCCGGATGACCGGCACGCCACCGGCGACGGCGCCTTCGAAGCGGAACGACCGGCGCTGGCGCGCGGCGAGCGACACGAGCTCGGGGCCGAACTCGGCCACCAGTTGCTTGTTCGCGGTGACCACCGATTTGCCCGCCAGGAACGCCCGGTGACTCCACTCGCGCGCCGGCTCGATCCCGCCAACCAGTTCCACGACGACGTCGATGTCCGGTTGGAGGAGCGACTCGAACCGGTCGCTCCAGTCGACCGTTGCGGGTAGCCAGTCGGGTCGCGCAGGCCCGTCCCGTCGCGTGCACACGCGCACGAGGCGCGCACGCGCATCTCGGCCGCTCGCCAGGAGCCGAGCCACCGCCCGTCCGACCGTTCCAAACCCGATGAGACCCACTCGCACTGGCATCTTCGTGACCTCCCTCTCCGCCGGCCGCCCAAAGAAAAAGGGGCCGTCACCCGCAGTCGCTTGCGGATGACGGCCCCTGGTGGAACCTCGCCTGGTGGCGCTGTCAGGTCATCCGCTGCTGCGGCTCCGCATGGACATGGCGGACACGGTCCGCATGCGCATCGACATGGGCATCGACATGTGCAGCGACATGACAACGAAGGCGATAGCAGCAGTCAGAGACGAGAGCGTCATGATCTGGTCCGTACAAAACAACACCCGCCGGCTGGAGCGTCCAGGTCGGCGGGTGCAGGTGCGTCCGGTTATGTCTGGTTCTAGCCGATCGCGCGCACCACGCCGACACTCATGCCCATTCCCATGGGCATCGGCATCGACATCATGAAGGTGCGGCTGGTCAGCATCGAACTGGAGTATCGCAGATAGCGGAACGATTCGTCAACTCCTCCTCGGAACACCCCTCTGGGGAACACTCCTCCCGTTTGGACCCGGGACGAGGTCCGGGTATAGTGAGGGCTTCTTTTCAAGGAGTGAGACATGTCTCTCGCGGATACGGGTGTGACCCGACGGGGCTTGTTGACAGGGATATTCGGCGCGGCCGCGGCGGCCACGCTTGCCGGGAAGCGGGCTGAAGACGCGGCGGACGCGAAGGTTCGCGTCGTCCGCGTCGAGTCGCCCAGGGTGTGGAACGGCGAGGCGCGCGATCCCAAGGTCATCGCGGCGATGCTGGAGCGCGGCATGACCGCGTTCACCGGCCAGAAGAAGGCCGAGGACGCCTGGCGGCAGTACTTCAAGCCTGGCATGCGCGTCGGCCTCAAGATCAACCTGCTCGGCCGCCCGCTCCTCTACACCGCGCGGGAGTTGACCGAGGCGGTGGCGACGGGCGTGATGGCCGCGGGCGTGAAGCCGGCGGACGTCATCGTGTGGGATCGCCACGCGGATCACTTCGGGCCGACCGACTACAAGCCGGGCACGGGCCGGTTGGGCGAACGAATCCAGACGGGCGGGCGTTACGACGCCGCGAAGATTCTGCATGCGTCGGGTGGACCGTGTCCGCTCGACACGACCGTGGCCGAGACGGACGTCACGGTCAACCTGCCGGTGCTGAAGGATCACGGCGGCTCCGGCGTGACGCTGGCGCTCAAGAACATCGCGTTCGGGTGCTACAGTCACCACCGCCAGGCGCACGGCGGCAACTGCGACCCTTACATCGCAGAGGCGTACCAGCACTATCTGACGCAGACGAAGATCCCGTTGATCATCCTCGACGCCACAAAGTGCTGCTTCGACGACGGGCCGCAGCCGCGGAACCCGGACGTCATCTGGCGCGACAACGCGATTTACATCGCGACCGACCCGGTGGCGCTCGACGTCGTGTGCCGCCAGGTGATCCTCGACAAGCGAAAGGCCGCGGCCCTGAGCGACAAGATGCGCCAGTCCCGGCACATCGAGACGGCAGCCGAGAAGGGGCTGGGCGTCGGCGACCTGAGCCGGATCGACCTGGTGACGATCAGAGTCTGAGAGCCGGCAGCGGGCAGCAGGCAGACAGAAGACAGCAGACAGCAGGTCGAAGATCGAGGGAGGGGTGCAACCGTCTTCGGCGGTAGCGCCCCTTTTCATTTCTGGCAGCGGGGGTACCAGTAGACATCTTCCAGGGCTGAGATCGTGACGGTTGAAGCAAGTTTCTGTGGGGCCCCTGGAATCTGTCTTAGGCGCGGCCGTCTGCCCCGCGAGAGCCAGGTTGAGGGCGTGTCCGCTCTACTTCGGCCTTGCGGCCTGGAATCCGGTGGCCCGCTTCACGAAGCCGGCCTCCACGAGGAACGGCGCCAGCGGGTGGCGCGTCGCCTCGGTCTCGTCGATCTCCGAGATCAGCATCCCGGCGCGATCACCCTCCGCGGTCGCCAGCGAAAATAGGCCGCGCGCGATCTCGCGGGCGAACAGGCCACGTGCGGGCTCGTCCTCGGGCAGGAAGGTGAGGAACTGTCGATCGGCCCTGCCCACGTAGGCCGCGAGGTGACCGTTGACCAGGATGACGCCGGCGCCCACGGACCTGGTCGCGCCGCGTTTCTCGCGCGACGACGCCGGCGCGTCCGGCCGGGATGGCCACTTGAGGATTGCGCCATACGGATTGGCGGGATCCGTGGCGGCCAGGCAGACCGTCTGGGGAACCTCCGGATCGTCTCGAACCGAACGCAGGAGATCCACCGCCGCTGGCAGCGCGAACTGCGTGGCGCCGAGACCTCCGACGAAGTATCCACGCCGGATCCGGCCGGCCTCTTCCATCGCCTTGAGCACGTCGTACACGGCGCTGAACCCGCCAGGGAGATTCTCGATCGTCACGGCCTCGCGCGTCATGACTCCGTGGCGATTCAGCAGTTGCTGCGCGGTGGCGGCCGCCCACCGCGTCGTGGACGGGCGCGCCGCGGCTCCGGACTCCACCAGGCCCCATCGCCCCTCCGCCGTGGGCGGGGTGAGGCGCCGCGAGCGGAAGGGCGCCGCTGGACCCCGGCGGCGTTGACGCGGCGACGGTTGCGTGAATGCCCGCAGCGCATGGAACGTGTCGTTGGTGACGAGGCCGCGCCAGGCGAGGTCCCAGAGCGCGCTCACGGTTTCGCCCGGGTAGCCGCCGCCGCAGGCCACGTGGAGGGACGAGAAGAACGAGGCGCCTTCCCGCCGAAGGTGCTCGAGAATCGACCGGCTGCGGCCATCGAATTCGGCGATTCCTGGCGGGGACGGCAGCAATTGGGCCAGGTGGTCGGTCAGGTACAACGCCACGCGTCCATCCCGTTCGCCCAGTGGCTCGACACCGACCCACACCACTTCGCCGGCGCCGCTGAGCAGATCGAGATCGGACGAGCGGTATCCCTCGATGCGCGCCGGCAGGATCTCGCGCTCCAGCAACGACGCGGCGACCGGCACCCCCTGCAGTTGCTCGACGACGTCGAGCAGGGCATCCGGTCCGTGTCGCCGCGTCAGCAGGCCGTGCCACGCCACCGAGAGCCGGCCGAGCGCCGCGGCGCTGACCGGTTCCACCTCGTGCCGCAGTCGCGCCAGTGATCGCTGCCGGATCACCCGGAGCACGTCGTTCTCGCACCACTCACGCCCGAGCCTTCCCGGCGTGAACGTGCCCTGCAGGACGCGGCCCCGGGACGCGAGGCGGGCCAGCGCTGCCGCCGCCGTTCCCGCCGAGATGCCGAACCGCGAGGCCACGGCCTCGGTCGTGAACGGACCGTGCGTGCGGGCAAAGCGGAGGACGAGGTCGCCCAGCGGATCGGCCACCGGCTCGAGCAGCGACGCGGGCAACCCTGTCGGCAACGGCGCACCGAGCGCGTCGCGATAGCGGGCCGCATCCTCGACGGCAATGAACCGTGCGCCGCGCCCGACCGGCACCTCGAGAACCCGTCGGGCGGAGACGAGCGTGCGAATCGAACGGGCGACCTGGTCGCTCGCCGAGCGGGCCGCGAGTTCCTCGCGCGTCAGGTCCCCGATGCGCAACAGCAGGTCGTGGACGGCGTCAGCGCTCCTGGCACGGTAACGCGGATCGGCGTGCTGGAGCTGCGCTTCCACCTCTTCGATGACCCCGGCGTCCAGCAGCTCGCGCAGCTCGATGTCGCCCATCAGGTCCCGCAGCTGCGACTGGTCAACGAGGAGGGCCTGCGCGCGGCGCTCGGCCAGCGGCGCGTCGCCGTCGTAGATGAAGTTCGCGGTGTAGGCGAACAGGAGAGACGCGGCAAACGGCGAAGGGGTGTCGGTATCGACGGTCGTCACGTGCATCGTCCGCCGGGCCACGCGTGCGAGCACGTCGAGCAGCGCCGGCACGTCGAACTGGTCGCGCAGGCACTCCCGGTAGGTCTCGAGCAGCGCGGGGAACGACCCGAATCGAGCCGCGACCGCGAGCAGGTCCGAGGCCTTCTTGCGCTGCTGCCACAATGGCGTGCGAGTGCCCGGACGACGGCGCGGCAGGAGAAGCGCCCGCGCCGCCACCTCCCGGAAGCGCGCGGCGAAGAGCGCGGTGCTGCCCAGTTGCCGGAAGAGCAGCCGCTCGGCCTCGTCGGGCGGCGGCAACAGCAGCGACGGGTCAGGGGGTTCGTCCGTGTCCGGGAACCTGACGACGAACCCGTCGTCAGACCACATCGTCTCGACGTCGAGGTCGCGTTGCTCGCGGATGCGAGCTTCGGCGGCCATGGCCCACGGCGCGAGCACCTGCCCGCCGAATGGCGCGAGCACGCACACGCGCCAATCGCCGAGCTCGTCCCGGTAGCGTTCGATGACGAGCGTGCGGTCGTCGGGAACGACCTTCGTTGCGCGTTCCTGGTCGGAGAGGTACTGCAGCAGGTTCTCGGCCGCGGTGCGGTCGAGATCGTGTTCTCGAATGAGTCGGCTCACCGCCGCGGCCTTCGGCATGCCGCGCAGTTCGCGGACCAGCCGGCCGATCGCGAGGCCGAGTTCCAGCGGCCGTCCCGGTCGGTCCCCGTGCCAGAAGGGCATCTTTCCGGCCTCTCCCGGCGCCGGCGAGACGATCACGCGATCGTGCGTGATGTCTTCGATGCGCCAGGTCGAGGCGCCCAGCACGAACGTCTCACCCACCCGCGACTCGAACACCATCTCTTCGTCGAGCTCGCCAACGCGGGCCGCGCCCTTTGCCGCGCCGGAGAGGAACACCCCGTAGAGTCCACGGTCGGGGATCGTGCCCCCGTTGATGATGGCGACCCGGCCGGCACCCTGGCGGGTGGTCAGCATCCCGCCGATGCGGTCCCACGTGAGCCGCGGCCGCAGATCGGCGAACTCGTCCGATGGATACCGGCCGGAGAGCATGTCGAGGACGCCGTCGAAGATCGGGCGCGACAATCCCGCGAAGGGCGCGGCGCCGCGCACGGCGTCGTAGAGGCCGTCCACCGTCGACGGCTCCATGGCCACCATCGCCACCACCTGCTGCGCCAGCACGTCGAGCGGATTGCGCGGGTAGCGGGTCGCTTCGACGAGCCCCTCATGCATCGCCCGCGTCACGGCCGCGCAGGCGACCAGGTCACCGCGGAACTTCGGGAAGACGATCCCTCTGCTGACGGCGTTCACCTGGTGACTCGCCCGGCCGATTCGCTGCATCCCGCTGGCCACCGAGGGCGGCGCCTCGATCTGGATGACCAAGTCGATCGCGCCCATGTCGATTCCCAACTCGAGCGACGAGGTGGCCACCAGCGCGGGGATCCGCCCGGCCTTCAGGGCGTCTTCGATGTCCAGACGCTGCTCGCGCGAGAGCGAGCCGTGGTGCGCCCGCGCGACCGTCTCGCCCGCCAGTTCGTTGATCGCGCCGGCCAGCCGCTCGGCGAGGCGCCGGCTGTTGACAAACAGGAGCGTCGTGCGGTGTGCCCGGATCAGTTCCAGCAACCTGGGATGGATTCTGGACCAGATGGAGGGGGCCACTGTCCCCCGGGAGGCGGGCCCGCTCGGGATCGCGATCGGTTTCGCCAGCCTGGCCAGGTCCTCCACCGGCACTTCGACCGTCAACGCCAGCTGCTTCCTTTGCCGCGCGTCGATGATCGTCACCGGCCGGTAAGTGATCGCGCGACCCCCTGCGTTGAACTCATCGTGCACAGCGTCGGCGCCTGACATGCGCGAGCCGGCAGGCTCATCCGCCGGTTGGGTGTTCCCAGCCCGTCTCTCCACTCCCCCAAGAAAGCGCGCCACCTCGTCCAGGGGACGCTGCGTGGCGGACAAGCCGATGCGCTGGACACGGTGCGGGCACAAGGCCTGCAGGCGCTCGAGCGACAGCATCAGGTGTGCACCGCGCTTGGTCGGCACCAGCGAGTGGATCTCGTCCACGATCACCGTCTGGACAAAGCGCAGCACTTCCCGCGAGCGCGATGTCAGCAGCAGGTACAGCGATTCCGGCGTCGTGATCAGGATGTCCGCGGCGTCCCGGCGGAACCGGGCGCGCTCGGACGCCGGCGTGTCGCCGGTCCGGACGGACACCTCGGGCAGCACGAACTGGTCGCCGCGCGACTGTGCGGCAAGGGCGACGCCGGCGATCGGCGAACGCAGGTTGCGCTCCACGTCCACCGCGAGTGCTTTGAGCGGGGACACGTAGAGCACCCGGCAGCGGCGATCCGCGGCCGGCCGTGGAGCGAACATCACCTGGTTGATCGCCCACAGGAAGGCCGCCAGCGTCTTGCCGCTCCCGGTCGGCGAGAGGATCAGCGTCGAGTCGCCGCGGGCGATCGCCGGCCAGCCGAGCGACTGGGGCGCGGTCGGGAGTCCGAACGACGAACTGAACCAGGCGCGAACGGCCGGATGGAAGAGATCGAGCGGTCGCGCGGCGAACCTGGCCACCACGCGATTCTACCGTTTCCGTTTGTCGAGCGGGGTCGTCGAGTTCGACGGCGCGTTGATTGTCGAGGCGCTGGACGTGGCCGCGGGCGTACAGACGCGGGCCGCCCGGTCGCTGGGCATGAGCGAGCGACACACCTGCGCTACAAGCTGCGGAAGTACCAGCTGAGCCAGGGCGGAGACGTGACGGGCGAGGCGGAGGCGGACGACCAGCCCGCCACGTAGACATGTTCCAGGGCTGAGATCGCCACTGTTGAAGCAAGTTTCTGTGGGTCCCCTGGAATCTGTCTCAGTCCATGTCCCGCAGTTCGTCGTCCAGTTGCTCCTCGTACGCGGTGCCGTTCGCGTCGGCGCGGGGTTCGGGAGGGGCGGCCGGCGCGGCGGACCCCGGCGTGCGGGTGCCCGTCATCTTCTTGACCAGTGCAACCAGGCCGATCCCGCTGACACCGAAGACCACCCAGGGCGTGAGGTAGAGGAACCGGCTGAATCCCTGGGTCGGGGGTTCGGCCAGGATCCTGGCCCCGTAGCGGGCGACGAACGCGTCGAGCACCTGCTGCCGGGTCATCCCAGACCCGAGCCATTGACGGATCTGTTGCTTGACCTCGTCGGAGGCCTGTGACTGGTGATCCGACACCGGCTGCATCCAGCAGCACGGCGCGATGACCATGTGCTCGATCTGACGCGCTTCCTGCTCGAGGGCCGCCGGCAGAGGCACCTGGACGGCGGCGGCCTGCGGCGCCTGGACGGCGGCCTGCGGCGTTGCGGCCAGAGCGGGTTCGGGTGCCAGAGCGCCCGCCGCCTGCGGCTGTGACACCGTGAACAGGAGCATCACGAAACCCCACCCTCGCCACGTCATCTGCGTCCCTCCTCAGTACACCACGCCCAGGTGGCGCTGCGCGCACGCCTGGCAGGTCTCCTCGTCGTGGAGCGACTCGGGGGGAACCGCGATTTCGCAGTAGCGGCAGGTCCGGTACCTGGATCGCCGCGACTCGCGGGCTGCACGGATGAGCGTCTGAATCGCCAGGATCGCGTGGACTTCAGTCATGCGACGCCAGTGGACGGTGCCGAATGTGATCGGTCGGACGGTCGGGTCGTGCGGGCCGTGCCACTCCACCGCGTACTCCGACACGCTGGCTATCGACCGCGTCAGGCGGACAACCACCTCGCCGGGGTCACCCCCGACGAGCACCACCGAGCCGTCGCGCACGGCTTCCTGCTCAACCGGCTGCGGGAGTTCGTGGACGATCGACGTCAGGAGGCTCTCCCACTCGAGACGATCTGCCATTGTCGTCTACCCCTGTTTGACCTCGAACCGAACGCACGCCTGGCCGAAGTAGATCTCGTCGCCCGGCTGCAGCTTCGTCCCGCGCGGGCTGCCGCTTGGCAGCGAGATGGTTCGGCCGGCGCGGAAGATGCGGGTGCCGCAGGAACTGTGGTCGTCGAACAGGCGGTGCTCGCCGGTCGGCGCGAGCGCCAGGTGCGCGTGGGCGCGCGACACGGTCTGGTTGATGCCGTCGTCACGCTCGGAGAACGCGACCTGGTTCCGCCGCACGACGCGCTTGTCCTTGCCCACGACTTCGGCGAGGCGCCCCACATTCGTGCGCTCCGCGGTCAGCGGGTAGCTCTTGCGCGTCGTCTCCCCCCTGATGACGACCAGGTGCGCCCGTCCGACCGCCCGTCCCGGCGCCGCGACCGGGACCGCCGATGACGATGTCTCCGGCTCCGCGCGCTCGCACAGCACACGAAAGACGCGGCCCGTCGCCCACTCGCTGCCGGCCCGCTTTACGAGCTTCAGGCGGACGTCGAGGTGCGGCTGCCGGCACCCGGAGGATTCCAACCGCTCCGAAATGGCCGTCCGCAAGTCGCTGCTCTCGCCCAGGACCGCCTCCATGGTGGCCCGCTGTGTCGCGTGGGCCGCTATCACTTCCACCGTGATTCGGTTGTAGGGAAAGACGCGTCGCGATCGGCCAGCCGGTTCGACGAGGTCGTCGATCTCGTCGAGCGCAGCCCTCCTGATCTCGATCGGCTCGAGCGGAACGTCCGATCGCTCGGCCAGTTTCTCGAGCCGCTTCTCGAGCTTCTGCAGGTTGTCGAGGATGCCCATGTCTGTCCCTTGCGTGCAGGGGTGACTGTCCGGCCGCACCTACCGGACGATTCCCAGATTCCGCGCTGCGGTGACGATGTTGCCGGCGATGGGGGCAGCGACCGCTCCGCCGTAGCCGCCATGTTCCACCAGGACCGCGAAGCCGATGCGCGTCACGCCGCTCGACCCCGTGTCTGGCGGCGCGGCTCTCGCCGGCCCGAACGGCGCGAATCCCACGAACCAGGAGTGGGCAGCCGCGTCCTGAATCTCGGCGGTGCCAGTCTTCCCCGCAATCGGCGGCTCCACGCTCTTGACGCTGCGGCCCGTTCCCTCGAGCACCGCGCGCCTCATCGTGGCCGACAGGCTTCTCGCGAGCGCCGGGGTCAGAACGGGCCGCGGCGCGTCGATCCTGCGATTCGTCTCGTCGATCACCCATCGTCCCTGTGGCATCGCGCCATCGGCGGCCAGCGTGGCGGCGACGCGCGCCATCTTGAAGGGGGTGGCCAGAACCTGGCCCTGGCCGTATGCCTCAAACGGCAGCGTGTCGCGCACTTGCTTCGCTGACTCAGGCTGGCTCATGGAGATCTCGAACAGCGACGCGGCTTCCTGGAGCGCCGGCGCGCCGATGTGCAGGCCGAGCTGGGCAAAGTAGGCGTTGCACGACACGATGAGCCCGCGTGCCATCGAAAGCCGGCCGTGCGGCGTCTTGTCCGCCGGATCGTCCCGGATCGGCCGCGCCCAGCCGGGCAGCTGCTTGCCGACGCGGCCATCGGGCAGTCGTTCGCAGGTGAACGTCTGCTCGGCGAGCCGTGGGTCCTTCCGCAGCGCCGCGGTGGCGGTGACGAGCTTGAAGCTCGAACCCGGCGGGTACATGCCGTATCGGGCGCGGTCGAGCAGGCGGGCGTCCGGATCGTCCGTCGTGGTGTCGGTCGCGGGCTTGACGGCCAGTCCGGGCGGCACCACCGGCCACGGGTAGCTGACCGATGCCAGGAGGTCTCCGGCCTGCGAGAGCACGACCGCCGCGCCTTGCTTCTGTCCGGCGCGATCGACGCCCGCCTTCAACAGCGACGCCACCTCGAGCTGCAGGCGGATGTCGATCGACAGGCGCACGTCGCGCGGCCGATCCAGCAGGCGCTTCACCGACTCGTGGTCCGGCCGATAGCGGTAGCGCAAGAGCGGCACGAGCTCGATCAGATCCCGGCGGATCACCTTCGTGGTGCGCCCGGTCTGAGGGTCTGCCACCTCGACGACGCGGGCGTGGTCGTCGTACCCGCGGAGACGGCTGTCGCTGTCCCGTTCGATGAACGAGGTATTGGCCGCAGCCCAGTTCACCTGGCTGCGCCAGTCACCGAGCAGGTGGAACGTGAGGCCGCCGAACGGGTAGCAGCGCGTCCCCGTCTGCGGGCAGACGTCGGTCGGCGAGATGCCGAGCTCCGTGAGCCCTGCGGCGTGTGCCTGCAGGTCGGCCGCGCGGCTGGTCGCCAGCGGGATGCCGTGTCGATCGCTGATCGTGCCGCGGACGATCTGCTGGGCGGCGACCATCAGGCGTGGGTTGTACTCGAAGCGCCGGACCCCGTCCGCCTGGACGGTCAGCGCGGTGGCCGCAAGCGTGCGATCCGCCGCGATGGCCTGGAGGAACGTGATTCGCCCGACGACGACGACGAGCCCGACCGCCAGCGCCACGCCGACCCACCGCACCGGGCGGGCAAACTCCTCGTTCTCGTGATCCCCCGGGGATCGGTGACTCACGGCGACGAGCACGCCGAACGCGAAGAAGTTGGCGAGCATCGACGACCGGCCATAGCTGAGGAACGGTGTGGTCACCCCGGTGAGCGGCATGAGGCCTAGGAGCCCGGCCGAGATCAGCAGCAACTGCAGGAAGATGCCGAGCGTCAGGCCGAGCGAGAGGAAGAGCGTGTAGTCGCCCGGCGCCCGAAGCGCGATGCGCAGAGCCCGATAGCCGAGCACCGCGTTCAGCGCGAAGACGGCGAGCAGGCCGACCAGCCCCATTTCCTCGCCCACCGCCGCCAGGATGAGATCGGTGTGTCCGGCGGGCACGACGCGCGGGTCCCCAAGCCCGATGCCCGTGCCGGTCCCCGCACCGGTGGCGAGCGCCCACAGGGCGTGCGCGATCTGGTCGCCGCCCCGAACCGGGTTGTCCCATGGCGACCACCACATCTGCACGCGCTGCACCACGGTGTGCGGGTAGCCGACGGCGTAGCCCACGGCGAAGCCGCCGACGAGCACCAGCAGGCCGAGAGCGACCATCGTGGTGCGGCCGCGCGCGACGCCGTAGAGCGCGAGGAACACGCACGCGAGCACCATCGCGGGGCCAAGGTCCTTCTGCAGGAAGAAGAACAGCAGCACGAGGCCCATGCCGATGACGACGGGCAGGAGGTAGTCGAGACGAGGCAGATCGAGGCCGAGCCGAGCCGCCGCCATTCGCGGTTCTTTCAGCGACCGCAAGACCTCCCACCGGTTCGCGAAGTAGCCCGCAAGGAACAGCACGACGAGCACCCGGATCGCCTCGACCGGCTGCACGCCCATCAGGTTCACCTTCGCGTCGCTCGTGCCAGGGCCGCTGCCAAAGGCGATGAGCAGCAGCGACAGCAGCACCGCGCCGAGCAGCGGGACGTAGGAGAGCCGGCGGATCACCGAACGCTGAAAGTCGAGCGCCGAGACGGCCGCGAAGACGAGGCAGCCGGCTGCGGTGCCCTGGGCGAAACGCACGAACAACGTCGGGTCGCGCAGGGGATCCCGAAGGCTGATCATCATCACGAGACCGACGCCGCAGAGCACATGGATGATCGGCAGCAGCAACCGGTCTCCGGTCGATTTCCGGAAGCGCAGCCACGCGTGCGCCACGTAGAACGCCACCAGGCAGAGGCCCGAGGTCCAGAACAGGCCCTGGCGGAAGTCGGCCGGGCTGCGGACCACCAGCCCGCGCCGCAGCGTCAGGAGCTGGGACGAGGTGAGCAGCGGGATCCGGACCTCAGTGGCATTCGGGTTGGAGGCGAGTTGATCGCGGCGCTCCGCAAACCGGTCGCGGAACGACGTCATCCGCCGCTTGGCCGGCAGGTCGCTCTCGGTGATCGTGATGGTGCCAATCGCACTGACACCCAGGATGCGCCGCCGGGCACTGCCCGAGCCATCCGGGGTGTTGATCCACGCGGCCAGTCGGTCGGCCACGAACCGCCGCTCGCCGGTGTCGCCGACAATCCCTTCGAGCAGCGGCAGCAGTTGTTCGGCGCGATCCACGCGGTTGAGGTCGAGGATCCGTCCGGCCGCCATCGCCTGGGCCGCGTCCTGCAGGCTGATCGCCCGCGCGCTCGAGACGAGCCACAGCCCGACGATAGTGAGAAGTGACGCTGCGAGCAGGCCGACCAGCTCGACCTGGCGTCCCTTCACCTTTCGTGTGAGGGCCGCGGCCTCTGCCCGTTCCGCCGCCGTGCTGTGGGTGATGCGCATCGACGCTCGCTCCTCGATCCTCGGAAGATGTCTAGTCCATCGGCGACAAGCTCTCGAGGCGCTTCTGTACCTCGTCGAGCCGCGCCTGCGCCTGTCGCATCGCGGCGCTCGCTTCACCGAACCCGATCGCCCTTCCGTAGATCTCGACCGCCTGCCTGTAGTCGCCTGCCGCCTTCTCCAGGCAGACACGCTCCTGCTCGAGCCCCTTCACGGTCGCGGCCTCGCGCCGCATGCGATCGGCCCTGTTCCAGTAGCCGTCCGCCAGTTGCACGAGCTCGCGGTTGCCGGGCCGGTAGCCGCGACGCTCGGCTTCCTGCGTCGCGGCAATCGCCTTGTCGAGGTCTTCGACGCCGTAGATATACGTGCGCGCCAGGCCGAGATACGGGTCGGGCCAGCGAGTGTCCAGGCGGGCGGCTTCTTCGAACCGCATGACGGCGTCGTGCAGCGGTTCGGCGGCCGACTGCTTCTTGCGCTTCCGCGCCTCGCCGGTGATCCGCTGCATTTGTCCCTCGCAGTACTGCAGGCGCGCCGCGGCGGTCCGGTCACCCGGATCCAGGTGCAGCGCGTCGGTCAGCCACGTGGCGGCGTTTCGCCACTGGGATTCGCGCACGGCCGGCTCGTCCTGGCGATAGTCGGCGATGACGCGGTCCGCCTGCGCGAGCAGCCGCTCCTTGAGCGGCGCGCGAACGCCGAGCAGGCCGATCCCGAGCAGGCTGCGATGGGAGAGATCCTGATACCTGTCCCAGATCCCCTGGATCTCGGTGCTCTGGCCGGTCGCCAGGTTCACGCGAATCTCCTTTGCCGCACTCCAGACGATCGCCTCGTTCCCGACGACGCCAATGCCGGCCAGGATCGCGGCCACCGCGGCCCAGCGACGTACCCTGGCCACGGGGCCGCGCACGGCCGCGGCTCGCGTGGCGGGCGGAGCGGCCGCGACGGCCGACGAGGGCACCGGCCCATTCGGCGTGCCCGGCAGCGGTGGAGGCATCGTGCGTCGTGTCGCCTCGCTGTCGCCCTGAACGCCGTCCGATGGCGCATCCACGGTCCGCCGCGTGGCCTCCGCCTCAACCGGCGCCGGCTCGCTCGGCGCCGTCGTACGGCGCGTGGCCTCTCCGTCGGATTCGGCCAGCCACTCACGGTCGGCGCGCGTCTCCCCGCCCGCCCGGAACGCGTGCAGGTCTGTCTGCGCGTCGGCGGCCGACTGGTAGCGCCGGCGAAGATCGCCCGACAGCATCTTCAGCACGATTCTGGCGAGCGCCGGCGGGCAACTCGCGGGCAGGAGCGGAGGTGGCTGCCGGCGCCTGATGAGCGCTTCCAGCCTGGAGTTGCTGTCGGCCTCGAACGGCGGCGCGCCGGCGAGCATTTCGTAGAGCAGCACGCCCACCGACCAGAAATCCACGTGCACATCCACTTCGCCGCTGTCGAGCCGCTCGGGCGAGAGATAGGTGAGGCTCCCAAAGTCGTTGCGCGTCAGCTTGCGACTGAGCGCGAGACCCTTGGCGATACCGAAGTCCAGGACCTTCACTTGCCCCGCGACATTCATCCGGACATTTTTCGGCTTGACGTCGGCGTGGATGATTCCCCGCAGTCTCGTGTCGTCGACCGTCGCTTCGAACTCGTGGGCCTTCTGCAGAAAGTCGCAGAGTTCAGCCGCAATCCACGCGGCCGCGGTCGGTTCGATCGGGCCGCGGCCAATACGCTCGGCGAGGTCCTCGCCGTCGACGTACTCCATGTCGATGTAGAAGTACCCCTCGGCCGCGCCGTACGCGTGGACCTCCGGGACGTGATTGTCCACCCGGCTGAACTGCTGCTGGAGCGCGGCCCCGCGCCGCTCCGCCTCGCATACCTCGCGGGAATCACGGTCGGGTTTCTGCTCGACCAGTTTCAGCGCCACCTCGTTGCCCGTGGACGTGTCGCTCGCCAGGTAGACGTCGGCCATACCGCCTCGACCGAGGCGCCGAATGAGGCGATAGGTGCCGAACTCCCGATCGAGCATGGGCAAGAAGGGGCTCACAGCTCAGGACTCACGACTCAGGGATTCGGGGATCGCGAGTGGTGGACGGGCGCCGGGGCGGTGCCGGCGGCGGCCCGATGATGTTGTCACGCGCGACATCCGGACGCCGTGTGACGGGCAGGCCCGCCACCTGGTCCTCGCCGTTGCCGAGCACGATATTCCCGAACAGCAGGGGACTTGCCGGCTCCTGGAGGTCGATGCCGGGGCGAGGCTTGCCATTCTGCCGACCGTTGGCGGCGATCACGTTGTGCGCGAGCGTCGGCGCCGCGCCTGACCGGACCACCACGCCGCCGCCCGGGTTGTCGTGGATGTAGCCGGCGCGCAGCGTCGCCCGCGATCCGTTCTCGAACACGATACCCGCGTGCATCGCACCGGACACCTCGATGTCGTCGATTTCCACCGAGCCGTCCTGGACCAGAATCCCGACGCCCAACGGGTGCTCCGCGTCCCCTGAGATCCTGAAACCGGCGAACCGGCCGCTTGTCCCCGCCGGCACGTGAACGGCCGTGGCTGGCTGCGCGCCGAGCGCGGGCCGGATAATCGCTTCGCGCGGCTTCGCGCTGACGATTGAAATCCCGTGGCGCATCGTGATTGGCGCGCGGTACTCGCCGGGGCCGACGCTGATCGTGTCACCCGGCCTGGCCTGCGCCAGAGCCTCCTCGATGCTGGTGAACTCGGCGCCCGGCTCGTAGCCGACCTTCCACGTGCGCGACCAGGTGTCGGGACGGTTCGCCTGGAGCGCCCATTCCGGCGCGCCATCCACGCGGGTCAAGGCCAGGTACGCCAGGCCGAGCCCGAGCGCCGTGCCGAGCACGAGCGTCGCCGCGACGGCGAGCCAGCCTGGGATGGAGACGCGGCGTCGGCGCGATCGGTTCAGTCTCCCCGCCGGCTCTTCCCGCCATCCGTCCACTGGCGGGCTGGGCGCATGCCCGGCGCCCTGGTGCAGTCGCGCGGCGTCCGCGAAGCGATGTCCTGCGGCAAAGACCACCGTGATGTTGTCCTTGCCCCCTTCGTCGTTGGCCTCGTCGATCAACCGCGACACCATCTCCCGCGGGTCCCCCGCGTAGAGGTAGACCATGTCGGCCAGCGTGGTGGACGCGACGAGATCGCTGAGGCCGTCGCTGCAGAGCAGGATGGCGCTGTCGTCCTCGAACGGCAGGTCGAGGATCTCGATGAACTGCTCGTCGGTCGGGTTGTGCGGTTCGGACCCGACGTCCCTGAAGATCTCGTTGCGACGAGGGTGGCGCATCGCATCGTGCTCGTCGAGTTCGCCCCGGTCTTCGCGCTCGCCGACGGGCGAGTGGTCGTGCGTGATCTTCTGGACCCGCCCCTCGTGGAACATGTAGAGGCGCGTGTCCCCCACGTGCCCGACCACCAACCGGCCGTCGTGCACGACCGCGACCGTGAGCACGCACGCCATCCCGGTCCAGTCCGGCTCGCCCTCGGCCAGCCGGTGGACCTCGTTGTTGGCGAGCGTGATGGCTTCGCGCAGCCGCTCCGCGGTGCCGCCGGTCTCGCGCTCGAGCCTCGCGCGCAGCATGCCGAGCGCGGTCTCGGCGGCCTTCTCCCCGGCCGCCTGACCGCCCACGCCGTCGATCACCATGAACAGGCCGCGTTCGGGATCGCAGTGATAACGATCTTCGTTGTTCTTCCGCCGCAGCCCCGTGTCGGTGGCGGCCGCCGCAAGGAGTGGCGCGCGCTCGGCGGCAGTGCTAGGCATCGTGCGTGACGCCCCAGAAAACCAGGCCGCTGGCAACCAGGGCCAGCAGCACGAGGTAGGCATAGCGGAGTTCGTAGAGCCAGGTCATCGGAGGCTCCCGGCTTCGAAGTCCAGGACGATCACGTTGGCCAGCCCGATGCGCGCCCGCGCCGGCAGGGGAACCTCGACCCCCTTGTCGCGCTTCCGGCCTTCCACCACCTCGACGCTCGACGGCACCGCCGCGCCATCCACGGTAGTGCCGAGGCTGCTGAGATCCTTGAGGAAGAACTGGCCAGAGGTGTCATCGCGGCGGAGCCGCACGTGCTCGCGCGAGACGTCCGGCGAGGTGTCGAGTTTCACGTCCACCCAGTAGCCGACGCCCCCGCGGCCGACCACCAGCTGGCTCGTGGTGATCGGCACACGCTGCCGCCCCTGTTTATCCTCATACGTGAGCGTCCCGTACACGGTTCCGGCGGGTGAGGGAGGCGCGGCAGGCGGGACGATCTGCTCCCGCGTGCTCGTCCGGTCGCCGTGGCGCATCGTGGTGATACGGCGCGTTTGCGATCCCTCCATCTCGGTCTGGGCCGGCAGCATCAGTTCCGACGCGATGGCGATGTCGCCCGGCGCCATCTCGCCGTCGGAATCCGCCTCGAACCGGATGTCCCAGCTGTCGGCCGGCGCGTCGATCGTTGGGGGAGGATCGTCGCCGCCTAGCCACTTCCTCGGGATCCGCGACGGCTTGGCCCGCTCGTTCCAGGTCTTCACCTCGTCGTCGAGCGCCCGCTTCGCCTGCCCGACAATGAGCGGGATGATGCCCTCGAGCCGCTGGTGATCCGCCGGGTGGAGGTAGACGTAGAAACGGTTGGGGGCCACGGTCGTGAACAACAGCGGCTCGAGGTTCGACCGCATCGCGCGGACGATCTCGAGGATGATCGCTTTGCCGGTTGCGAGCTTGTCGGTGTCTTCCATCACGTGCTCCGAACCATTACCTTACACCGTCCGTCGGCAGGAGCGAAAATCGTCCACGGTCGCGTTCCCGACGGACTCTGGCATTCCGATCCTTTGCCGCACAGATCCCGAAGGTCACCAGGGGAACGACGACGCAGGCGCAGCCGACGAACACGAGGATGAAGAGCACGAAGAGCATGTACCCTCCAAAGCGGGGTCTGACCCCCTGAGCGCTGCTCGAGAGCGAGTTGTTCGGCCACGAGCGGGGGGCGTTCACCGGCGCGGACCGCCAGGTACACGGGCGCTTCGAGCAGGCGAGCGGCGGCACACTGTTCCTCGACGAGATCTCGCGGATGCCCCCGGCGTTCCAGCAGAAGATCCTGCGGGTCGTGGAGTACGGCACGTTCACCCGCATCGGCGGGATGCACGAGCTCCGAACGATCTCGCCCTGCCCGAGGCGGCCGCGTCAGGCGAGGGGCCGTTCCGGGACAGGGTGGAAGCGTTCGAGCGACAGCTGATTCGACATGCGCTGGCGGCATCCGGCGGCAACCAGGCGGACGCCGCCCGTCGTCTCGGGCTGGCCTACCACAGGTTCCGCTACTACTCCCAGAAGTACCGCTGAACAAGGCAGAACACGACCGGGGAAAGGTGCCTCCTCGCTATTTCGTGTGGATGAATGGGTCCGGACGTCGGCCGCCCGAGCACAGCATCGGGGCCTTCGACGATCGCATCGAGTTGGAGAACCCCGGCCATGGTGCGGCAAAAACTGCGACTTTCGCTTGCCCGCCAGAGTGCAGAAACTGCCGCGTGCCCAATGGCGCTGTTGAGGCTCGTGAGGAAGAGATCGTCCCGTCGCGGGTGTGCGGACCGGCGTCAAGGGCCTGTCAGACAACACGTGTCGAGGCGTCGGCTGTTCTAGCCGGATCCAATCGGCGCCCCGTCTGCGGCGCGTGTGGGATGTGGCACGCGATGCGCCGTACCCGGAGGCGTGTCCCAGCCATCGGCGACCTATGAGCCGCGGATGCCGTCGCAGGGTGTGGTGTACCAGGTGGTGCGCGATCACTTCGAAACCTTCCGCGCACAGGCCGCCGGTCTGCGCGACGGGGAAGGGCTGCCCCGGTTCGTCGAGCAGGCCGCCTTCGCGCACAGCGCTCCGGCGAGCCTCGCCGAAGCCTTGGCGGAGGCGGGAGTTTCGCGCGTTGCTGGGCGCGGATGCCTGGCCGGCGGCTTCGCGCGCTTCCGCTGTGATGACTGTGGCCTCGACCGGCTCGTCCCGTTCTCGTGCAAGGCCAGAGCGTGTTGTCCGAGTTGCGGCCCTTCGACCCGTCGAGAACCTCAGGGTCGTCGTGAGCCCGGTCGAACGGCGACCATGCTCAGGGCCGTCCCGAGCAACGTCGAGGGACGGCGGGCGACGGATGGCGGAACGCGCCGCGCACCTGGTAGACCACGTGTTCCCGGCGGTGCCGGTGCGGCAGTGGGTGCTGACGCTGCCGCCTCGGCTGCGCTACCGGCTGGCGTGGGATTACGACCTCTGTCACGCGGTGGCCCTTCGACCCTTCGAGAACCTCAGGGTCGCCGTGAGCCTGGTCGAACGGCGACGATGCTCAGGGCCATCCCGAGCAAGGTCGAGGGATGGTCGGTGTCTCGGTTCGGACGGTCCTCGGCTTCCTGCGGCACGTGGCCCGCCTGGCTGGGGTGCCGGACGGGCGCGGCGGAGCCGTGGTCCTTCGACGTCGCTCAGGACCATCCCGAGCGAAGTCGAGGGATGGCGATCGTTCAGCGCTTCGGCGGGGCGATGAATCTGAACGTTCACGCCCATGCGCTCGTCATCGACCGCGCGCCAAGAGGGGTTCGATCTCGAGGCCGGCGTGAAGGTCCCGGCCGACCAGCGGGACCGGCTCGAGCGGCTCT
>Ga0209638_1000009_pt1 | contig 166744 bp, 150 predicted proteins | sample BarGraNGADG00211_FD_184490 | JGI IMG/M metagenome (GOLD analysis project Ga0209638, IMG submission 184490) | Arctic peat soil microbial communities from Barrow, Alaska - Barrow Graham LP Ref core NGADG0002-211 (SPAdes) (version 2) | ecosystem: Environmental > Terrestrial > Soil > Wetlands >... | reverse complement strand
ACGGGGCTGGTGTGCCCAGGCCGCTGGGCTGCGGGTGAACGACAACTTGCCGAGAGGCTTCGACGATGGCTGTGAACGCTGACCGTGACCGCGCAAGGGCCCTGGCCGTGGCGGGTGACTTCGGGCCCGAGGCCCTGACCCTGAATCGCCGGCCTGCAGCCGCTCTACCGGACGCTGTTGAAGTAGCCGTCACCCGCCCCGGCCTCGCCAACCACCATCCCGGGCGCGAGGCGGGCATCGCCACGACCGCGGCGAGGGCCGCGCCGCGCAGGCATCGAGAGAGTGCGCGCATGTCAGGCTCGCGCCCGAGCGCGACGAGCGGGATGCCTCGCTGGCCGAAGGCCGCTAGTAATCCGGTCGAGCCTCTTTGGTTCCGGCTCGACCGGGTTATGCGTGGTCGGGGGCCAGGGCGTACCTTCCTTGACAGGTCACCCGAAGCTGGCATAATCAGCCCGGTGCCCGGGGAGCGGTACCGCGGGGGGGATCGCCGGCGGGCGGTGTCGGAGAACGAGTCTGCCTTCTGTTAACGTGGCGAGCGGAGACCCCGTTCAATGCGACCTATCGTCGACGGCGTGCCTTCACCTACTCGCCACCGAGAGCCAACGACGGAGCCAGAAGAGGACGCGAGTGCCGTGGTAGAGGTCCAAAACTGTCCCAGCTAGAAACGCACAGGTGTCCTGAAGTGAACTGACTTGCCATCGTGCCCTCGTCTAGCATGTGTACGACCCGAAGCCCGAGGGCTTCTGTGCATTCCAGCATGGCGGTCCATCGGCTTCTACTCACCGAAGAGGAAGACATGTCAACCGTATTGATCGTTCTCCTCGTGTTGTTTTTGCTCGGCGGCGGAGGCTGGGGATACTCTCGCCGGCGCCGCTAGCGCTTCCCGGCTGAGAGCAGGGTTTCCGCATGGGATCGTCCGTTCTCGCGCTCGCACGTAAGGAGATGAAGACATGCTGGCGACAATTGCCGTGGTGTTGATCGTCCTGTGGTTGCTTGGGTTCTTCGCGTTTCACATAAGCAGTGGTCTGATTCACGTTGTGCTCGTCGTGGGCCTCATCGTGTTCGTGCTGCATTTCCTGCGAGGCCGGTAGCACCAGGGCGGCGTGGAGCGGGTCACTGGACCGCAAGCGGACTGACATGATAAAGGAGTGCCTCGACCACGCTGACCACCGCAGCGATGGCGAGCCACAGGTTCATCGTCCGCAAGGTGTCCTCCATCACGATCCCATGCCCCCGGCCGGTCACGGTCGCAGTGGCGGATGCCGTGGGAAGCGGTCGTAATTGAACATCTTGGCGAGGGCGTCGGCGGAAATGGTACTCAGGCCAGATTGGCGCGAGGGCTATTCTGGCGAAATCCGCACCTGGTCCAATGCAGGTACATTCGAAGGGCAGCAAAACCGCTGGATTCTAGGGAAACCAGCGGTTTTGGAGTTTGGGGGCGGCGGGAGTCGGACTTCTGGTCGAGACTCGCTAACTCCTTAACTATCAATCAGTTCAGCAAGCTAGCTCACATCCTGTCGAACCGCTGGATCCTCGAAAACGACACAAATGCCACCAGAGAGGAACAAAACAGGAACGGCTCTGACCACAGCTGATCGGTGGCTTCAACTCCCAGGAGAGCAGGATACGTCGTCGTCACTCGACCTTGGCCACCGCACGCCAGTGGAGTACGAACGACAGCACCTTGAAGTCTGAAATCAGGAAGAGGGAATGCCGCTGGACATGACGGTTGGACACTAACCGCTCAGCCACTGCGGGGACCACAATCCATCGCGCACCGGATGCGGTGCAGGGGGAGGCACCGCCGATCGAATTGGAGAACGTGACATATCCGTCGAACCCGCCCGTTATGCGGCCGTCACCCGTGAAGCCGCCGGTTGTGGCCGCTCCGCCGCTGCGGTCCCTCGATCCGTAGATGGTGAACGCGTACTCCCCAGCCAGATCCGCTGATCGTCCCTGTCAGGGCGCCGCCGACGTTCGCGAGATCCAGCGACAAGCCGCCGGTGGCCAACCCGAAGTGGGCGTCGCCTACGGCGTCGGCGGATGTCGCGTCCAGACTTGCAGTACGCACCGCACAACCCGAAGGCAGGTCTATCTCCAGCGTGAAGAGGTTGGTGGTTCTCGAGACGACTCTGAAGTAGATTGGCGGTCAGCCTCGCTTCTCACTCCACTTGGAGGACACAGGATGAGCGCGTTGCTTCGCGATGTGCGCTATGCGGCCCGGGTGATCCGCGCCAGCGCCGGCTTCAGTATCGCCGCGGTTCTCACCATGGCCGTTGGCGTCGGGGCAACCGCGGCCATATTGACTATCAACGCCGTGCTCCTGCGGCGACGGCGCGGTGGCGATCGTCCAGCGCTTCGGCCGGCGCGCTCTGCAGGCATGGCGTACCTTCCTTGACAGGTCACCCGAAGCTGCCATAATCAGCCCTGTGCCAGGGGCGCGGTACCGCGGGGTGGGGGCGCCGGCGGGCGGTGTCGGAGAACGGGTCTTCTGTTAACCTGGCGAGCGGAGACCCCGCCAATCCGGCCTGATCGTCACGGAAGAAGTCGTACCGGACGTGGAAGAGTGGGAGGCAGATCATGAGTCTCACGACATTCAGCACGACAGAAATGGCCTTGGTCGTCGGTCTCGTCGTGGTCCTCGTTGCCGGCGTCACCGCGTTCCTTTGGCACCGAAAGCGCCGAACGGAACGACTGCGCACTCAGTTCGGTGGCGCTGAATATGCTCGCGCCGTGGAGAAGGGCGGCACCCGGCGGCACGGGGAAGCCGGGCTCGAAGAGCGCGCACAACGGGTCGAGGGTTTTCACGTCCGGCCGCTCGCGGCAAGCGATCGTGCGCACTTCGTCGAGTCCTGGCGCGGAGTCCAGGCGCGCTTCGTTGACGGCCCTGCCGGTGCTGTCACGGAAGCGGACCACTTGCTGGGCGACGTGATGTCCACGCGAGGTTATCCGGTCAGTGACTTCGAACAGCGGGCGGCAGATATCTCCGTGGATCATCCGATGGTCCTGGAGAACTACCGAGCCGCTCACGAAATCGCGCTTCGGCAGACGCGGGGGCAGGCCAGCACGGAAGACCTGCGCCAGGCCATGGTTCATTACCGGACGCTTTTCGACGAACTGGTCAACGAGCCAGAGGTGCCATTGGCGAAGGCTGCATCGTAATGGAGGCAAACCCATGAGCGAAGAACACAAACTCGAAGAAGTTCAGGGATATGCGGGACTCACGACGGCGGCTTTGGCTGGCGTCAGCGTCGCACCTGTCGGACCTGTAACCACTGTCGCCTCTGATGAACAGGCGACGCCGCTCTTTTCGCCCGACGAGGCGAAGGACTTTCGCGTTCGCTGGGATACGATCCAGGGGACCTTTGTGGATGAACCCCACCGCGCCGTGGAGCAGGCGGATAGCCTGGTGGCGGAGGCGATGAAGCGCCTGGCGGAAGTATTCGCGGATGAACGGGCGACACTCGAGGGCCAGTGGGCTCGCGACGAGAGCGTCTCGACCGAGGATCTCCGGCTGGCGCTGCGCCGCTATCGGTCGTTCTTCGGTCGTCTTCTTTCGGTGTAGGCGAACGAGTTGCGATTCTGAAGGGCGTCCAACCCACGCGGGGAAGAGATCCGATCTTTGCTCACCGCCACGTGCCGATGACCGGAAGTCAACCATCGACAGGCCAGGCACATCGGGATGGGCCGCTTCGGTTCCGGAGGTTTTTCAGCCGATGATGATCCCTCCGGAATCTCCACATACTCCGTCACTGGTGCGGCGTTCGGTTATGCCCCCCTGTGGACGGCCCTGTTCGCATTTCCGCTGATGACGGCGGTGCACATGATGTGCGTCCGCCTTGGCATGGTGACGGGCGAGGGGCTTGCCGGCGTGATTCGACGCCGGTATCCGAGGCCCCTACCGCAGCACCTGCACCGGATCCACGCGCGCCGCGCGTCGGGCCGGGATCACGCAGGCCACGACGGCGACGACGGTCAGCACCACCGGCACGACGACGTAGCTGGCCGCATCGTACGCGGTCACGCCGTACAACAGCTTCGACAGGTACTTGGCCAGCGCGGCCGACGCGGCCAGGCCAAGAGCAAGCCCACAAAGCGTCACCGTGAGTGCCTGCCTGAACACGAGCCGCACGATAGTGGATGATGCAGATCAAGGAAGACCAGGAACGCCGCTTCAGACATCTTCCAGGGCTGGTCGATTTCCGCACCCCGCGCGCCTGTGTTCGCCAGTAAGATCGTGGTGACCTGCGCGCACGCGGTTGGTGTGTCCAGGCCGCTGGGCTGCGGGTGAACGACAACTTGCCGAGAGGCTTCGACGATGGCTGTGAACGCTGACCGTAACCGCGCAAGGGCCCTGGCCGTGGCGGGTGACTTCGGGCCCGAGGCCCTGACCCTGAATCTCAGGCTCGTGGCTGAAGAGCCAGGTGACATCGCGTCCCGCACGCGGCTCGCCCGGTGCTATCGGCAGGCGGGACGCCTCGAGGAGGCGGAAGCGGAGTACCGGGAGGCCCTGCGGTTCGACCCGAAGAACAAGATTGCGGCGGGCGGCCTGGAATCCCTGAAACCACCCGAACCGGTGGCGCCCGCCGTTTCGAAGCGCTCGACCCTTCAGCGGACCCGCCCGCATCCGACCGATCGATACGCCGAGCCGGACCAGGTTCCGCAGTCCTTCAGCGGGTTCCGCCGCGAGGAGTTCGCGGAGCTCCGCTTCTGCCCGGACCGCGAAGTCCAGCCGCGATTTGCGCCGCGGGTGGCTGAGTTGTTGCGGCGCATCAATGCGCTGCCGTCGAGCGTGGAGCGGGCCTCGATTCGCGATCCGGAGCAGCGGCATCTCTTTCGCATCGCGAGGGCCGAGGTGCATCCGTACCCGCGCCAATGGTGCGCGTTCAACCTTGGTGGTCGATTCGAACCCCAGTTCAATCTGGGGATGTCGAGCGGGAACCAGGGCGGCGGCGACTGGTTCCGAATCGGCCTCGGGTTCGACCTTTCGCTCCGGGGTAAGGATCCCGACATGGGGAGAGGCCAGGAGCGCGTCAGGACGTATCTCCGACGGTTCCAGACGATCCTGACCTCGGACGACCGCTACCTGTTCACCGGGTTCATGGGACGCGAGGACGGCCTGATCCAGGTCCACGAGGGAGGGCCGCGACGCGACCTGGCCGAGCCGGCGCGCGCGGCGGAGTTCATCGCGCAGTGCAGCCCTGAGGCCACCGACTGGGTGTTCTGCGGGAAGTGGCTGTCTCCGGAACGGGCTGAAGACGCGACGATCCTCTCCGACCCGGTGGCGCTCGTCAGGACGATCGAGCGCGTGTTCGCCGGCCTGCAGCCGCTCTACCGGACGCTGTTGAAGTAGCCGTCACCCGCCCCGGCCTCGCCAGCCACCATCCTGGGCCCGAGTCGGGCATTGCCACGACCGCGGCGAGGGCCGCGCCGCGCAGGCATCGAGAGAGTGCGCGCATGTCAGGCGGTGTTGGGGCTCACGTAGATCCACGATCCCACTGATCATTTGTCTCGGATTCTGCCGGTGAGGAATCGGCGGCGCACACGGCGCAGTGCGAGAGGCAGGCGGCTGTGCATCTGTGAGAGTGTCCGCTCGCGCCGTCTGCATGTGGTTGACCACGTACGCACGGTGCCTGCTCGATCAGTCTCGTCCGGGCTGTCCGTTCCGGTCTTCGGATCCAGAAGATAGATGAGGGCAGTGGGCGCTTGTGCGAAACCGCGTCGGCGCGGTTTTGCAAGGATCTGTGGGCGCGTCTGCGCGTCCATAGGTCCGGCAGCGTCCACGGCCTGTGGGGCAGCGATCACGCCGGTCGTGTAGGCTGATGGGGCCGGGCAGAGGTGAGTCAGGGGCCGGCCTCGACCTCCGGGCCGGCGTGACCACCTTGGATACGCCCTGGGCCGCCCGAAGCGGTCGCGGTCAGGTGTCGCCCGGCAGGGTGCGTACGTCCAGGGGGCGGTCACCGCTGCGGAGGCGACTCCGGGACGGGCAGGAGGGAGGGTGGGGACGCCACGGTAGCCGCCGTGCGTCCCCCGGCCGGTGCAGCTTCGCGATCCAAGCCCGCTGACCAGTGAGACTTATGTTGCCCGAAGGGCGTGGGAGAACGGAAGCCTCGGGGGGTGTCCGCGGCACCCCGCGGGCGGCTGCGGCGTCGCGCGCCACGGGACCTACCGACGGACCACGCCCGTGGGGATGGCGATCACCCGGTACTACTGTCCCACCGCGCACGAGACCTTCAGCCTGCTCCCCGATTGTCTGGCCAGTCGCTTTCCCGGCACGCTCGAGGCGATGGAGCATGTGGTCGCGCACGTCGAAGGCGCCCGCAGCGTGGAAGCCGCGGCGGATGTGCTGCGCCCCGACGTGGGGTGGACGTCGGCCGTGCGCTGGGTCCGTCGGCGCCTGCGCGTCGTGCGCGCGACGCTGGTCACGGTGGTGACGCTCCTCCCGGCCTTGATGGGCGTCGCGGCGCAGGTGATCGCCGTGCGCACGGCGCTCGACACGGACCAGGCCTTGGTCCGGCTGCGCACCGAGGTCGACGCGGCGCTCCACGCCGTGCCGCGGCCGCTCGGATTCGCCCCTCCGCGTCCGGCGCGATCCGCCCGCGTCGCCGCGTGCCAACACGACATGGGGGCTGACGCCGCCCGGGCCGTCGGGTGAGGATCCCGCTTGACCGCGATTTTGCGGTCGAGGAGGAACGATGCCGACATTTCTAGCGACCCCAGCCCACGTCGAGACCCTGGCGCTGTTTCGCTATGGCCTGATTGCCGATCTGCTGCACCTGCCGCCGGGCACGCACACGCTGCACGCCCGGCTGCGCGAGAAAGCCGATCGCGACTACGACATCCCGGGCACCCCGCGCCGACGGGTGGCTGCCGAGACGCTGCGCGATTGGCTCTACGCCTACCGGCGCGGGGGCTTCGACGTCTTGAAGCCCCAGCCACGGGCCGACCGGGGCACGGCCCGCGCGCTGCCGCAGGCCGTGGCGGATCGGTTGTGCGCGCTGAAGGAGGCCCAGCCGGCCCTCAGCACCGCCCGGCTGATCACCGCCGCGCGAACGCAGCACCTGCTCCCGGACAATCTCGTCGTCGCGCGCGCCACCGTGCATCGCCTGTTTGCGGCGCACGGGCTGGCGGCTCGGCCGGCGGCGGAGGCGACCACCATCGACCGCCGCCGCTTCGCCTTCGACGCGCCGAACGAACTCTGGATGAGTGATGTGATGCACGGCCCGAGCGTCCTCGACCCGGACGACCGGCGCCGCCACAAGACGCACCTCATCGCGCTGCTCGATGATGCCACGCGGCTGATCCCCCACGCGGCCTTCGCGCGCAGCGAAAGCATCGCGGCCTTCTTGCCCGTGTTCGAGCACGCGATCCGGCGCCGAGGGCTGCCCACGCGCGTCTACGTGGACAATGGCGCCGCGTATCGCTCGCGCCATCTCGCGCTGGTGTGCGCGAAGCTGGGCGCGACGCTCATCCACGCGCGGCCCTATTTGCCACAAGGAAAAGGGAAGCTCGAGCGCTGGTTTCGGACGGTGCGCCTCCAGTTGCTGCCGGCCTTGACGGAGGCGGACACCCACGACCTCGAGGCGCTCAATCGACGCCTGTGGGCGTGGGTCGAAGGCGAGTACCACCAGACCCCGCACCGCGGCCTCGACGGCGACACGCCGGCGGATCGCTGGGCGGGCAACGCCGGGGCGATCACGCTGCCGGGCGATCTCGGCGATCTCTTTCTCTTCGAGGAGAAGCGGAAAGTCCAGAAGGACCGCACGATCAGTTTGCACGGCGTCGCCTACGAGGTCGATGCCGCGCTGATCGGCGAGACCGTCCTGCTCCGGTACGACCCCGTGCGCCGGCAGCGCGGCATCCAGGTCCATCACCGCGGCCGCCTCATCGAGACCGCCAAGCCCGTCGATGCCTACGCCAACTGCTTCGTGGGCCGCGACCACGGCACGAAACTCCTCACGCCCACCGCGTCCGCCAGCGCGCCGCCGTCCGGCTTGCCCTTGCGCGACTTCGACGAGGATTTCTGACCATGTACCGTCAGGTTGTGTTGGTTGCCTTCGGGTGGGTTTAGGTGATCAGACCGAGGTGCGCCGCGGCCCGGAGCTGGATGCGTGGCGGATCAGCAACGCGCGGAAGTCCACGGGCGACGGTCTGTTCATCAGTGAAACACGTCGATCGGCAGCGTCCACGCCAACTCGCCCTTCGCGCCAAACACCGACGGAACCGTCACGGTCTGCACGCTCAACGGCAACCGCGCGAGCACCTCGTCCGTGTCGCGGTCCCGCACGTCGACATAGGACTCGGGCCGACTGGCATACGTAGTGCCGACGAACCCACCGAGCACGACCTGCACAGAGAGCCGCACCGACCCCGGCGCGACGCTGGTGTCGAAGCCTGCGGACTGCGGATCCCCCAGCGGTATGGTGTACACGCGCGGGCTCGACGAAAACCCGAGACCATAGACCTGCCGCCCATCCAAGAACGCGTCGATCTCGTGAATCGACCCCCATCCGTCGCTGTCCTCGACGGTGATCGCCCCCGTCAACCGTGTGTTGCGGCGCGCCACGACGTTCACCGTGCGCGTGAGGCCGTTGTAGGTCACCCTCACCGTCGCCGTCCCGACGCCCACCGCTTTCACCACCCCGGCCTGCACCGTCACCACGTCCGGCGCCGACGAGGTCCACACGCCCGCTGCCGTCACATCCTCGAGCGTCCCGTTCGACCGCTGCACCTGCACCGTGATCGGACTCGTCGCGTTCCGCGCCACAGTGAGCGTGTCCGGTGTCACCAGCAACGCCACCGACGTCGGTGCTGCGGGGCTGTGCTGACAAGCCGCCGCCAGGAGCAGGAGCCCTCCCAGGCTCAGTATCCTCTTCATCGCAGTCCTCCGGTTCGACACCCAGCGGGCGGACAGCCTGGCCGGCTGATGATGTTGGCCCTTTCCCAGACGGCGCTCAACCAGAACAGTCAGTGGTAGCCACGCTTCACGCGGCGGACCGGTGCGAAGGGATCCGGGCGACGGCATCTGCCAGGCGTCTCTCCGCGTGCCACAGGTCGTATGTCTGCTGCAGACGAAGCCACACACCCGGGCCGTTGGCGCAGAACTTCCCGAGCCGGACCGCCATCTCCGGCGAGACCGCCGCCCGCTCCGCCATGATCCGATGAAGGGTCTGCCTGGCAATCCCCAACTGCTTGGCGGCCGCTGTCACCGAAAGGCGCAAAGTGGGGAGCACGTCCTCACGCAGGATCTGACCGGGATGGACCGGTGGCGACTTGACCGGCCGGCGTACCGTGTATTCCCTCGCCATCGGCTACTCCTCAGTGGTACTGCTCCAGGTTGACGCGCACGGAGTCCCCGTCCTCCCACTCGAACGTCACGCACCACGGTCCGTTGACGTGGACGCTGTAGCGGACCGGACGACCCTGCAGCCGGTGGAAGTTGAACCCCGGCACGTTGAGGTCCGATGGATCAGCGGCTTCGTCCAGCACCTTCAGGCGAACCAGCGCGCGCCGCTGAATGTCCGGTCGCACTCGGGAGCTTCTGCCCGTTTCGAACAGCTCGCGAAGCCCCATGTGCCGGAAGCTCTTGATCACCGACGAGCAGTGTCACTCGTAACACGACACATTGTCAAGTATGACGTGACAGCCCCGGTTGACAGGCGGCTGTACACACCACGCACGGACACCTGCCGTGACAGACTGCCAGTGCGGCGGGCTTTCCCGACCTGGGGCCGGGGGAAGCCGCTCTCGAGGAAATGTGGTTCACGCTGAGCGGGAGCTCTCGCGTCGGTTGTTCGGAAACGCCGGTCGGTAGCAGCCTGACAGCCGTCTCCAAGACGTCTCCACGACTCGGGTGGAGGATTGTCCCGCCGAAGCAACGCGAGGAAAGAAGGCGTCCGGAGCGTTGCGTAGGCGGACCACCCCGCCGATCCTCGCCTTCGCTCGCCCTTCGGCTTGCTGCCTTCCTCGGCGAGCTACGGCTGGGCAAGCGTGCCAGCGGTCGGTTCGTGCTCGCAGCCATCCCTCCGCATTAGTGGAACACGTCGATCGTCAGCGTCCACGCCAACTCGCCCTTCGCGCCAAACACCGACGGGACCATCACCGACTGCACGGACAACGGCAGTCTGGTGAGCACTTCGTTGGTGTCGCTATCCCATATCTCCACGTACGATTCCACGCGAGTCCCGTAGTGATTCTCGAGCGCATGGGCGTGTTGCACCAGCAGCGACAGTTTGGAGGTTCCCGGCACTACACTGTAGTCGAATGGCTCGCCGGATTGCGGGAAGTCAATCTAGAAGACGGTACGGACCCCTGAGAATGACTGGGCGTAGACCATTCGAGAATCGAGATAACTTTCTACCCGGCTGATTGAGTACTGCTCATTTAGATCCCCGACGACGATGCTGCCGAGCAACCGCGTGTTGCGGCGCGCGACGACGTCGACCGTGCGCGTCAGGCCGTTGTAGGTCACCCTCACCGTCGCCGTCCCGACGCCCACCGCTTTCACCATCCCTGCCTGCACGGTCACCACCGCCGGCGCCGACGACGTCCACGTCGCCACCGCCGTCACGTCCTCCGATGTCCCATTCGACCGCTGCACCTGCACCGTGATCGCGCTCGCCGCGTTCCGCGCCACAGTGAGCGTGTCCGGTGTCACCAGCAACGCCACCGACGTCGGTGCTGCGGGGCTGTGCTGACAAGCCGCCGCCAGGAGCAGAAGTCCACCCAGACTCAGCATCCTCTTCATCGCAGTCTCCCGATTCGACGTCTTCCCTCCGCATCAGTGAAACACGTCGATCGGCAGCGTCCAGATGATCTCGCCTGTCGTAGGAACGACCGGCGGCACCGTCACGGTCTGCACGGACAAGGGAAGTCTGGTGAGCACTTCGTTGGTGTCGCTATCCCATATCTCCACGTACGATTCCGCGCGAGTCCCGTAGTGAACGTCGCCAATCTGCAGCGGTAAGTCGTGTCGCACCTCCAGCGACAGTGTGGATGGTCCCGGCTGGACACTGTAGTCGTATGACTCGTCGGATTGCGGGAAATCGACGCGCCGAACGCTGTAGCCTCCTGAGAACCCCAGGCTGTAGACCATTCGAGCATCCAGATAGCACTTTAGCCAGTGGATTGAGTACCGCTGGTCGAGGTCCTTGACGACGATGCTGCCGGCTAGCCACGTGTTGCGGCGCGCGACGACGTCGACGGTGCTCGTCATGCCGTCGTACGCCACCGTCACCGTCGCGGTTCCCACACCGACGGCCCTTATCACCCCTGCCGCCACCGTCACCACACCGGGTGCCGACGACGACCACACCGCGGTCGCCGTCACGTCGTCTTTTGTGCCATTAGACCGCTGCACATGTACTGTGACGGCGCTTGTGGCGTTGCGCGTCACGATCACGGTAGTCGGCGTACATACCAACGCCACGCCCGTCGGGGCACTCGGGCTTCGGCCGCACGCCAGCGTCATCAGCGCCAGTGCAACGGCAATCGAGGTTCTTCTCACGTCAGCCTCCTGGAGGAGAACGGGCGGACGGCGTGCCTCACGTTCCTTCCGCCCGATCCTAGTGGTTCCATGAACGACGGTCCAGTGCGGCTCGACCTGTTCTACCGGTCGGGCAACCGGTCCTTCAACGCATTCAGAAACGACACTTCGTCGGGCTTCAGGTGACTTTGGAGGGTGGAACCCGTCAGGTAGTAGCCCATCCGCGTATGGAAGCACCACGCGGCCGCGGCCGAATAGTAGGCGTTGGACACATTGGTCTTGATTCCCTCAAGTTGCCAGTCGTCGTCCCCGTATGGCTCAGGCTCTTGGAGATAGACAGGAATCCCTTGCCCGATCAGCTCAACGACCCGATCGTGGGTATAGTCCCACCAATTTGCTCGTCGCTTCTCGTGCCATGCAATCGCATCCAACCATGAACTGCCAGCGAAGCTCCTGGCATCAGAGGTAAGCGTGTCGCCACTCAGGGAGGCCGTAACAATGATATGCCAATCGACGGCATGGATGGCCTGCACGATGCCCCTGACATCCAGCGGGTAGGCCGTCAGAGGGCGTTTGTCGCGCGGCCCGTTCGACGGTTTGTCGGATTCGTTCTGGATATCGAAGAACACGTGCTTGTAGGCGGAACCGGCGTTGCTTAGTACCGTCGCCAGCGCGACGACGCCGTTTCGAAACGGGGTCAGATCGAGCGAAGAGATGTCGTTGCTGGCCAGGCAATTGTCCGCGGGACAATCGCCCACCGTTTCGGCACTGAAGCTGAGGTCCACGATGAGGCCCCAGCTCTTGGCGAGATTGAGGACCTCGAGCAGCTTTGTCAGCGGAGCGCTGCGGAGGCTTCCATCCGGGGCGATGAGCGTGTCTTGCGCGAAGTAGAAGGGGGTGTTCGGGTAATACTCACTCGTATAGCGCCACCAGTTCGGGAAGATGCGGATTCCGTCGACGCCTTTGCTCTTGAGATACTGAAAATCGCTGATCAGGTTGTAGGTGCTCTCGTGCAGCGCATCGAAGTACGAGATGAAGACGAGGAACCTAGTTTGGCCGTCGACCTTGAAGCTGGTGCCCGAGATGGTCAACTCCATCCCCGCTGGCGGCGGTGGTGTCTGGCCCTCCACGCACTGGTCCGGCCCGGAATCGCCGGAGTCGAAATAGCAGCCCGTGCTGCTCCACTTCCAGCGGCCCGTGGGCGGCGCGTTCGGGTCGCACTGGTCCGGCCCGCTGTCGTTCGCATCCCAGTAGCATGACGAACCGCTCCACTTCCAGCGGCCCGTATCCGGTCCGGACCCCCTGTTTGCGGCCACGACGCCGGCCGCCATCAAGATCAGGACACCCACGACGAACCAACTCCTACGTGTGCCTGCTCTCCTCTATTCTCACCTCCCACGCTGGCCAACACCAATGACCAACGAGATCGCTCGCGGGGGGCACAGACTAGGCGCGCGACAGCGGCAGTGACCGGCTCCCAATGTACCAGGTCTGAGAAATCCGCGTTGCGAATTCCATGCCGGAGAAGGGGCGAAGGGGCAGGAGGAGACAACCTCTTGCCACGTAAGCACTTCGAACAACCCTGCGCTACCCGCGGTGCGCTCGGCGGCAGATCAGTTGAGGCAACATCTTGGCCGATCGGCCAATCAGGAGGAGCGTGGCTCGAAGACTGGGACGGACCGCCGACCTTGGCTGCGGGATGCCTCGCCGGCCGAAGGCCGCTAATAATCCGGTCGAGCCTCTTTGGTTCCGGCTCGACCTGATTATGCGTGGTCGGCGGCCAGGGCCTCAGCGAGCTTGACGCCGGGGCCCTGTTTGGGTATTCACTATCTCGATGAGCGAACGACTTCATTTCCAGGCAGAGATCCAGCAACTGCTGGACATCGTCATCCACTCCCTCTACACGGACCGCGAGATCTTCATCCGCGAGCTCGTGTCCAACGGCGCAGACGCCTGTGAACGGCTGCGGTTTCTCCAAAGCTCCGGGCAGGCTGTTCTCCAGCCGGATGTGGATCCGTGCATCTCGGTCAGGGCCGATGAGCAAGAGCACACGGTCACCGTCGCCGACACGGGCATCGGCATGACCCGCGCCGAACTCGTCGAGAACCTCGGCACGATCGCCCACTCGGGAACCAGGGCCTTCCTGCGACAGCTCGCCGAGGAGAAGAGGCCGGACGCGAAGCTGATCGGGCAGTTCGGTGTGGGCTTCTACTCGGCGTTCATGGTGGCGTCACAGGTGACGGTGCTGAGCCGGTCGGGCGTGCCCGGCGAGCCGGGCTGGCGGTGGACCAGCGAAGGGGCCGGCGGCTACGATATCGAGCCGGCCGACGACCTCCCGCGCGGCACGCAGGTCATCGTCCACCTGAAAGACGACGCCCGGGAGTTTGCCAGGGGGGACACGGTCAAGCGCGTGCTCCAGCGCTACTCGAGCTTCGTGCAGTTTCCCATCGAGCTGAATGGCTCCCGGCTGAACTCGGTGCAGGCCATCTGGAGCCGGCCGAAGGGCGAGGTCAAAGAAGACGAGTACCACGAGTTCTACCGATACCTCGGCCACGACGCCGAGGTGCCCCTGCTGCGCCTCCACTTTGCTGTCGACGCCCCGCTCTCGATCCAGGCGCTGCTCTTCGTCCCGCAGAGCAACTGGGAGAACCTGGGCCTGGGCCGCACTGAACCGGGCGTGAACCTCTACTGCCGCAAGGTGCTCATCCAGTCGCATGCCAAGAACCTGCTGCCCGACTGGCTGCGCTTCCTCAAGGGCGTGGTCGACAGCGAGGACCTTCCGCTCAACATCTCGCGTGAGACGATGCAGGACTCCGCGCTGATGCAGAAGATCAACAAGGCGCTGGCCGGCCGCTTCCTGAAGTTCCTGGAGGACACCGCGGAGAAGGACGCCGGCGCCTACGAGAAGTTCTACGCCGAGTACCAGCGCTTCCTGAAGGAAGGCGTCGCCACCGATTTCCAGCACCGGGAGTCGCTCGGAACGCTGCTGCGCTTCGAGTCCTCCGTGCGGGAGAAAGGCAAGGTGACGTCGCTCGCCGACTACGTGGCGCGGATGCCCTCGGACCAGAAGGAGGTGTACTACCTCCTGGCGCCGACGCGCGACGCAGCGGAGGCCAGCCCCTATTTCGAGGTCTTCAAGGCGCGCGGCTTCGAGGTGCTCTTCCTCTTCGACCCCTGGGATGAGTTCGTCATGGAGCACCTGCACGCCTTCGCCGGCAAGAACCTGCGTCCGGCCGAGAAGACGAACCTGGATCTGGGCGACAAGACGAGCCAGGAGGGCGGGCTGTCAGACGACGACGCCAGCGGCCTCACCAGGTGGTTGAAGGAGAAGATCGGCGACCGGGTGAACGACGTGCGCGTATCGAAGCGACTGGTGGACAGCCCAGCCGTGATCCTGGAGTCCGACCAGGTGCTGACCTCCAGCATGAGGAAGATCCTCCAGGCGGTGAAGCGAGAGGGAGACGGCCCGGCCGGGGCGAAGCCGGACCTCGAGATCAACCCGAGGCACGTGGTCATCACCCGCCTGGAAGCGGTGCGGCACGTGGACGAAGGGCTGGCCACGATGGTGGGCGAGCAGGTGTTCGACAACGCCCTCGTGGCCGCCGGCCTGCTGGACGACCCGCGCACGATGCTCAAGCGGCTCAACGACCTGCTCGAGCGGACGCTGGCGGCCAGGGGCTGAGCTCATGCCGGAAGACCGGGAGCGAGACCCGCGCCGTGACCACCGACCTGGACGGCCGCTTCGGGTTCCAGCCGCCTTCTTCCTCGCTCGTGCAGCGTTCGAAGAAACGCGCATCGCTGACCTGGTGTACGCGGGGTGTCGCCACGCCAGCCTGGGCGCACAGCGCCGGCAGGCGATCCTTGTCGCGGCTGCGCAGTTCCGGGCGTCCCGGCAGCGGCATGCGCACGCCGCGTTTGGCCAAGTATCGCCTGCAGCCCAGTATTACCACGTTGTTGCTTGACAAGGGCTGGCTCCTGTCATACTTGGGGACGGCAGGGCGCGTGTCGCCAGCGGACGATCCGACCTCGTCGATTCGCCACGCGCCCTCGTTGCTCGTGTTGTCGGTGACGGCCGGTCTTCCCGCTCGGGACGACGCCGCGTCCCGGCGAACTCGGTGTTGTGCGATTTCTCCCGGGCGGCCAGTTTCCGATGACACTAATGGCCTTCGTGACTTCTGCCCTCGTGGGCATTCTCTTCTGGAACGGGATTGCGGGACGGTTCGAAGGGGACAGGCTGGAGCGATCCCTCAGGATCCCGGTGGGCGGCTACTACGTCCACGTCCACCACTGGCTCTACTGCCTTGGGCTGATGGTCTGCCTGTACTGTTGCGACGTGCAGGCGGCCCTCGCCCACGGCTTCCTCTCCGGATCGATCGTGCACGGCCTGTCCTACCGTGACTGGTATCTGGTGCTGTACCGGCGGAGCGAGGCTCACGAGGTCTACGCCCACTGGAGAGAAGCGTGATCGGCCTCGCGGGGTTCGTGCTCCTCGGCGCGGCCGGCGCTGTGCAGGCCGTACCGCCCGCAGCCTTGGCCCCACCATCACCGACTGCGATCGACCGCGCGTTCCGGCGGATGTACGCTTTCGACTTTCCCGGTAGCCTGGCCATCCTGGACGAGGCGGCGCGGGAGGATCCGGACAACCCGCTGATCCCCGCGGTGCGTGCGAGCACGTACCTGTTCATGGAAATGGACCGCCTCAAGATTCTCGAGATGCGGTTCTTCCTGCACGACAACAATCTGGTGGACGGAAGCGCGAAGCTCGTGCCAGACCCTCAGGTGAGGACCCGCTTCATGGCCGCGCTCGATGACACCAGGCGCCGCGCAACCTCGCGCCTGGCGGCCCACCCCGATGAGGTGGACGCCCTGTTCGCCATGTGCCTGGCGGCCGGCGTCGAGACGGACTACACGGCTCTCGTGGAGCGTCGCACCTGGCGCAGCATGAAGCTGGCGCCCGCGACCCTCGTGTACGCCAAGAAGCTCCTGGCGCGTACGCCGCCGTTCCACGACGCCTACCTCAGCTTTGGCGCGCTCGAGTACATCGTCGGCGACCTGCCGTTCTTCATCCGATGGTTCGCGCACTACGACGGCATCGAGGGGAACAAGCGTCGGGGGATCGAGGAGTTGAAGCTGACGGCGCGTTACGGCCGCTACCTGGGCCCCTTCGCCCGCATTCTGCTCGTCGTGGCCTCGTTGCGCGAGAAGAAGCTGGAGGACGCACAGTCGCTCCTCAATGGTCTCGTGCTGGAGTTCCCTGAGAACCCCCTGCTCCGGAAGGAGCTGGCGCTCGTCAGCGACCAGGTGCGCCGCCGCCCGCGAAAGTAGCCGGCCTGGTATCCCGTCCACCGCCCTCGATGACGCTGCCCCGCCTCATCGCTATCGAACTAAGGACAGGGGTTTCTGCGCGCTGGCCGTCTTTGTGCTAGCGCTCGGCATCTGCGCTGTGACCACGATGTTCGCCGTCGTCAACGCCGCCATGATCCGGGGGTTCTCATTCCCCAATGCCGAGCGGATGACGAACGTCACCTTCATCGATCCCACGACCGCCACGTTCTTCGGCGTGAAGAACCAGACGTGCGTGGGCGGCCCACCAGTCGGTCGGTACGCCACGAGCCACTCCGGGCGGTGTCGGGTCGTGATCGGTCCATGGTCGGCCAAGCGGCATCCCTCGGTTTCGCAGGGCGGAGAGGAGCCCCGCCTACTTCTTGCCGATGTAGACCTTCTTCTCGACCACCCCGCCGCGCGTGGAAGAATACCGCAGCGTGCATTCCGCGCCACTGATGCCGTTGAGACGGATCTTGAAGATGACCGGCTTCTTCTCGTTGCCGGCGAGCCGGTCGATCGTCACGGTTGGCCTTCCCTTCGGATCGACCATGATCACCTTGTCCTGGTTTGTGGCCGGCTGTTCCGGCTGAGTCGGCTGACGGTTCAGCCGTGCTCATCGAGCGGCACGACCTGCACGGCCGCGTCACGGACCGCTGACAGGAAGCGGTCGGTGGTGGAACCGTGGCGGAGCAGTTCCCAGCGGGATCGCGCGCTCTGCCCGAAGATGACGTGCGTGATGCCCTCGCGTTGGGCGAAGGCGATCAGGCCTTCGGCGGGGCGCTCGGCGTGGACCCGGACCACGGTGGCCCCGAGGTTCTGCGCGAGGCTGACGTTCTGGTCCAGCGCCGCCGAATCCTGGGGCGCAATCCTGTCCGGGCGCTCGCGCGGCGTTTCGACGTACACGGCATACCACCGGGCGCCCAGCCGCCCGGCAATGCGCGCGCCCGTACGGATGACCCGTGGCGCAAGCACGCTCGAGCTCATGCACACCATGACACGCTCCGGCATCAGCGCAGGCTGCAGGCCCTGGCCGGTCCGGTAGCTGGCCGCTTTCTCCGCCACTTCGTCGGCGACCGTCCGCAGCGCCAGCTCGCGCAAAGCCGACAGGTTGCCTTTCCGGAAGAAGTTCGTCAGCGCCTGTTCAATCTTCTCGGGCCTGTAGATCTTCCCCTGGCGCAGCCGGTCCCTGAGCTCATCCACGGTGACGTCGACGTTGATCACCTCGTCCGCCCGGTGGAGGAATGTGTCCGGAACCGTCTCGCGCACGCGCACGCCGGTGACGGTAGCTACCGCGTCGTTGAGCGTCTCGAGGTGCTGGATGTTCACCGCGGTCAGCACGTCGATGCCGGCATCGAGAATCTCAACGACATCCTGGTAGCGCTTGTCGTGCCGGCTGCCAGGCACGTTGGTGTGCGCCAGCTCGTCAACCACACAGACCTGAGGCTTGCGCCGAATGATTGCGTCGACGTCCATCTCCTCCATGGTGACGTCGCGATACCGAATGGCGCGGCGCGGGATGACCTCGAGATCCTTGATCTGTGCCTCGGTGTTGCGGCGGCCGTAGGTCTCGACAAAACCAATCACGACGCCAAGACCTCGCGCACGAAGCGCATGCGCTTCCTGGAGCATCTCGTACGTCTTGCCCACACCGGGAGCGGCCCCAATGTAGATTCGCAAGCGCGCCCGATCCCGCTCCTTGATCCGCGCCAGCAGTGCGTCAGCGGTGGGTCGTTGTTCGGGCATGTGCGAGTCGGTCATACCGTAGGGGGTTGCCCGATGCATCGAATCAGTTTCACGACTGCATCTCCGGGAGTGACCGGCGTTCGGCTCGTCGACTAGGCCAAGCCTACGGCCACCAGGAACACGTCAATCGCCTTGATGCCGCCAAACGGTAGAAGCACACCACCCACTCCGTAGATCAGCAGATTCCGCCGCAGAATTGCCGCCGCGCCGAGAGGCTTGTAGGCAATCCCCTTGAGGGCCAGAGGGATCAGCGCAATGATGATCATAGCGTTGAAAATCACGGCCGAGAGAATGGCTGACTCCGGTGTGGCGAGTCGCATGACGTTCAGCGCCCCAAGCTGCGGGAACGCCAGGATGAACATCGCCGGGATGATGGCGAAATACTTGGCCACATCATTGGAAATCGAGAACGTGGTCAAGGCACCGCGCGTCATCAACAGCTGTTTGCCGATCTCAACGATCTCGATCAGCTTCGTCGGGTTCGAATCGAGATCGACCATGTTCCCGGCCTCCTTGGCGGCCGTCGTGCCCGTGTTCATGGCCACCCCGACGTCGGCTTGCGCCAGAGCTGGGGCGTCGTTGGTGCCGTCGCCCGTCATCGCGACGAGTTTCCCCTCACCCTGCTCGCGTCGGATGAGCGCCATCTTGTCTTCCGGCGTCGCTTGGGCCAGAAAGTCATCGACGCCGGCTTCTTTGGCGATCGACGCGGCCGTCAGCGGGTTGTCGCCGGTGATCATGATGGTCTTGATGCCCATCGCACGCAGCGCGACAAACCGCTGCCGCATGCCGCCCTTCACGATGTCCTTCAGGTGTACGACACCAAGCGGGCGCATCCGCTCGGCGACCACGAGCGGGGTGCCTCCGGCGCGCGCGATGCAGTCGACGATGGTTTGTAGCTGCGGCGAGACCACGCCGCCGTTCTCTTTCACATAGGCGCCGATCGAATCGGCCGCTCCCTTCCGGATTTCGCGGCCGTCGAGGTTGATGCCGGACATACGCGTCTGCGCCGAGAACGGGATAAACGCTGCCTCCTTGTCGGCCAGCTCGCGCCCTCTGATGAGATACTTCTCCTTCGCCAGCACGACGATGGACCGACCTTCGGGCGTTTCGTCCGCGAGCGACGCCAACTGCGCCGCATCCGCAAGCTCGCCTTCCGTCACGCCAGCGACCGGCACGAACTCCGTCGCCTGGCGGTTGCCCAGGGTAATCGTGCCCGTCTTGTCGAGGAGCAGGGTGTTGACGTCGCCGGCCGCTTCGACGGCGCGGCCGGACATCGCCAGGACATTGTGTTGCACCAGGCGGTCCATGCCGGCAATACCAATCGCCGAGATGAGGGCGCCAATCGTCGTCGGGATCAAGCACACCAGCAGGGCAATCAGCACCGGTATCGGGATCTCCGTTCCGGCGTAGTACGCAAACGGCTGCAGTGTTACCACGACCAGCAGAAAGACCAGCGTGAGCACGGCCAGGAGAATGTTCAGCGCGATTTCGTTCGGGGTCTTCTGCCGTTCCGCGCCTTCGACGAGCGCGATCATGCGGTCCAAGAACGTGTGCCCCGGATCGGAGGTGACGCGCACCTTGATCCAGTCCGAAATGACGCGCGTCCCGCCGGTCACGGCCGACCGATCGCCGCCAGATTCGCGAATGACTGGCGCCGACTCTCCGGTGATGGCCGACTCGTCGACCGACGCGACGCCTTCGATGATTTCGCCATCGGCCGGAATGAATTCGCCGGTGCGCACCACGACCACGTCGTTCTTGCGGAGGCTCGCCGCCGGCACTTTGTCCATGCGATCGCCGGCCGTCAGCCGGTTCGCGACGGCTTCGGTCCGCGTTTTTCGGAGCGTGTCCGCCTGCGCTTTGCCGCGGCCTTCCGCCATCGCCTCCGCAAAATTGGCGAACAGGACGGTGAACCACAACCAGAAGGCGACCTGCCCGGTGAAAAGCGGCCGTCCAGTCCCCGCCGCCAAGTCCTGGATGAAGATGATCGTCGTGAGGAGACTGCCGACCTCAACGATGAACATCACCGGGTTCTTGACCTGAATCCTGGGATCGAGCTTCCGGAACGAGTCCAGCATCGCCTGCCGGACGATCCCCGGATCCCAAATCGAAATCGCACGTGCGCGCTCTGACATACACGTCTTCCTGTCTTACCGGCCCGCGACCGCCTTCACTGCCCCGAGCGTCTCGTCGAGGGCGAGGTTCAGTTCAAGCACATTGACGCGCGCCCGGCCAAGAAACCCCAACGCTGGCGGCTCCGTGTGCGCGTGAATCAGTGCGCGCACACGCTCGATGGGCACGCCACGAGTTGACGCGACTCGCGTGGCCTGCAGCTCCGCTGCGCTGGGCGGAACATGCGGGTCCATGCCGCCACCGCTGGCGGTCACCATCTCCGACGGGACCTGGCCGACCGTCACTCCTTCTTGCTTCGTCACCGCGTCGAGCCGTTCCTGGATAGCCTTCAGGTGATCCGCGTTCGACGGCCCGTAGTTCGTGCCGCCGGTCGCCGCGGCGTTGAAGTCAACGCCCGAGGGCCGCGGCTGGAAGTACTCCGGCCGCGTGAACTTCTGAGCGATGAGCCGGGAACCGACGATGGTGCCATCGGCACGGCGGATCAGGCTGCCTTCCGATTGCGACGGGAACACCGCCCGGCCAATCGTCCACAAGACGACGTGATAGCCGCCGCCGAGGAGCACCATCATGACGATTGTGAAGAGGATGCCTCGTTTGAGCTCTTTGAACATGGTGATGTCTCGTTCCTAGCGCAGGGCCAAATGCTCGGCAATCGGTCCGAGGACCGCCACCGGCATGAACATCAGCAGGCCGAGGATGACGATGACGGCCCACAATGTGAACCCGAACGTGGCGCTGTCTGCTCGCAGCGACCCAGCGGTTTCCGACGATGCGGGCTTGGCGGCCAAAGCGCCCGCCAGCGCCAACGGCGCGATGATCGGGATGTAGCGCGACAGCAGCATCACCAGACCCGTCGACATGTTCCAAAAGGGGGTGTTGTCGCCGAGCCCCTCGAATCCGGAGCCGTTATTGGCGGCCGACGAGGTGAACTCGTAGAGCATTTCCGAGAAGCCGTGCGCGCCCGGGTTCTTGAGCCATGCCAGCGCGGTCCCAGGATCGGCGGTGGTGGCCCAGACATAACAGGCAATGGCGGTGCCCACAAGAATTGCCAGCGGGTGCCAAAGGAGCGCGAGACTCGCCAACTTCATCTCTTTGGCTTCAACCTTCTTGCCCAGGAACTCCGGCGTACGACCGATCATCATCCCCGCCACGAATACCGCGACGATCACGAAGATGAGCATGTTGATGAAACCGACGCCGACGCCGCCAAAGATGTTGTTCAGCCATATGCCAATGAGCGGCATCAGGCCACCGAGCGGTGTCAACGAATCGTGCATCGCGTTTACGGAGCCATTCGACGTCACCGTCGTCGTGACAGCCCACAACGCCGAGAGCCCCGCTCCGAAGCGAACCTCCTTGCCCTCCATCGAGCCGGTGGACTGGTCCACCCCCAGCGCGGCAATCGCGGGGTTGCCCCCGGCTTCCTGCGCGACGGCGAACGTCACCATCGGGAGATACACAGCGAGCATCGTCACGAAGATCACGACCGCGAGTCGGCGTCGACCCACCATGTAACCCAGCGTCCAGACCATCGCCATCGGGATGATGGCGATCGACCAGGTTTCGGCGAAATTGGAGATCGGCGTCGGATTCTCGTATGGGTGCGTCGAGTTGGGACCGAAATAGCCGCCGCCATTGGTGCCCAACTGCTTGATCGATACCTCAGGCGCCACAACGCCGCGGGCAATCGTTTGCTCCTGCCCTTCGAGCGTCGTGGCCTTCACGGCACCCTCGAACGTCATCGGCGTGCCCTGCCAGATCAGGATGACGCCGACAAGCAGCGCGAGCGGCAGGAATACCCGGGCGGTTGCACGAGTGAGATCCACGTAGAAGTTGCCAAGCTGCGTGAGGCGATTGCCAGCCAACCCGCGAATGATCGCAATGCACGCCGCCACGCCGGTCGCCGCGGTCACGAACTGGAGGAAGGTGATGGCGAACATCTGCGAGAAGTACGACAAGCGAGTCTCGCCGCTGTAGTGCTGCAGGTTCGTGTTGGTTGTGAAGCTCGAGATCGTGTTGAACGAGAGCGTCGGCCCCATGTTGGCGATGCCGTCAGGATTGAGCGGCAGCACCTTCTGGATCGACACGATGGCGAATGTCGCGAGCCACATGAAGATGTTCGAGACCAACAGCGACACCGAGTACTGCTTCCAGTCCTGCTGCTCGTTCGGATTGACGCCCGTGACGCGAAGCACGAGCCGTTCGATCGGAAAGAGGACGGGATCCAGCAGCGTGCGCTGCCCGGTAAACACCTTGAACATGTACCGCCCAAGCAACAGGCTCGTCGCGATCGTGAACAGGATGGTGAAACCGACGGCGACGTATTCGGTGCCCATAGAAGCCTCAGAACCGTTCCGGGCGCAACATGGCGTACACGAGATACACGAAGGCGGCAATGCTCAACAACAACGACAACAGAGTCATGGTTCAACCTACACTCCGTCACACAGGGTGACGAACCACAGCATGGCCGCGAACGTCATCAGTCCGAGCACGATCATTCCCAAGGTCAACATCACCCGCTCCCTTTCACTGCACCCCAGGTACGAGAATCCAATCCCGATAGACCCGACCAGCTTGGATCTGTGGAGTTCTGCCTGATGCCGCGGTACATGTACTGATTCAGGAAGTCGACCCCTCCGGAGAGCGTGAGCGCACCCGGATTCGGATCAGTCGGCTCCTGGGCGCCGTCGCCGCTTGGGCGCGTCGCTCGGCTGTTCCTGGTCGTGCAGTGAGACGAGTTGGCGCACACCCACGAGCACTTGAATCAACTCATCGATCTCAGCCAGCACCTCAGCCCTGGTACCGGCGATCCGTCGTGCGGGCACAATGTATTCAACGTATTCAACCGAGCCTTGCGGCTTGAGTGCGAGGGTCATGAGACTGCGAGCTCCTTGCTTCCAGAATAGGGACCCCGGCCTGAAAACGGGCTAAGAAGTTCCCAAAAAGGTCCTAAGAGGACAGCACGGCGTGGACGCTCACGCGTCGGTATCGGCCGGTCCGGTGGAGAACCGGTAGCCGACCCACGGCTCGCTGAGCAGATAGAGCGGATGTGAGGGATCGGGCTCGATCTTCTTGCGCAACTGCGCCATCAGCACCCAGAGATGCTCGGGCTGCGCCACCGCGTTCGCGCCCCAGATCGCTTTCAGGATGATGCGATGGGTCAGCACGCGGTCGGCGCTGCGGGCCAGGAGCGCCAGCAGCTCGAATTCCTTGGGCGTGAGCCGGATGTCTTCCTCGCCTCTGATGACGCGGCAGCGGTCGTAGTCGATGGCCAAATCGCCGACCTGTATGCGTCCCGCGGGTTCCCCGTCGGAGTTGAAGACGCGGCGGAGCGCCACTCGGACGCGGGCAAGCAGTTCCTCGGGGCCAAACGGCTTGGTGACGTAGTCGTCCGCGCCGAGGTCCAGCGCCGCAACCTTGTCGGACTCGGCGCCGCGCGCGGACAGGACCACGATTGGAACCGACGATTCCTGACGAATCCGGCGGCAGACCTCCGTGCCGTCGATGTCCGGCAGACCGAGGTCGAGCACGATCAGGTCGGGCGGATGACGATGGACGAGATCAATCGCCTCCCTGCCAGTGCCGCACACGTCGATTTCGTACCCGCGCGATCGCAGCAACGGCGCGAGGGCCCGCTGGATCGGGACCTCATCGTCCACGAGCAGGATGCGGGAGGCGCGCGTCATCAACCCTCCGTTCCCGCGGCGGCTGGCCTGCTCGCCGCAGGCACCGCGATGCAGAACTCTGCTCCACCATCGGGGCGGTTGTCGGCCCAGACCCGTCCACCCTCGACGCTCAGCACCCCGCGGCAGATCGCCAGCCCCATCCCCGTGCCCGACGCGCGCTGTTTCGCTTCCCGGCCCCGATAGAACCGCTCGAACAAATAGGAGAGGTCCACCGGGTCAATCCCGGGGCCGCGGTCCCGCACCCGGATCAATAATTCCTCCGACGACACCGTGACGCCCACGGCAATCGGCGAGCCCGTCGGGGAGTACTGGGCGGCGTTCTCCAGCAGGTGCGCCAGGGCCGACGCGGTGAGCCGCGGATCGACGCGCACCAACAGCTCGGAGTCCGAGTCCACGTCAACCGGATGGCAACGAACCGTGTGCTCGACCTGGTCGAGCGCCGCTTCGACGATCTCGGACGGGTGGACCCACTCCAGATCGGCGATCGGCGATGACGCCCCCCGCCTCGAGGCGCGCCATCTCCAGGATGTTCTGGAAGAGCCGGTTCAGGCGTTCGACCTCGACGAGAATGAGGTCGCTCTGCTCGCGGCGGTCGTCCTCCCCAAGCCACGATGCCTGGAGGTTGCTAGCCGCGACCCGGATCGCGGTGAGCGGTGTCCGAAGGTCGTGGCCCAAGGATGCGAGCAGTGCCGACTTGAGGGCCTCGCTCTGGCGCGCCATCTCCGCGGCGTGGCGCTCGTCGAGCAACTGGACGCGCTCGATGGCGATTGCCACCACACCCGCGAGCGCGTCGAGGGTCCCCGGCTCCACGGTCCGGCCGGACGCGGCCAGCAGGCCCACGGCCTTCGTGCCGACCCTCAACGGCACGAGACGGACGGCATGCCCATCGACCGTCATCGTCTGGTGCCCGGAATAGGTGCGCGACCGCGCGTCGAATTCGACGACGGCACTAGCGTCCGAGAGGGCTTGCGAAAGCGGCCCTGGTGCGAGATGCAAGTGGAGGACGCCCCCGTCGATGATCTCCCATCCACTCGGCCGCGGCAGGCAGATCGCCGCGAACGCGAGGTCAAACCGCCTGGACACGAAGCGTGCGAGCTGGGCCATCGCCTCGCGGCGGTCGCCTGTCAACAGCACGTCGCGGCTGAGGTCGAAGAGCCGGGCCAGTTCATCGCCACGCGCGGTCGCTTCGCTCGCGCGATTGCGCACGGCGGTCGAGAGGTTGCTGGCGACGACGCTGACGGCGAAGAACACGAAGAGCGCAACCCAGTTCTGGGAATCCGCGATTGTGAACGTGCCAATCGGCGCCATGAAGAAGTAGTTCAGGCAGAGATCGGCGAGGATGGACACGGCGATGGCCACCCACACGGTGGACGCGGTGGCGGTGATCAGAATGACCAGCAGGTAGCACAGCGCGGCGGTCGTCGGGTTTGCCAGGTGGAAGCCGGTCTTCAGCACGACCGAGACCACGAGGATCGTGATCGGCGCGATCACGAGTGACAGCATGTTGGCCCGAGGTGGTTCGCCCGGGAGACGAGTTTCGAGGAGACGTTGAGAACGGGTCAGCCAGGTCGGGCGCATGGTGACCGGCCGATCCTACCGCGTGCCGCCAGGCAAGCCGAGCGCTTTAGGAAGTCTTTAGGAGTTTCGGTTACGATCACCCCGTGGCGTTGACCGTTGTTCTTGGCCTGCTTCTTACGCTTGCCGCGACGTTCGTCTCGATGGCGTTGCTCGTCCGCACGAGCTTCGGCCGGGTCCCGCACGCGATCACGTTCCTCCCGGTGCCGCTCGTCCTGTTCAACCTGTGGATGTCGGCCTGGTTCGTGTTCGAGTGCCTGCGGCAGTTCCTGCTGACCGCCATGACGCCGGCGTCCGGCCTCCGTCTGGTGGCCTTCGTCTTCCTCGCAGCCACGCTGTTCTCGGTCGGCTGTCTCTACGGGTGCGTGTCGGTCGTGCACCAGTTCCTCGGCGGCAAGACGAGCCGCCGGGTGCGTCGCGGCGCCAAGCACCTCGCGCTCGCGTATTCGGTCATGCTGATCGCCGGCTGGAGCCTCTATCACTTCAACGCCGAGAGCGGGCTGTTCACGATGTTGCGCCGAACGCTGGGGAACGTGGTCTTTCCCCTGGCGCTCGCGGCGTGGATCTGGCTGCTGGTGGGGTCACGCGCGTTGACCGACGCGCCGTGGCGCGCGCAGGTCGGGAAGCTTGCGGGCGTCTACGTGGTGCTGTTCTCGGCGATGCTGGTCTTCGCGGCCGTGCGGGACCGGCTCGAAGCGGCCGGCCCCGCGCTCCCGCTGATGATGGATGTGGCCCTGGTCCTGGCCTACACGCTGGTCACCGTGCTGTGGGTGGAATCGGTGCAGAAAGCCGCCCGCGCCTCCGCGCGTCACCAGGCGATGCCGTAGTCCTCGCCGTACTGGCTCGACCCGCCCCACAGCGTGCCGTGGCGGCGGTCGAAGAAGATGGCGTTGATCGGCCCCGACGTCAGCTTCTGGAAATCGAGCTTGTAGCCTCGCCGCGTGAGGTCCTCGCGCACCCACGACGGCGTTTCCTCGTTCAGCGTCATCCGCCCCGGCTCGGCCTTGTGATCGCCGAACGTGCTGTGCATCTGGTAGCTGTTGAAGTTGGCTGCCTCGGTCGCCCGCTGCACGGTCATCCCGAACTCCACCATGTTCAGGAAGAACTGCAGGAGGTTCTGATCCTGCGTGTCGCCTCCCTGGACGGCGAAGGCCAGGTACGGCTTGCCATCCTTCAGCGCGAGGCTCGGCGTCAGCGTTGAGCGGGGCCGCTTGCCGGGCGTAGCGACGTTGAAGGGTGACATCGCTTCGTCCAGCACGAACGACTGCATGCGCTGGCTCATGCCGACCCCCGTCGTGCCGGCAATCGTCGCCGGAATCCAGCCGCCGCTCGGCGTGATCGACACCACCCACCCCTGCTCGTCGGCGGCCTCGATTGACGTGGTGCCCGCCGTGAAGGCTTCGTCGAACGTGCGGCTGCCCTCGGCGCCAGTGGGTCTTGGCGGCGCTGGCGGCCAGTTCGCGAGGAACTTCTGGTAAGGGTTGGTTCCGCCCTGGAACGGGTACGGGTCGCCCGGCTTCACGTTCGCATCGTTCTGGTCCCAGTTGATCAGCTTCGCGCGGTCGCGCGCATAGTCCTTCGAGAGCAGCCCCTTGATAGGCGTTGCCGGCGGCATGTAGGGATCGCCATAGTAGAAGTCGCGGTCGGCATATGTCAGGTTCATCACCTGGTAGAGCGTGTGGATGTAGCGTGCGCTGTTGTAGCCCATGCTCTTGAGATCCATCGGCTCGAGCATGTTGAGCGCCTGCAGCATGACCGGCCCCTGCACCCAGGTCGTCAGCTTGTAGACGTCGATCCCCTTGTAGCTCGTCGCCACCGGTTCCTCGACGTACACCTTCCAGCCCGCGAGGTCCTGCTCGGTGTGCAAGCCGCCCAGCTCGCGCGACCCGCGCACGTACTCGCGCGCGATGTCGCCCTTGTAGAACCGGTCGTAGGCCGCGTAGATGGCGTCCTTCCGGGTCTTGCCGGCCTTCAGCGCCTGCTGCTCGGCCTCGACCAGCTTGCGAAGCGTGGCGGCGAGGTCGGGCTGCTTGAACACCTCGCCCGCGTTCGGCGCCTCGCGCGCCTCGCCCTGATGGGTGAGGAAGACCTTGACCGACGACGGCCACTTCTTGATCTCTTTCTTCTGTCGCTCGATCGCGTCGGCCGCCTGCTGCTCGATCGGATAGCCGTCGGCCATCTGGAGGGCGGGCTCCAGCACATCCTTCAGGCTCATCGTCCCGAATTCGGCCAGCATCACCATGAGGCCGCCGGGCGTGCCCGGAGTGACGGCGGCCAGGGGCCCGTACTCGGGCGGATACGCCATGCCCTTCGAGCGGAAGAACTCTGGCGTGGCGCCCGTTGGGGCGACGCCGAGCGCGTTGATCCCGATCACCTTCCCTGTCGTGGGGTTGTAGATCAACGCCTGCGTTTCACCGCCCCAGCCCAGGGTGTCCCACATGGTGCACACCGCGGCAAGCATCGCGCAGCTCGCATCCACGGCGTTGCCGCCCTTCTGGAAGATCATGGCTCCGGCGGTCGCGCCCAGCGGCTTGCCGGTAATCGCCATCCAGTGCCGGCCGTGCAGCGCCGGCTTCACACTACGCTGCGCCGCGCCGGAGACGCCCAGAGCGACCAGCAGGACGAGAACGACGAGCAGTCTGGATTTCATGACGGTAACAGTACTACAATCCACACCGCACCGCCCCCGAACGGTGGCATGGTCCAATCCTCGTGACCCGGAACTGGCGCCAGGAGGCGATGGAGGCTGAATGGAACTGCGAATCTACCAGGTGGACGCGTTCGCGGAGCGCTTGTTTGGTGGCAACCCGGCAGCCGTGTGCCCGCTCGACGCGTGGCTGCCCGACGACGTGATGCAACAGATCGCGGCCGAGAACAACCTGGCTGAGACCGCGTTCTACGTCCCCGCCGACGGGGGCTTCCAGATCCGATGGTTCACGCCGACCGTCGAAGTGGACCTGTGCGGTCACGCCACGCTCGCCTCGGCGCACGTCGTGTTTGCGCACGACCGGCCGAAGGACGACGTCGTCGAGTTCGCGTCGAAGAGCGGACTGTTGAAGGTGAAGCGCGAGGGCGAGTTGCTCGTGCTCGACTTCCCGGCCGACACGGTGGAACCGGTGACGGTCCCTCAGATGCTGATCGACGCGCTTGGTCGCGAGCCGATCGAGACGTACAAGGGCAAGACCGACTACCTGCTGGTCTACGGGGTCGAGGAACACGTGGCTGGTCTCACGCCGGATCTCTGCGACCTGGCCATGGTCCCCGCCCGCGGCATCATCGTCACCGCGCCGGGACGCGAGGTGGATTTCGTGTCGCGGTTCTTCGCGCCGCAGGTGGGGGTACCCGAGGATCCGGTCACCGGGTCAGCCCACACGACGCTGACGCCCTACTGGTCGGCGCGCCTGGGCAAGCGCGAGTTGTCGGCGATGCAGCTGTCGAAGCGACAGGGCCGGCTGCGCTGTCGGCTGGCCGGCAACCGCGTGGAGATCGCGGGGCGTGCGGTGCCGTACCTGTCCGGCACCATCTCTATCTGACCAAACGGTTCTTCCATTGGTTCCATCGCTCTCCTACTTTCCGAACCCTGCCGGGAGCGTCATCTTCAGCTCGCGCAGCAGGAAGCCGTACATGTCGGCGCGTTCTTCGATCACCTTGTCCTGCGGCTTGCCCGCGCCGTGGCCCGCCTTCGTCTCGATCCGGATCAGGATCGGCGCCGGGCCCGCCTGCGCCGCCTGCAGCGTGGCGGTGAACTTGAAGCTGTGCAGCGGCACGACGCGGTCGTCGTGGTCGGCCGTGGTGACGAGCGTTGCCGGGTACTTCGTGCCGGACTTGATCGTGTGGAGCGGGGAGTACTTCATCACCGTGTCGAAGTCCTCCTTGGTCTTGTCCGGCTGCCCGTAGTCAGACCGCCAGGCCCAGCCGATGGTGAACTTGTCGAAGCGCAACATGTCCATCACGCCGACGGCCGGGAGCGCCGCGCCGAACAGGTCCGGCCGCTGCGTCAGGCAGGCGCCGACGAGCAGGCCGCCGTTGCTCCCGCCGTGGATCGCGAGCTTCGGCGTCGAGGTGAACTTCTCGCGAATGAGGTACTCGGCCGCGGCGATGAAATCGTCGAACACGTTCTGCTTGTTCTTCAGGCGCCCCGCGTCGTACCACGCCTGGCCGTATTCGCCGCCACCCCGCAGGTTGGCCACCGCGAAGATGCCCCCCATCTCCAGCCACCCGGCCGCGGCCGGCGAGAAGCCGGGCACTGACGGGATGTTGAATCCGCCGTAGCCGTAGAGCAGCGTCGGGTTCGCGCCGTCCTTCCGCAGCCCCTTCCGGTAGGTGAGGAACATCGGGACGCGCGTGCCGTCCTTCGAGGGGTAGAACACCTGCACGGTTTCGTACCGGGAGGGATCGAACTTCAGGGTCGGCTGCTTGAAGACCGTGCTCGCGCCCTTCGCGAAATCGTATCGATACACGGTGGTCGGGTAGAGATACGACCCGAACGAGTAGAACGCCTCCTTGTGCTCGCGCCGGCCGGTCACGCTCGACACGCTGCCAATCGTCGGCAGCGCGATCTCCTTGCCGGCCGTCCCGTCGATGTTGTAGAGCCGGACCGTGTCGTGCGCGTCCGTCATCCACTGCGTGACGAACTGGTTGTTCACCATCATCACGCTCTGCAGGACGACGTTGCCGGGCGCCTCGGAGATCAGCGTCTTCCAGGCCTCCCTCCTTGGCTTGGCGAGGCTGATCGCCACCAGGCGGAAGCGCGGCGCGCCCTGGTTCGTCAGCACGTAGAACGTGTCGCCGTCGTTGCCGACGACGCCGTAGGTCGCGTCGAAGGCGTCGAGGAACGGCTGGATCTTGCTGCCCTTCTTGCTCAGGTCCTGGACGAAGATCCGGTTCCGGTTGTCCGTGCCCTCGGTCTGGGTCACCAGAAGAAAGCGCCCGTCCTCAGTCACCTCCGCGCCGAAACCCCAATCGGGATTGTCGGGGCGTTCGTGGACCAGCACGTCCTTGTCCTGCGGCGTCCCCAGCGCGTGGAAGAACACCTTCTGGTTCTTGTTCAGTTCCTGGAGCGCTTTGCCCTTCGGTTCGCTGTATCGGCTGTAGTAGAAGCCCGATCCGTCCTTCAGCCACGAAGCCCCGCTGAACTTCGACCACTTGACGAGGTCGGGGAGGTCTTGCGAGGTGGCGACGTCGCGCACGCGCCACTCGATCCAGTCGGAGCCAGCCGCGGCCAGGGAGTACGCCATGTAGCGGCCGTCCTGTGTGAACGACGCGCCGCCAAGGGCGACGGTGCCGTCGGCCGAGATCGGGTTTGGATCGAGCAGCACCTCGGGCGCCGCGTCGAGCGCCTTGGCCTTGTACAAGATCGGCTGCCGTTGCTTGCTGCCGGCGACCTTGCTGAAGATGTAGTAGGCGCCCTCGCGCGACGGGGTGCCATAGCGCTCGTAGTCCCAGATCTCGTCGAGCCGCGCTTTGAGACGCGCGCGTTCTGGAATCTGCTCCAGGTACCCGAACGTCACCTTGTTCTCCGCCTCGATCCACGCGCGCGTGTCGGGCGCATCCGAGTTCTCGAGCCACCGGTAGGGGTCGGCAACCTTGGCGCCGAAGAAGTCGTCCACCTGCTGGACCTTCTTGGCGGTCGGGTATGCCAGCTTCAGGGTTTCCGGCTGGCTGGTGCAGGAAGAGATGGCCATGGCAACAATGATCGCAAGCAAGAGACGCGTTTTCATGAATGAACCTCGTTCCCTACAATACTAACCTCGACAAGACCGCGCGTCGCCAGCCGTAAGTCGCAAGCCGGATTGTTGCGTTGAGGTTCACCCTCCACTACTTGACTGGCTTCAGCAACAGGTCCTGGAAGTCGTAACTGAAATCGGTCGCCGGCGACACCGCCTGCATCTTCGCCTGATCGATCGTCCCGTTGGGATTGAGGGCGAAGGTTACGAACGCATCGGCGCGCAGTTCCCGATCGCGCCACCGCACCACGAACGTGTCGTACTGCCAGTGCTCCAGGTCGCCGACGAGCGATGGCGTCTTGCCGAACTTCATGACCAGCTTTCCGCCGTCCTGGACGACCGCGATCTCTCCGTACCAGGCGTCGCGATAGGTACCCGCGTAGCCGGACAGCGCCAGCGACGGCCTGGAAGCGGTGTTCCGGGCGGTCGCGGCCTTTCGCTCCGCGTCGGCGACCGCGGCCCCGTTGCGCGCGGCGATCTTCTCGTACCCCTCCAGCCATTGGGTGCGCGGCTCGCCAATATAGGCATCGGCCACGTAGTAGGCAATCGCGTTGAAGGCCTCGTCCGACTCGTGGTTCGTCAGCACCGCGACGCCGAGCTTCAGGTCGGGGATCATGAAGACCCGCGACACGTACCCGGGCAGTCCGCCCGTGTGCGTGAGGACGCTGTGTCCCCGGAAGTCCCGTGCTTCGAGGCCGAGCGCATAGCCGCGGAAGTTCGACCGGAGCGCCGGGAGCTCCGGCGGAGGGGCGCCGTTCGGCTGCGGCGTGACGGGCGTCGTCAACTGGCGCCACGTGGCCGTGCTGAAGAGCCGCGACCCGTCGTTCAGCCCGCCTTCGTTCAGCAGCACGCGCAGCCACTTCGCGATGTCCTCGGCCGACGTGTTGATGCCGCCCGCCGGGTTGGTGTTGTCGCTGTCAAATGGCGCGATCGGCCGGACTTTGCCTTCCACCCGGGCGTGGGGCGACGCGACGTTCACGCCAGTCCCCGCCGCCGAGTGCTTCACGTTGCTGCCCGTCATGCCGACCCTGGCCAGGATGCGCGAGGACACGAAATCCTCCCACGACTGACCGCTCAGCGTCTCGATCACCTCGCCGGCCACCAGGTACAGGACGTTGTCGTAGGCGTACGCGCTCCGGAAGCTGGTGGCGGGCCTGATGTATCGCAGGCGCCGCGCGATCTCTCTCCGGTTGTAGGTGCTCGCTGGCCACCAGAGCAGGTCGCCGGCGCCCAGGCCGAGACCGCTCCGGTGCACCAGCAGGTCGCGGATCGTCAGCTCGCGCGTGACGAACGGATCCCACATCTGGAACCACGGCAGGTAGTTGACGACGGGAGCGTCCCACTGGAGCTTGCCCTGCTCAACCAGCAGTCCAAGCGAAGCCGCGGTGAACACCTTGGTGTTCGAGGCGATGCCGAAGAGCGTCTTGCCATCCACCGCTGCCGGCTCACCCAGCTTGCGCACGCCGTACCCCTTCGCCACCACCACGGCATCGTCCTTGACGATGGCGAGGCTGACGCCGGGCACATCGAACGACTTCATCACCCGCTGCACGAAGGCGTCGAGGTCGGGCGGGGCAGCCGCAGGCGCAGGCTGGGCCAGCGCGCTGGCCGCGGCGACCAGCACGAACAGGACGGGGAGCAATCGACCTTTGAGGTATCTCATCATGGCACCGGATGGTACCACGCCGGGAGGGCTCCGAGGGTAGGGGCGACCGGCCGGCCGCCCCTACAAGTATCGCAGCACCGACCGCACGGCGTCCGCGAGCACACGGGTCACCAGAGCGTAGACCGACGATAGGTCGCCGGTGTTGACCGCCGTCGCGACGGCCACAGGGTCGCTCAGCACCAGCCAGATCGTGGAGGCGGCCAGAAAGACACACATGACGGCAATCGCACCCGATGTCTTGACTGTGGCGGCTGCAAGCGTCATGGTGGCTCTCCCGCAGAGGCTGCTCTCCCGTCGGCTGGGACGGTAGCAGTTTCGCAAGTCCGATACCAACAATACGCGCGAGGGTCCCTGAGGGTTGCAGCGGGGATTTCTTGAGGAAATCTGGGTCCAGGCGGCCGGATGGTACCCGTCCGCCCGGTCGTCGAACCGGCCGGGTGTGCGCCCGTGGTCAGGTTTCGTCCCACTTCCGGACGGTCGGGCCAGGCCGCACGGCTGAGAAAGGGGCGGCCCTGGAAGATGTCTAGCCGACGAGGATCAGTTGAGTTTGCGGTCCCGAAAGGAATTCCGCCCCCTTGCTGGTGACCACGACCATCTCTTCCACGGTCGCAATACCGAAGCCGGGCACCGTGAGCCGGGGTTCGATCGTGAACACCATCCCCGCCTCGATCGGCACGAACGGCTTCCGGGCGTACTTCTCCCAGGCGGGGCCGAGCAACGCCGTGCCGTCGTGGGCGTAACGCCCGACCTGATGGCCGAGGGCGTGCGGGAACTCCGCGTAGCCGGCATCGGTGATGATCGTCCGGGCCACCTCGTCCACCGCCTGCCCGACCACCCCTGGGCGGATGGCCTTCCGCGCTTCTTCGATCGCCTTCACGATCGTAGCGAACCCGCGCTGCACCTCGGCAGGCGCCGCCGACTCCCCGTCGCGCAGCACGTAGAACGTCCGCTGCAGGTCGGCGCAGTAGTCGTGGTACTTGATCCCGAAGTCCATGTTGACGATGTGGCCGCGCTCGACGGCGCGGCCCGTGGGGGAGTAGTGCGCGCCGGCCGTATCGGGCCCGGTGAACACCGCAGGGCAGGTGCCCGCCTCCCAGGCGAGATCGAGGCGTTCTGCGCGAACCTGGTCGGCGACGTGGTCGGCCACCTCTCGCTCGGTGACGCCGGGGGCGAGGAACGCGGCCACCTTGGCGAAGAGGTCCTCGGTGAGGTCGATCGCCACCCTGATGCGCGCGAGTTCCTCGGGTGTCTTGCGCGCCCGCAACGCCGAGATCAGCCCCTCCGACGACACGAGGCGATCCGCGAACCCGACCTCCTGCAGCCACGCGTGGAGCGTGAGGAACATGCCATGCGTCAGGCCGTCGCACACCTCGCTGTCTTTCGAGTAGTTGACGGCAATCGACGAGGGATTGCGGCTGCGCAGGAAGTCGAGCAGCGGCTGCTTGGCGCCCTGCACGTAGGCGTCCACCTGACGGTACGCGCCGGTTTCCTCGACCGTCCTCCTGTCGTACTGGCCGACGATGGCGTGCGCCTCGCCGTCGGCCATGACCAGGAACGCGCTGTGCCAGGTGACGTGGCCAGGTGCGAGGAACGGCATGACCGGGTCGCCGTTCATCCCGGTCTCGCGGACGAATGTCAGCCAGCACGGAAGGTCCAGTTCCTTCAGGATGCTGACGGCCTGCGCGATTTTCTCCTGAATCAGCGACATGAGTCCCTCCTGTTGATCCCGTGGACTGGCGTTATCCCCAGCTGCCGCGCTCACCGTGAATGGCGACGATGCGCCAGTAGCGTTCGAGCGCGTTGCGGTAGTTGAACACCGCGTGGCGTTCCGCCCCGTCTGGATCGCCCTGCGCGATGGCCGACACGATCTCGCCGTGCTCGTCGAGCGATTCCTGGACGCTGTGCGTGTGAATCAGTGCCTCGGTGTAGACGCGAACGTAGCGTTCGCGCCGCGCGTGAAGGGCATTGAGCTTGGCCTGCAGCCGCGGGCCCGAAGCCGCCTGCTCATAGCAGCGATGAAATCGCAGGTCGAGTTCCTGCGCGGTGCGGATGTCCGACACCTCCGTGGCCGAGAGCGCGCGGAGTTGCGCGTTGATCGTCCGGGCCTCGTGCGCCACGGCGTGCCGCGGCGCGGCGGGCAGTTCGGCCGCAAGCCGCGCCGCGATGCCGTCGAGCGCGCCGACCATCAGGAACAGCTCGCGCATGTCGGCTGCCGTCAGCGGCGCCACCGTGACCCGTCCCGACCGCGTCGCACCCGTCGTCTCGACCAGCCCCTCCTGCTGCAGCCGGAGGAGGGCCGCGCGTACGGGCGTCCGGCTGATGCCGAGCCGCCGGCACAGTTCCGCCTCTGTCAGCGGCGCCCCTGGCGCGAGCCGCAGCGTGACGATGCTGTCGCGCAGCCGAGTGTAGGCGGCATCGGCCAGCGTGCGTGTGGTGGGCCGACGCGAACCGGACCGGGACTTGCCCGTCGAAGCCATTTCTCCCCCGAGCCCTGTCAAATCGCGGGCCTGAAGGCCCGCATGACCTCAGTCAACATACCCTACTTCAGCCCGGGCCGGGCTCGAGCGTGAAAATCGGTTGAGCCGTCCTATCGACAGGAACAGCGTCGCCGATGCCGCGAACGGCAGCGCGGCGATGATCGAATCTCGCGTGCAGCCAACAACGGTGCGCAAGACTATACGCTGCGAACCGCTGCAGCGTATAAGGAGAGAGCGGCTGGCAAGGCCGCGCATGATCTGGCTATAATCTAGCCAGAATGCCATTCGAGATCATCCTCGCGCCAGGGGCCGTGAAGTCGTTGCGCCGACTATCCGCGCACATCCGGGCCGACGTCAAGGACGCTCTCGACGTGCACCTGAGACATGAACCGACGAAGGTCAGCAAGAGCCGCATCAAGCGGCTGCGGGGGCTGAGCCAGCCGCAGTTCCGCTTGAGGATCGGCGACATCAGGGTGTTCTATGACGTTGCAGAAACAGCGGTCGAGGTCCTCGCCATTATCGAGAAAGCCGAGGCGCAAGCCTGGCTCGACGAAGAAGGCACGCCCAGTTCGGGCGGTGGCCCTCGCTGAAGTCAAAGACGATCTGTCGAAGTACCTCCGCCTGGCGGAGGAGGAAGAAATCGTGATCACGCGTCACGGCCGTGCGGCAGGCGTGTTGATCGGATTCGGTTCGGAAGAGGACTGGTTCGACTATCGCCTCGAGCATCATCCTGAGTTCCTGCGTCGCGTGGCCGATGCGCGGGCGGCCCTCCGGGATGGTCGTGGGGTTCGACTCGAAGATGCAGATGCATAGGGCGGCCGGTCTAACGAGTGCGCTGCACCCGACGGCCGCCGATACTGACGCCCCGCGGCTGCGGGTGAACGCGAGACGTTATCCGGGCAACGACGAGTGAAGGAGAACGCAAAGTGGACCGGCTTCGAATCTACATCGACACAGAGGTCGACGGCCTGGTCAGCTGGAACTTCAAGCACACCGTGCGCCTGGAGAAGATTCGGCTGTTCAACGCGGCCAACGTTGAATTGGGCTATCGGGCTCTGAACATCCTCTCGCCACGGGAGGTCACCACACATGAAAGCCACTAGACTGCACGCGGTCGACTTGGTCCGTCGGATCCGAGATCGCCACGCCCGGCGTCTGGCCGGTAAGACACCGGCTGAAATCATCGCGTTCTACCGCGCGGCCGGTGAGGCTGCGATACAAGAGGCACAGCCATACTCGAAGCCTCAGCGGCAAAGAGCCGGCTAACGAGCTGCACCCGACCGGCGTCGGTGCTATCGTGAGGCGCCGCGGCTGAAGGCCAATGCGTTGGGCAGACGAGGCGACGGCTCAGAGATCTTCGGGACGCAGGCCCGAGCGCTTCGCGACCCGGATGAGCATTCGGGGCCCGAGTTCCTCGTCGTCATGGAAGGCGAAGACCAAGTCGGGCCAGCCCTCACGCGAGAGAGTTCGGTGAGAACCAGACTGGCGCTTAAGCTGCCACCCGATTCGGAGCAAGGCAGCGTAGACACGGCGGGCTTTCGCGGATGGCCAGATGCTCACGCGGCGCGGAAGGAGACGTCAAGGAGTTCGCCCGGCGCCTCCGCGTGATCGAGACGTTCGGCGAGCACTCGGAGCGCGAGCGCCTGGACGCGGGCGATTGCTTCGTCTCGCGTGGCGCCGTAGCAGAGCACGCCGGCCAGGTCCGGGACTTCGGCAATCCAGCGACCGTCGTCCTCGAGCTCGAGTTCGATCCGGAAACTGAGGCTCACGAAGGTACTCTAACACGACCACAAGCCGCTGCCCAACGAGCGCTCGCGGCCGACGGCGGCTCGCGCGATCATGAGCCGCCGGCACAGTTCCACCTCTGTCAGCGGCGCTCCTGGCGCGAGCCGCAGCGTGACGATGCTGTCGCGCAGCCGAATGTACGCCGTACCGGCCAGCGTGCGTGTGGTGGGCCGACGCGAACCGAGCCGGGACTTGCCCGCCGAAGCCATCTCTCCCCCTGGATCCCCTCATCAGCCCCTGCAGGCGCTTCGGTGCAGCTCGAGCTTGCCACATCGGGAATCAGAACCCCTTCTGCTCGGTGCGTTCGATGATCTCGTCCTGCAGCCCCTTCGTCAGGTCGCAGAAGTAGTCGCTGTACCCGGCAACGCGGACGATCAGATCGCGGTGCTTCTCGGGCTCCTTCTGCGCCGCACGCAGCGTGTCCCCTGTCACCACGTTGAACTGGATGTGGTGGCCGTCCAGCTTGAAGTACGCCCTGACGAGGTGCGCGAGCTGGTCAAGCCCCTCCGCCCCCTCGAGCAGCGCCGGCGTGAACTTCTGGTTCAGCAGCGTGCCGCCGCTGCGCGCGTGGTCCATCCGCGACGCCGACTTGATCACCGCCGTCGGTCCGCAGCGGTCCGCGCCCTGGGCCGGCGAGATGCCGTCCGAGACTGGCACACACGCGTGTCTCCCATCCGGCGTCGCGCCGCACACCGAGCCGAAGTAGACGTGGCACGTCGTCGAGAGGTAGTTCACGTGGTAGACCGAACCGGTCGGCCCGCGCCGGCCGTCGATCTGCGTGAACAGCCAGTCGCACAGCAGGGAGACGAATGCGTCGGCGTACTCGTCGTCGTTGCCGTACTTCGGTGTCTTGTTGACGAGCAACTGGCGGAGCGACTCGTGGCCGATGAAGTTGTCGCGCACCGCCTTGACGAGGGCGGGCATCGTGACGTGGCCGTGATCGAACACGTGGTACTTGATGGCCGAGAGGCTGTCGGCTGCCGTGCCCGGCCCCACCGGCATGATGTAGCGCGTGTTGTAGCGCGCGCCGCCGGCGTTGTAGTCGCGCGCGTTCTTGATGCAGTCGTCGGTGATGATCGACAGGAACGGCGCCGGCATCAGCGTCGCGTACATCCGCTCGATGATGTGGCTGCCGGCAATCTTCACGTCGATGAAGTGCTGCAGTTGTCGGCGGAACGCCTCGAGGAATTGCTCGAACGATTCGAAGGTTGCCGGGTCGCCGGTCTTCGGCCCGATCTGCCGCTCCGTGCGCGGATCGTACCCGTCGTTCAGCGTGACCTCGATCACCTTCGGCAAGTTGAAGTAGCCCGTGAGGATGTAGCTTTCCTTGCCGAACGCGCCCACCTCGACGCAGCCGCTGGTACCGCCGCAGCGCGCGTCCTCGACCGACTTGCCCTGGCGGACCAGCTCGGCCACGACCATGTCGGCATTGAAGATCGACGGCTGGCCCCAGCCCTTGCGGATGACCTCGCAGGCCTTCTCGAGGAAGCGATCGGGGCTCTTCTTGCTCAGCTGGATGTTCGACGACGGCTGCAGCAGCCGCATCTCGTCGATGACCTCGAGGACCAGGTACGTGACGTCGTTGACGCCGTCGCTGCCGTCGGCCTTCAGGCCGCCGTTGCAGATGTTCGAGAAGTCGGTGTACGTTCCGCTCTCGGCCGCCGTCACGCCCACCTTGGGTGGCGCCGGCTGGTTGTTGAACTTGACCCAGAAGCACTGGAGCAGTTCTTTGGCGCGCTCGCGCGTCAGGGTGCCCGCTTCGATTTCGCGCTTGTAGTAGGGATAGAGATGCTGATCGAGACGCCCCGGGCAGAACGAGTCCCAGGTGTTCAGCTCCGTGATGACACCGAGGTGGACGAACCAGTACGCCTGCAGCGCCTCCCAGAACGTGCGGGCGGGGTGTTCGGGAACCCAGGCGCAGCTGGCGGCAATCTGCTCGAGTTCCGCCTTGCGCACCGGGTCGGCCTCGGCCGCCGCGAGGCGCGCGACTTGCTCGGCGTGGCGACGCGCGAACCGGATGACGGCGTCGGCCGCGAGGCGCATGCCCTTCAGTTGCTGCCGCTTGTCGTACGCGTCGAGATCGTGGAGATCATCGAGCGCCGCCAGTTCGCGGTCGATGCCCGCCTGCAGTCCCGACAGCCCCTTCTCGTAGATCTTCCCGTCGGCCACCGTGTGGCCTGGGGCGCGCTGCTCCATGAACTCCGTGAAAATACCCGCCTCGTACGCATGCTTCCACGCGTCGGGCAGTTCCCCGAACATGCGATGCCGCATCGAGCGTTCGCGCCAGTAGGGGATCACGTCGTCGCGATACGCGTCGCGCGCCTGCTGGTCAATGGCAAACGAGATCTTTTCCCGCGAGTCGAGGATGTCGAGGTCCTCGAGCGTGTGACAGCACAGCTCCGGGTAGGTCGGCGTCGCCTTCGGCGCGGGTCCGCGTTCGCCGACGATCAGCTCGCCCGGTTCGATGTACAGCGCCTTCCGGTCCATCAGGTACTGGAAGGACAGGGCGCGGAGAATCGGCAGCGGGGCCGCCGGCGCTTCACGGTAGAACGCCGTCATCAACTCCGCACGCTCGCTGGACAGCGTGGGCTTCCGGTCGAGGCTCTGCTGGCGTAGCCTGGTCACACGTTCCGTCATGACGACCCTCCTGGTCGGACGATTAGCCCGTATTCCTCGAGCAGGCGAACGACATGCGCCTGCAGGTCGGCCGTTGGGGGCTGGGTGTCGGCAAGGGGATAAGGACGCTGAAGCCGGTCGTACTTGGCCATGCCGGCCCGGTGGTACGGCAGCACGTCGACCCGCGTCAGGCGCAGCGCCGAGAGGAACGCACCGGTCTCGCGGACGTTCTTGTCATCGTCGTTCACGCCGGGGATCAGCGGGAAACGCACGAGGATGTTGGAGTGGACCGCGGCCAGCCGCTCGAGGTTATGGAGAATGCGGACATTCGACGAGCCGGTATACGCGAGATGCCGCTCCTCATCCATCATCTTGAGGTCGAAGAGAAACAGATCGGCGTCGCGGGCCACTTCGAGCAAGGCGCCAGTGTCCGCGTGGCCGCAGGTGTCCACCGCGACGTGGATGGCGGACGCGCGGCACGAGCGAACCATGTCCAGAAGGAACGCGGGCTGCATCAGCGGCTCGCCGCCCGAGAAGGTGACGCCGCCTTCCGACTCGTCGTAGAAGATGCGGTCGCGCTCGATTTCCGCCATCAGCGCGTCCACGCTCATCGTCCGTCCAACGAGTTCGCGCGCGCCGGTCGGGCACGCCTGGGCGCAGGCGCCGCACGTGTCGCACGCGTCGGGCGCGATCGGGCCCTTGTCGGCGGCGGGCTGCACGGCGTGGTGCGGGCACGCCGTCGTGCAGCCCAGGCACCGGATGCAGCGCTCCGGCTTCGGCATGAACTCGGGCTGAAGGAGCTGGCTTTCGGGGCTGTGGCACCAGGCACAACGGAGCGGACAGCCCTTCAGGAAGACGGTGGTTCGGATGCCCGGGCCGTCGTGGATGGCAAACCGCTCGATGCGCAGAATCCGGCCTTCGGCCACCGGTATGCCGAGAAACGCCGGGTCGGTCCATGTCGCACAGGTCACGTCAGGCCCCTACCAATTGCCACGCTCTCCAAGAATGGTGACCACCTGGCCGTAGCGTTCGGCCGAGCCGCGCCAGTTGCGGGTGACGGCGCGCTCGGCGCCATCGAGGTCGCCGGCGCGGATGGCGTCCACAAGGACCGAGTGCTCGCGCGCGGCCTCGTCGAAGGCGCAGACGATGGCGCTGGTATACACGCGCTCGTAGCGCTCAGCCTGAGGCTGGAGGACGTCGAGTTCCGACAGCAGTCGGGGGCCGGCAGCCGCGGTCGTGTACGCACGGTGGAAGCGCACGTGCAAATCGTGCGCACGCACGATATCGGGCGGCCGCGACGCTGACGCGTCACGCAGGTCTTCGGCCAGACGCGCCATCTCGTCGGCCAGCGCCTGCCGCCTGGCCGGCTCGAGGCCGGCGGCCAGCCGGGCGGCGGCCGATTCGAAGGCGCTCACCATCAGGAAGATTTCGCGCATGTCGTCCGCCGTCAGCGGCGCGACGATGGCACGCAGCATGGTTCCGGCGCGCGACGGGCTGACGAACCCTTCCTGCTGGAGGCGCTGCAGCGCAGCCCTGACCGGCGTCCGGCTGACCCCCAGGCGCAGCGACAGCTCCGTTTCGACCAGCGGAGCACCCGGGGCGAGACGCCCGGCCACGATCAGATCGCGCATCCGCAGGTAGGCGGACGTCGTCACTTCCTGGCGCGGCACCAGGCGGATCACCCGTCGCGAGGGCGACCGACGGCCGGCGGGCGTGGAGGCCATGCGGCCGGCAGCGGTTTTCGATGTGGAACGCGGCATCTGTTGTACCTGTCACCCGTCCTATCAATCTACATTATTGCACCAGGCATTGCACACAGTTTGGTATACAATCCGCGCCAGCAGGCGTGAAGACTGGCAACGGTTCTTTGTGGCTCAATCCGGAGGTTTTTCATGGCTCATGCTCGCATCGTGCGACCCGTCGCGTCGGCGGTGGCCGCGTTTGTCCTGCTCGCGTTCGTGTTCATCGGCTACGGTTTGCTCTCGGCCCAGGCGCCCGCCCGCCCGGCCAAGCCCGTCGCCGCGGCGGCGGCAGCCGCCCCCGCGGTGACGGCGGATTCGGTGTTCCGCGTCAAGGCGTGGGATCAGTTCGTGTCGATGCGGGGCAGTTCGCCCTTCAAGGACCTGAAGTGGCAGTTCATCGGCCCGACGAGCATCAGCGGCCGCGTCGTGGATGTCGACGTCGCCAACCGCAAGGGGAAGACCCGCGTGATCTACGTGGCCACCGCGTCCGGCGGCCTGTGGAAGACGGAGAACGAGGGCACGACGTTCGAGCCGATTTTCGAGCAGGCGGCGTCCGTGCAGGGCGGCAACGTGGAAGTTGCGCCGTCCGACCCGAACATCATCTGGTTCGGAACGGGCGAGGCGAACATCTTCCGCAGCTCGAACGCGGGCGTGGGTGTCTACAAGTCGACCGACGCGGGCAAGACGTGGCAGCACATGGGCCTGCCCTCCACCCACACCATCGCGCGCATCGTCATCCACCCGACGAACCCGGACATCGTCTACCTGGCGGCCGGCGGCCACGAGTGGACCGACAACGTGGAGCGTGGCGTCTACAAGACCACCGACGGCGGCAAGACGTGGGACAAGATCCTTTACGTTGACGCGAAGACCGGCGCGAATGACCTCGTGATGGATCCGACGGATCCGAACGTCCTCTACGCGACTACGTGGCAGCGTATCCGGAACAAGTGGAACGACCCGCGCACCCTGTCGGGCTACACGGGCACTGGCATCCATAAAACCACCGACGGCGGCAAGACCTGGACGCCGATCAACGAGGGGCTGTCGGTTCCAGACCGTCGCGGACGGATCGGCATCGACATCGCGCGCTCGAGCCCGAACGTGGTCTACGCCTTCGTCGACAACTACGAGATCGCACGGCAGGCGAAGCCGGGCGATATGGACTCCTACGGTCGGCAGAAGCAGGGCACGATCAAGGGCGCCGAGATCTATCGGTCGGACAACAAGGGCCAGAGCTGGAAGAAGGTCAGCGAATCGAACGCCTTCATGGAGGGCTCGGCGGCCACCTACGGCTGGGTCTTTTCCCAGGTCCGTGTGGACCCGAACAACGAGAACATCGTCTACTTCCAGGGGCTGATGCTCAACCAGTCCACCGACGGCGGCAAGACGTTCAAGAACCTGCGCGGGATGCACACCGACCACCACGCGCTGTGGATCGACCCGGCCAACTCGGAGAACCTGATCGACGGCAACGACGGCGGCGTGGTGATGTCCTACGACTTCGGCAAGACGTGGCGGCAGTTCACCGACAACCTCCCGGTGGCCACGTTCTTCAACGTGGCGTTCGACATGGCGATGCCGGTCCACGTGTACGGCTCGGTGCAGGACCACGGCAGCTACCGTGCGATCGTCGACCTGAGCAAGGGGCGCGACAAGATCCCAACGCAGGCGTTCGAGGAGACGCTGGGAGGCGAGGGGACGACCCATGCGATCGACACCAGCGACAACAACACGGTCTACGCGTCGAGCTTCTACGGGAACCTCGACCGGGCCGACTTCTCGAAGCCCGGGACGTCCGGCGGCTTCAGGACGATGCCGTTCCAGATGACGAACATCATGCCGAAGGCCGGCGAGGGCGAGCCGCCGCTGCGCGGCCAGTGGATGGCGCCGACCATCGTGTCGCCGCACGACCCGAATGTCGTCTATCACGGCATGCAGTACGTCTTCCGCTCGATGCACAAGGGCGACACCTGGGAACGGATCAGCCCCGACCTCACCGGCAACGTCCTGTCGATGATCGGCGACATCCCGTACCAGGCGCTCTACGCGCTGGCCGAGTCGCCGAAGCGGTTTGGCCTCCTCTACGCGGGGACCGATGACGGCCACCTGCACATCACGCGCGACGGCGGGAAGACGTGGACCGAGCTGACGGCAAACCTGCCGCAGAAGAAGTGGATCTCGCGCATCGTGCCGTCCACGTTCGACGAGGGCACGGTGTACGTGACGCAGAACGGCAAGCGCGACGATGAGTTCGCCGCCTACGTCTACAAGTCGACCGATTTCGGCAAGACGTTCAAGAGTATCGTCGGGAATATCCCGTGCGGGCCGGTCAACGTGATCCGCGAGGATCCGTCGAATCCGAAGATCCTCTACGTCGGCACCGACATGGGCGTGTATGTGACGACCGATGGCGGGACGACGTGGACCGTGCTCGGCGGCAACCTGCCGTCCACCTTCGTGCACGACCTGGTCGTTCACCCGCGCGACCGGATCATCGCGATCGCGACGCACGGCCGCGGCATCTGGGTGATGGACGCCGTGCCCGTGCAGAAAAAATAGGGGTCGGGTGTACTTTTCGTTCTTGGCCGGCTTGCCTGACGGATTTGTCGTCCGTCAGGCGGCCCTCTGAGGAGTGAGTCATCGCTCCTGCCGCGCAACCGACACCGCAGCCGGTTGCGTCCACGCGACCCACCCGTTCGAGTCGGTGATCCTCGCCCGCACGTACCCCTCGTCGCCCGCGAACTCGTACTCGGCCGACGCCGCGTCCACCTGCTTCAGCACCCGTCCGCCCTTGCCGATGAACTGCACGCGGTAGCGGGCCGACGACTGTTCCTTGACGACAACCGTCACCCCACGCGTCGTCACCTGCCAGTCCGCCAGCTCCACGCCGGTGGTCGCGTAGAAATCGCCGCGCGCCAGCGCGCCGAGGATCGCGTCCGCGGTCAACCGTGACGCGCGGACCATGACCCAGCCGCGCCCGGGTGCGGCCGCCTGGCGCTCCCACGGGCGTTTCAAGTCGTGCGTGTCATCGCTGGCCACGCCGTACACCGTTTGGCCCGACGACAGCCATTCGTCCCACAACGCCTCGGCGGCCGGCGCACCTCCTCCGCCGAGGTTGTTGACCTGCGGATGGCCGTTGTAGACCTCGAACAGTTGTGGGGCGGCCACCTGCTGGAGGTCCGCGCTCGAGAGGGCCCAGCCGAAGTTTGGGTGGTTGACCTGCGCCACCGCGCCCGCCGCTCGCGCCGCCGCGACGTCACGCTGCAACACCTCGCCTGGGCGGTCGCCGCCCTGCGGCCGAATCAACGTGGTCGCACCGAGCGCGTTGACGTGTACCGGCTTGTCACCGGCGCGATCGGTGATCTCCTCGCCGGAAATCACCAGGAATCGATCCTCGACGCCGAAGACGTCGTTGAGGCCGCTCACCGGCGTGACGAAGTTGTGATCGGTCAGTACCAGGAAGTGATAGCGCCGGTCCCGGTACCAGCGAACCACGTCGTCCGGGCTGCTGTCGCCGTCACTGTTGAGGGTGTGGGCATGGGTGTTGCCCTTGAACCACCGCGCCGGCGACGGCGCCGCAGCAGGCGCCTGGGCGCCCGCGGACCTCGCGACCATCCAGGCAGACGCTACCGGCAGGATGACAGCTCGCACAACACCTCCTCGGGAAGAGCACCGATCCGTGGACAGGACAACCGCCAGGGACACGCCGCGGCGACCTCAGTGGTCCGCCGCCCGCGTGCTGCGCTCGATCCCGTTGTTCGATCAAGCGGTCGTCGACGCGGTGAAGCTGTGGGAGTTCACGCCGAACCTGATCAACGGCATGCCGGTGCCGGTGACCGTGAATTCCACGTTGGACTGACGCGGCCGAGCGGCCACCCCCTCGACTATGCGTGGGGCCGGCCCCACCTCTATTTCCTCGTGGGCTGCGACGGCTGCTGCCAGTCGATTTTCAGGTTGTGCGGGCCCCGCGTCGTGATGCGGGTGTCCGCGTCCAGTTCGAGCAGCGCCGGCTTGTTCCCGATCTCCATTGCGGTGAGGTAGACCAGCCGGGTGACCTTCTCCATCTTCGCGTAGTCGACCCGGGCCTCGACGTCGGCCGGCTGATGGTAGTCGTCGGTGGTCCCGCAGAAGAACCAGACGGCGGGGATGCCGTAGCGGAGGTACGGGTAGTGGTCGCTGCGGAAGAAGAACCGGTCGGGATGGGCCTGGTCCTGGAACTTGTAGTCGAGCGTCAGCTTCGTGACCTTCCGGTTCGTCTCGTTGATCGCCTGGTCCAGTTCCATGCTCACCTTGTTGGAGCCGATCAGGTAGATGCCGTTCGGGTCGTTGCGCGACAGCATGTCGAGGTTGAGTGCCGCGCTGACCTTCTCGACGGGCACCGGGCTGTGGCTGGCAAAGTAGTGGGCGCCGTAGAGGCCTTTCTCTTCCCCCGTGTGCCAGACGAAGATGACGGACCGCTTCGGCCGCTCGACGAGCAGCGCCCGGCCCAGCGAGAACATAGCGACAACGCCCGAGATGTTGTCGTCGGCGCCGGGGAACACCTGGTCTTCGCGGTAGCCGATGCCGTCGTGGTGCGAGCCAATCAGCACGTACTCGTTCCTGAGGACGGGGTCGCTGCCCTCGACCATCGCGACGACGTTCCGCGTGGCGCCCTTGCGCGACTCGAAGGCGACGGTCACGTCGACCTGGCGGCCGGCGACCTCACGGGACGGCGGGCGCTGGCCCGCAGCCACGCGGTCGAAGAGCTGATCCAGTTCCCCGCGGGAGATTCCCAGTAAACCGGCCGCGGCGTCGTGCCTGAGGTCCACCTGGAACACCGCCGGCTGAAACCCCGAGCCGAGGCTGATCTCCGTATCCATCGGTCGCCCGCGCTCGATGTTGTCGAACGACAGGTTCTGGGCCGCCAGAGCGGCCTCGCGTTCCTTCGGGACCACCGTGAGGATGGCCACCGCCCCTTTCTCGCGGGCGATCGTGGCGCGGCGGGCGAGGAGGCCACGGTTCTCGGCCCGCCGGAGCGAGTGCGAGGCCGGCAACGGGGCATCGAGGATCAGCACCACCTTGTTCTTCAGATCGAGGTCGGCGAAGTCGTCCCATCCCAGGGCCGGGGCGTTCGCCCCGATGCCCAGGAACACCAGCCCGCCCGAGGCCGAGCTCGGGGCGACCCAACGGCCGCGCACGCCGAAGGCGGCGGGCGCGTGGTAGGTGGTGCGGCTGGCGCTGGTCGCCACCTCGATACGGGAGTTCGCTTCCGACAGCTTCGAGATGTCGAGGGCGAGGTCCTGGAAGAACGACCCGCCGGGCATCAGCGGCTTCAGGCCGATGCGCTCGGCGGCGAGAGCGATGTAGCGCGAGGCGATCTCCAGTTCCACTGACGGCGTATTGCGCCCCTTGAACTCGGGCGCACCGAGGAACTGCATGTGAAACTTCATCTCGTCGGCGCAAATCGCCTGGACGCCCTTTGCCTGGCCGGCGACCGGCGCCGCCGCCCAGCCGAGAACGACAACCGCGAGCACGAGGGACCGAACGTCACTGATGCGCATCCTGCCTCCTGGAAAATGCCGTCAGCTTACTTCAAGTCGAGCGGATCGTCGCGGGGCCAGGAACTTCGTTTCGATGATGGCGCGGAGCCTGTCCGGCGTCACACTCACGTTCCAGACGATGGTTTCGCCCGCACGGCGTGCACATACCCTTCGCGGCCATACTGCAGGATCGCTTGATCGGCGGTGAGAAGGGTTGCGTCGGATTCACGGGCGGTGGCGATGAGCATTCGATCGGCGGGATCGCCATGAAACACGCCCGGCAGTTGGGTGCTGGAGATGGCGATGTGGGGTGTGAGTTCCGCCAGCCGGACGCCCGGCGCGGCGAGAGCCTCCCGAATCCAACTTTCGCAATCCGCTGCCAGCGTCAGCCGTCCCTTGGCCTCCAACATCGCGACTTCCCATACAGAGATGACGGACACGCGCAGAAGCCCATCCGGGACGGCTTTTTCCAGCATTCGGCGACTGGCGCTGCCCAAGCGGTTGTCCCCCAACATCAACCACACCCACACATGAGTATCCAGCAAGACCGGTCGCGTCATTGCTGCGCCTCCCACGTCTCGCCAGTTGGGGCGACGATGTCACCCGTGATCTTCCCCTTCCCGCGAAGATAGCCAAACAGCGGACGCTCCGGAGCCGGGTCAACCGGCACCAGTCGGGCCACCGGCTTGCCCCGCTTGGTGACCGTAATCGTTTCATGCTTTTCCGCCACACGATCCATGAGTTTGAGACACTGCGCCTTGAACAGACCTGCCGGGATATCCATAGATACCTCTCGTGAACGCTTCATGTCAGCGCTATGACTATGGTCACATGACCATGGACGCTCTTATTTGTCAAGCCGCGTTCATGCTCACCGTTGGATATTGTGTGACTCCAACCGGCGCGACCTCCCTCAAGCACACTCGAGGGTCGCTTCTCCTGCGTGCCATCTCGTCGATCCCGCTGATCGCAGACGCGGCAGCGTTCTCGCGCCCACCATCCCTGCCGGCTGTCCTGCGGCGGCGCCGGCGGTGTCCGGTGTCCGGGAGCGGGCGTTATCGGCTATGCTGCGGACGTTTACGAGGCTGGAGGCCCGAACGACGATGCGAAGTTACCGCGCCGGGGAACCCACTGAGGAGTACTGCCGCGTCTGCAAGATCGACCGCGTGCACACCGTCATCGTCGTGGACGAGGCGGGCCGGCCCATGCGCGTGCAGTGTGACTATTGCGGCAGCCAGCACAACTCGCGCGGCGTGGCCGCGCCCGCTCCGCGTGCGGGCGACGAACCGCCGGGACCGAGGCCCGCGCGCTCGACCGGCGGCGCTGAGAGTCAGCCGCTACCCCTGGTCTCGGACCGCGAACGGAGAGAGGAGCCTGTCATGGTGCATACCCCTGAGCCGGTGGACCTCGAACTGCTGCTGAGGCGAGTGATCCGCGAAGAGACCGGCCTCACCGCGGCAGTGCCGGCGGAGAAGTGGCGCGGCGGCGCGCTGGTCCTGCGCCCCGGCACGCCGGGTTTGCTGGAGAAGAGCTGGCCGATCGAAACCTTCTTCCACAAGGTGGTGATGATCCGCAACCGGCTGCGCACTCTGGAGCAGCAGGTGAACGGGATGGACATCCCGGAGGACGCGAAGGTGAAGCTGCAGGGATACATCACCGGCTGCTACGGATCGCTCTCCAGCTTCAATGTGCTCTTCGCCGACGAGGACGACCACTTCAAGGGGGCCGGCGGCGAATAGGACAGTGGGCGGCGCCGCAGGTCCAGGCTGAAGCCTTGCCCGACGCAGGCGAGAGCAGGATTGGGCGAATCCCCGTATGATGGGGAGCGTCGCTGTCGCCATTCCGGAGGAGATTATGAAACGCTTCGCGCTCGTCCTTGTCGTTCTCGCCCTCATGGCGCCGCCGGCCTTTGCCGACGTCACCGTCACGATGACCGTGTCGATCACCGGGCCGATGGCGGCCGACGGTACGGTCATCAACTTTCTCAAGGGCGCGAAGGCGCGCTCGGACGCGAAGATGATGGGCCAGGACGTGTCCATCCTCATCGACGCAGCGACCAGGCAGCAGTGGATGATCAATCACACCACCAAGCAGATAGAGCCGATGAATCCGCAGCAGGCGCTGGCTGGCATGCCGATCACCTTTGGCGATTCGAAGGTGTCCGTCACCGCCACCGGGCAGACGAAGGAAATCCTGGGTCGGGTGTGCCAGGGCTTCAACATCGAGGCATCCGTGCCGATGACGCTCGGCGGCGAGACGCTGACAATGAAGTTGACCGGTCCAACGTGGATCGCGAAGGACGGCCCGGGCGTGGCCGAGTACAGAGCGGCCGAGAAGGTGCTCGCGGACGCCGGTCTCTCGATTTCCGCGTTGTCTCAGGGACCGCAAGCCAAGGGGATGTCCGAGGTGGCCAAGGCGCTCGGTGATGTCGGTCTGGTCATGGAGCAGGAAATCCGCATGGCGATGGAAGGGACCGGCCAGGTCGCTCAGATGATGGGGCAGATGGGCAACATGACGATGACGCTGAGAGTCACCGCGATTGCGACCGACCCCATCCCGGACGAGAAGTTTGCAATCCCGGAGGGGTACACGAAGAAATAGAGGATGACGGCGTGTCCAGCGCCTCAACAGCCGAGCGCTCTCCGGCGCGCGTCGTCGTCGTCGACAAGGGCCACGGCGCGGGCTGCGCATCCAGCCCCGCAGGTGATGGCCCCGACGATCCGGACGGCCATCCCTCCCGAGAACGGCACGCCGGCCAGGGGAGCCTGGAACAGAAGCACCTACGGTGTCTCCCCCGAGCGGCGTTCGAGCAACAAGTCCAGGTTGCTGCGCATGACGACGTGCGGAACGACCTTGATCCTGGTCGGCGGCTTCGTGCCATCCAGCAGGAACTGGTAGAGCGCCTGAAGGGCGTGACGACCCTGGGTCACGGGCCGCTGGTAGATGGTGGCCGCGACCTGCCCCTGGCGGATTCGCGGCACCAGCGCCGGGAAGAGATCGGTGGTGACGATGGCGATCTGCCCGGTGCGGCCCTTCCGCTCCACGGCGCGCAGCACCGGCAGCGAGTTCACCGTGCTGACGTAGATGCCTTTCAGGTCCGGGTGCGCGTCGAGCACGGCCAGCGCACGCCGATATCCCGTCCGCTCGTCGTCGTGCGCCTCGACGACGGCCACCACGTGCACGCCCCGGCCCACCGCGTTGACGCTCGCGTCGAATCCGCGGAGTTTCTCCGCGTGGTCCTCGGTGCCGAGCCACCCGGTGAAGAACGCCACGTCCCCGCCATTCGGCAGGAAGCGCGACAGCAGCTCGCCCGCTACCGATCCGACTGTGAACGGGTCGGCCGAGACCGAGGCGAGGCGTTCCGTGCCAGCGGCGTCGGTGACGACACAAATGACGGGGATGTTGTTCCGGGCCGCCTGCCGAATGCACGGCTCGAGCGCGACCGGGTCCCCCGGCGCCACGATGATCCCGTTGACGCCGCTGGCCAGCGCCTGCTCGAACAGCTCGACCTCGCCTTCGCCGAGGCGCGGGTTGCTGCGGAACTCCAACTGGAGCGTCGGCTCGAACGGGGCCGCCGCCTCGCGGATGCCGTCGCGGAGCGAGTCCCAGAAAAGCGCGATCTCCTGCGGCAGCTGCACCGAGATGCGGATCGTGGTGCGCGACTTCAGGTGACGGGCGGCGAGGTTCGGCCGGTAGCCGAGCGCGGCGGCGGTGTCGAGGACCCGCCGCCGCGTGTCCGGGTTGATGCCCGGCTTGTTGTGAAGCGCCCGGTCGACCGTCCCGATCGAGACGCCCAGCGCTCGGGCGATGTCCTTGATGCCAACCGGCCGAGCCGGCGGCGGCACTCGCGCCCGCACTATTTCACCTTCCACTCCTGCAGTCCGGCCGACCACTGCGGCTGCATCGTCAGCTCCAGGCGGAGTCCCGACGTGGTCACCGGCGTGAAGGTGACCCGGTTGTAGCGATCGCGTTCGACGAGGTAGGCGCCGAGGTTCTCCACCGGCTTCCAGGCGTCGCCGTCTCTGTAGAGCAGCCGCCAGGAGGTGGGCACCCGGACCCCGCCGTGCCCGGTGTCGTCGAACCAGTAGACCTCGGCTTCCGAGACGGTCGCCGACTTCTGGAACGCGTACTCGACCCACTCGGTCGGGCCCTTGGTGGGCCACCAGTCAAAGTACGACGCGGAGTCGTCCGAGGACGGCGGTTCCTCGCCGTCGTTGATCATCTTCGGATTGCGGCGGCTCTTGCCCGAGACCGAGACGGTGCTCGTCGTGGCCATTGTCGGCCACGGCGTCGGTCGGGCCACCGATTCGACGCGAGGAATCCACACGAGCATTTCGCCGCGGCCGCGGTTGGCCCAGGCGTAGTAGGGAATGGCCGTGAAGGGCTGCTCGGTCTTCGTCACCTTACCCGCGGCATCGAAGGCGAGGCCGTACGCCTTCCCGGTGATCACCGTGACGCCGTTCAGCAGGTCCGGCCGGAACTGCGCGGAGAGCGCCGATGAGTCGGGCAGCAGGAGATTGCGCACGCGCTGGGTGGGGTTGTCGGGCCACTCGGCCGCGTAGACCAGCGGGCCGCGCTGGAGGGCGACGCGTTCGCGATCGGCTTCCACGCGGTCGTGCGCCTGCACGCGGCGGACCGGCATCGGCAGGACGAGTTCGATCAGGTCTCCCGACTTCCACGTGCGGCGGAGCGGCACGTAGCCCTTGTCGAGTGCGACAGGCACCGCGGCGCCATTGACCTTCAGGCTCACCGGCTCGGCCACCGGGTCGAGGAACCGGTAGAGATCGCTTGGAACCGGCTGATTGCGCGCCCAGCCCGGGATGCGGACGTTGATCGTGAAGTCGCCAGTCCGGTCCGGGGTCACCGTGAGCTTGACGCTCCCGTCCCACGGATAGCGGGTGACCTGCTGGAGCTTGATTGCGCGGCCATTCTCGAGACGCACGTCGGTGGTGCCGGCCGCGAAGAGGTTCACGTAGATCGTGGTGCCGCTCTTTGCGTAGACGTAGCCCGGAACGGACGCCATGAACCTGGTCATGTTGCCCGGGCAGCAGGCGACGCCGAACCAGGGGCTGCGCGCGTGCTGGCCGGCCGACTCGAGTGGGTTCGGGTAGAAGAAAGCCTTGCCGTCGAGCGAGACGCCCGAGAGGAGGCCGTTGTAGAGCGTCCGCTCCATCACGTCGATGTACTTCGCGTCGGCGTGGAGCAGGAACAGGCGGTGGTTCCAGAAGTCGTTGCCGATGGCCGCGCAGGTTTCGTTGTAGGCCGTCATGTTCGGCATCTCGTAGTCGCCGCCGAACGCCTCGCCGCGTCCCGTCGCGCCGATGCCGCCCGTGATGTAGAGCTTCTTCGCGACCAGGTTTCCCCAGATCGTGTCCGAGGTCTTCAGGTAGGCCGCATCGCCGGTGAGTGCGGCGACGTCGGCGATGCCGGAATACATGTAGGTGGCGCGGACGGCGTGGCCGACGGCCTCGGTCTGCTCCACGATTCTCGTCTGCGACTGGTTGTAGGCGCGCCCCGCGCCCTTGTCGCCATCCGGCCCGCGCTGGTCCAGCATGAACTTCGCGAGGTCGAGATACTGCTCGTTGCCCGTCACCCGGTACAGCTTCACCAGCCCCATCTCGGTGATCTGGTGTCCGGGCCAGATCGACTTCTTGCCGGGGCCGAAGGTCCCGGTGAGCAGGTCCGCGGTGCGGATCGCGATATCGAGGAGCGTGCGCTTGCCGGTCGCTTGGTAATGCGCGACGGCCGCTTCGTACAGGTGCCCGAGGTTGTACAGTTCGTGGCTGTCCACCTTCTCGAGTTCCCACCGTTTCGCGCCCGCCCAGGGGTGAGGGTGCTGCGGGTCGATGGTGCGGGTCGTGTAGAGGTACCCGTCCTTCTCCTGCGCGGCGCCGATCTTCGCGATCATCCCGTCAACGTAGGCATCGAGCTTCGGATCAGGGTGGACGCTGAGCGTGTACGACGCGCCCTCGATCACCTTATAGAGATCGGTGTCGTCGAACGGGTAGCCCGGGGCCTTCTTGTTTGTGAGTTCCTCACCGCGCAGCGCGCGGGCCGCGCGCTCGAAGTTGTCCACGCGGCCTGAGAGCTCGCATTGCTGGAACGCGAACGGGACGCTGACCACGCGGTTTGTTTCGATCCGCGGCGCCCAGAACACGTCGTCCAGGTGAACCGCCGTGAATGGCACCGGCTGCACGGGGTAGTCGTGGGCGGGGGGCGCAGCCGGTTTCTGCGCGGAGAGCAGAGGCGATCCGGCGAGCCACCATCCGGCTGTGCACATGAGCATCGCCAGCACGGCGATTGTCGTTCTCACGCAAGCGCGCATACAGCACCTCGTCACGGTTCGTTCTTCCCCCTCGGGCAAGCGGCGTGTATTATACCGTGAACGTTCACGTACCTCGGCGCCTGGTCAACCCCCCGCCTCGATGACCGCAGGATCGATCGCTGTCGTCCTGCCACTCAGAACGGAGACGGTCGTGAAGCAGTGGCATCCCGCGCGGTTCTGCCTCCTCGTCCTCATTCCGACCCTCCTGGTTGCCGGCTGGCGAGCCGTTGGCAGCGCAGAGCGACGTGACGGCGGCCCGGTCGCGAACGTCGTGTCACTGGCGGCGCGGCCGTTTCCCTTGCAGGATGTCCGCCTGCTCGAGGGTCCCTTCCGCGAGGCGATGCTTCGCGATCAGAAGTACCTCCTCGACCTCGATCCCGATCGACTTCTCCACAACTTCCGGGTCAACGCCGGCCTGCCGTCTCGCGCCAAACCCCTGGGCGGGTGGGAGGCGCCCGACGTGGAGCTTCGCGGCCACACCGTAGGCCACTACCTGTCGGCGCTCGCGTTGATGTACGCGAGCACCGGCGACGAGCGGTTCAAGGTGCGGGGCGACGGGGTCGTGGCCGAGCTGGCCAGGGTGCAGCAGGCCTCGCCGTCGCGCGGGTTCCACGAAGGTTACCTGTCGGCATTTCCCGAGGAGCTCATCGACCGTGTGGACGCGCGCAAGCGGGTGTGGGCGCCGTACTACACGCTGCACAAGATCATGGCAGGCCTGCTCGACATGTATCAGCTCGCCGGGAATCGGCAAGCGCTCGACGCGCTCGTGAAGCAGGCGAACTGGGTGAAGTTCCGGATGGATCGGCTCAGCCGCGAGCAGCAGCAGGCGATGCTGATGACGGAACACGGCGGCATGGTGGAGGTGCTGGCCAATCTCTACGCGGTCACCGGCGACCCGGATCACCTGCGCGTGGCGCGCCTGTTCGACCACGCGTTCGTGCTCGACCCGCTCGCGCGACGCGAGGACGCGCTCGACGGCCTGCACGCCAACACGCAGATCCCCAAGGTCATCGGCGCCGCACGGGAGTACGAGCTCGTCGGCGACGGGCGGTACCGGGATATCGCGCGCTTCTTCTGGGAACGCGTCGCGCTGCACCGCTCGTACGCCAACGGCGGGCACAGTGACGATGAGTCGTTCTTCCCGGTCGACAAGTTCGCGCAGCACCTTGGCGCGTCGAGCTCGGAGACCTGCAACACCTACAACATGCTCAAGCTGACGCGGCACCTGTTCTCGTGGGAGCCGTCGGCCGGCCTGATGGACTTCTACGAGCGCGGGCTCTACAACCACATCCTCGCGTCGCAGGACCCGGAAACGGGCGGCATGATCTACTACTGCCCGTTTCTGCCCGGCGCCTTCCGGACCTACTCCACGCCCGACGCCTCGTTCTGGTGCTGCGTGGGCACCGGTCTCGAGAACCACGGCAAGTACCCGGACTCGATCTTCTTCCAGGGCGACGGCACGCTGTTCGTCAACCTGTTCATCGCGTCCGAGCTGAACTGGCGCGAGAAGGGCCTGCGTGTCCGCCAGGAGACGCGCTATCCGGAAGAAGACAGCACCCGCCTGTCGTTCACCGCCGACACGCCTGTGCGCCTGGCCGTGAAGATCCGGTTCCCGGCGTGGGCCACGTCGGGGATGACGCTCAGCGTGAACGGCGCGGCGCAGGCGGTAACCGGGAAACCCGGCTCCTACGTGACCGTCAATCGCGAGTGGAAGACGGGCGACACCGTCCAGGTCCGCCTGCCGATGACACTGCGCACGGAGGCGCTGCCGGACAACCCGAAGGTTGTCGCGGTGCTGTACGGGCCGGTCCTGCTGACCAGCGACCTCGGGAAGGAAGGGCTGACGCCGGCCGTCCGCTACGGGCCGAGCGCGCCGCCGGTCAGGCGGATGTCGATGCCGTCAGTGCCCGGGCTCGTGGGCGACGCGCGCACGCTCGTCGCGTCCATCAAGCCGGTGGCCGGCTCGCCGCTGACGTTCCGGACGTCCGGTATCGGGAAGCCCACCGAGATCACCTTCGTGCCGTTCTACCGCGCCTTCGACGTGCGCTACGCGGCGTACCTGAATGTCTACACCGCCGCGGAGTGGGAGCAGCACAGGGCCGACCTGGCCGTCGCGGCGGCCCGGCAGCGCACGCTGCCCGCGCGCACGATCGACACGGTCGACCTCGGCACGCCGGACAGCGAGAAGGCTCACGACTACGCGGGACCCGAGGCCACGCAGGCCGACTTCGACGGCCGGATGGGACGCGAGGCCGCCGGCACCGCGTGGTTCAGCATCGCGCTGAAGGTGCGGCCAGACGCGCCGCTCGCGCTCGCCTGCGCGTTCCGGGGCAGCGAGGGACGCCGCCGCGCGTTCGACATCCTCGTGGACGGCGAGAAGATCGCCAGCGAGACGATGCCCTATCACCCCACCGAACTCCTGGATTTGGAATACCCTATCCCCGACGCGCTGACCCGCGGTAAGACGCGCATCGTGGTGACGTTTCGGCCGCAGGCTCAGGCGGCGACCGCGCAGGTATTCGAGGTGCGCACGTTGACCCGTCAATAGGACGGGTTTCAAAACCCGCAGGGGCGGCTCGGCGACAGGACCCGAAGAGCGGCAGATTGGGTTATGAAGGCATATGTGGGACCGGCGCACGGCCGGTCGTTGTTGAGAGATCACGCGCTATGTCCATTCATCTGATCGCGTTGTCCCTGGGTGACGCCCCGGTCCCGACCCGCCTGCTGGCCCTGGCGCCGGTGGACATGATCATCATCGCGCTCTACTTCGCGATGGTGCTGGGCATCGGCTTCTACCTCAAGCGCTACACCAAGACCGGCGACGACTTCTTCCTGGCCGGCCGCGAGATGACGGCGTGGGTGGCAGGCCTCAGCTTCCTCGCGGCGAACCTGGGCGCGCTCGAGCTGATGGGCTGGGCCGCCGCCGCCTACCAATACGGTATCCTCGCGACGCACTGGTACTGGATCGGCGCCATTCCAGCGATGCTGTTCCTCGGCATCGTGATGATGCCGTTCTACTACATCTCCAAAACCCACTCAGTGCCGGGCTACCTGAAATTGCGGTTCGGCGAACCGTCGCGAGTCCTCTCGGCGGTCTCGTTCGGGTTCATGACGGTGCTCATGAGCGGCATCAACATGTATTCGATGGCGCTCGTGATGAAGGTGGTGCTCGGTTGGGACATCAATTTCAGCATCTGGGTGTCGTCGATCACGGTCGCGGTCTACGTCTGCCTCGGCGGCCTGCTCTCGGCGATATTCAACGAGGTGCTGCAGTTCGTCCTGATCTGGATGGGTGCGCTGCTCATCTCGATCATCGGGCTGATCGAAACGGGCGGCTGGAGCGGCATGGTGGCGCGCATCCACACGAACTTCCCGGGCGGAGACTACACGCACCTGTGGCGGACGATGGGGTCGTTCACCGACAACCCGATGGGGATTCACTGGACGGGGATCGTGCTCGGCCTCGGCGCCGTGATCTCCTTCGGCTACTGGACCACCGACTTCCTGGTCGTGCAGCGCGTGCTGGCCGCCAAGGACCTGCGGGCGGCCAAGCTCGCGCCGATCATCGGGGCCGGCTTCAAGATGATGGTGCCCTTCATCGTCATCCTGCCCGGCCTGCTGGGCCTCGCGCTCCTGCAACCAAAGCTGATGGGCGAAGCGCAGGCGGTGGCCACCGGCGGCCACAGCTACAACGAAGTGCTGCCGCTGATGCTCGCGCGCTACTGTGGCCCAGGCCTGCTCGGCCTGGGAGTCACGGCGCTCATCGCCGGGTTCATGTCCGGGATGGCGGGCAACGTGTCGGCCTTCGCGACCGTGTGGACCTACGACATCTACAAAGCGTTGATCCGAAAGGACGCCACCGACGCACATTACGTGTCCATGGGCCGGTGGTGCACGATCCTCGGCGTGCTGGTCAGCATTGGCACCGCGTACCTCGTGATGCAGTTCCTCAGCATCATGGACTACGTGCAGGCGCTCTTCAGCTTCTTCATCGCGCCGCTGTTCGGCACCGTGGTGCTCGGCATGTTGTGGAAGCGCTGCTCGCCGGCCGGGGGGTTCTGGGGGTTGCTCGCGGGCACGCTGTCCTCGATAGGCATGTGGGCCTGGGTGAAACTGGACCCCGCCGCGCTGAAGTACATCGCGCTGTCGTCGAACGCGCGTGACATGGCGGAGAACATGTACCGGGCGCTGTGGTCGTGGATCGTCTGCGTGCTGGTGACCGTGGCGGTCAGCCTGGTGACGAAGCCGAAGCCCGAGAGCGAGCTGAATAACCTGGTGTACGGCTGCACCGACATTCCCGGCGAAGGCCACCTGCCGATGCACCAGCGCCCGATGTTCTGGGCCGTGGTGGTCGGCCTGTGCTTCGTCGTCCTCAACGTGATCTTCTGGTAGGCGCAGGGTTCACACCCGCGCCTGCAACGAGTTGGAGGGAGCGCACATGCATCGTCCTGGAATGGTCTCCATCTGGTTCTTTGTCGGCATCCTGCTATTAGCGTACGGCGTGCTGATTACGGCCTCTGGGCTCTACGAGCTCGTCTCCCCGCCGGCCAGGCCCGTCGTGTTGGGCGAACTGCACGCGGGCATCTGGTGGGGCGCGGTCCTGCTCGTGCTCGGCGCCGTCTACACATATCGGTTTTCCCCGCGGAGGCAGAAGTAGATGAACGCGCACAGGTCTCAGACCATCGGTGTGATTGTCGGGAACCGCGGGTTCTTTCCAGATCACCTGGCGAAGAGCGGACGCGAGGAGATGCTGGCCGCGCTCGAGAAAGCTGGCGTGACGGCGGTCGCGCTCGGCCCGGGCGACTCCAAGCACGGCGCGGTCGAAACGCGCGAGGAGGCGCGGAAGTGCGCCGACCTGTTCCGTCAGCACCGCGACGCGATCGAGGGCGTGGTCGTGACGCTGCCGAACTTCGGCGACGAGCGCGGGATCGCCGACACGCTGCGGATGGCTGACCTCAACGTGCCTGTCCTGGTGCAGGCGACGCCTGACACGCCGTCGCTGATGACCATCCAGGACCGCCGCGACAGCTTCTGCGGGAAGATGTCCGCCTGCAACAACCTGAAGCAGTACGGCATCCGCTACTCGCTCACGAGCCGGCATACCGAGGCCCCGGGCTCCGAGGACTTTGCGCGCGACCTCGACTGGTTCCTCGGCGTCTGCCGCGTGGTGAAGGGGCTCCGCCGCCTGCGGATTGGCGCGATCGGCGCGCGCCCCGCCGCGTTCAACACGGTCCGCTTCAGCGAGAAGCTGCTGGAGGCGGCAGGGATTTCCGTCGAGCCGATCGACCTGTCGGAGATTGTCGGCCGCATCAACCGTCTGAAAGACGACGATGCCGGCGTGCAGACCAAGCTGGCCGCGATCAAGGCCTACGTGCCGACGGGGAACGTCCCGGCGCCAGCGCTGATCAAGATGGCCAAGCTTGGCACGGTCATCGACGGCTGGATGCGCGAGACCGAGGTGGCGATCAGCGCCGTCCAGTGCTGGACCTCTCTCGAGGAGTTCTTCGGTGTCGTCCCGTGCACGGTGATGAGCATGATGAGCAACGAGCTGATGTCCAGCGCCTGCGAGGTGGACATCTGCGGCGTCATCGGGATGCACGCGATGCGCCTCGCGTCGGGGATGCCAAGCGCGCTGCTCGACTGGAACAACAACTACGGCGACGATCCCGATAAGGCCGTCTGCTTCCACTGCAGCAACCTGCCGAAGCACTTCTTCCAGGAGGTGCGAATGGACTACCAGGCGATCATTGCGGGCACCGTCGGCCGCGACAATACGTACGGCACGTGCGTCGGCCGCGTGAAGGCCGGCCCGATGTCCTACGCCCGCTTCTCGACCGACGACCCTGCGGGCAAGATCTGCGGCTACGTCGGCCATGGCGCCTTTACCAACGACCCGCTGACCACCTTCGGCGGCGCGGGCGTCGTGCACATTCCCAACATGCAGGCGCTGCTGCGCCATATTTGCGAGAATGGCTTCGAGCACCACGTCGCGGCCAGTCTCTCGTCGGTCGCCGGCATCGTGTACGAGGCGACGACCAACTACCTGGGGTGGGATGTGTACTGGCACAGGGGATAGGCGGATAGGCGGATAGGCGGGGAGGCGGGACAGAAGCGCCGCCCTCCGCCTTTCCCCCTTTCCGCCTGCTCCCGTCGCGCAAGAGGAGCCCGCATGCCGATCGTCGCAGGCGTTGATTTCGGGACGTTGAGCGTTCGGGTCTCGCTCGTGGACTCGGCGCGGGGTCGTCTGGGGTCCGGGGTGGCCGAGTATCCCCTCCACCGCAAGAAGAGCGACCCGGACCACGCGACGCAGAGCCACCAGGACCAGATGGACGCGCTGGCGCTGGCGTCGCGGCGGGCGATCGCGGCGGCCGGCGTGGATGGCGAGGCGGTCGAGGCGATCGCGCTCGATACCACCGGCTCCAGCGTCATCCCGGTGGGCGAGGGGCTCGTGCCGCTCGACGACTACTACCTCTGGTGCGACCACCGTGCCTGGGAAGAGGCGGCGTTGATCTCCCGCGTGGCACACGAGACCGGTCTCCAGGCGATCCACTGGTGCGGCGACACCTACTCGTCCGAGTGGGGCTTCTCGAAGCTGCTGCACTGGCTCCGCCACAATCCCGACAAGCGGGAACGCTTCGTTACCGCGCTCGAGCACTGCGACATGGTGGCCGCGGTACTGTGCGGCGTCACCGATCCGGCGCGCGTGTCGAGAAGCGTCTGCGCGATGGGTCACAAGTGGATGTGGAGCGAGGCGCTCGGCGGCCTGCCGCCCGAGAGTTTCCTGACGGCGGTGGATCCGCTTCTCGCTGGCGTTCGCGCGAAGATCACCGGGCGCTACGCGACGTCGAACCATGTGGCCGGCCACCTCGCGCCCGACTGGGCCGCGCGGATGGGGCTGCGGCCAGGCATCCCGATCCCGGTCGGGGCATTCGACGCGCACTGGGATGCTATCGGCGCGGGGGTTCGACTGGGCGATGTCGTCAACGTCATCGGCACCTCCACCTGCATCATCGCCGTCAGCGACAAGACGTCCTGCGTGCCGGGACTGTGCGGCGTCGTACCCGGGTCGGTGCATCCGGCGCTCACCGGCATCGAGGCCGGACTCTCGGCCACGGGCGACATCTTCGACGCCATTGCGCGCCGCGCCGGCACGTTGGTCGCCGCGCTCTCCGACGGGCTCGAGCGCTATCGAGCGGGTGAGACCGGGCTCCTGCGCCTCGCCTGGGACAACGGCGACCGCACCGTGCTCGTCAATCCCGAGCTTGGTGGCGTCACCCTCGGCTGGAATCTCACGCATACGGCACAGGACGACCTGTTCGCCGCGATCGAAGGCACGGCTTTCCACACGCGGATCATCCTCGAGCGAATGGAGGAATACGGCGTTCCCATTCGCCGGGTGATCAACGGCGGCGGAATTCCGCGCAAGAACCCGACGCTCAACGCGGTCTACGCCAACGTCCTGAACAAACCGATCCTCGTCCCGAAGGCCGAGGTGACCAGCCTCGGCTCGGCGATCTTCGCGTTCCTGGTCGCCGGAACCTTCAAGACGATCGAGGAGGCGCAAGACGCGCTCTGCCCGGGATTCGATGTCGTCGAACCCGACCCGCGGCAGGTCTTTGTCTACGACAAGCTGTTCGCGCTGTATCGAACCGTGTATTTCGCCATGGGCCGGCGGGATGCGGCCCCGGCCGCGATCGGCGAGGTGCTGCCCACCCTCCGACGCGTCGCGGCAGAAGCGAGGCGGTCATGAGCACGATAGCCCTTCTTCGCGCCGAGGTCCTGGACGCCAACGTCGAACTCGTCCGCCACGGCCTTGTCGTTCACGCGTTCGGCAACGCGAGCGCCATCGACCGCGAATTGGGTCTCGTCGTCATCAAGCCGAGCGGCGTCCCGTACGATGAACTGGAGGCCGAGATGCTCGTGGTGACCGACCTCGAGGGCCGCGTCGTCGAAGGGCCGTTTCGGCCATCCTCGGACCTGCCCACCCACCTGGCGCTCTACAAGGCGTTCCCGCAGGTCGGTGCCGTCGTGCACACGCACTCGCGGTTTGCGACGATCTGGGCGCAGGCCGGCCAGGAAGTGCCGTGCCTCGGGACGACCCACGCCGACTACTTCCGTGGCGCGATCCCCGTCACCGACGCGATGACCACCGAGGAGGTCGAGTCAGCCTACGAGTGGAACACCGGGCAGGTGATCGTGCGACGGTTCGCGAACCTCGATCCGATGGAGATTCCGGCCGTGCTCGTCCGCGGGCACGGGCCATTCTGCTGGTCGAGATCGGCGCGGGGCGCCACGGATCTCGCCGTGATCCTCGAAGAAGTGGCGTGCACGACGTGGCATTCGGTGATGCTGAACCCCGGCGTCCGGCCCCTCGCCCCCGCGCTGCGCGACAAGCACTTCCTCCGGAAACACGGACCGGGGGCGTACTACGGTCAGTCGTGACACGACGACGGAGAGCGGATGGCGGGTCCGCCTGCCGCCCTCCGCCTTCCCGCCCTTTCTTGTGGAGGCAACCATGTCGATCGACAGACGCACTTTTCTCTATTCGTCCGCCATCGCGGCCGGGGCCGGTCTCACCGCGAACGCAGCCGCCCTTTCCCCCGCGGCGGACGTTGCGGAGCAGGCCACGGCTCCCGGCGGCCCGTTCAGCCACCTCAAGCCGATGACCGCCGGCATCACGCGCATTGACGTCGAAGACCGGAAGGCACGCGTGGAGAAAGCCCGGCGCCTGATGGTCGAGAACAAGATCGACGCGATCATCCTCGACTCGGGGACGAGTCTCGTGTATTTCACGGGCATCAGCTGGTGGGCGAGCGAACGCACGTTCGTCGCGATCCTGCCCGCGCGTGGCGAGGTGGCGTATGTCTGCCCGAAGTTCGAGGAGGGCCGCGCGCGCGAGTTGGTCACCATCGGCTCCGACGTGCGCACGTGGGAGGAGCACGAGAGCCCGTTCCGGCTGATTGCACAGGTCTTGAAGGACCGGGGGGCATCGCGCATCGGCATCGAGGAGTATGCGCGCTTCTTCGTCTTCGACGGCCTCCGGCAGGCGTCGCCCGCGCTGCAGGTCGTGAGCGCGAGCCCGGTGACGATCGGCTGCCGAGTGATCAAGACCCCGAAGGAAATCGCGCTCATGCAGCGGGCGATGAACATCACGATCGAGGCCTACCGCGCGGTGATCCCACTCCTGAAGCCCGGCATGACGTCCGAGCAGTTCAGCGCCTTGGCGAGTGCCGCACACCGGGCGCTTGGCGCCGAGGGCAGCATCGGCGCCACCTTCGGAGAGGCGACCGCGTCTCCGCACGGGAGCGTCAAGCGCCGCCCGATTCGCGAGGGCGACATCGTGCTGATGGATGGCGGGTGCAACGTGGATGGGTATCGATCGGATATCAGCCGGACCGTCGTCGTGGGAACGCCGACCAAACGTCAGCGCGAGATCTGGGACCTGGTCAAGCGCGGCCAGGCGGCGGCATTTGCCGCCGCGAAACTCGGAGCCGCCTGCGAGGACGTGGATGCGGCGCCACGGAAGGTCTACGCCGAGTTCGGCTTCGGCCCCGACTACAAGCTGCCCGGCCTGCCGCACCGGACCGGCCACGGCATCGGCATGGACGGCCACGAGTGGACGAACTTCGTTCGCGGCAACAAGACGAAGCTCGCGCCCGGGATGTGCTTCAGCAACGAGCCGATGGTGGTCGTGCCCGGCGAGTTCGGGGTCCGCATCGAGGACTGCATCTACATGACCGAACAGGGCGCGAGGTGGTTCACCACGCCCAGCCCGGCGATTGACAAACCGGTCGCGTTGGGCCGACCGGCTGGTCGCCCCTAGAGCCAGGGACCACTCCGGGAGTGATTGTTCCCACATTACCCTATGACGAAGAACCGATTCATCCTCCTCGCCGTCCTGTTCAGCCTCGCCGCGACGGGCATCGCCCTCGTCGCCCAGGCGCCTGCGCCGTCCCTGACCGAGGACACGCTGGCGGGCTTCACGTACCGCAGCCTCGGCCCCTACCGCGCCGGTTCGTGGATCGCGGACATTGCCGTGCCCGAATCGCCGCAGAAATCGCACCTCTACACGTTCTACGTCGGTGTTCGCTACGGCGGGGTCTGGAAGACGACGAACAACGGCACCACGTTCCAGCCGGTCTTCGACGGTCAGGATGTGACAGGTATCGGCTGCCTGGCCATCGCGCCGTCGAACGAGAACATCGTCTGGGTCGGCACCGGCGACGCGGCCAGCGTGAGGGTGGCCTACCCTGGCGACGGCGTCTACAAGTCGACCGACGCCGGCAAGACATGGCAGCGGATGGGCCTGCAGGACACGTACCACATCGGCCGCATCGTCGTCCACCCGACGAACCCAGACATCGTCTACGTGGCCGCGATGGGCCACCTCTGGTCGCCCAACGAAGAGCGCGGCGTCTTCAAGACGATTGACGGCGGGAAGACCTGGAAGAAGGTGCTCTTCGTCAACGACAAGACGGGCGCTATCGACCTGGTGATCAACCGGCGGCAGCCCGACACGCTCTACGCGGCGATGTACGACGTCCAGCGGCGGCCGTGGCGGCTGATCGAAGGAGGCCAGGGCAGCGGGATTCACAAGACGACGGACGGCGGCAAGACCTGGATGAGGCTGGCCGGCGGGTTTCCGGCGACGCCGCAGGGCCGTATCGGCCTCGACATCTACCAGAAGAACCCGAACATCCTCTACGCCGTGACGGAGAACTTCGCGAAGCGTCCGCCGACCGAGAACGAAGCGACGCGCGACCGTGCGCGCAATCTCGAGCCGCAACCGCGAAATGTCGGAGGCGAAGTCTACCGGACCGAGGACGGCGGGAAGACCTGGCGGAAGATGAACGCCGCGACCGATGACGTCAGCTCGAAGGCCGGGTACTCCTTCAACCAGATCCGGCTGGATCCCAACAACGACAAGCGGATCATCATCAACTGCGATTCGCTTCTGAGCTCGGAGGACGGCGGCAAGACGTGGACAGGTCTCACCTGGGACTCGCGGAACCTGTTCGGCAAGGGGTTTGGCGACTTCAGGACGATGTGGATCGACCCGCAGAACTCCGACCGGTGGATTCTCGGCAGCGACGGCGGCGTGCACATCTCGTATGACGCCGGAAAGACGTGTGACCACTATTCCAACATCCCGGGCGGCGAGTTCTACTCCATCACGGTGGACATGGAAGACCCGTACCGGATCTACGGCGGCCTGCAGGACCACGACTCGTGGCGCGGGCCGATCAACGGGCCAGCCGGTCGGATTGGTCCTGAAGACTGGGTGACGGTGGGCGACAACGACGGGATGTACAACCGCGTGGACCCGACCGACAGCCGATGGGTCTACAACACGTTCCAGTGGGGCGGCCACTTCCGGCTGGATCAGAAGACGCGCACCCGCACCTCGATCGTGCCGACGCGCGCGGCGGGGCAGCCGCCGCTCCGGTGGAACTGGACGCCGCCGCTTGCGCTCTCGCCGTTCAACAGCCGGATTCTCTACACGGGCGCGCAGGTGCTCTTCCGCTCGATGGACCAGGGCGACCACTGGGAGGAGATCAGTCCGGACCTCACCGGAAACGACGCCTCGAAGATCTCCCCGCCGGGCAGTACCGTGCAGTACTGCACCATCACGACGATCGCGGAGTCGCCGGCCACGCCGGGTGTCCTCTGGATCGGCACCGATGATGGGAAGGTGCAGGTGTCCAGGAACCACGGCGCGAACTGGACCGACGTGACCGCGAAGATCGTGGCTGCGGGCGGGCCCGAGCACTACGCGGTGACGCGCGTCCTCGCGTCGCGCACGGCCGCCGGAACCGCGTACATCACGAAGAACGGTCGGCGCTTCGACGAGTTCAAGCCGGTGGTGATGAGGACGACCGACTTCGGCGCGACGTGGACATCGCTGGCGGCGAACCTGCCGGACCGCGCGATCGACGTGATCGTGGAGGACGTGAAGGACGCGGACATCCTCTTCATCGGTTCGAACCGCGGCGTTCACGTGTCGCTCGACGGGGGGCGGCGCTGGACGGCCATGAAGGGGAACATGCCGACGGTGCCCGTGACCGATCTCGTCATCCACCCGCGCGAGCGCGACCTTGTCGTCGCCACCTACGGCCGGGGGCTGTATGTCACGAACATCGGATGGCTGGACGAGGCGAAGCAGGGCGCTTTTGACAAGGATGCCCACTTCTTCAGGGTGAAGGCCCGCCCGACTCCGCCCGCCGGGGCCATCGGCAATTTCGAGTTGTATGGCGACCGCCAGTTGATCGTGCCGAACGACGAGGGCCTCAACTTCGAGTACTACCTGAAGGCGAAGGCCGACGGCGGAACAGTGAAGATCGCGATTGCCGATGCGTCGGGCAAGGACGTGAGGACGATCGAGGGGACTGGCCACGCGGGCATGAACCGCGTGGCGTGGGACATGACGGGCGCGCGCGGGCGAGCCGTCGCGCCGGGGGAATACACGGTGACCGTCCAGGACGGCGAGAAGAAGATGGTCCAGAAGGCGATCGTGCTGCCGGCCGGGCATCGTCAGTAGTGGAACAGCGGCATGCGTCTGGCGACTTGCGACTGGGGACAGGATTCAGGAGTGAGGAGTCGGGATTCGGTGGAAACCAACCGTCAGGGATCGTGGACCAAGGCGCGCAGGTGTGGCGCGGGCCTTCAGGCCCGCGAGCCAGGGGCTTCTGACCGGTATTCGGGCCGCGCGGGTGGGGCACCGCCTGTCGTGCCCTCGGGGGGGCTATGACACGCATGCTTCGTGTCTTCCTGCTGTTCGCGGTCATCGTCGCCGGCTTTGCGGTTGGTGCCGCGCTGCGACTGGACGCGCACCGGGCGCCAGGGGGATCACCCGGTGATCAGCCTCCCGTCGCGTCGCCCGGCACCGGCGCGATCGTGAACGGCTCGTTCGAGGAGATGGACGGGAAGCTGCCGCGCGGGTGGAAGACGGCGCACTGGCAGCGGAGCGCCAGCTTTGCGATCGACCCCACGGGGCACACGGGACGGGCCAGCGCGAGGATCTCGTCGACTGAAGGCGGCGACGCGTCGTGGACGACGGTTGTCGAGTTGCGGCCGTACGCGAAGTACCGGCTGAGTGGCTGGATCAAGACCGAAAACCTCGAGGGGGGGACGGGGAAGGGCGCGTTGCTGAACCTGCACACTATCGGCGGCGTTCAGACGCAGGCGGTGACGGGCACGCACGAGTGGACCCGCGTGGAGCTGACGTTCGACTCGGAAGGGAACGACGCGGTGCAGGTGAACTGCCTGTTCGGCGGGTGGGGCAAGTCGCGGGGAACGGCCTGGTTCGACGACATCCAGATCGAGCAGTTGTCCGCGCGCGAGCTGGCGCCTGCCGTGACGATTCACGCGTTGCGAAGCCGGGCGCCGATGTCGAAGTACATCTACGGCCAGTTCATCGAGCACCTCGGGCGCTGCATCTACGGTGGCATCTGGGCCGAGATGCTCGAGGACCGGAAGTTCTTCCATGCCGTCGGCGATCCGGGTTCGCCGTGGAAGCCGGCCGGCGAGCCGACGTCGGTCACGATGAACACCGCCAGCCCGTTCGTCGGCGCTCACACTCTGGATATTACGCTCGCCGGGAACGGGAAGCCGGGCGGCGTCGAGCAGGGCGAGCTTGGCGTCACCGTCGGCAAGAAGTACGCCGGGCGCATCATCCTCGCGGGAGACGCCAGCGCGGGACCCGTTCGGGTGAGCCTCGTCTGGGGAAGCGGAGAACAGGGCCGCCAGACGCTTTCGATCACAGGCCTGACCCGGGACTTTCGCTCGTTTCCGCTGACGTTCACGGCTGCGGCGACGACCGACACGGCACGGCTCGTGATTGCCGCCACCGGCAAGGGCCTGCTGCGGATCGGCACCGCGTCGCTGATGCCCGCCGACAACGTCAAGGGCTTCCGGGCCGACACGCTGCAGTTGCTGCGGGAGTTGAACTCCCCCGTGTACCGATGGCCGGGCGGGAACTTCGTCAGCGGGTACAACTGGCGTGATGGCATCGGCGATCGCGACACGCGTCCGCCGCGCAAGAACCCGGCGTGGAAGGGGATCGAGCACAACGATGTCGGCATCGACGAGTTCATGGTCCTGTGCCGGCTGCTTGGCGCCGAGCCCTACATCGCGGTCAACAGCGGTCTTGGCGACGTGAGATCGGCCGCTGACGAAGTGGAGTACGTCAACGGCGCGGCGACAACGCCGATGGGGAAGCTCCGCGCGGGCAACGGCCAGCCCGCGCCTTACGCCTGCAGGTTCTGGTCGATCGGCAACGAGATGTACGGCGACTGGCAGCTCGGTCACGTGCCGCTGGCGGCATACCAGGAGAAGCACAACGAGTTCGCCAGGGCGATGCGTGCGGTAGACCCGACGCTGACGCTGGTCGGCGTGGGAGACGTCGGCCCGTGGACCGAGGGGATGCTGACCAACTGCGCGGACAACATGAGCCTGATCAGCGAGCATTTCTACTCCCAGGAAGGGCCTGGCCTGATGGGGCACGTCGCGCAGATTCCCAGGCAGATCAAGCGAATCGCCGAGGCGCACCGGAAGTACCGCCAGACGGTCCCGGCGCTGAAGGGCAGAGACATCCGCATTGCGCTGGACGAGTGGAACTACTGGTACCGGCCTCACGTCTACGGCGAGCTCGGCACACAGTACTTCCTCAAGGACGCCCTCGGGATCGTTGCGGGGCTTCACGAGTACTCCCGCCAGAGCGACATCGTCTTCATGGCGAACTACGCGCAGACGGTCAACGTGATCGGTGCGATCAAGACCAGCAAGCGGGCCGCCGTGCTCGATACGACCGGTGTCGTCCTCAAGCTCTACCGAGAGCGCTTCGGCACGATCCCCGTGGAAACCACGGGGGCGCCGGAACCGCTGGACGTGGCCGCCGCCTGGCAGGAGAATGGACGGGGCCTGACCGTGTCTGTGGTCAACCCGACGAGGAACGAGCAGGCGATCGATCTGCAACTGGACGGCGTTGCAGTGCCGGCACCCGCGAGGCTGTGGCGCGTCTCAGGACCCAACGAGAAGGCCTTCAACGAGCCGGGCAAGCCACCGCAGGTCGCGGTGCAGGAAACGCCCGTCGCGCCGTTCGCCCGCAAGCTGGTCGTGCCGCCGATGAGCGCGTCGCTCTATCACCTGGCGGTGGACAGGAAGTGAAGCAGGGACCAGGGACCAAAGGTCGGGGGCCGGGGACCAAAGGTCGGGGGCCAGGGACCAGGGGTCAGGGGGGGCAGGGACCAAAGGTCGGGGGCCAGGGATCGGGGTTCAGGGACGTAGCGCGGGCCTTCAGGCCCGAGAGAACAAACGGGGCGGAGGCTGGAGGATGTAGTCTGGGTTTTCAGACCCGCGAACACGAAGGAGCATCATGTTCGACGCCGACATTTACGTCGCACGACGCACGAAGCTGCAGCAGCAGTTCAAGCATGGCTTGCTGCTGTTCATCGGCAACGCCGATTCGCCGATGAACTACGCCGACAACACGTATCATTTCCGGCAGGACTCGTCCTTCCTCTACTACTGGGGCATCGACGATCCCGACCTCGCCGCCGTCATCGATGCGGACGCCGGGACGCACACGGTCTACGGCAACGACTTCACGATCGACGACATCGTGTGGCGCGGGCCGCAGCCGACGATTACCGAGCGAGGGGCGATGGCTGGCGTGACGAGCGCCGGGACACGGGACGACCTGGCCAAGGTGCTGGCCGACGCGGTCCGGAAGGGCCGCCGGGTACACTTCCTGCCTCAGTACCGAGCCGACAATGCGCAGTGGCTCGATCGGCTGATCGGCATCAGGGTCGACGCGAACAACCAGCACGCATCGGTCCCGCTCATCAAGGCGGTGGTCAGCCAGCGGGCCTACAAGGAACCAGGCGAGATTCGCGAGATCGAACTCGCCCTCGAGGTCTCGCACGACATGCACGTGCTCGCCATGAAGATCGCGAAGCCGGGCATGTACGAGCGCGAGGTGGCCGGAGCGATGGCTGGACTCGTCGAGTCGCGCGGCTCCCAGCTCGCCTTCCCGATCATCTTCTCGGTCCACGGCGAGACGCTGCACAACCACGACCACGGCAACCAGATGCAGGCCGGGCAGATGGCGGTGAACGACTGCGGCGCCGACTCGCCGCTGCACTACGCGAGCGACATCACGCGCACGATCCCGATCGGAGGCAAGTTCGTCGGTCCGCAGCGGGAGCTCTACCAGGCCGTCCTTCGCGCGCACAAGAAGGCGCTGGCCGCTGCCAGGCCGGGCGTGAAGTGGATGGACGTCCACCTGCTCGCGTGCCGCAGCCTGGCCGAGGATCTGAAGGCGATTGGCTGCATGAAGGGCGATCTCGACGCGGCCGTGCAGGCCGGCGCGCACGCGATGTTCTTCCAGTGCGGCCTCGGTCACATGATGGGCTTCGACGTCCACGACATGGAGGGACTCGGCGAGCAGCACGTCGGCTACGACCCCACCGTGACGCGCAGCACGCAGTTCGGCCTCAAGTCGCTGCGCATGGGGCGCGCGCTCGAGCCCGGCATGGTCATGACGGTCGAGCCTGGCATCTACATGATCCCGACGCTGATGGACAAGTGGAAGGCCGAAGGGAAGTTCACCGACTTCCTGAACTACGACGTGATCAACAAGTTCCGCACGTTCGGCGGCATTCGCGTGGAAGACGACGTGGTGATCACAAAGACCGGCAGCCGCAGCCTCGGCAAGCCGATCCCGATCGAGATGGCCGACGTGGAAGCGTTAGCGGGGTAGAGCAGAACCGGCTTGCGACTCGAGGCCCCAGGCTTGCGGCCGCAGGCGGTGCCCCTCCGTTCTACGGGGTGAAACGGGCCAGCGCCTTCTGCAGATTCTGCAACTCCCGGACGACGTGGTCGCTGCAATCACGGCAATCGGCCACGTCGTCCACACCCAGCAGACCGCGAGCGCCAAGGCCTCGGTCCCGGTGGCCGCCACGAGCACCTTGTAGCCGGCATCCGACAGGATCTTGTGTCCGAGCTACCGAACCGGGTCGCTGTCCTCACAGAACAGAATCGTCTCGGAGCCCTTCACCGCGCGCATCGTGGTGGTCCTTCCCCATTTGACGTGAAGATCTGTCCACGTTTCGACGTTCTCGTCAGCAAGGCCGCAGGTCGCCAGCCGCAAGGCGCAAGCCGGATTGGTCCTAGTCCGTTCGATAGTGACACCCGCGGCTCTCTCGCGATTCAATCGCCGCCAGCAGCACCGCCAGCGCGGCCTGAACGCCGTTGCGAAGGCTGATGAGCGCGTCGCTCAGCTCGGCCCGCGCGTAGAACTTTCCGATTTCCAACTGGAGTTCCCGGATGATCTCGTGCGCGCGGTCAAGGCGTCGCCGGTTCCGCACCAGTCCGACATAGTTCCACATCGTGTGGCGGATAGTCAGCCAGTCCTGCGCCACGAGCGCCGGGTCAACCGTCTCGGTTTCGTACTGCCACGGCGCGATGTCCGGGAAGTAGCAGTCCTCGCCGCTCGCGGAGCACCTGGCCGCGTCCGTGCCGGCGCGCGTGCCCCAGACGAGGCACTCGAGCAGGGAGGTGCTCGCCAGCCGGTTGGCCCCGTGGAGCCCCGTGCACGACACCTCGCCAACCGCCCGCAGCCGGCGCATGCTCGACCGGCCTTCGTCGTCCACCGCGATCCCGCCGCAACTGTAATGCGCGGCCGGCACCACTGGAATCGGCTGGGTGGCGAGATCGAATCCCGCCTCCTGGCACCTGGCGGCAATCGTGGGAAACCGCTGCCGAACCCAGTCCGACGGCTTGTGGCTGATGTCCAGGTAGGCGCAGGGCGATCCGGTCTCGTGCATCATCTGGTGGATGCCGCGTGCCACGATGTCGCGCGGCGCCAGCGAGCCGTCCGGGTGATAGTCGAACATGAACTCCCGGCCACCGGCATCCACGAGCCTGGCGCCCTCCCCGCGCAGCGACTCAGACAGCAGGAACCGCTCGCCCCCGTGATAGAGCGTCGTCGGATGGAACTGGACGAACTGCATGTTGAGGCAGCGCGCGCCCGCACGGTACGCCATCGCGACGCCGTCCCCGCAGGCGCCCGCCGGGTTGGTCGTGTGGAGGTAGATGCGGCCCAGTCCGCCCGTCGCGAGAATCGTTTCTTTCGCCAGCCACGATTCGACCTGCCTCGTGGCGTGGTCGAACACGTAGGCGCCCACGCACGTGGGCGCGGCGTAGATGTCGAGCGGGTTCCGGGAGTGGTGCGAGAGCGACAGGAGGTCGACCGCGGTCCGCCCCGTGAGCACCGTCGCGTTGGGCTCGCGGCGGACGGCCGCCAGCATCGCTTCCTCGATGGATCGCCCGGTGCGGTCGGCGTGATGGACGATGCGTGGGAGCGAGTGGGCGGCCTCGGCGGTGAGATCGAGCGTGCCGTCGGGGGCGCGATCGAACGGGACGCCGGCGTGGCTGACCAGCACCTCCTCCACCAGGCGCGGCCCCTCGCGGCTCAGCAACTCGACGGCCTCCGGGTAGCAGAGCCCGGCGCCCGCAGCCACGATGTCGGCAGCCAGGCGCTCCGGCGAGTCGTTCACTCCCCGGTAGATGATGCCGCCCTGCGCCTCCCACGTGTTGGAGTCTTCCGCGCGGACGCCCTTGGTGAGCATGACGACGTGGGCGCCGGCGCGAGCGGCGGACAGCGCTGCCGCGCAACCCCCGAGGCCGCTGCCGATGATCAGAACGTCGATCCGGTCGCCTGTAGTCATAGTGATCGTGGGGTCAGGTCATGATCGAAGTCGAGGGCGAGGTCCACCGAGGGCGCAGAGTGAGTCAAGGCGCCGACGGAAATTGTATCCACTCCGGTCTCGGCGTACGCCCTGATATTCTCCAGCGTGATCCCGCCCGAGGATTCAATCCAGACCGATGCCCCGCCCGGCCTTGCACGGACCATCCCCACGGCTTCCGCCGTGAGCGCCGGCGACATGTTGTCGAGCAGGACCGCGTCGATCCCGACGTCGAGCGCCTCGGCGAGCTGCGTCAGCGAATCCACTTCGACCTGAACGGGGACACTGGCCGTGCGGCGCCGGGCTACTTCCTGCAGCGCCGCGGTGACGCCACCGGCTGCGGCGAGGTGGTTGTCCTTGATCAGGACGCCGTCGTAGAGGCCGACGCGATGATTGCGACCGCCGCCCATGCGCACGGCGTACTTTTCGAGCAGGCGCAGCCCGGGCGTGGTCTTGCGCGTGTCGGAGACCGACGCGCGTGTGCCGGCGACGGCCTCAACATAGCGTCGGGTGATGGTGGCCACGCCCGACAACCGCTGGAGGAGGTTGAGCGCGAGCCGTTCGCCTGACAGGATGGGCGCCGCCGGCCCGGCCAGGCGCATCAGCCGCGTGCCCGCCGTCACCCGTGTTCCGTCGGTGAGCAGCGGTTCGGCCGACAGGTTGGCGTCGAGCTCGGCGAAGACGACGCGCGCCACCATCAGCCCGGCGACGACGCACGCCTCCCGCGCGACGATCCACGCGCGCGCCTCGGTCCCGGCCGGCACCGTCCACGCCGTCGTGATGTCACCGCCGCCAATGTCCTCGCGCAGGAACCGACGCACTTCGTGGCGCACGAATGCCGGGTCGAGATCGACCGGCGTCACGCGCTCATCTCCAGCATCCGCTGGAGCGGCGCCAGGCACTTCACGCGCAGGTCCTCGGGGAGCGTGATTTCAGGCTGCCGGTCCCGCATGCAACGGTACACCTTCTCGAGCGTGTTGAGTCGCATGTAGGGGCATTCGTTGCACGCGCACCCGTTGTCGGGCGGCGCCGGGATGAACAGCTTGTCCGGGCGCGCCTTCTTCATCTGGTGGATGATCCCCGGCTCGGTCACGACGATGAAGCTGGCGGCCGGGCTCGTGATCGCGTAGTTCAGGATCGACGTCGTCGATCCGATATGATCCGCCAGCCGCAGCACGCGTTCCTCGCACTCCGGGTGCGCGAGCACGAGCGCGTCGGGATGCTCCGCCTTCAGCCTGATGATCCGGCGCTCGGAGAAGGTGACGTGGACCGAGCACGACCCGGGCCACAGCACCATGTCGCGCCCGGTCTTCTTGATGACGAAGCGCCCGAGATGTTGATCGGGCGCAAACAGGATGGGGCGGTCCGCCGGAACCTGGCGCACGATCCGTTCGGCGTTGCTCGACGTGCAGATGATGTCGCTCAGCGCCTTCACGCCGGCGCTCGAGTTGATGTAGGTAATCACGGTGTGGCCGGGATGCGCGCGCACGAACTGTTCGAACTGCGGGGCCGGGCACCCGTCGGACAGCGAGCACCCCGCCGCGAGATCCGGGAGCAACACGAGTTTGTCGGGATTGAGGATCTTCGCCGTTTCGGCCATGAAGTGCACGCCACAGAAGACGATCACCGACGCCTCGGTCTTCGCCGCCGCCTGTGCGAGGGCCAGGCTGTCGCCGATGACATCCGCGATGTCCTGGATGTCCGGTTCCTGGTAGTAGTGCGCCAGGATGATGGCGTTCATCTCCTGTTTGAGGCGGGCGATTTCGGCAAAGAGATCGATCATGGGGTCCCTGCCTGGGGTTGAAAAACGCTGTTGTTCCGTCTCCGGCTAGTTTAACGTAGATGACGGATTGCCGCCGCCACGAGCGAAGGACCGAAATCCCGTGCGGACGGGCGGCCTGCGGTTGGGCCTGCTGTGGATGATGTTTTCAACTCGTGTACCAACCGACCTTGCTCCCAATCGCCTCACCACGGCCGAGCTGGCGCTTCGAGCGCGCGGTCTCAGGCCGATCGACCTGACCGAAACGAACCCGACCCGTGTGGGCCTCGCCTACCCGGATGAGTTCCTGACGGCGCTCTCCGCGCCCGCCGGGCTGGCCTACGATCCGCACCCTTTCGGTCTCCAGGGCGCCCGGCTGGCCGTTGCGGAGGAGCTCGGCGCCGGCGGCCAATCCGTAGACCCCTCGCGCGTGATCCTCACGGCCAGCACGAGCGAGGCCTATTCGTTCCTCTTCAAGTTGTTGTGCAATCCCGGCGACCAGGTGCTGGTGCCGGTTCCCAGTTACCCGCTATTCGACCATCTTACGCGCCTCGAACTGGTCGAGGTGCGCCAGTATCCGCTCGAGTATCACGGCACGTGGTCGATCGACGTGGACGCGCTCGAGGCGGCCGTGACGCCCCTCACGAGGGCGGTGCTCGTGGTCAGCCCGAACAACCCGACCGGGTCGACGCTCGCCCGTCGTGACCTGGCGGCGCTCGCGCGGCTCTGCGCCTCACGCCAGCTCGCGCTGATTGGAGACGAGGTGTTTGCCGACTACCTGCTCGACGCCCGAGCGGACGCCGCGCGGGTTCTGGACCAGGCCGAGGCGCTGACCTTCAGCCTCGGCGGGCTCTCGAAGTCGGCCGGCATGCCGCAGATGAAGCTCGGGTGGATCGTGGCTGGCGGACCCGCGACGCTGGTCGAGGCGGCGCTGGCTCGCCTCGAGATCGTGTGCGACGCGTTCCTCTCCGTCTCCACCCCGGTCCAGCAGGCGGCGGGCGACCTCCTTGCGGCTGGCCGCCAGATCCGCGCCCTGATCCGAGAGCGGATCGCGGAGAACCTGCGGGACCTGCACGCGCTGATCCTCCAGCATCCGTCGTGCTCGGTCTACCGCGTGGAGGGTGGCTGGTCGGCCGTCATTCGCGTGCCCGCCATCCGCCCGGAAGAGACCCTGGTGCTCGACCTGCTCGAACAGGACCTAGTGCTCGCTCATCCCGGCTACTTCTTCGATTTTCCGCACGAGGCGTTCGTCGTGGTCAGCCTGCTGCCGCAACCCGGAGACTTCCGGGCCGGCGTGACTCGGCTGCTGGCCCGCGCCTCCCACTGAGGGAACGGATGTCGCTTACCGCCGGCCGACACGCAGGGCTTCTCATCCCGTTGTTCTCCATGCCGTCGCGCGCGAGCTGGGGCATCGGCGAGATCGGTGACATCCCGTTCATCGCCTCCTGGCTGCGCGGCGCCCGGCAAGACTTGCTGCAGCTGCTGCCCATCAACGAAATGGCGATCGGTCAGCGTTCGCCCTATTCGGCGATGACGGCGATGGCGATCGATCCGATCTTCATCAGCGTGCATGAGGTGGCCGACTTCCAGCAACTCGGTGGGGAATCGGCGATGGACCGCGACTGGCAGCAACGCCTGGCGGATGCCCGTCGTTCGCCCGCGATCGACCATGCACTTGTGCGCAGCGTGAAGGAGCCCGCCCTCCGCGCGGCCTTCGACGAGTTCGTTCGCCGGCATCGGGAGCCGGCCACCACCAGGGCGCGCGCGTTCGACGCCTGGTCGCGCGAGCAGTCCTGGTGGCTGGACGATTACGCGCTGTTCCGCGCGCTGCACGCGCATCAGCAGGATCGCGCGTGGAGCGAGTGGCCCGCGCCGCTGCGCGACCGCGACCCGGACGCGTTGGCAGGCGCCCGCCGGGAGCTGGCGCGAGAGATCCTCTACCGAGCGTGGCTCCAGTGGATCGCCGACACGCAGTGGCACGACGCGAAGGCGCAGGCGCGGCCGGTGTCCCTGATGGGCGACCTCGCGTTCATGGTTGACGGCGACAGCGCCGACGTGTGGGCCCAGGCTGCGTCGTTCATGCTCGACGCCTCGGTGGGCGCCCCACCCGATGCATTCAGCGAAACAGGACAGAACTGGGGCGTGCCGGCCTACCGCTGGGGCCTGCTGGCCGAGCGCGATTTCGCCTGGCTTCGCGAACGCGCGCGCCGGACCGCGTCGCTGTTCGACGGCTACCGCGTCGACCACGTCGTCGGTTTCTACCGCACGTACGTGTTTCCGGACGACGGCTCGCCCGCCTTCTTCACGCCCGCCGGGGAAGCGGCCCAACTCGAGCTTGGCGAGACCGTGCTCGCCATCTTCGGCCAGGCTGGGTCGCGTATCACCGCCGAGGATCTTGGCACGGTGCCAGATTTCGTGCGTCGGTCGCTCGCGCGGCTGGGCGTTCCTGGGTACAAGGTTTTCCGGTGGGAACGGCACTGGGAGACCAAGGGCCAGCCCTACCGTGACCCGTCCGCCTACCCCGCCGTGTCCGTGGCGACGTCGGGCACGCACGACAACGAGCCGACGGCTGCCTGGTGGGACAGCCTCGACGCTGACGAACGCGCCGCGGTCCTCGCGACGCCCGGCGTGGCCGAGCGCGTTGGAGTTCTCGACGAGGCGGCAGACGCCTTTTCCCCGGCCCTGCGCGACGCCATGATCGAGGTTCTGTTTGCGTCGGGGTCCGACTTCCTCCTGCTCCCGGTCCAGGACGTGTTCGGGTGGCGCGACCGCATCAACATCCCGGCGAGCCGGGGTGATCACAATTGGACGTGGCGCCTTCCCTGGCCGGTCGATACCTTGGCCTTGCAGTCGGAGGCCGTGGATCGTGCCACCGCGTTGCGGGCCTGGAGCGAACAGTACCGGCGGGGATGACGCCTTCCTGACGACCCCACGCAAGATGCCGTCAGTCTTGGTGGGGCGTTTGACCAAGCCCATTTCGCGATCACAGCTTTTGCTCGGGTCCGCCGGAATCGTTAACGGTCCAGAGCGCCGGCCTTTCGCGATCCGCCCGCATTTCTTCGAAAATCCACGATATTTCGATAGGACGCTGGCACCGGCCTGTGGTTCTACTCTTGCAAGACATTTTGTCGCTTGTCACATTCCGGGACGTGGCATGACGAGAGACACGAAGAGATAGCGAGGCCTGACGTGCAGACATCAACCTTCGTGGACGGACTTGGACGCCGATCGCGGACGCTGGAGCCGACCGGTGAGGAGGTCGAGACGCTCCGCTTGTGCAGGGAGCTATCCGAGTCGGCCGCCACTGAAGCCGCGCTCATCGAGCGCGCTGGTCGTCTCGCCGCCTTCTCCCATCCCTCCTTCGCCCAAGTGCGCAAAGTCGAGCGCCTGGGCGGGCCGCTCGGCGGACTCGCGGTCATCTCGACCGCCGTCCCCGGGGTCCGACTCTCCGAGGTTCTGCGGCACGCCCAGCGCAAGTGGGTGACGCCGGACCTCGATGCCGCAGCGTGCCTGCTCGACCAGATCACCGGCGCGCTGGCCGATTTCCACCGCCACTCCGTGGATTTCGCCCACGGCGCCCTTGGCCCGGAACGGATCGTTGTCCGGCCCGACGGCCGCGTGGTGATCGTCGAACACGCGCTGGCCCCGGCGATCGAGCGGCTGCGGATGGGAAGGACGCCGCTCTGGACGCAATTCCGCGTTGCGGTGCCCGCCGTCGCCGGCACGGCACGCTTCGACCAGCTGACCGATGTCATGCAGCTCGGGGTACTCGCCCTCGCCCTGGCGCTTGGGAGGCCGATCCGCCGCGACGAATACCCCCACCGGCTACAGGACCTGATTGCCGAGGCTTCGACCCCCGATCCGCTCGGCGAGCGGCCGACCCTCTCGAGGTCGCTCCGCACCTGGATCCTGCGGACGCTCCAGCTCGAAACGCGCTCCTCTTTCCGGACGGCAGCAGATGCCGAGACCGCGCTCGACGCCGTACTGGCCGAAGAACCGCGCCCGAAACCCGGGTTCGCGGCCGTAGCCAGGTACCTCGCCGCGTGCGCCCCGGGGCCGGACGCCGAACAACCGGCTCCATCAATCGTGGCGGTGCCTGCCGCCGGCGACGTCGTGCCGGCGACTGCTACCGAAGCCGAATGCGCGGTCGGAACAATCACGGCTACGGACCGGTTTGCGACCGTTCGCGTGTTCCGCCCGGCGACCCCCGTCCCGGAACCGCTGTCCGCTGATTCACCCGCGCCTGTTGAAACAGTCGAGCTGCCATCCGCATCCCGCGGTCACCAGGCGGTGCGGGTCATGACGGATGCCGCGCTCGCATCGCTTCGATACGCGCGGGCGTTCGTCCGGACGTTCTCGCGCTCCGCCCTGCGCGTGACGATGGTGTCGATCGGCCTCGTGGCTCTTTACGGCGTCACCTACCTGAGCGCCCGCGGATATCTTGGCCTATCCAACCTGATCAGCGGTCGAGGCACTCTCGTCGTCGAATCGCGCCCCGCCGGCGCCGACCTCTACGTGGACGGGTTCCCGAGCGGGCAGACGCCAGCGACGCTGGAGTTGCCCGCCGGCGAGCATACGCTCGCGCTCCGTACAGGCACGGGCACGACCCTTGTTCCCGTGATGGTCGTGGCCGGCGCGCGAAGGGTCGAGCAGATCACGGTCCGTCAGCGCCGACGGGCGCCGCGCTCCGTCGCACCGCCGCGCCCCGTCGTCATCTTGCCAGGCGGAACGACCCCGTTGCCGGCGGCGCGCCTTCAGCAGTAGACTAGCACCGAGATGCTCAGATGGGCGGTGGTGGTGGGGCTTACGCTGTGCGTGGTCCCTGGATCGGCGTGTGCTCGGAAGAGCGAGCCGGTGCGGAACACGCGCCAAGCCGACATCCATCTCGTACCCGAGAGCGAGTTGATCAACGGCCGCGTTCCCCGCAACGCCACCCTGGCCAGCCTGCTGCAGTCCTCCCGGCTTCGCCCCGATTTGATTCCGGCAATTGTGTCGATGACCGGAAAGGTCTTCGATCCGCGGCGGATGAAGGCCGCCCACACCTACCGGCTGGAACGAACGCCAGGTGGCCTGGTCCGCTGCTTCGAATATGAGATCGACGCCGACCGATTCCTCCGGATCCTCGGCCCATCCGACCGCCAACCGGACGAGTTGACCGTCGAACTGGTGCCTTACCAGAAGCGACGGGCACTCTTTTCGATGCGAGGGGAGATCTCGAAGGCGTCGCCGTCGCTGTTTGCCGCGATGCACGACGCGGGTGAAGGGCCGGACCTGTCGGTGGAACTCGCGGACATTTTTGGCGGCGAGATCGATTTCAACTCGGACCTGCAGCCTGGCGATAGCTTCAGCCTCACGTTCGAGAAGGTGTACCGCGAAGGAGCGTTCTTGTCATACGGGGCGGTACTGGCGGCCGAGTTCTCGAACGACGGGCGCGTGCTGAAAGCGGTGCGGTACACGATCCCGGGCGACAAGCCGGCCTACTACGACGACCAGGGGCGGTCGCTGAGACGGTTCTTTTTGAAGTCGCCTCTCGAGTTTGCCGCACCGGTCAGTTCCCGATTCTCGAACGCCCGCATGCACCCGGTACTGCGCATCGTGCGACCGCACCTGGGGGTGGACTACCGAGCCCCGTCGGGCAGTCCGGTCGTGGCCGTGTCGAACGGCACCGTGGTGTCGGCGGGATGGAGTGGAGAGGCGGGCCGGCTGGTCCACATCCGGCACTCGAGCGGCTACGACACGCTCTACATGCACCTGTCGTCGATCGCGGTGCGAGCCGGACAGCACGTGGCGCAGGGCGAGTTGGTCGGCCGGGTCGGCATGACCGGGCTCGCCACCGGTCCGCACCTCGACTACCGGGTGAAGAAAGACGGTCGATACGTCAACCCGCTTGTCGTGCTCCGCTCTCTTCCACCCGGAGAACCGATCCCGGCGTCATCCCTCGCGCAGTTCCAGGCCGAGCGTGCCCGCGTGATGTCGCTGCTCGTCCGCCCGTCCGCCGACGCGGTCAACGCCGGGGGACAGACCTCCAGTCCTTGACACCCATTCAGGCTTCAGGTAATTAAAGGTTACTTGGTGGCCTTCTGGCCTCCAGCCTCCAGCCATCGTAACCCTCTGCGCTGCCCGGCAAGCGGGCGGCCCGCCGCGAGTCATCAGATGTCTACTATTCGTCCGTTCGCCGCACTCAGACCATCGCCCTCGAACGTCGACCGTGTGTCCGCCGTCCCCTACGACGTCGTCAATGCCAAAGAAGCGAGGGCCATGGCCGCTGGCAACCCCCTCAGCTTCCTGCACATCTCGCGCGCGGAGATCGATCTCCCGCCCGCGACCGACCCGTACTCGGACGCTGTCTACAACAAGGCGCTCGAGAACTTCACCAACCTCCGCCAGGCGGCGCCGCTGGTGGTCGAGGATGTGCCCGCCGTGTATTTCTACCGGCTGAAGATGGGGAATCACAGCCAGACCGGCCTGGCCGCCTGCTACTCGGTGGGCGAGTACGACATTGACCTGATCAAGAAGCACGAGAAGACGCGGCGCGACAAGGAAGACGACCGCACGCGGCACATCAGCACGCTTCGCGCGCAGACCGGGCCCGTCTTCCTGATCTATCGCGCGTCGAAGGCGATTGACGCGGTCGCGGACACGGTGACAGGCGGTGCGCCACTCTTCGATTTCGAATCTGCCGACCAGGTTCGCCACACCGTGTGGAAGGTGACGGGGGCGGACCTCGCCGCGGTCGTCAAGGCGTTTGGCGAGCTGCCGTGCGTCTACATTGCGGACGGGCATCACCGGGCCGCCAGCGCGGGCCGCACGCGGAAGTACCTGGCCGAGAAGTCGCCGACGACCGACAACAGCGAGGCCAACTGGATGCTGGCCGTCGCGTTCCCGGACAACCAGACCCAGATCCTGCCCTACAACCGGGTGGTCAAGGATCTGGCCGGCAAGACCCCCGAGGCATTCCTCGCCGAACTGAAGATGCGCGTCAAGGTGGCGGACGGGACGCCGAACCCGACGAAGAAGGGCGAAGTGGGGATGTACCTGGCTGGCAGCTGGTATACGCTGTCTCTCGAGGCGGCTGCCCGCGCGACCGATGTCGGCAGCACGCTGGACGTGAGCCTGCTGCAGGACCAGGTGCTCTCGCCGCTGCTCGGCGTCGGCGACCCGCGGACCGACAAGCGGATCGACTTCGTCGGCGGCATCCGCGGAACCTCGGAGCTCGAGAAGCTGGTGAATGGGCGCAAGGCGGCGGTGGCGTTCTCGATGTTCCCCGTGGGCGTCAACGACCTGATTCGAATCGCGGATGCCGGCGAGATCATGCCTCCCAAGTCCACCTGGTTCGAGCCGAAGCTTCGTGATGGCCTTCTCACTCATCTCATCTAACCGGACGCGGGTAGCCGCGTCCAAGGATGGACAGCCATGAAAGTGCTTGTTGCTGACAAGTTCGAAAAGAGCGGGATCGAGGGGTTGACGACGGCGGGGTGCGAGGTCATCTTCGAGCCAGACCTGAAGGACGCCACGCTCACGGAAGCCATCGGGAAGACCGGAGCCGACGTGCTCGTCGTGCGCTCCACGCAGGTGACCGAGCCGATGATGGACGCGGGCAAGCTCGCGTTGATCGTCCGCGCGGGGGCCGGCTACAACACGATTGACGTGAAGGCGGCCAGCAAGCGCGGCATCTACGTGTCGAACTGCCCGGGGAAGAACTCGATCGCGGTGGCGGAGCTGGCCTTCGGCCTGATCCTGGCCCTCGACCGCCGTATCCCGGACAACGTCGTCGAGTCGTTGCGCGGCAAGTGGAACAAGAAGGAGTACTCGAAGGCGAGGGGGTTGTATGGCGCCACGCTCGGTATCCTCGGCTTCGGAAAGATCGGGCAGGAGCTGGCCAAGCGCGCGATGGCGTTCGGCATGAACCTGGTGATCTGGAGCGAGCTCGGCGTGCGCGTGGACCGCGATTCCATCCCCGTGGACCTGCCGCTGCTGTTGCAGGTCAGGCCTGGTTCTGGCGCGCTCATCGAAGAGCGCATCACCGTCGTCGAGACGCCGGGCGAGGTCGCGGAGAAGTGCGACATCCTGAGCATCCATCTCGCGTCGAGCGCGGCGACGAAGAACATCGTCAACGCTGACGTAATCGGCAAGCTGAAACCGGGTGCGTTCGTCATCAACACGGCGCGCGCGGACGTGATGGACTACAAGGCGCTGGCGAAGGCCGTGAAGGAGAAGGGCGTCCGCGCGGGGCTGGACGTCTATCCGGGCGAGCCGACGAGCGCAACCGGCGACTTCGCCCAGGAACTGCTGGGGCTGCCCGGCGTGTACGGCACGCACCATATCGGCGCCTCGACCGACCAGGCGCAGGAAGCGATTGCGGCCGAAACCGTGCGGATCGTGAAGACCTTCAAGGAGACCGGCCGCGTCCCGAACGTCGTCAATCTTGCCAAGAAGACGCCGGCGAAGTACTCGATGATCGTCCGCCACAAGGACCAGCCGGGGGTGCTCGCCTGCGTGTTCGGGAAGCTTGGAAGCGCCAAGATCAACGCGCACGAGACCGAGAACATCGTCTTCGAGAACGCCGAAGCGGCCATCGTCCGTATCAACGTGGACAAGCAGCCGCCCGCCGAGCTGGTGAAGTCGCTCGAGACGTGCGACGGCATCCTCGAGGTGACCGTGGTCGAGCTGGTCGGGTAAGGTATCCTGTAAGGGCTTTTGGCCATTAATCGATTTTTCTTGAGGAGATCATCCCAATGGTGACGACCACCCGAGTCTTCAACTTCGCGGCCGGACCTGCCGTCCTGCCGCTTCCCGTGCTCGAGGAGGCGCAACGCGACCTGGTGGCGCTGCCCGGCGTCGGGATGTCGGTGCTCGAGATCAGCCACAGGTCGAAGGCGTTCGAGGCGATTATCGGCGAGTGCGAGGCCAACACGCGCAAGTTGGCCGGCATTCCCGACAACTATCACGTGCTGTTCCTGCAGGGGGGCGCGACCACCCAGTTCTCGATGGTGCCGATGAACCTGCTGCCAGCCGGTTCGTGGGCGGACTATATCGTGACCGGCGCCTGGTCGTCGAAGGCGGTCAAGGAAGCGAAGAAGGTGGGCGCCGTCAACGTGGCGTTCGACAACAAGGCCGAGAACTACCTCCGGCTCCCGAAGAAGGGAGAGCTGCAGCTGACGCCGGGTGCCGCCTACGTGCACGTCACGACCAACGAGACGATCCACGGCGTCGAGTTCCACCAATTGCCCGACTTCGGTGACGCGACGGTGGTGGCGGACACTTCGTCGCACATGTTCAGCCGCCCGATCGACGTCACGAAGTACGGGTTGATCTACGCGGGCGCGCAAAAGAACATCGGCCCAGCGGGTGCGACGCTCGTCATCGTCCGCGACGACCTGGTGAAGAAGGCCGCCGAGCGGCCGTCGTACGCGAACCTCCCGGTCATGCTGCAGTACGGCACGCACGTCTCCGAGAAGTCGCTCTACAACACGCCGCCCTGCTTCACGATCTACACGATCGGGCTGGTGATGAAGTGGCTGGTTGCAATCGGCGGCCTCGAGGGAATCGACAAGATCAACGAGCGCAAGGCCGGGAAGCTGTACGCGGAGATCGACCGCACCGGTTTCTACCGCGGCCACGCGGCGAAGGACTGCCGCTCGCGGATGAACGTCACCTTCCGGCTGCCGAACGAGGAACTCGAGGCGAAGTTCGTGAAGGAATCGAAGGCGGCGGGCCTCGACGGCCTGAAGGGCCATCGCTCGGTGGGCGGCCTGCGCGCGTCGATCTACAACGCGTTCCCGGAGGAAGGCGTGGACGTCCTCGTGTCGTTCATGCAGGATTTTGAACGCAAGAACGGATAAGCGGCAGACAGCCGGCAGCCGGCAGCCGACTCCCGACAGCGGGCAGCTGTCAGCGGGCAGCCTGCCGCGCGATGCCCAGGGCGGCGCGGGACTTCCATCCCGTGCCGTGACGACGATCCGGGCCGCCCGATGCCTATCGGGCGGCCCGTCGCTTTTCGCGGTGAGTATCTCCGCTGGCCGTCTTCCCTCGATCAACTGGCCGGTGAGGCGGCGGACGCGGCCCGGTCTGTCGTGCGGGGCTCCGCTCGGCAGACCTCGCAAGTCGCCCGCCACGCCAACCCGGGCCACTCCCGCCTCTCTCATCTGGCCGGCGCGTACTCGTCGGCCGGTGAGGCGGCGGACGCGGCCCGGTCTGTCCTGCCGGGCTCCGCTCGGCAGACCTCGCAAGTAGCCCGTCACGCCAACCCGGGCCACTCCCGCCTCTCTCATCTGGCCGGCGGCTGTGGGGCGACAGCGGCGGACGGGGGTGGGATGGCTCGCGACCTCCGCGGCGCCTTCGGGGCCGTGATCTTGCAGCGCGGCGCCAAGCCCGGCAGAATGGGGGCCTCCCATGCCGGGAATCGGGGGCCATCGCCATGCCACCAGACACACAGACCGTTCGCGAACGCGCCGAGCAGTTCCTGAAGGCCGCGGCCGACTTTCACCTGGGCAGCCTCCTCACGGAGTCGTCGCACCCGCGCACGGTCGACTTGAGCGACGTGGCTCGCGGGAGCGCCGAGGCGGGCCTGGCCGCGCTCTTCGACGTGGACCGCGACGTCGTCGCGAAGTACGCCGCCTGGTCGCAGACCAAGCAGCCCGGACGGATGGCTCGGGCCGCTCTCGAGACACTGAGACGAGGGGGGCGCATCTTTTTCACCGGCTGCGGCGCCACCGGGCGACTCAGCATCCAGCTCGATTCCATCTGGCGCGCCTTCTGGCAGGACCGGCGGGCGGGCGGGAACGCCGCGCCCTCTCCCGATGGGTGGGAAGACCGCACGCGAAGCGTGATGGCGGGCGGCGACTACGCGCTGATCAAGTCGGTCGAAGGCTTCGAGGATTTCGCGCCTTTCGGCCGCAAGCAGATTGCAGACATGGGCCTCGCAGCAGGCGACGTGGTCTTTGCGATTACGGAGGGCGGAGAGACGTCCTTCGTGATCGGCACCGCCTGGCAGGGCGTCGAAACCGGTGCGCGCGTCTTCTTCGTCTATAACAACCCGGACGATGTCCTCCGCGACGTGCGGCGCAGCCGCGAGGTGCTGGACGATCCACGCATCGAGAAGATCAACCTGACGTCCGGTCCCATGGCGGTCACGGGCTCGACGCGGATGCAGGCGACGAGCATCGAGTTGCTGGCCATGTTGACCGTCCTCGAGGTGGTGCTGCGCGATCTCCTGGGCGCGAACGGCCGGCTCGGCGCCGGGGTCGGGAGGGCCGAGGACGTGGTGGCCGAGATGAGGACCGCGATCGAAGAGGTTCACGCCGAACTCTCGAGTTCACGCGTCCTGCAGCCGCTCGCGCGGATCGTGGAGACTGAGGAGCGAGCCTACCGCGGCGGCGCACGGACGTCCTACTTTGCCCATTCGCTGGGCATCGACGTGCTCACAGACACGACCGAGCGCAGCCCCACGTTCTGCACGCCGTCGTTCAGGAAATGGGACGACACCGAGGCGTCGGAGTCGTGGGCCTTCCTCTTCACCCCGGAGGCGACGACCGAGGCGGCGTGGCCCGGCCTGCTGCGCCGTGCCCCGCAGACCATCGAATGGACCGAGGAGGACCTCCGCGCGCTCCTCGACGACGAGGCGGCGGCCCGGCAGGCGGCAGTGCTCCGCGATATCGGGCATCGCGATCTGATGCGGTTCCGCATCGGGTTGGACGGCCTTGCATACAGGCCGATCCGAAAGGGCGACGCCGTCACCCTCGTCGTGTCCGAGGCCGACTTGCTCCTGCTGGCCGCCCCCGGCGCGACCTTCGCGAGTTGCCTGATGACCGCGTCCGAACGCGGGGCGGACGGGATGCTGATCGCGGTCGGCCGGCGGGAAGCCATCGACGGCCTGGCCTCGTCAGCCGGGCGCCGGCTGGCCAGCCGGTTCGTGGCATTGACCGTTCCGGACACGCCATTCCTGCTGAATCCGATGACCAGGATCGGCGTGAAGATGCTGCTGAACGCGCTGTCCACCTGCACGATGGTGCGCCTGGGGCGGGTGCTGGGCAACCGGATGATCTGGGTGGTCCCGAGCAACCTGAAGCTGATCGACCGGTCCACCCGATACGTCCGGGACCTGGCGAAGGTGTCGTACGAGCAGGCGTGCCACACGCTGTTCGAGGTCATCGACTACGTCGAGCCTCGCCGCAGCGCGGGAAAGGCCTATCCGCCGCCGGTCGGCGTGGCCATGATGCGCCTGCGTCATCAGATCGGATTGGAAGAAGCGGAGGCCAGGATTCTCGAGGAGCTGTCGATCGCACCCGGCCCCTGAACGGAGAGCTCCCCGAAATCCGTCTGCCGTCGGCTATTTCTTCACGAACTTCTTCACGAACTGCCCGACCAGCTGTTCCAGGTTCGGTGTGCCGATTTCCTGCAGCTGGTAGGTCACGCGCACGGTCGGCTTCTTGATCTTGACGATGCGGTTGAGGTCGATTGGCGTGCCGATGACGACGACATCGCACGGCACCTTGTTGATCGTCGCCTCGAGGTCTTTCACCTGTTCGGTGCCGTAACCCATCGCGGGCAGCAGCATCCCGATTCCCGGGTACTTCTTGTAGGTCTCGGTGATCGACCGCACGGTGTAGGGCCTCGGGTCCACCAGCTCGCTCGCGCCGTACTTCTGCGCGGCGACCACGCCGGCGCCGATCTTCATCTCACCGTGCGTGAGCGTCGGCCCGTCCTCGACCACTAGCGCCCGCTTGCCGGTCAGCCGCTCCGGGTGGTCGATGAAGATGGGCGATGCGGCATCGACCACCACCGCCTTCGCGTTCACCGTCCGGATGTTCGCGCGCAACTGGTCAACGGCCTTCGGATCGGCGCTGTCGATCTTGTTGATGATGACGATGTCCGCCATGCGGAGGTTGGCCTCGGCCGGGTAGTAGGACAGCTCGTTGCCGACGCGCAGCGGGTCGGCCACGACGATCGCCAGGTCGGGCTTGTAGAACGGCATGTCGTTGTTGCCGCCGTCCCACAGGATGACGTCTGCTTCGGCCTGAGCCTGCTCGAGGATGGCGCCGTAGTCCACGCCGGCGTAGATGATGATCCCCTCGACGATGTGCGGCTCGTACTCCTCCATCTCCTCGATGGTGCACTTGTGCTTCTTGAGGTCGGCCAGGCTCCCGTAGCGCTGCACCTTCTGCTTCTCGAGGTCGCCGTACGGCATCGGGTGGCGGATGGCGGCAACCTTCAGCCCGTGCTGCTGCAGCAGGTGCGCGACGCGGCGGCTGGTCTGGCTCTTGCCCGACCCGGTGCGCACGGCGCAAACGGAGATCACCGGCTTCGTGCTCTGAATCATCGTCGGCTGCGCGCCGAGCAGCTTGAAGTGGGCCCCGCACGCGTTGGCGATCGAGCTCCGGCTCATCACGTAGTTGTAGCGCACATCGCTGTAGGCGAAGACCACCTCTTCGACCTTGTGCTTGCGGATCAGCGACTCGAGCTGCAACTCGGCCACGATCGGGATCCCCTTTGGGTAGAGGCGGCCGGCGAGCGATGCCGGGTACTTCCGCCCGTCGATGTTGGGGATCTGGGTGGCGGTGAACGCCACGACCTCGTAGCGCTCGTTGTCACGATAGACGGTGTTGAAATTGTGGAAGTCGCGCCCGGCGGCTCCCATGATGATGGTCTTGATCCGGTGCATGTAGTCCTCGCTGCCTTTGATGATTGATGGAGGGGTGATCCCTATCCTTCGATGACCTTCTTGATCCGCTCGACCGCCCAGTCGATCTCGTCCTTCGTGATGACGAGCGGCGGGGCGAACCTGATGACATGCTCGTGGGTTTCCTTGCAGAGGATGCCCTCTTCCTTCAGCCTTTCGCAGTAGGGGCGGGCCGCGCCGGTCATCTCGACGCCAATCCACAGCCCGAGGCCGCGCACCTGCTTCAGGCACGGGCTCTTGATCTCCTGCAGCCGTCCGAGGAAGTACAGCCCGAGTTCCGCCGACCGCTCCACCATCTTCTCGTCCACCAGCACCCGCAGGGACGCCCGCGCGATCGCGCAGGCCAGCGGGTTGCCGCCGAAGGTGCTGCCGTGATCACCCGGCTTGAAGACGCCGAGCACCTCCTTGGACGACAGGACGGCGGACACCGGGTAGAAGCCGCCTGACAACGCCTTGCCGATGATCACCATGTCGGGCTTGATGCCCTCGTGCATGTAGGTGAACAGCTTGCCGGTCCGCCCAAGCCCCGACTGGATCTCGTCGGCCAGGAACAGCACGTTGTTCCGGCGGCACGCGTCCCAGGCCTCGCGCAGGAAACCGGCCCGAGGGATGACGATCCCCGCCTCTCCCTGAATCGGTTCGACGAGGAACGCGCAGGTATTCGGTGTGATCGCCTCGATCAGCGCCTTCGTGTCGCCGTAGGGGATGATCGTGAAGCCCGGCGTGAACGGGCCGAAGCCGTCGCGGTACTGCGCATCGGTCGAGAAGCTGACGATGGTGATCGTGCGGCCGTGGAAGTTGTTCGAGCAGGCGATGATGTCCGCCTGGCCGTCTGGGATGCCCTTGACCGTGTAGCCCCATTTCCGCGCGGCCTTCACCGCGGTCTCGACCGCCTCGGCGCCGGAGTTCATCGGCAGCGCCACCTCGAAGCCGGTGAGGTCGTGCAGTTCCTTGTAGAGCAGCGGCAACTGGTCGTTGCGGAAGGCGCGCGAGGTCAACGTGACCTTGCGCGCCTGGTCCAGCATCGCCTGCATGATCTTCGGGTGGCAGTGTCCCTGGTTCACCGCCGAGTACGCCGCCAGGCAGTCCAGGTACTTCTTGCCATCCACGTCGTAGACCCACACCCCCTCGGCGCGCTCGATCACGACATCGAGCGGGTGGTAGTTGTGGGCGCCGTACTCGTCCTCGAGCCTGATGAAATCCTCTGTCTGCATCTGTCTCTCCTCGTCACCCGATCTCAACCACAAAGGCCACAAAGGACACAAAGACGATGCGTGCCCAGCGACCGCACAATGCAGTGGTCGCGCGGTGGCGCCACCCGGTCGAAGCCCTCAGCGGGTAGCCGAGGCGATCTCCGTGATCTCCGTGGTTGTCTCCCGTCGTCGTCAGCTGGCCTTCTGCCCGAGCAGGGCTTCGGCCCTGCTCTCTACTGTTCGTCCCACAACATCGTCAGCAGCGCCATGCGGACGTACAGCCCGTTGGTCGCCTGGCGGAAGTACAGCGCCCGGGGGTCTTCGTCCACCGACTTGTCGATCTCGACCGTCCGCGGCAGCGGGTGCAGGATCAACGCATCCCGCTTCATCGTCTGGAGCACCGACGCGTTGATCGTGTAGCGGCCATGGCTGCCCCGGTCCGTCAGTCGCTCCGGGCGGATGCGCGTCTGGTAAACGACGTCCACCTCGCGAAGCACCTTCGCCGTATCCTGTTCGATGGCAAACCAGACGTCGTGCTCCTCGAGGTGCTCGAGGATGTCCGCCTTCATCTGCATTTCGGGCGGGCTGACGAAATAGATCTTCACCCGCTCGAACTTGCTGAGCAGGTAGGCGAGCGACCGCACGGTCCGCCCGCGGTCGAGCTCGCCGATGAACGCGATGCTCAGCCCCTCGATCGGCCGCTCCCGGGAGATCGTGTAGAGGTCGAGGAGTGCCTGCGTCGGGTGCTGCCCACCGTTGCCGTCGCCGGCGTTGATCACCGGTACCTTCGACACCTGCGCCGCGCGCTTGGCCCCGCCCGCCTGCGTGTGGCGGATGACGATGACGTCCGAGTAGCCGCCGAGGATCCGGATCGTGTCTTCGAGCTGCTCGCCTTCGACCTCGGACGAGAAGAACCCGGCCTGCTCGGTGGAGAGCACGCGGCCGCCGAGGCGGTACATCGCCGCCTCGAACGAGAACCGGGTCCTGGTGGACGGCTGGTAGAACAGCGTCGCCATGATCCGGTTGTGGTAGTCGTTGGTGCCGCCACGCGCGGCGATCTTCTCCATCTGTCGCGTGCGGCCGAACAGCTCCATCAGGAGCGGCACGGTGAACTGCTGCGACTCGACGACATGCTGTAGCTTCATAACAATCCGAAGGATTCGGGAGCCGAGATTCAGGTTCCTCCTGACTCCACTATTCTCGTACTATGTGCGTGCCCGCCTCGCCGTGCGCGGCCGCGCGGAGGTGCTCGTACGACGTGACGATCACCTCCTTGCCGCCGTTCTTCAGGAATCTCAGCGCCGATTCGACCTTGGGCCCCATGTTGCCGGGCGGGAATTGTCCCGCCGCGTAGTGGGCCTGTAGTTCCGACGCGGTCACCCGCGCGAGCGGCCGTTGCGTCGGCTTGCGGTAGTCCACGTAGACCCGGTCGGCGTCCGTGGAAATGATGAAGCAGTCGACGCCCAAGCGGGTTGCGAGCAGCGCGGAGACGCGGTCCTTGTCGATGACCGCTTCCACGCCCCTCAGGCCTTCCGGTGTTCGCACGACCGGGATGCCTCCGCCGCCAGCCGCAATGACGAGCACGCCGTGCGCGAGCAGCGTGCGGATCACCTGTTCCTCGACGACCTCGGTCGGCTCGGGCGACGGCACCACGCGGCGGTACCCGCGCGCGGCATCCTCCACGACCTGCCACCCGAGCAGGCGAGCCCGCTGCTCGGCGTCGCCCCTCGAGTAGAACGGCCCGATCGGCTTGGTGGGGTGACGCATGGCCGGGTCGTCTGCGCACACCACCGCCTGCGTGAGAACCGTGGCCACTGGCACCTGGAGCCGTGCGGCCTGCAGTTCGTTGTAAAGCGATTGCTGGAGGAGATACCCGATTTCCCCCTGCGTGGTGGCGTCGCAGACGTCCAGCGATTGCCCGTATACCTGGTCGGACGCGCGTTCGGACCGCAGGAGCGCGGCGCCCACCTGCGGCCCGTTCCCGTGCGTGAGCACGAGGCTGAAGCCGTCCTGGATCAGGCCGACGACCGCCCGGGCGGTGCGGCGGGTGTTGGCCAACTGCTCGTCGATCGTGCCCTTCTCGCCGGCACGGATGAGCGAGTTGCCGCCGATGGCTATCAGTGCGGTCCGGGACATGTCTAGCACATCAGTTCGAGCATGATCGCCTTCTGCGCGTGGAGGCGGTTCTCCGCTTCCTGGAAGACGACCGAGCGCGGCGAGTCGATCACGCCCGCCGTCACTTCCTCCCCGCGATGCGCCGGCAGGCAGTGCATGAAGGACGCGTCCGCCGCGGCGTGCGCGAACATCGCCTCGTTCACCTGGTACGGCATGAACAGCGTCTTGCGCGCGTCGGCCTCCGCTTCCTGGCCCATGCTCGCCCACACGTCGGCGTAGATCACGTCGGCACCACGCACGCCTTCCACCGGGTCGTTCGTGATCACGCAGCTGCCGCCGGTGTTCGCCGCCTGCGCCGTCGCCCACGCGGTCGCGTCCCGCTTCGGCTCGTATCCGGGCGGCGTCACGATCGAGACGTGCGCGCCGAGCAGCGCGCCGGCGAACATCAGCGAGTGCGCCACGTTGTTGCCGTCGCCCACAAACGCCAGCTTGAGCCCGTCCAGGCGCCCCTTCACTTCCTTGATCGTCAGGAAGTCGGCCATCGCCTGGCAGGGATGGCTGTAGTCGGTCAGGCCGTTGATGATCGGGACCGAGGCTTCCTTGGCCATCTCCTCGACGATCTGGTGCGCGAAGGTGCGGATCATGATGCCCTGGACCATCCGCTCCAGGTTCTTCGCGACATCGTGGATCGACTCGCGCTTGCCGAGGTTGATCTCCCCGGGCGACAGGTACAACGAGAACCCGCCCAGTTGCTGGATGCCGACATCGAACGTCACGCGGGTGCGGAGCGACGGCTTCTCGAAGATCATCGCCAGCGTCTTGCCCTTCAGCGCGGTCGAGAACTCGGCGGGTCTCGCCTTGATGTCGGCGGCCAGCTCGAGCAGGTGGTGGATCTGGGTCGGCGTGAAGTCGCGGAGAGAGAGGAAGTCGTTGGCGAACATAGGCGCTCCATGAATTGGCAAAGGCCGGCGCGGGCGAACGACCCGCCACGGCGGTCCCCCGTGCAAGCCGCGATTACACTCCAGGCGCTTGCGGCAGGTCAAGCGAACGGAAGGTTATGCAGAGGGGGGTAGGCAGTATGCAGCGGCCAGCAGGCAGTGTGTCAGGCGTGATTGACTGGCAACCGACCACTGGCAACTGACCACTACAATGTCCCTATGGCTGAACCGGCCCGCGAGGCCGGCGGCGGCGGCGGCGGCGAGCGGGGAGGCGCGCGGCCGGCGGCTGGAGCGCGCCGCTCTCGGTCAACTCGGCCACGAGTGCGCGCCAGCGGGCCACGGCCTCTTGCGACCCGCCATGGATCTCGAGCCACGCGAGCGCGTCAGGAAAGGCACCGCGTATGAGCAACGCCCGCGCCGAACGCGGGGAGATGTTGGGATCGCGCAGCCGGCGTTGAAGCGCGACGACCTGGTACAGGCGTTCGATATCGCGCCGCGCGACCGGCAGCGTGCCAAGCCACGGACCAATCGCCTCGCGCGCCGCGTGCCCGCCATCGAGCGAGAAGCCGAGGGGGACGAGCAGGCTGCCAAGCAGCACGGAGTTCGTGAACGCCCCGGGAACCGACGAGAAGCGCTGCCGGTACGCGTCGAGCCGCTCGAGCGACTGCCACACCGGCTCCGCGCTGGACGGGCGCTGCAACTCGGGCGTGATCGCCTCGAGCAGGCCGAGGCGCGCCGCGGTGCGAAAGACGGATGCGCTCGCGCCGGTCCGCAGGACCTTGTAGTACTCTTCGATCAGCCGCGCGGGGGCGCTGCGGGCAATCTCGCCGCGGTTTCCGCGAATCGCCTCCTCGACGGGAGGATCGAGCGCGAACCCCAGCCGCTCGGCAAACGCCACCGCACGCAGCATGCGCACCGGGTCTTCGCAGAACCGTTCGTCGGGATCCCCGATCGCGCGGATCACGCGCTCGCGGAGATCGCGCAACCCGTCTACGTAGTCGATAATGGAAAAAGTTGCGATATCGTAGAAGAGGGCGTTGATCGTGAAGTCGCGGCGGAACGCGTCTTCCTCGGGCGTGCCGAAGGTGTTGTCGCGATGGATCAGCAGATCGCGCGCCGCCGCGGACGCCGAGATGCCCTGCCCGGCGTCGTCGGACGGCGGCAGCGGATCGTCGATCGCTTCGGCTGGCGGCACGTGCCTGCGAAACGTCGCGACCTCGATAATCTTCTGTCCGAACTTCACGTGCACCAGCCGGAAGCGACGACCGATCACAAAGCAATTGCGAAAGAGTCGCTTGACCTGGTACGGATGCGCCGAGGTGACGATATCGAAATCTTTCGGCCGGCGACCGAGCAGCAGATCGCGCACGCTTCCACCGACGAGGTACGCGATGAATCCCGCGTCCTTGAGACGGTACAACACCTTCAGCGCGTCGTGGTCAATGTCGCGACGCGACAAGGGATGTTCGGAGCGCGGGATGACGGTCGGCTCCACCATGGCGAGAGGATTATATCAAATGCCGGGCTATCAACACACACAAGTCCCTGCTCTGCAAAGGGTTAGCGCACGCATCCTCCAGGCGGCGCTTCTGGCCGCCCTCTCCGGCCTGCCGGCGCAGGCCCAGGGAGGCCTCGAGTTCGCCCGCCAGCTCTACAATCAGGGACGCTACGATCAGGCGATCACAGCCGCCGCGCGCCTGCGCTCAACCCCGGTGGCCGACGCGGCCTACCTCGTCCTCGGGCGTTCGTACCTGGAACGGTTTCGGAAAAGCACCGATCACGCCGACCTGGTCGCCGCTCGCGAGGCGCTGAACCAGATTCGCACGGCGCAGCTGGCCTCGCGAGATCGTATCGACTACCTGGTGGGCCTAGGCGAGTCGCTCTATCTCGGGGAATCCTACGGACCGGCCGCCGAATTGTTCCAGGGAGCCCTGGAGCGAAGCCAGGACATGGGACCCCGCGCGTTTGAACGGGTGTTCGACTGGTGGGCCACCTCGCTCGACCGCCAGGCGCAATCGGGAGAGGCGGAAGACCGGGATGCGGTCTACATCATGGTTCGTGACCGAGCCAGGGTCGAGTTAGGGCGAATGCCCTGCTCGGCCGCGGCCGCCTACTGGCTGGTCTCGGCATATCGCAGTTTAGGGGAACTGACCAAGGCATGGGACGCGGCAGTGGCTGGATGGGTTCGGGCACCGCTCGGCGAGGACCAGGGACGTGCGCTGCGGGCTGACCTCGATCAACTTGTCCTGCAGGCAATCATCCCCGAACGCGTTCGCGTCATGGCCTCGAGCGACCGCGACCGCGACCGCGCTGCTACCTCCATGCGGGCGGAGTGGGACGGAATCAAGAAAGACTGGGCGACGAAGCGGCCATAGACCCGGCCGGTTGCGGCAGCGGGGGGAACGTGGATGCGGCAGGGCAACGCGCGCTCCTCCTCTCCATTTTTGGGGTTCGGCAAATCACTTTTTGGCTTCCCGCCAGTTCCTCCCGACGCCGATATCGACCGTCAAAGGAACAGATAGGGCAACTGCCCCTTCCATCCCGGACCGAACCAGCGCTGCCACTTCATCTGTCTCGTTCTGAGGCGCCTCGAAGAGCAGTTCGTCGTGGACGGTGAGAATCATCCGCGCCCGCCCTCCCGCCGTCCGCCGAACCTCGAGCGCACGGTGGACGTCGATCATGGCCCGCTTGAGGATGTCTGCCGCCGTCCCCTGGATCGGGAGGTTCACCGCTACCCGCTCGGCTGCCGACCTGACCTGGCCGTTCCGACTGGTCAACTCAGGCACCAGGCGGCGTCGGCCGAACAGCGTGTTGACCACTCCGGTCCGCCGTGCCTCCTCCAGGAGGTGATCGATGAACCGGCGCACTCCGGGGAAGCCGGCGAAGTAGGCGTCGATCAACGCCTGGGCCGCCTGTTGCGACACGCCGATGTCACGGGCCAGCGTGAACGCCGTCTTCCCGTACAGCAACGCGTAGTTGATGATCTTCGCCCGCCGCCGCAGTTCGTGCGGGCCGAGGCCGCTGTCTGGGCCAAACACCCTGAGCGCCGTCTGATCGTGGATGTCGTCGCCCCGGCGGAACGCCTCGGTGAGCGTGGCGTCGCCTGAGAGGTGGGCCAGCACCCGCAGTTCGATCTGCGAGTAATCGGCCGAGATCAAGACGCTCCCGGGTTCCGCGACGAACGCTGCCCGGATCTCGCGTCCAAGCTCGGACCGAATCGGGATGTTCTGCAGGTTCGGATCGCTGCTGCTCAACCGGCCCGTGGCCGCCACTGCCTGGTTGAAGCAGGTGTGAACCCGCCCGGTCGCCGGGTTGACGAGTTGCGGCAGCGCGTCGATGTAGGTGCCCTTCAGCTTCTGCACGCTGCGCCAGTCGAGGACCAGGCGCGGCAACTCGTGCATGAGCGCGAGTTCCTCGAGCACCTCGACCGCCGTGGAGGCCACGCGTGTCTTTCCGGTCCGCTTGCCCGCCGGCAGTTTCAGCTTGTCGAAGAGGATCTCGGACAACTGCTTGGGCGAGTTGATGTTGAACGACTCGCCCGCCAGTTCGAAGATCTTCGCGCTCCGAACGGCCAGGTCGCGTTCCAGGCGTTCCGACAGGCGCCCGAGCACGGCGGAATCCACCTTGACCCCCGCTCGCTCGATGTCGGCGAGCACGGGAAAGAGCGGCAACTCGAGCTCGCGGTACACCTGGTCGAGGTGCTCGGCAGCAAGCAGGGGTGCCACGCGTCCGGCAATCTGTAAGGCCAGGTCCACGCGCTCGCCCGCGAAATCGATCAAGGCCGCGGGAGGCAGGTCCGCCGTCCCCAGCGCCTTCGCGCCTCGCCCGAAGACGTCTTCCTCGGTCAGCGCCTTGTAGCGAAGATGCTCGAGCGCGTTGTTTTCCAGGGAATGCGACGACCGCGTCGCGTCGAGCAGGTAGCTGGCCAGCATCGTGTCGAACGCCATCCCGCGCAGCTCGATCCCGTAGCGCGCGAGCGTGATGGCGTCGAGCTTCAGGTCGTGGCCCACCTTCTCGACCGCCGCATCTTCCAGGACATCCTTCAACGCCTCGAGCGCCGCCCGGCGGTCAGCCTGCGGTCCGGCGTCGAGGGCGTGGTGCGCCATCGGGACGTACCTCGCCTGCCGGTCACTCGTCGCGAAGGCGATGCCGACGAGGTCGGCCTGCACCACCGGGCCCATCGTGGTCAGGGTGCGGAGGGCGAAGCGGCCGGCGCCCCTCAACTCGGACGCGAGCGCGTTCACCCCCTCGAGGGTCTCGACGATCGCGTAGTCCTTGGTCACCGTCTCCGCTGTGGGCGCAAACTCGCTCAGCAGCGACCTGAACCCGAGCTCGCCGAACAGCTCGAAGCACGCCTGCCTGTTCGGCCCCCGGTAGCGGAACGCCTCCACCTCGAAGGTGATCGGCGCGTCACGCCGGATCCGCGCGAGTTCGCGGCTCTGCTTCGCGAGGTCGGCGTGAGCCAGCAGGGCTTCCCGGTACCTCTTCTGCGGCACCTCGCCGGCACGCTCGAGCAGTGCGTCGAGCGACCCGAACGTCGTCATCAGCTCTCGTGCGCCCTTCTCTCCGACGCCCGGCACCCCCCTGATGTTGTCGACCGCGTCCCCGGTCAGCGCCAGCACGTCCACCACCTGGTGCGGCGGGACGCCGAACTTCTCTTTCACCGCGACCTCGTCGTACCAGGTACCCTCGTCGCGCGGGTTGAACACGCGCACGCCGTCGTGCACGAGCTGGAACATGTCCTTGTCGCCCGTGACGATGACGACGTGATACCCCTCGTGGATGGCCCTCTCGGTCACCGTGCCGATGACATCGTCGGCCTCGAACCCCACGCACGAAAGGATCGGGACGCCCAGCGCTTCGCAGGAGCGGTGGACGTACGGAATCTGTTCGGCAAGATCGTCGGGCATCGCGGGCCGGTTCGCCTTGTAGTCGGCGGCGAGCGCGGATCTGAAGGTGGGGCCGGCCAGGTCGAACGCGCACGCGATCAACTCGGGGCGCTGGTCGGCCACGAGCTTGCGCAGCATGGCCACGAATCCGTAGACGGCGTTGGTCGAACGGCCGTCCGGCCCGGTCAACTCGCGGATCGCGTGGTAGGCGCGATACATCTGCGAGTTGCCGTCGATGAGGAACAGGATCGGATGCGAGACCATTGTGTGTTCGGTGTTCATGGAAGACGCGGATCAAGAGTGGCGGGTGAAGTCAGTATATTATCATTGCCAGTCATGCTGAATGTTCGGGTATCGCGCTGGTGGTGTGCGGCCTGGTGCCTGGTCACGGTGGTTGCCGCCGCGCTGCTGACGACCGGGTGCAGGCGCGGGTTCCTCCGGCAGTACGAGTACGACGAGGACATCTACCTGTCGCTGGACGGGTCGGCCATGATCGACGTGAACGCGTCGCTGCCTGCCCTGGTGGCGCTGCGCGGCGTGGACCTCGACAAGAGTCCCTCCGTGCGTTTCGACCGGGCGAAGGTGGCGGCTATCTTCGAGAACCCTGGCATTCACGTCGTGCGGGTGACCAGTTCCCGGCAGCGCGGCCGTCGCTTCGCGCACGTCCGCCTGGAAGTGAGCGACATCCGGAAGCTGCCAGCGGCGCGTGTCTTCTCCTGGGCCTCCATCAGGTTCGACCGGATGGGCGAGCTGTACCGCTTTCGGGAAGACCTCGGGGCGTCGGCGAACAAGCCGGTCGGCGACGTGGGGTGGAAGGGCAGCGAGTTGGTCGGCTTCCGGCTTCACCTGCCCAGCAAGATCGCGTACCACAACGCGGGGGAAGACAACCTGTTGCGCGGCAACATCCTCGCCTGGGAACAGCCGCTGGCCGATCGACTCGCCGGTCAGCCGCTCGAGATGGAAGCGCGGATGGAGCCGACCTCGATCCTCTATCGGACGCTCTGGCTCTTCGTCGGCAGCATGGCTGCGGCCTTCACCATGCTCGCGCTGATCATCTGGTGGGTGGTGAAGAAGGGCAAGGACAGGATCGGCGAGGCGACAAAGTAGTTGCCAGTTGCCAGTTGTCCGTTGTCAGCACCTGCACGCGATTGGGCGCCGAGCGGCCGCCGTTCTGGAGCGACCCCTGCACGACGCCCCGAGCCACGGCGAGATACCGGCCCGGCGGGACGTTCGCCACGCTGAACGACCCAGTGGAGCAGACACTGACCATGGCCACCAACGTGCTGGTCGTCGAGGACGAGGCGCACATCCGCGAACTGGTCTGCCTCCACCTGCAGGTCGAAGGGTATGCCTGCATCCCGGTCGGCGATGGCCGGGAGGCATTGCGGATCGCCGGCGAGCAACCGCTGGACCTGGTTGTGCTCGACCTGATGATCCCCGGCGTGGACGGCCTGACCGTGTGTCGCGCGATCCGGCGCGAGGGGCCGAATCGCGACGTCCCGATCCTGATCCTGACCGCGCGACGGGAAGAGTCGGACAAGGTGCTCGGTCTCGAGAGCGGCGCCGACGATTACCTGGCGAAGCCGTTCAGCGTGCGCGAACTGGTGGCCCGGGCGCACGCGCTCCTGCGTCGCGTGCGACGGGCGGCCGCGGCGGCCGAGGCCGATCCGGCCGCGCAGGCGGACGGCAAGGACGCGCCGCGGCCTGTCTCCGCGCACGGGGTGGAGATCGATCCGGCCCGCCGGCGGGCCCGCATTCGAGGGCGCGAGGTAGTGTTGACGAACCAGGAGTTCAACCTGCTGCGGCTGTTCACCGGGCACCCGGGGATCGTCTTCAGCCGCGAAGCGCTCCTGTCGAAGATCTGGAAGGGTGACACGTACGTGACGGTGCGCAGCGTGGACACGCTGGTCAAGCGGCTCCGTCACAAGATCGAAGCCGACCCAACGCAGCCGACGCTGATCCTCACGCAGTGGGGCGTGGGGTACAAGCTCGCGGACGTGTAGCCACCCTACTCGCTGGGCCGCGGCGAAAGGCGGCCGGGATGCCACCGATGGCCGAACGCGCCTGGTATCGAAGCCTCTACTGGCGAATCGCGATCGGCTTCGTCGTCTTTCTCGGGGGCACGCTCGTCATCCAGGCCAGCTTGTTCCTCTGGATCGTCGTCCGCGGCGAGCGCGACGTTCCTGCCCGGTCGCTCGACGGCTTCGCGTCGCTCGTCGCCGCCGACGTCGCCGCCGAACTCGACAGCAACGGCATCGCCAACATCGAGCAGCACCTCGCTGAGCGGTACGGAAGCCTGCCGCGCCCCATCTGGGTGGTGATGAACGACGGCTCGGTAATCTCCGGGCGCTGGGGACCGCCACCTCTCGGCCTGGTGCGCCGCCTGCGCCTGCGGTCGCAAATGGGCGGCACGCTGCTCCCGCAAGGGGCCGATGGCACCGGTGTCCTGCGGCTGCGGCGGATCGCGGCCGCCTCGATCGTCGTTCGGGGCCGGCCCGTCGGCGTGGTGGTGGTCCAGGCTGGACGCCCATCCGAGCTGGTGGCGCGCGAGTTCGGGCCAATGCTGCTCCTCATCGCGCTGGGGCTCGTCACCGGGGTCGGGGCGCTGGCCTCTCTCCTCATCTTCCGCCCGGCCAGTCGTCGCCTCCAGGAACTTTCCGACACCGCCCGGCGGCTCGGCGCCGGCGACACCGCCGCCCGCGCGCCCGACACGGGCGGAGATGAGATTGCCGGCGTGGCCAGGGCCTTCAACCAGATGGCCGGAGACCTCGTGCAGCGCGCCGAGGCGCTGCAGACCTCGTACCGGGTGCGCCGACAACTGCTCGCTGACGTGTCGCACGAGCTGATGACGCCGCTCACCGCGATTCTCGGATACATCGAGACGCTCGACATGCCGTCGGTCGCCCTCGACGAGAGATCGCGCAGCCGCTATCTCGGGATCGTGCGCGAGGAATCGCTGCGCCTCGAGCGCCTGATTGGCGACCTGCTCGACCTCGCCCGCCTCGAAGCGGGCGGAGGCGCGTTTACGATAGAGGATGTGTCGGTCGGGCTGATCTTCGCGCGCGTGCTCGCGCGCCACGAGCACGCGGCGCGCGAGAGCGGCGTCCATCTCGACGCGCGCGGCGACCAGGCCATCCTCGTGCGCGGGGACCGACTGCGCCTCGAGCAGGCGCTGCAGAACCTCGCGGCCAACGCCTTGCGGCACACGCCGGGGGGCGGCCAGGTGATCCTCGACGTGGCGCGGCGCGACGACGCGGTCGTGCTCTCCGTGAAGGATAGCGGCGCCGGCATTCGCCCCGAACACCTTCCCTACGTCTTCGACCGTTTCTACAAGGCCGACGAGTCGCGCACGGAAGAGCCAGGCGCAGGCAGCGGCCTCGGCCTCTCGATCGTCAAGGCGATCGTCGAGCGCCACGGCGGCCGTATCAGCGTCCGCAGTTCGCCCGCCGTCGAGACGGTATTCGAGATCGTCCTGCCCAACGAAGACGCCGGCCTTGCCGGCGACTGAGAGGTGATTGCGGCCTACTGCCTGCCGGCTGTTGGCGGTCCGCCGTCGGCTGTCCCCTTCTCCAGCTTTTCCATCATCGCCCGCATCTCCGCGTCGGTCCTCAACTCGTTCCGCACCGAGAACGCGCCGAAGGCGCTCGCCAGCGAGCGCGCCAGCATTCGTTCGACGTTGTTGTTGACAACGCCCGTCAGCGTGACGCGCCCGTGTTCCACCAGAATGTGGATGGGAGGGTTCGCCATGGCCGCGTAGGGCCAGAAGGCCGGGTTTCCATAGATCGACCGCGCAATGCCGTACCGCAGTTCGTCGTCGAAGAACGACACGGGCAACACTTCAATCTCGTTTCGCACCTGCGTGACGCCCACGACCCTCGACACTCGCCGCTCGATCTCCTTCACCTTGTACGGCATCGTCACCTTGCCCTTGAGCGTGACCACCCCCTGGTCCACGCTCCCGGTCACGTCGTCGAAGACGGTGAACCGGGGATAGGTGACGACTTCCTGTGCGATGTCGTTGAATACCTGGAGGTTCTTCCGCTCACCCTGCGCCATCACCGCGCCAGGCAGCACGAGCACTGTCACGGCACAAACCGCGAGTTCTCCGAACATGGGATGCCCCTCTCTCTCACTGACTGATGGCCGGTTTCAGATTCCCATGCCGGCGCTGGCAGTCGATCAGCGAGAAGGCAAAGCACATGCCAGAGGCATGCGCCCAAAAGCACGCGGAGATCGCGGAAAACTCGGAAAGTCGTTCCTTTCAACTGTGCTCCTGAAAGGACAGCCCGGACACGATCCGAATGGAAATGAAGAAGTGTCAGCCGCCGTGGCTACTCACGCAACCAGAAGGCCGTCGCCATGCCGCCAACCAGCAGCAGGAGTTGCTTGAAGGCACCCCCGTCTACCTTGCCCTTGTGAAGATCGGGCATGAGGTCGGCCATGGCGATGTAGAGGAAGCTCGCGGCGGCGAATGTCAGCGCGTAGGGCAGGAACCCCGGCATGCGGTCGAACGCCAGGAACGCGGCGACGGTTCCCGCGACGGCGCCCGCGGCCGACAGGACGCTCAGCCCGAGCGCGGGAGCCCGCCGGTAGCCGGCGTTGAGCAGAATGGCGAAGTCGCCCACCTGCTGAGGCACCTCGTGGAGCGCGACCGCGATCGCGGTGCTGACACCAAGAGGCATAGATGTCTGGACCGCCGCCCCGATGGCGACGCCGTCCACAAAACTGTGGAACCCGTGGCCGATCAGCACCAGCGCGCCAGGACGGCTGTGCGCTTCGCAATCCTCGCTGTGGCAATGGCGCCAGAGTACGAGCTTCTCCAGGATGAAGAAGCTCATGATGCCGGCGAGCAGCACCATCCCTGTGCTGGTCGGGCTGAGATCCTCCAGCACTTCCGGCAGGATCGAGAGCAGCGCCACGCCAAGCAGGGTGCCCACGGCGTAACTGACGAGATGCGGCACCAGCGCCATCCGGGTCTTGGGTTTGACGGCCAGAAGGCCGGACGCGAGGAACAGGCTGCCGAAACTGCCGAGCACGCTCAGGGCGAGAGCCGATGCGAATAGATGCACCCGGGCATCATAAGTCAGCCACTGGTCGCCAGTCGACCTCTCCTCACGGACGCCCAGACTCCGAAGCGCGATGGACCGCCGAACCGTATGCTGTACGGGCCTGGTCCTGGCCACGGAGATTGGCAAGCGCGGTAGGATAAGAATTCCGGTGCCGCTCTTGACCAAAGAGGAGAGCGTCGCAGAGATTCTCGAGGAAGAGAAGCTATGGACGCCCCCGGGCATCGGCGGCGAGTAGAGGAGTAGACATGAACCGCGTTCGTCTCGTGATGGTGGCCGCCCTCGCCGGCGGCATGGCCCTGGTGCTGTCGGTTCAGCCGGCAGCCGCGCAGTGGCAGATAGACAGCAAGGACGGGAAGAGCAACATCAAGATCGGGTTCCTCGCGCAGCCGCAGTTCGAGCTGCTCGAGACGCCCGACACCACCGGCCAGTCGAAGAATGTGTCTCTCCGCCGGATCCGCGTCATGTTCGGTGGGAAGATTTCGGATAAGTGGACGTTTTTCTTCGAGACCGACAGCCCGAACATCGGGAAGGCCTCGCCTGAGAAGACGGGCAACCCGACCGGGGCGAAGGAAGCAGGGAACATCTACATCCAGGACGCGTACTTCACCTACAACGAGGGAGACGGGTTCAAGGTGGACGCCGGGATGATCCTCATCCCGCTCGGCCACAATCACAACCAGTCGGCGGCGACGCTGCTGCCGGTCGATTACAGCCCTTACTCGTGCACCGAGGGGGCATCGCTCGGTTCGAGGATGGGGCGCGACTATGGTGTGCAGGTGCGCGGCTATCCGCTGAAACAGCACCTCGAGTACCGACTCGGCGTGTTCCAGGGCGCGCGCGGTGCCGAGGCGCGCAACGGGATGAGGGTGGCCGGGCGCGCGGTGTGGTATCCGTTCGCCGCAGACACCGGGTTTTTCTACAGCGGCACGTTCCAGGGCAGCAAGCGCGTGGTCGGCGTTGGCGCCGGGTTCGACACCCAGAAGGAGTACCACTCCTATGCTGCCGACGTGTTCATCGAGCAGCCCGTCAACGAGGGGGAGCAGGGACTCACCGCGCAGTTCAACTGGATGAGGTTCGATGGCGGGACGTTCCTCCCGGCGCTGGCCAGAAACGACGCCATCCTGGTGGAGGCCGCGTTCCACGTCAAGAAGGGGAAGGTGTCGCCGCTGGTGCAGTACTCGCGGAAGACGTTCGACAACGCGCTGACCCCGGAGCAGAGCATGTGGCAGGCGGGCGTCGCCTACTGGATGGCCGGCCACCAGCGGAACATCAAGGTGACGGTCGGCCGCCAGCACATCGACCGGCAGCCGGACCGCACGCAGCTACTGGTGCAGATGCAGATATTTTACTTCTGATCGGGTCGTCCTGGCGGCGGACCACTAAAGCTCGAGCCCTTGTGTCTTGAGCCCCTCGGTGAACCGTTGTCCTTCCCGGTCCGCCAGGATCCGGACGGGATGGAACCCGGCTGCCTCGAGCAGTTTCGCCGACCCTCCCTCCGCCCGGAAGGCATCCAGGCCCGCGGGCCGGGTGCGAACCAGGCCGAAGAACTTCGGGGCCTGGCCCTCCACGATCACGACCCGCCCGCCAACCCGGAGGGCGCGGTGCACCGACCTGAGGAGGTTGGCGCGCCCGGTCGCGTCGAGGCCCGACAGGAGGGTGGGCCCGGCATCCAGGACGGCAACGTCGAACTCGCCATCCCCTACTGGGAGGGTGGGGAGCGCACTACGCTCCACGTCCATCAGCACGCCGCCGCTGGCCGCCGCCGCCTCAACCCGGGCAGCGGCCGCCTCCGAGCCCACGACGGCGCAGCTCCGGCCTGTCAGGCCTGCCTTGGCCGCCAGCTGCGCGAACAGCTCGACGTCATCGCCAACGAGCAGTTGTCGTTCGCCCATCCGAACGGCGGTCATCGCGACGGCCAGCGCGTGAGGTCCCGAGCGGTCGCGGTCGAAGAGGAAGTCGCGGAAGCTGGACATAAGCCCCTGTTGGATGATTGGACACCGGAGCGGCTCTGACGGCCGCGCGCCCTTCGAGAGGAAACCAGCGAGACAGATTCCAGGGGGGCTTACAGAAACGTGCTTCAAAGATGACGATCTCAGCCCTGGAAGATGTCTAGACAACCGCTCATGATATAGTTCTTACCCGTGAAACAACCAGCCGAAATCGCCCCGTCTCAGGGAAAACTCGGAATCATGCTCGTCGGCCTCGGGGCCGTCAGCACGACGTTCATTGCAGGCGTCATGGCGGTTCGCAAGGGGATCGCGCGCCCAATCGGCTCGCTGACGCAGATGGGCACGATCCGTCTGGGCAAGCGCACCGACGGGCGCACGCCCCTCATCAAGGATCTCATGCCGCTGGCCTCGCTCGACGACATCGTGTTCGGCGGGTGGGACATCTTCGACGACAACTGCTACGAGGCCGCGACGACCGCGGGCGTCCTCGAGCCGTCGCTGCTCACGCAGATCAAGCCGGAGCTCGAGGCCATCAAGCCAATGTCGGCGGTGTTCGACCGCCACTACGTCAAGCGCCTGGACGGACCGAACGTCAAGACGGGCGCCAATAAGATGGAATTGGCCGAGCAGGTGCGCGCCGATATCCGCCGGTTCAAGCAGGAGAACATGCTGGATCGCCTCGTCATGATCTGGTGCGGCAGCACCGAGATCTTCATGGTCGAGAACGAGGCGCACCAGTCGATCGAGGCGTTCGAGAAGGCGCTGCAGCGCAGCGACGTGAGCATCCCGTCGAGCATGGTCTATGCCTACGCCGCGCTGAAGGAAGGCATCCCGTACGCCAACGGCGCGCCGAACCTCACCGTGGATATCCCGGCCCTGATGGAGTTGGCTCAGCAGAACGGATCGCCGGTTACCGGCAAGGACTTCAAGACCGGCCAGACCCTGATCAAGACGGTCATCGCGCCCGGTCTGAAGGCGCGCCTGATCGGCATCAAGGGCTGGTACTCGACCAACATCCTGGGCAACCGCGACGGCGAGGTGCTCGACGATCCCGAGTCGTTCAAGACGAAGGAAGAGAGCAAGAAGTCGGTTCTCGACTACATCCTGCAGCCTGACCTGTACCCCGAACTCTACAAGGACCTTTGTCACATCGTGCGGATCAACTACTACCCGCCGCGGGGTGACAACAAAGAAGGCTGGGACAATATCGACCTCGTCGGGTGGCTCGGCTACCCGATGCAGTTGAAGATCAACTTCCTTTGCCGCGACTCGATTCTCGCGGCGCCGATCGTGCTGGACGTGGTGCTGTTCCTCGACATGGCGGCGCGCGCGGGCCTGAGTGGCATCCAGGAGTGGCTGTCGTTCTACTTCAAGAGCCCGATGCACGCGCGCGGCCTCTACCCGGAGCACGACCTGTTCATTCAGATGATGAAGCTGAAGAACACGTTGCGATTCCTCAGGGGCGAGGAACTGATCACGCACCTCGGACACGAGTACTACGACTAGGTTCGAGGCAGTGTCGCCGTAGGGGCGAGGCAGGCCTCGCCCCTTCCCGCTCGGTCAATCATGGTGATCCCCATGACTTCCTCCAAGTTCCAGCCGGCCCTGCTCGGTGGACTCCTGATCGGGGTGCTCTCGGCCCTGCCCATCGTCAGCATGGGCAACGCCTGCTGCTGCCTGTGGGTCATCGCGGGTGGCGCCGTGGCCGCCTACCTGCTCCAGAACAGCCAGCAGGCACCGATCACCGCGGGCGACGGCGTGGCCGTTGGCTTTCTGGCCGGTCTGATCGGCGCCATCGTCTGGCAGGTGCTCGCGGTCCCCCTGACGATTCTGATGGGGCCGATCCAGGCCCGCATCACAGAACGCCTCCTGAGCGCCGGCGATCTCCCCGACAACGTCCGGTCGATCTTCGAGACGCTCCGCCAGAACGCCGGGTTCAGCGTCATCCGCTTCATCATCGGCGGCTTCTTCACGCTGATCGTGAGCGTCTTCTTCTCTACGATCGGCGGTCTGATCGGCGCCGCGCTGTTCCGCGCGAAGACGCCGCCGCCTGGCCCCGATTCCCAGGATATCGTCGCGTCGTGATTCACCGGGAGTCGTCACCCCCTCACCCCACACTGGAGGAACATCTGGCCCCGCGGCGTCGTATCTTCCGGGTAGAATTGTCGAGAGGACGTCTGTACCGATGGCACTGATTGAAACGCGCGACCTCTGGAAGTCCTACGTCATGGGCAGCGAGGAAATCCATGCTCTGAGCGGCGTCACGCTCGAGATCGAGCGCGGCGAGTATGTGGCTATCATGGGTCCGTCCGGATCCGGCAAGTCCACGCTGATGAACCTGATCGGGTGCCTCGACACGCCGAGCAAGGGCAGCTACCTGCTGAACGGCAAGCAGGTGAGCCAGATGAACGACGACGAGCTGGCGAGGATCCGGAACGAGGAAATCGGCTTCGTCTTTCAGACGTTCAACCTGCTGCCTCGCGCCACGGCGCTGCACAACGTCGAGTTGCCGCTCGTCTACGCGGGTGTGCCGGCGAGCGTTCGGCTGGAGCGGGCGCGTGGGGCGCTCCAGCGAGTGGAGCTGGCCGATCGCATGACGCATCGTCCCAACCAGTTGTCGGGCGGACAGCGTCAGCGCGTCGCCGTGGCCAGGGCGCTGGTCAACAACCCCTCGATCCTGCTCGCCGACGAACCGACCGGCAACCTCGACTCGAAGACCGGCATCGAGATCATGGCCCTCTTCGACCGGCTGCACCACGCCGGCAACACCATCGTCCTCGTCACCCACGAAGCGGAGATTGCCGCCCACGCCCACCGCGTGCTCCACATCCGGGACGGGAAGATCGAAGACGACGTGCGCCGCGCCGCGTGACACGCAGCGCGAATGCGGAGTTGAGAATGCTCAATTCCCCGTTCTCAATCCTCCATGTTCAGATGGCCGCCCAATGCCCTTGGTCTACCTGCCTGAGCGGCAGGCGGAGATCGACACTGCTCGCGTCCCACTCGATGCGCGTCGGCCGCGTGTCGGGATCGGGGATCGGGATGGCAGACAGCAGGGCGCGCGTGTAGGCGTGCGCCGGGCTCCGGAACAAGGCCGCCGTATGGCCCATCTCGAGGATCCGCCCGCGATACATCACCGCCACCCGATCGCAGATGTGTTCGACCAGCCGCAGGTCGTGCGCGATGAACAGGTAGGTGAGCTTCAGGCGTTCCTGCAGGTCGATCAGCAGGTTGATCACCTGGGCCTGCACCGACACATCGAGCGCCGACACCGGCTCGTCGGCCACGATGAGCGACGGGTTGAGGGCGAGCGCGCGTGCCAGCCCGATCCGCTGACGCTGGCCGCCGCTGAACTCGTGAGGATACCGGTCGAGATGCGCCGGGTCGAGACCGACCAGCCGGAACAGCTCCGCCACCCGTTCCCGCCTCTCCGTCTTCGTCCCCAGCTTGTGGATGACCAGCGGCTCCTCGACGATGGTCCGGGCCCGCATCCTGGGATTCAGTGACGAGTAGGGGTCCTGGAAAACGATCTGCATGTCGCGCCGGGTGCGGCGGAGTTCCTCGCGCGACAGTGCCAGCACGTCCCGATCCTGGAAACGCACCTCGCCCGATGTCGGCTCGACCAGGCGGAGGATGCACCGCCCCGTCGTCGTCTTCCCGCTGCCGGACTCTCCCACCAGGCCGAATGTCTCGCCGGGCTCGATCGAAAAGCTCACGGAATCAACCGCGCGGACGACGGACGGACGTCCCCACCAGCCGCGGCTGCGACTGAACTCCTTCACGAGATTTCGGACGGTAAGTAGCGGCATGACGGAACGGAAACGATCAACGAAGAACGGAGAACGGAGAACAGGCGAAGCATCGCACCACGCGATCCGGCCCGATGTCGGCGATCGGGGGCGGCTCCAGCTGACATTGCGGGAGGGCGTCCGGGCAACGGGGGGCGAAGGCGCATCCTCGGGGCAACTCGGTGAGCGGGGGCACGCTGCCCTCAATCGCTTTCAGCCGCCGCCCGGTCGCCCCGCTCGGGATCGACGCCAGCAGCGCCTTCGTGTACGGGTGAGCTGGCGAACGGAACACATCACGAACAGGGCCTTGTTCAACGAGGCGCCCGGCGTACATGACGGCGATGCGGTCGGCGCTGCCGGCGATGATCCCGAGGTCGTGCGAGATGAGCAGCATCGAGAGGTCGAACGCCTCGCGCATCTCGCGGAGCAGGTCGAGGATCTGCGCCTGGATTGTCACGTCGAGGGCGGTGGTCGGCTCGTCGGCGATCACCAGTGATGGTCGGCAGGCGATCGCCATGGCGATCAGCACGCGCTGCCGCATCCCGCCGGAGAGCTGGTGCGGGTAGTCGCGAACGCGGCGATCGGGCTCGGCTACCCGCACGGCGTCGAGCAGTTCCACGGCCCGTCGTTTCGCCTCGGCCCGGGTCGCCAGGCCATGCACGAGCATCGCCTCCGCGATCTGATCGCCGACCGTGAAGACCGGGTTGAGCGCGGTCATCGGCTCCTGGAAGATCAGCGCAATCCCGGCGCCACGAACCTTCCGCATCTCGCGTTCGGGAAGCGCCAGCAGGTCGCGCCCCTGGAACAGCACGCGGCCGGAGGCGATGCGGCCGGGAGGCTGGACCAGCCGGAGAATCGAGTAGGCGGTGAGCGACTTGCCGCTCCCTGATTCGCCCACCAGTCCCAGCGTCTCTCCCTTCCTCACCTCGAAGCTCACATCGTCCACGGCGCGCAGGGCGCGGCCCGCCACGTCGAACACGGTGGTCAGGTGCTGGACGTCGAGCAGCGGGGAAACCGATGGGTCCATGGTCTGCGAGGACAACGCCCCATTCTACCCGCCTTCGCCGCGGGGCGGCTACGGCGTGGCCCGCCCGCCTTCGCCGCGGAGCGGCGACGGCGCGGCGTTCGCAGGCTGGCGGCAGTGAGGCGCGTGTCGCTGAAGAGGTAGACATCCTACAGCCCTGGATGTAGGATGCCTACATCCTATGGCCAAGAGCGACCGCTATCAGAACCGCATCGAGTTGCTCCAGGGGACGCTCGACTTCCTCGTCCTCCAGACGCTCCAGTGGGGGCGACAACACGGATACGGCATCAGCCAGCTGATCCGGATCAACTCGGGCGACGTCCTGCACGTCGACACCGGCTCGCTGTACCCCGCGCTGCATCGGCTCGAGCGGCGAGGCTGGATTGCCGCCGAGTGGCGGTTGTCGGAGAACAACCAGCGGGTGAGGACTTACGGCCTAAAGGCTGCGGGCAAGAAGCAGCTCGTTCACGAGCGGTCCCGGTGGCGGCAGTTGACCCAGGCGGTCGCGGGCGTGATGAATCCCGACGCGACGGAGAGCGGAGTATGACGCGCCCGTCCTGGCGTCGGCGGAGGCGCGACGAGGAGTTGAGCGAGGAGCTCCAGGGCCACCTGCGGATGGCGATTCGCGATCGGATTGCCGGGGGCGAATCACCCGAGGAGGCTGCTGATTCAGCGCGCCGCGACTTCGGCAACGTCGACCTGGTTGCCGAGGTCACGCGGGACATGTGGGGATGGCGGTGGCTCGACCAGTTCGCGCGCGATGTGCGGCATACCCTGCGGACGATGCGCCGCAGCCCGGGGTACACCGCGATCGTGCCGACCACAATCATTGGCGTGGTCGGGGACGTCAGGCAGTCGGACCTGGTGACCGAGATTCGGCCAATGGCGTACTGGCCGCACCCGCAGCTGCCATACTCGGCGATGACACTGGCCGTGCGCACCTCGGGTGAGCGACTCGCGATGGTGCCGCTCGTCGAACATGAGATTCGCGTCCTCGACCCGGAGCAGCAGTAATGACGCTCCTCCGCCGCAGGGGCCGTCACTGTCGGTTCCTTGACACCCCGGGATCCCGCCCGTAGAATGCGGAGCACGAGCGGCCGCTTGCGAGGCGACGCCCGATTCACCCCGCAATCATTCACATCGTGCGTTCCGTCGGGTTCAGCCAGAAAGTGTCAGGGGGCCAGACCAGGCCGGCGGCCAGATAGGGGAGCAGCTGTGGACGAAGCTGTGAACCGGTACGCTCGAGAACTTGTCGATGCGATCAATGCCGCCGTGGCGCAGGACCCTGCGGTGCAGGCATGCCGTGATCGGGCGCGCGCGGCGGGTTTCGAACTCGAAGTGTCGCTCGAAGCGGTCGTGGGCTTCGTCGATCGCAGCCAGCCGGTTGCCCGGACTGGCACGGCTACCATCCCTCCCGCGCGCCGGCTGATGCCGGCGCAGCGGTCCCATGAAGTCACCGCGGCGGACCGGAGATTCCTGCGGTCCCTTCGCATCGCCGCGGCCGAAACCACCGAAGAAGTGTAGGGCGGGGCTCCGGCCCCCCCGGACGGCGGGCCTGAAGGCCCGCCCTATATCTCCTGTCCTGCCGTCTCCACCGTGGCGCGCTGGTCGGCCTCGGCTTCCAGTTGCAGCGCCTCGGGCTCGATCTCGCGGACGGCCGGTTTGTCATCGCGCGTCACCACCACGATGCCCTGGTCGGTCACCGTGTGGCGGCGGCGGTCGTCTTCCAGGTTGTATCCGACCAGCGCGCCGCGCGGGATGAACACGTCGCGGTCCACGATGACGCGTCGCAACCGCGCATGACGCCCGACCCGGACGCCGGGCATCAGGATGCCCTGGTCGATGTCAGAGAAGCTGTGCACCCGGACGTTCGGGCACAGGATGCTTCCCGAGATCCGGCTTCCGGACACGATGCAGCCAGGCGAGATGATCGAGTCGAGCGCGTGCCCGCAGCGTCCTCCCTTTTCCGCGAACACGAACTTGGCGGGAGGCGCCTGAGGTTGGTAGGTCCGCAGCGGCCACTCGGGATCGTACAGGTTGAAATCCGGGCTGACGCGGACGAGGTCCATGCTGGCCTCGAAGTACGCGTCCAGTGTCCCGATGTCGCGCCAGTACTTCGCGGTCTTCTTGTTCTCGTCGTAGAACCGGTAGGAGAAGACGGGCACGGCGCCGATGAGCGCCGGGATGATGTCGTTCCCGAAATCGTGCGTCGTGTCGCGTCCCGCGTCCGCCTCGAGCGCGCGGATCAGCACGTCCCCTTCGAAGATGTAGATCCCCATCGACGCGAGCGCGAGGTGCGGGGCGCCCGGGATCGGCATCGGGTTCTTCGGCTTTTCCTGGAACCCGATCACGCGGTCGTCCTCGTCCACCTGCGCGATGCCGAACCGCTGCGACTCCTCGAGGGGCATCTCAATGGTCGAGATCGTCACCGCCGCCTGCCGGTCGCGGTGGAACCGCAGCATCTTGGCGTAGTCCATCTTGTACACGTGATCGCCAGCGAGGACGATCACCTGGCGCGGATTCTCGCGCACGATGGAGTAGAGGTTCTGGTACACCGCGTCCGCCGTCCCCAGGTACCAGTTCTCGCCCACGCGCTTCTGCGGCGGCAGGATCTCGATGAACTCCCCGAGTTCCTCCGACACGATGCTCCAGCCCATGCGGATATGGCGATTGAGCGAGAGCGACTTGTACTGGGTGGCGATGAAGATGCGGCGGAGCCCCGAGTTGAGGCAGTTGCTCAGGACGAAATCGATGATCCGGTAGGGGCCGCCGAAGTAGATCGCCGGCTTCGCGCGTTCCTGCGTCAGCGGGTGCAGCCGCTCGCCCGCGCCGCCGGCCAGAATGATGACCATTGCTTCATCAAGCATGGGCACTCCCCAGGAAACTGCCATCATAGCACGCGCCCCGGGGACAGGCCTACTGACGAGCTGGCTGATTTTTGACTTTCCGGCCGGCGGGCGACTATGATCTTAAAGATTCGTCATTTTCGACGCACATTGGGAGTAGAGTCGTCATGCATATCCGTACCCGGGTGCTGGCTGTATCCAGCGCCTTCGCCGTCGCGCTGTTGGTGACCGCCCTCGCTATCTCCGCGCAGGACAAGAAACCCGCCGCGAAACCTGACAAGGCCCTTCAGGCCGAGACCGCCGCGGTCGTGAAGATCGTGGACGATGTCGTCGCCGGTCAGCCGGCGCCGGCGGATTTCAAGTTCACCTGGACCAACCACTCGATGAAGAGCCGGGATGGCAAGGCGTATGTGCCGTTCATGCTGACGTTTGAGAAGGGGCAGGTGCTTCCGACCGGCGTCACCTACTATCTTCGCGCGGTCAGCCGGGCCGCCGTCGGGGATACGCAGAAGGCGATGGCCGCGCACAAGGCGGCCGTTGACAAAGCGGCCAACGCTGCGAGGTTGGACCCGGAGAACACCGAACTCGCAGAGGCCGAGGCCAGGGCCCGCGCCTCGGCTCCCAAGGTGGAGTACGCGTTCGAGGACCTGAAGTTCGTGGATTTCAACGCGCAGGGTGGCTCGTTCTTCCGGATGCCCGCGGCCATGGGCGTCGCGGCTGGTGACTACGACGTCTACGTGCTGGTCAAGGAACGCGTGGCCAACCAGAAGGACAAGAAGGCGCAGCCGCGTGCCGGCATGCTCAAGGTCGCCCTGACGGTCCCAAACTACTGGAGCGAGGAGTTGATGATCAGCTCGGTGATTGTCACCAACAGCATCCAGCAGTTGACGGCTCAGCCGACCGATGCCGAGTTGGCGAAAGACCCGTACATCTTTGGCCTCACCAAGGCCACGCCGCCGGTCGAGGCGAAGTTCTCCAAGAAGGACGAGTTGTCGATCCTCTTCTACATCTACAACTCGGGACTCGACAAGACGACGGGTAAACCCGACCTGACGGTGGACTACAACTTCTACAACAAGGTTGAGGGGGCCGAGAAGTTCTTCAACAAGACGAGTCCGCAGGCGATGAATGCGTCAACGCTCGGTCCGCAGTTCGACGTGAAGGCGGGCCACCAGTTGCTCGGCGGCCAGGGGATCCCGCTCGCGAGCTTCCCCGAAGGCGACTATCGGCTCGAGATCAAGATCGTCGACAAGGTGACGGGTAAGACGAAGATCGAGAACTCGCTGTTCACCGTCACGGCGGGGTGACGGACAGGCTGTTCGCGGTGCGGCCTGCCCGGACGGGTACCGCCGGGCGCGAACGCCCGGCAGAGCGGGCCCGGGATCACTCCCGGGTCGCGAAGGCCATGTTATGAACCGCCTCTTCGCACTCGTCGGGTCTGCGGTCGTCGTCGGCCTGGTGGAGTGGTCCCCCGCCGCGCTGGCCCAGTCCGGCGCTCCTCGCCTCGTCGCTGACGGGCAGGTGCGGCGCGTCGCTTTTGCGCTGTCCGGCACTATCGAAGGGATCGTCGTAGACGAGCGCGGGAATCCCCTCGCCGGGGCGATGGTTTCCGCGCTCGGCTCGACCAGCGCCCTGGCGGTGACAGACCGCGGTGGGGCGTTCGTGCTCCGCGCCCTTCCGGCCGGAGCCTACATGGTGCGGGCGCACCTCTCCGGCTTCGCCCCGTCGCGGCGCCAGTTCGTCGAAGTGCGTTCCACCGCGCCCGCTCGCTTCACGGCCACGCTGCAGCGCTCGACAGCGCTCGCGTCGGCGCCTCAACCCAAGACACCGCCGCCGCCGCCCAAGGTCCTGTCTGCAGGCCTCGTGCCCCTCGGTTCCGAGTTTGGTCCTCTCCGGCTCGACCCGCTTGGCCTCAAGGAAGATCCGGCGACCGCGTCGGAGGATCGCTCGGAGAAAGCCTGGCGGATTCGCCACCTGCCGCGCAGCGTCCTCAAGGAAACCACCGAGCGCGTGGCACGGGCCCCCGGCAACGCCGGAGCGGTTCAGAAGGGACAACCGGGCACGGCCGCGGCTATCGCTCGGGCGATGGGGGCCCCGGCACGGCTCCTGGCCGACCTGCCGCTGACCGGCCAGGTCAACTTCCTGACCTCCGGGTCGTTCGACGGCGGTCCGAGCCTGGCATCGTCTGACAGCACGGTCCGCGGCACCGCGTACCTCGCGGTGGCGGGGCCTGCTTGGCGCTACGGCGACTGGTCGGCGCGGCTCGTCACCCAGGCCGACTTCGGGTCGTGGTTCCTGGCCGGCGCATTCCGGAACCGCGCGCCGTCACGCCATCTCTACGACGTCGGCTTCTCGTACAGCACGCAGAGAATGCCGGCGACGACGACGCTCGCCCGATGGGCGCTCGCGCGCACTGAGGAGGCTGGTCGCGCAGCGGGTTCGATCTACGGCGTCGGTCGGCTGGTGTTGTCGCCGCGGTTGGTGGTGGACTACGGTGGCCGCTACTCCCGCTACGACTACCTCGGCGGAGCCGGCCTTTTCAGCCCGAGCGTGACCGTCACCCTGGTGCCGCTCGACCGGTTCCGCATCCGGGCGGGCGCGTCCCGCAGGATGCTGGCGCCCGGCGCCGAGGAGTTCCTGGAACCGTTGACGGCAGGGCTGTGGGTGCCGCCCGAGCGGACATTCGTCGGGTTCTCCCCGATGGTCCCCGAACGGACGACGCAGTACGAGGTGGCCATCGAGCACGACCTCACGCCGCGCGTGATACTGGCGTTCCGATCGTTCCAACAGAACACCACCGACCAGCTGGTGGCCTTTTTCAGCGGCGTGCCGTCGGGCCAGGAACAGCGTTACTACGGCATCGGCAACGCCGGCGACCTGGTGGCTCGCGGCTGGAGCATCGGGGTGACGCATCGTCTCCTCTCCCGGTTGCGCGGTTCCATCGCCTATGGGATCACCGAGGCCAGGTGGCTGCCTGGCTCCGCGTCAGGGCGGGAACTCCTGCTGCTCGGCTTCGCGCCGCGCGCCGAGGGCGAGCGCCTGCACGACGTGACGACGTCGGTTGAAACGGACATTCCGATCATCGCGACACACGTCTACCTGACCTACAAGATCAACACGGGATTTGCGCGACGTGAATCCGACTGGACCAGGGCGGGCCTCGACTCCCGCTTCGACCTCCAGGTGACTCAGCGCCTGCCGTTCCTCGACTTCACGTCTGCCCAGTGGCAGGTCCTGGTGGCGGTCAAGAACCTGTTCCGCGATACCACCCGTGACAGTTCCGTCTACGACGAACTGCTTGTCGTCAGGCCACCAACCCGCGTGCTGGGAGGCGTGGTGGTGAGGTTCTGAGACGCTGGAATCCGGAAATCTGTGAATTCGGGAATAGCGATGACGAGGCGGGCTTGGGGCCCGCCTTCATCGTCTCCAAAGAGAGATCCACTTTGTTGGAGCACCGCTCCATCGAGTTGGAGCAGGGCCGGATCTTCTTTCGCTAGTTGACGATAAATGGCTTATCGCCGATATCTTGCAGGCGCCTCGGAGGACGGAAGCCGTGGTACGCCGATTGCTACCTCGACGACCTGACCCGGCCGAGCGGAACCAAAGAGGCGTGGCCGGTCAACCGGCCGCGTCTAAGACAGATTCCAGGGACCCCACAGAAAATTGCTTCAACCGTGAAGATCTCAGCCCTGGAAGGATGTCTCGTGTAGCGATTCGGCGATGAACAAGCAGTGGAACACGGCAGCCGCCAAGTCCGGACTCCGGTGGCGCTGGCCCGGTTGGGCGGCGGTCACGCCGGCGTTGCTGACCGTTGCCATTACGGCCATCCTTCTCTCCCTCGGCCTGGCCAACATCGTCATCCGGGCCACCTGGCACGAGGCCGACGACGGGGTGTTGTGGGTGAGCCGCGTGGAGGGCGTGACGGCGTTCGACGTGGCGCCGGGGACGCCCGCGGATCGGGCCGGAATCAGGCCGGGCGACCTCCTCGAGGCGATTGACGGGCGGTACGTCGAGCGGCCGTCGGACGTCGCGGACCTGCTCCACCGCGCAAAGGAAGGGCAGCCGGTCAATTACCGGGTGCTGCGGCTTGGTACCGCCGAAGCCTTCGATTTCCGTCTCGCATCCGTGCCCCGCGGCAACACCAGCCTCTACCTCGTGCTCGCGCCGGTGGGCCTCTTCACCCTGCTCGTCGGCGCGGCCGTCCGGTTGCGTCGGCCCAGCCACCCGGCCACGCTGCACTTCCTCTGGCTTGCCGGGGCGTTCTTCGGGTGGACCGTGTTCTCGTTCAGTGGTCGCCTGGACCGGCTCGACTGGCTGTTCTACTGGTGTGACGCCGGGGCGGTCCTGCTGTTGCCGCCGCTGTTCCTGCACTTCACGTTTTTCTTTCCGGAACGCCCCCGCACCTGGGTGATCACGCCGCTCGGAAGCCGCTTCTGGCCGCTGATCTACCTGCCGGCGTTGCTGCTGGGCGCGACACGGGTCATCGCGATTGGCAGGGCGGCGCAGGACGAGCAGTTCTACATTAACGGCATCGTCGAGGCGCTGGACCGGTTCGAGCCGCTCTACCTGTCCATCTACCTGGCGGCCGGTCTCGTGGTCATGGCTACCGCCTTCCGCGAGGTGCGCACCGTGACCGCGCGGCGCCAGTTGCGCTGGATCGCGTGGGGCACGGCGCTCGGCGGCCTTCCGTTCGTGTTCGGGTACGCGCTGCCGTACGCGGTTGGCATCAACGGGTCGCTGCCGATGGACCTGTCGGCCATCCCGCTCAGCCTGATCCCGCTGACGTTCGCCTGCGCCATCGTGCGATACCGGCTGGCGGACGTCGAGGTGATCGTCAAGCGGGCGATGGTGTGGGCGGCGGCGTTGACGGCGATCGCGGCGATCTACGCGGTGCTGCTGCGTGTGGCCGGCTGGATCTTCCTCGAGGACTCGCACCAGCACAACTCGGTGATCGCGGTGCTGGCGACGCTCGTCGTGGTGCTGGTCGCACGGCCGCTGAAGAACGCCATCCAGGCCACATTCGACCGCGCGTTCTATCGCGACCGCTACGACTACCGCCGGGCGCTCGTGGGTTTCGCGCGCGACCTCAGCTCGGACCTCGATCTCTACCGCCTCGGCGATCGGATTGTTGCGCGGGTCACCGAGACGCTGCTCGTGGACCGCATGTCCCTCCTCCTTGCCGAGGAGCGGACGGCCGAGTTCGTGGCCATCAGGTCGGCAGGGCTCTCGGGCGAGCCGGCGCGGCTCGGCCGCAACTCCGCGCTTGGCGCGCGGGTGTCGGCGGGGGTCGCGGTGGCGATGGACGACCCGACGACTACGCACGGCATCCCGGTCGGGGAGCTCGAGCCGTGGCGCGACCGGGAGTTGTATTACTTCGTCCCGTGCGTCTCGAAGGAGACGACGATTGCGGTGCTGGCCCTCGGGCGCAAGTCGCACGACGAGCCGCTCAACTCAGAGGACCTGGCGCTGCTGGCAGCGGTCGCCGGCCAGGCGGCGACGGCGCTGGAGAACGGTCGCCTCTATCGACAGCTCCACGTGAAGGCTGAAGAGTTAGGGCGGATGCGCGAGTTCAACGAGAGCATCCTGGAATCGCTGGACGCCGGCCTGGCCGTGGTGGACGTGCACGACCGGGTGATCCGGTGGAACCGCGCGCTGGAGACGACCCATGGCGCCGCGCGGGCTGAGGCCGTGGGCCGGACCCTGGGCGAGTTGTTCGGCGCGGCGTTCGTGACAGCGGTGAGGGCCGCGCGCCAGCAGTCGTTGCGGGGCGGCACGTTCTACCGCTTTCCGCTGGCCACCCGGACGCCGGGCGATAACCGCACGCTCGTCAACATCACCACCGTTCCGCTCCAGTCGCTCGCCGGCAGCGGCGCGGCGGACACCGGCACGGTCATCATCGTGGACGATGTGACGGCGCGGGCGCAGCTCGAAGAGCAGCTGCAGATCTCGGACAAGATGGCGTCGATCGGGCTGCTCGCCGCTGGCGTGGCGCACGAGGTGAACACGCCGCTGACCGGCATCTCGAGCTTCACGCAGATGCTGCTCGACGGGGCCGACCCGCAGGATCCGAAGACACGCCTCCTCGAGAAGATCGAGCGCCAGACGTTCCGCGCGGCCAAGATCGTTAACGGTCTCTTGAACCTGTCGCGCCCGGCGACCGCGGCGCCCGAGCGCGCGCCCGTGGATCTGAACGTCGTCGTCAACGACGTCCTGTCGCTCCTCGAGCACCAGTTCAAGATCTCGCGGATCCAGATTCGTCGCGAGATGGCCTCCCCTGGTCCCGTGGTGATGGGCGCCGAGTTCAAGCTGCAGCAGGTGTTCCTGAACCTGTTCATCAACGCGCGCGACGCGATGCCGAAGGGCGGCTGGCTGTCGATCGCGACGCGGGTGGTGGACGGCACCGCCGTCGTCGAGGTGGGCGATACCGGGGGTGGCATCCCGAGTGAGTGTCTCGCCCGCATCTACGACCCGTTCTTCACGACCAAGACGATAGGCCAGGGCACGGGGCTCGGCCTGTCGATCACCTACGGCATCGTGCGGGAGCACGATGGTACCATTGCGTGCGACAGTGAGGTGGGGATCGGCACCCGCTTCACGTTGTCGTTCCAGGTGGCGGCCGTCTCGGCGGTCCCACGGTCGGGCCGCGCCGGCTGAGACGGTGACGGCACTCGATTCCGCCGCTGCGATCGCGGAGACGTCTCCCGATCCACTGTCTGTTCACACCTATGGCTCGTACCGGCACCGTCCTCGTCGTCGACGACGAAGAAATCATGCGCGAGATCCTCGACGCGCTGCTGACGCGCGAGGGGTACACCGTCCGCCTGGCGTCCAGTGGCGCGGAAGGGCTGGACATCGCGCGCGAGGTGCCGATTGCCGCGGCCGTCGTGGACGTGATGATGCCCGGTATGGACGGACTCACGGTCCTCGACGAGCTGAAGAAGATCGACGACGACATCGCGGTGATTATGATCACCGCCTTCGCGTCGGTCGAGACCGCGATTGCCGCGATGAAGCGCGGCGCCTTCGACTACGTCACCAAGCCGTTCAAGAACGACGAGGTGCTGCTCGTCCTGCGGAACGCGGTGGAGCGCGGGCAGCTGGTCGCGGAGAACCGCGCGCTCAAGCAGAATCTCCAGGAGCGCTACAGCAAGTTCGGGAACATCATCGGGCGCAGCCAGCGCATGCGGCAGGTGTTCGACCTGATCGTCCAGGCGGCGCCCAGCCGTTCCACGATCCTCATCGGCGGCGAGAGCGGCACCGGCAAGGAGCTGGTGGCCCGCGCGATTCACTCGAACTCGCCGCGCGCCACGCGAGCGTTCGTCACGGTGAATTCCGGCAGCCTGCCGCCGGACCTGCTCGAGTCGAACCTGTTCGGCCACGTGAAGGGCGCCTTCACCGGGGCGCTGTACTCGAAGAAGGGGCTGTTCGAGATGGCCGATAGGGGCAGCATCTTCTTCGACGAGATCGGGAACGTGCCGATCGAGACGCAGCCGAAGCTGCTGCGGGTCATGCAGGAACGCGAGTTCATGCGCCTCGGCGGGGTGGAGAACATCAAGGTCGATGTCCGCATCATCGCGGCGACCAACGTGGACCTGCGCCAGATGATGGAGGAGCAGCGGTTCCGAGAGGATCTCTACTACCGCCTCCATGTCATCACCGTGCAGTTGCCCGCCCTGCGCGAGCGCAAGGACGACATCCCGCTGCTGGTGCAGCACTTCCTGCACAAGTACGGGACCGAGAACGAGAAGCCTGGCCTCGAGCTCCGGCCGGACGCCCTCGACTTGCTGCTGGAGTACGACTGGCCGGGCAACGTCCGCGAACTGGAGAACGCGATCGAGCGGGCGGTCGTGCTGTCCACCGGGCCGACGATTGGCGAGGACCTGGTGCCGGATCAGGTCCGGAACCGGCCCGTCTTCAAGATGCCGCAGTTCACGCTGCCGGCCGAGGGCATCTGGTTCAACGAAGTGACGGCGGATTTCGAGAAGCGGGTGATCGAGTCAACCCTTGAAGCGGCTGGCGGCGTACAGAAGAAGGCGGCCGAACTGTTGCACCTGAAGCCGACGACGCTCAACGAGATGATTAAGCGCCACGACATCCGCACCCGCCGCAAACGGTCCGAGAACGGCGCGGCTGAAGACGCGGCGGAGACACCCAACCAGTAGGGGTGACCGGCCGGTCGCCCCTACCGCTTGGCGAGCCTCCCCATCATCCTGTCGTACTTCGACAGGATGACATCCCACCGGTAGCTCTTGCGGACGTAGTCGCGGCCGTTCTGTCCGAGGGCGGCACGCAGCCGTTCGTCCGACACCAGCAGGCTCAGGCACTCGACGAACTCGTGGCGGTCGGCGTAGAACAGGCCCGCGTTGCTGGTGAGGCAGTGGTCGACGAGCACCTCGCTCCTGGCATTCGCGAGCACCGGCGTGCCCACCGAGAACGCTTCGAGGGCGAGCAGCGACAGGCTCTCGTACGGTGACGGGACGACGACGACCGTGGCCGCCTCGAGGGCCTGGCCTCGCTCGGTGTCGGAGAGCAGGCCGGCGAAGTTGATGAACCGCTCCTCGGGGAGTGGCATCAGCTTCACGCCCATGAGCACGAGCGACGCGTCGCCTCCCTCGCCGACGTAGGTGCTGAAGTACTCGATCAGTTCCTCGCACCCCTTGCCCTTTTCGATGCGGCCCCCGTAGAGCACGAAGGGACCGTGCAGCCGGTGGCGGCGGCGAAACATCGCCCCGCGCGAGGTGAGGTGCGATCGGAATTGCCGCCTGTCCTGCGCCTCACCCGCGGGCGGAGCCTCGACGTCGCCCTCGGTGGCGTCGCCCGCTCCCGGCGAATGCCGGGGGTAGGCGTGATGCTGCGGCAGGTCCACGCCGCACCCAACTGTCTCCTCGGAGACGGCGTGGACCGAGAACTGCGTGGTGAGGAATCGTCGCTCGGCCTCAGTGTTGTAGGCGATGGCCGCCGGCAGGCTGAAGACCTCCTTGTAGATCGACAGGCGAATCGCCGGCTCATCGTGGGCGGTCGGCACCAGGATACTGCGAGACGGCGCGACCTTCAGGCCGAGGACGGTGGGTGCGTAGAGGTAGGTGAAGAAGATCAGCGCATCGTAGGACGCGTGATGCTGCTGCAGGTAGTCGAGCAGCGCCGGGCACCACGGGCCCTGTTGCTGCAGCCACTCCATCTCGTCGGCCTCGGTGTGCGGGTTCGAGAAGATCCAGTCGGAGTACCGGTTGAACGATGCGAGATCGCGCGTACGCGCGTTCGGGAACCGGCGGACCGTGACGCCGCGGATCCGGTCGGGCGCCTCCGGGTACTCGTTCTGCCACGTGATGTAGTCGCGGGCGCAGGTGGTCAGCACCTCGACCTGGTGGCGCTGCGCCAGGCGCTCGGCGATCAGCCGGCAGTGGTACTCGGACCCGCCGAGAATCTCGGTGCCGTAGCGTTGAATGATGAACGCAATCTTCACGCTTCCCCCGAATCGATCCGACAAGACCTACGCCACGCGCGCGATGACGGACTGCAGTTCGCGGCAAACGCGCGCGTCGCCGAAATCTGCCAGCCGCCGCCGCTGTCCCTCGATCACCGATCGCCTCACCTCGTCGTCGAAGGTCAGCACGCCGAGGAGTTCCGCGGCGTACTCGAGATCCTTCGGCGAGAACTGCATGCCAGCGCCGCCAAGCGTGTCGGGCACGGCGGCCGCCGCGTAGGCCAGCACCGGCACGTCCGCGGCCATCGCCTCGAGCAGGGGGACGCAGAACCCCTCGTGCTCGCTCAACGACACGTACACGCTCGCCATCCTGAAGTACGTCGCGAGATCCTCGTTCGGCGCCAGGCCGGTGAAGATGAACCGGTCCGGCGGCAGGTCGTACTCGCGGATGAGCGCGCGTATCGTTGAATAGTAGCGCGGGACGCCGTCGTACCGCCCGACGAAGATGAACCGGTAGTCGGTGTTGACGTAGCGCTTGTACTGCTCGGCCAGCCGGATGTAGTCCTCGATCTTCTTGTTCGGGACGATCCGGCCGACGAAGAGGAAGTTCTCCAGGCCGTCGTCCAGGATCTCCTCGAGCGCAGGGCGACGCGGGGCGCGCGTGATGCGATCGGTGTCGATCGCTATCGGCATCACGCCCGTCGGTCCGAATCCCATGCGCTCGAGCTCGGCGCGGTTGTACTCCGAGTCGCCGAGCGCGAGGTCCACTCGGCCCACGAGGGTGGACAGGTCCTGCCGGCCGAGCCGCGCGAGGCGAAACAGGTTCGTGTCGTACGGCGCGAAGAAGTGGGCCGGCGTGATGTTGTGATACTGGAGCACCCGCCCGCGCGGAAGGTCGCCGAACAGGCTTGTCATCGGCGAGGGCAGCGCGAAGTGGAAGATGGTGACGTCGCCGCCGCGGGTCTCGGGGTGGTCGAACGATCGCGCGACGCCCTTCAGGTCGTCGTCGATCGTCATCGCGTAGAGCTCAGACGCGTGGCCCATCCCGCGCAGCAGCGCCTGCACTCGGCGGGCGCTGTCGCCGATCGCGTCGCCGCGATGGGCCGCCGGCACCCACTGGTTGACGGTCAACGCCATCAGACAATCCTCGATGGCGCCTTCGGCAGCGCGCAGTACAGAGCCGGACGGAACTGCGTGAGCTCCTCGAACTGCTCGAATGACGCCACCTGGTCCCAGAAATCGTCCGTGACCGCCCGCTTCGTCTGACGCGGCGAGGCTACGACCCGATCGATGAAACCGAGGAGCGTCTTCGGGAAGTTCTTCGCGAGCAGCCGGTCGAGCGCCGCGTCCTGGCCCGCCACGATCTGGTCGCGAAGAGCGGCGTTCGACACCACCTGGTCGATCAGCGCGCCCACGTGCGCGGGATCCTTGGCCGAATAGAGCACGCCGGCGCCGTCCATCGTGGCCGGCACCGCTGTCGCCGCGTAGGCCACCACGGGAATGCCCTCGAAGAACGCCTCGACCAGCGGCACGCAGAACCCCTCGTGTTCGCTGGCGCAGAGGAACACGTCCGCCACGTCGTAGCACGCGGCCAGCTCGGCGTTGCTCACGTGGCCGAGGAAGCGGACGCCATTCGTCCCGAGCCGGGCGACGAGTTCCTGCAGCATCGCGTGGTAGCGATCGAAGCCCGAGTAGCTGCCGACGAGGAGCAGGCGCGACCGCGGGTTGAACAGCCACTGGTAGGCGTGGAACAGCCGGATGACGTCGTCGATCCGCTTGTTCGGAATGACTCGGCCCACGAAGATCACGTTCGTCCACGCATCGTCGAACTCCGCGGCGACGCGGCGGTCGGGGGCGACATCGAGATGCGAGAAGCCGGGGACGACGGGGAGCACCGCGGTGCGGGGGAAGTTCATCGCCTCGAGCTCCTTCCGGTTGAACTCGGAGTCGCCGAGGGCCAGGTCGCAGCGCTCGGCGTACGCGGAGAGTTCGCGGCGCCCGCGGTAGCACTGGCGGACCAGGAGTGGGTGGACATCCACGAAGTACTCGGGCGGCGTGATGTTGTGATAGACCAGCACCATCCGATCCGGCAACGCGTACGCGATGCGCGAGGCGCGCGAGCCGATCGAGAAGTGATGGATCAGGATGTTGTCGGGCCTGCTGAACGACGCCAGGTCGCGGTAGTCGCGGGTGAGGTGCTCGAGGCGCGAATCGGCCGTCTCGACGAAGATCTCCGACGCGTAGCCGGCCTCGCGAAGGACCCGGCGGATGCCGAGCACCTCGTGCCCGATCGCATCCCCATAGCCGAGCGTCGCCAGCACCTGGTGAACCTGAGGCTTCATGATCGTCGGGACGGTCCCTTGGGTAGTCTTTCCAGCACGTACTCCGCCGGGGGCAGCGTCAGCTTCCGCCGCTGCCACCAGCCTGGAAGGGGTTCGGATAACGGTCCGCCGCCGGACGGCTTCTCGCGCGCGAGATGGTCGAGCAGGTCCATGTACTGCTTTTCGACCACCGGCCAGGCGTAGTGCTGCCGGAAGTAGGCGCACCCGTTCGCGCCCAGCGCCCGCGCCTGCTCGGGTCGGCGCGCGAACCACGACAGCGCCTCGGCAAACTCGTCCCAGGTCTCGTAGAAGAGGCCGGCGTTGCTCCGGAGGCACTGTCCCTTCAGCACGTCGCACTTCGCGTTGGCGAGGACCGGCTTGCCCGTCGCCCACGCCTCGAGCGCCACGATCGAGAGGCTCTCGTAGTACGACGGCATGACCAGGAGCTCCGACGCCGCGATCCCGTCGAACTTGTCCTCGTCCGGGACGAACCCCAGGTGCCGGATGCGCGGGTTGTCCGGGATGGGCAGGATCGAGTTGCCGCACAGGACGAGCTGCATCGGGCTCCGCTCGCTTCGCGTGAAGCGCACGAAGAAGTCGAACAGCTCGTCGCACCCCTTGTTCTGATCGATCCGGCCCACGTAGATCGCGAACGGTCCCTCGATCCCGTACTTCTGGCGGAACCGTCCCGGCTCCACGCGCTCGGGAACCTCCGACCCGCTGCCGGCGACGATGGACGGGATACTGTCGTTGCCTGACGCGCCGTTCACGAGATCCCGCTCTTCGGGCGTCAGGTAGACGACGCCGCGAACACCGTTCAGCAGGGGCCTGAACAGCGACACGCCGATGGCCGGTTCCCGTTCCGCGGTCGGCACGAGCACCGCCCGGTCCGGCACGGCTCTCGCGCCGTAGTACGCCTGGTAGTACCGGAAGCTCCAGAACAGGAAGAAATCGTACGCGTCGCGGTTCGAACGGATGTACTCGATCAGCCCGGGGCTCGTGGGCCCTTCGGCGTCCAGCCAGGCCAGTTCGTCGGCCACCGAGTGTGTCTGCTGGAACACGGTGGCCGACAACCGCCCGAAGCGTTCCACGCTGCGGCGATGGCGCACCGGGAAGCGCCTGACCATCAACCCGTTCACGACGTCACGTCCGGCCGGCAGCTCGTTCCGCCACGTGACGTAGTCCCGCGCGCACGAGGTCAGCACCTCGACTTCGGCGTACTTCGACAGGTGCTCCGCCACGTGGCGGGCGTGCAACTCCGCGCCGCCCGCGATGGCGGTCCCGTAGCGCTGAACGACGACGGCGAGTTTCACTGGTCTTCGCGGTCTGGGGCCGTGGGCGCGTCCGTCCCCGCCGCCCGTTCCCTTCCCTCGTCATCGCGGCCGCCAGACTTGGGTGCCTGGTCGTCGGGGCCCGATGACACGGCTTCGTCGCCTGTCCCGTTCGCGCCCGCAGCCGCGCCTTCGCCCGGCACGCGGCTCGTCGGGCCACCCCGCCGTCCGCGGCGCCTCCTTCGGCGTCGCCGCGCCTCGATGCCGGCCGCCTGGTCGGCGTCGGGCGCAGGCGCCTGTGCCGACGGCCCAGGCTGCGCCGGCGGGGCCTGCGCGTGAGGAGCGCGCCCGCGAGCCGGCGCCTCGGCGGTCTTCTCCTCGGAGCGGTACTGCACGATGCCCTCGAGCGCCCGCGCGCGCCGTTCCGCGAAGTCGAAGCGGCTCGACATCGACTCCACCCGCATCTTGAGATTCTTCACCTCGATGCTCAGGCGCGTCGTTTCGAGGACGAGGTTGTGGAGCAGTTCGTACGAGATCTCGGTGTACTGCGTCTGTCGGGTGTTGATGTCAGCCTGCATGTGCAGGACGTGAATCAACGGGTTCGGGTTGAATTGCAGCTTGAGGATCGGGCGGAGCAGGCGCCGGATCCACCGCAGCGGCGCGCGGTGGGACTCGAACAGCGTCGTGTCCTCGAAGGAGTAGTTCTCGAGCGGCGAGATGCCGCCCTTCCGGAACTGCTCCAGCAGCCCGGAGCGCACTTTCTGCGGATCGAGGAACCGTTCGAGCTTGACTGCCGCCAGTTCCCGAATCTGCTGCTCGGTGTAGTCCACGCCACGCTTCTCGCGGATCTTGGCGCGGATCTGCTGCATGATCTGTTCGACGTTCACCGAGTCGGACCGGATGTTGAAGTCGGCCATCAGTTATCGAATCCGAGTTCGTGCCAGTTGTCGGTCGCCGGCGGGGGCACGTCCGGCGCCGGCCACTTATCTCTAGTATCTCCGCCCGAAGACGCTGTCCGCTTCCCCGGACCCGTACACGATGACGACGACCGCCGCGGCCCAGAGGGCCACGCACACCAGCAGGGGCCGGTCGGTCAGCAGCATCTCGGCCGGGCTTCCCCCACCCTCTTTCTGGTGAACCAGGTAGAGGTACCGGAAGATGCCGTAGAGGGGGAATGGGATGGTCAGCGCGAGGTACTCCGTGTTGAAGTTCTGCACGGTCTCCGGGCTGATCGTGTAGAAAATGTACGCGATCAGCGTTGACGCCGCGACGACGACGATCATCTGGTCGAGCAGGTAGGGGCTGTACTCGCCGAGGATCCGCCGGTGCTCGGTCGCTCCCGACGCGAGCAGCGTCAACTCGTGCCGCCGCTTGCTGAGCCCCAGGAACAGCGCGAGCAGCACCGTGCACACCAGCAGCCAGTGGCTAATCGCCACGTTGATCACCACCGCGCCCGCGACCGCCCGCAGCACGAACCCGATCGCGATCGTCAGCACGTCGATGATCACGATGTGTTTGAGCCGCGCAGAATAGCCGGCGAACAGCACGACGTAGGCGACGGCGACGAGGCCGAAGACCGGGCGCAGCCAGAACGCCAGCGACAGGAACACGACGCCCAGGACGATCGCCGCCGCGAGCGCCACGCCAGGCGACAACTGCCCGGACGCGATCGGCCGCCGTGATTTCAAGGGATGACGACGGTCCGCGTCACGATCGGCGATGTCGTTCAGGAGATAGACCACGCCCGACAGGGCGCAGAACACCACGAAGGCGGCACAGGTGACCGCCAGGGCCCTCGGCTCGAACAGTTGCTTGCCGAACAACAGCCCCGCGAAGACGAACAGGTTCTTGGTCCACTGGCCGGGTCGAAGCGAAACGACCAAGCTGGCAAACCTTGAACGAGCCGGGGCGCCTCCGACAGCAGAGGCGTCCCTGGTCACGGCATCCACGAGTGGCTGGCGCGCCATGCAAGCGCGGGATGGGGAGGGTTAGACACCCGTCGAGCTGAAGCTCTTGACGGCATCAGCCTCGGTGTCGAACGTCTCAAAAATTGTGAGCAGCTTCGTGATCGCCAGCAGGTCCTGGATTCGCTTGGTCAGGCTGAGGAGCTTCAGCGCGCCCCCCTGACGGCTGACGGTCGTATAGGTCCGGACGATCTCGCCCAGGCCCGCGCTGTCGATGTACGGCACTCCCGCGAGGTTGAGCACGAGCTTCTTGTGGCCCTGCTGAACCAGGCTGTTCACCTTGTCCCGCAGCAACTCGTCGCCTTCACCCAAGGTCAACTTCCCGCTGAGGTCGATGATCGTTACGTCCCCGGCCGATCTCTGATGAATCTGCATGCCGCCAACTCCTCCCGCCTTCTGGCGCGCAGCCGAACCGCCACCGTGGCGGTCGACGGTCGCAATTTGCCATTCAGAGGCGCTCCATCTTATCGTAGCGCCGAAAACAGCGTCAACCTCGCCAGTACGGACAAAAAAGAAGAGGGGCCGCACTGGCGTGCGGCCCCTCCCGTTTCTCCGATGAGAATTCCCCTACACACCGGCTCCGCCGGCCCCCGCGAACTTCCTCTGCTGGAAGCACTCGCGGCAGTAGACCGGGCGACCCTGGGTTGGCTTGAACGGAACCGTGGTGACTTTTCCACATTCCGAACAGGCCGTCTGGGTTTCGACACGCTCCCGGGCCGGACCCGCCCCTGCCGGCCGACTGGCCCGCTTGGTCTTGCACGACTTGCACCGCTTGGGTTCGTTCTTGAAGTTCTTGTCGGCGAAGAACAGTTGCTCACCCGCCGTCCAGACGAACTCCGTCCCGCAGTCCACGCAGTGCAGGTTCCTGTCTTGGAATTCCATCGGTGGATCCCCCCGTTCTCGCTATTCCAACTCGCGCCGGAGCTTCTTACGGCTCCGCTTTCGCGCCAGCGCCTGCTTGGCCCGAAGCTTGTCCCCGGGTTTCAGGTAGAAGGAGTGCTTCTTGATATCCTTGATGATATCTTCCTGCTGAACCTTCCGCTTGAATCGCCGCAGGGCGCTCTCGACCGACTCGCCATCCTGAACTTTGACTTCAGCCACGCCCTCGAACACCCCCTCACCGGCCCGGCTGGCACGTATCGTCTTCCGTCAACGTAACCGGAATATGCTAGGCTATCACAGTCAGGGGCGGATTCTAGGCTTAAAGATGACGTGGAGTCAACCAAAATACTGACGAGCTTCAAGGCCAGTTCCACGCGGGCAAGTCATCGCTCCCATGAAACTCCTGGTGATTGGTTCGGGCGCCCGTGAGCACGCGTTGGTGTGGCGGCTCGCTCGGGATGGCGGCGTCCGTGATGTCGTCTGCGCCCCGGGCAACGCCGGCATCGAATCGATAGCCCGAGTGGCGGCCGTGGACCAGGGCGACCCCGACTCGATGCTCGCGCTGGCGGAGCACGAGCAGGCGGACCTCACCATCATCGGGCCCGAACTGCCTTTGACGCGTGGGGTGGCCGACCTGTTCGCCTCACGCGGCCGCCTGCTGCTCGGCCCGTCGCGGCTGGCCGCGGAGCTCGAGTCGAGCAAGGCGTTTGCGAAAGATTTCATGGCCCGGCACTTCGTGCCGACCGCGCGATACCAGGTGTGCGAATCGCCGGACATCGCGCTGGCCGTGCTCGCGACCCGCGAGTTCGGCTACCCGATCGTGATCAAGGCAGACGGGCTCGCCGCGGGCAAGGGTGTCGTCATCGCCACCGACCAACTGAACGCGAGCCTCGCCATCCGCGGCATGATGGTCGAGCGGCGCTTTGGCGACGCGGGCGCGCGGATCGTGATCGAGGAATTCATGCAGGGGCAGGAGGTGTCGGTCTTTGCGCTGACCGACGGCCAGCGCGCGGTGCTGCTGCCCACCGCCCAGGACCACAAGCGCGCGTTCGACGGGGACAAGGGGCCGAACACCGGCGGGATGGGGGCGTTCGCGCCAAGCCCGCTCGTGGACGACACGCTCCTCGACCACATCCGCGACACGATCATTCTCCCGGTCATCGAGGGACTCCGCGCCGAGGGTCGCGAGTTCCGCGGCTTCCTCTACGCCGGGCTGATGCTGACCGCGGACGGTCCGAGGGTTGTGGAGTTCAACGTGCGCCTGGGCGACCCGGAGGCGCAGGTGGTACTCCCGATGATCGACGGGGAGCTCGCGCCGCTGCTCCGGGACGCGGCGGCGGGCCGTCTCGGCCAGGACTCCTGCCGCGTGCGCGACTGGCCGCGCGTGGGCGTGGTGCTGGCCTCGGCGGGCTACCCGGAAAAGTACGAGACGGGCAAGGTCATCAACGGATTCGGGGCGGCGGCCTCGGTCCCGGGCGTGGTCGTCTTCCACGCCGGCACCGCGCGGCGCGGCCACGAGATCGTCACCGCCGGTGGCCGCGTCCTGACCGTCGTCGCCGAGGGGCAGGACTACCGGCAGGCGATGTCCCGCGCTTACGAAGGCGCGCACCGGATCTCGTTCGACGGCGCCTTCATGCGCAAGGACATCGGGCGGAAAGCGATCAACTAACATCATTGAGACCACCCATGTCCCACATCTCTGTCCTGGTCCTGATGGGTTCAGGTTCCGACGCGCCCGTGATGCAGCCGGCCGTGGACCTGTTGCGGGAGTTCGGGATCCCGTGCGAGATGACCGTGGCGTCCGCCCACCGCTCGCCCGCGCGCGTGCAACGGTTGCTTGACGAGGCTCCCGCGCGAGGCGTGAAGGTCTTCATCGTCGGCGCGGGTGCCGCCGCGCACCTGGCCGGGATGGTGGCCGCGCACACCACCTGCCCCGTGATTGGCGTGCCCATCGATTCGTCCGCCCTCAAGGGGCTCGACGCGCTGCTGTCCACCGTGCAGATGCCGCCGGGCGTGCCGGTGGCCACCGTCTCGATCGGCAAGCCCGGCGCAATCAACGCCGCCGTTCTTGCCGCTCAGATTCTGGCGGTCGGCGACGTCACCCTTTCATGCCGGCTGGAGAAGTACAAGGCCCAGCTGGCCGAAGAGGTGGACAGGGCCGCTGAGAAACTGAAGATCTAGCCTGTTTCGACAAATCCGACTGGCGACTGGCGACCTGCGGCCTGGCTCACGAGAACATCGTGCTGGCCGCCAGCCGCCAGCCGATCGCAAGATGAAGTACTCGGTCCTGACCTTTGGATGCCGCACCAACCAGGCAGACTCGTGCCAGATCGAACACGAGCTGCAGGCAGGCGGAGGTGTGCCGGCGCCGTCCGAGTCGGCGGACGTTGTAGTGGTCAACACCTGCACGGTGACCGCGGCGGCCGATCAGGCGGCCCGCCACGCGATTCGACGGGTCGCCAGGATCAATCCGGCGGCGCGAATCCTCGCGACCGGCTGTTACGCGACACGCCGGCCAGGCGAGGTGGGCGCGCTGCCCGGGGTCATCCGCCTGCTGCGGAACGACCAGAAGGGCGAGATTGGCGAGTGGCTGTCGGGGGAGATCGGGTCTCGGGCCCCGGCCGGCCTGTCTCCAGACCTGCGCCCGGGCGACAGGGGACGCACCGCGTATCCGCTCCGTGTTCAGACCGGGTGCGACGAGCGGTGCTCCTACTGCATTGTCCCGAGCACGCGCGGGGCGAGCCGGAGCCGTCCGGTGTCGCACGTGCTCGAGGATGTGCGGCGCCTTTCGTCAGCCGGCTTCAAGGAGCTGTGGCTGACCGGCGTGCACCTGGGTTCATACGGCAGGGACCTGCAGCCGCCCTGCTCGCTGCTGGACCTGCTCGGCGCGCTCGGTCGCGAGGTCGAGTCGCGGGACGTGACGTTTCGCCTCAGTTCGCTCGAGCCGATGGACTGCGGCGAAGCGGTCGTCGATCTCCTGGCGCGTTCGCCCCGATTCGCTCCACATCTTCACCTGCCGCTTCAGCACGCAAGCGACCGGGTGCTCGCGGCCATGCGGCGGCCGTACACGCTGGGCAGCTACCGGGCGCTCGTTGACCTCGTCCGCGCGCGCATGCCCGAGGCGGCGATCGGCAGCGACGTGATGGTCGGGTTTCCAGGGGAGACGGATCGCGAGTTCGAGGAGCAGGTCACCTACCTGCGCGGGTCTCCGCTGACCCATCTGCACGTGTTTCCGTATTCCGACCGCCCGGGCACCCAGGCATCGCAACTGGCGGGGAAGGTCCCGGGCGCGGTGATCCGCGACCGGGCCGAGCGAGTGCGCACGGTCGGGCGCGAGCTGAACCAGCGCTTCGTCGAACGCCAGGTTGGTCGGCAGCGGCCGGCGCTCACGCTGGAGGACGGGTCGCTGGCGTTGACGGACAACTACTTGAAGCTGCGGATCGCCCCGGGACACGCCCGAAATGAGCGGGTGCGGGTCCGGGTTGTCTCGATCAGCCCGCTCCGGGGGGAGGTGGTGCAGTGAAGACGCTCGCGCTGCTCGGCACTACCCTCGGCTTCGCCTTCGCGGCGGGGCTCAACCTCTACGCGACGATCGTCGTCATCGGCCTGTCGATCCGGCTCGGCTGGGTGGCGCCACCACCGCAACTGGCGGGTCTGTTCGTGCTCGCGCACCCGGTGGTGCTCGGCGCCGCCGGCGTGATGTACCTGGTCGAGTTCCTCACCGACAAGATTCCCGTCGTGGATCACGTCTGGGACGCGATTCACACCGTGGTCCGCCCGGCGGGAGCGGCATGGATCGCGTGGAGGACGATCGGCGGCGTGGGGTTGCCCGAACCGATCGAGGTGGCGCTGCTGTTGATCGCCGGCGGCGTGGCGCTGTCGGCCCACGCCGGGAAGGCCGGAACCCGCCTGGCCGCCGCGTCGGTGGGCGGTCACTTTTTCGGCATCGGCATCTGGCTGAGCCTGCTCGAAGACGCGATCGCGGTCGTCATGGCGCCGCTGGCGCTCCTGCAACCGCTGCTGGCCCTCGGGGTGGTGCTGGTCGCGCTGGCCGGCCTGGCCGTCATGATCCCGCTGGGCATCCGCGCCATCCGCGGGCGGCGAAAGCCGGCCGCGCCGACGGCCTGAACCGGCTCCGATCCGGATTCAACCACGAAGCTCACAAAGACCACGGAGACGTGCGAGCGAAGCGCAGCCCACGACGTTCTTTGGACACGCGGGACGCGAGAGTCCCGTCCTTTGTGCCCTTCGTGCTCTTGGTGGTTGATGTCGTGATCTGGTTCAGGGTCGTCGCCGTCGTTGCTACGGGACCATGGCCGCCGCGAGCTTCTGGCCCGCTGACTTCTCGGTCTCTTCCACGATCAGTTGTCCGCACGCCGCGCGGATGTCGCGACCGCGGCTCTTGCGGACGGAAACGGTCAGGTGCCGGTCGGCGAGGATCTGCGCAAATTCGTCCACGCGCTCGTCGGTGGGACGCGAGAACGGGATGCCGGCGGCCTCGTTCAGCGGGATCAGGTTCACTTTCGACCGGATGCCGTTCAGCAGTGAGACCAGGCGCTTGGCGTCCTCCCGGCTGTCGTTCACCCCGGCCAGTATTACGTACTCGAACGTGATCCGGCTCCGGCGCTTGATTGGGAACCGCCGGCACGCCTCGATGACCTCGGCGATGTTGTACTTCTTGTTGAGCGGGACCAGCAGGTCGCGCTGCGCCTCGGTCGTGGCGTGGAGGGACACGGCGAGGTTCGGCATGTACGGCTCCTGCGCAAGCCGCTCGAGCGCCGGCACCAGCCCCACCGTCGAGATCGTGACGCGGCGCGGCGACACGGCCAGGCCGTCTTGGTCGCCGAGGATCCGCAGCGCCTTCATCGTCTCGTCGTAGTTGTGGAGGGGCTCGCCCATCCCCATCAACACGATGTTGAAGCGCGCGTCGAGGAGTCCGATCTCTTCGGCCAGCACGCGCACCTGCCCGACGATTTCGCCGGCCGCCAGGTGGCGGGCGAGACCCATCTTGCCGGTCAGACAGAAGGCGCACCTCATCGCGCACCCGACCTGCGTCGAGATACAGAACGTCTGCCCCGGCGAGTCCGGGATGAACACCGACTCGACCCGCCGGTGGTCGTCGAGTTCCAGCAGGAGCTTCGCCGTGCCGTCGGCGGAGTGTTCGCGGCCGACTACGGCCGGGCGGGAAACGCGGAAGAGCTCCGGGAGGCGCGCGCGGAGCGACTTCGACAGGTCGGTCATCTCCGCGAAGTCCGTCACGCCGCGTTTGAACACCCAGCGGAAGAGCTGGCGGGCGCGATAGGCCTCGATCTCCCTTTCCCGTAGCAGGGATTCGAGTTCTTGTCGTTCGAGCCCGGCGATATCGGGCAGGAGGCTGGTCTGCGGCACGGTCACCTGGCTTTCGTGGAGGGTTCCTGGAGCTATTATGCCCGATCCGCGGGGGAACCTTCCCGTTGAAGGGCGGGCCACGGCATGCTATGATGGCCCTGTGTTGGTTGGTCATAATTCGTTGTCCTTCAAGTACTTGCAGCCATTCATCCAGACGGATCACAATCACGTGCGCACGCTCCGATTCCCGGAGCCTGTCGTCACCCTACGCTGAAAGGACCGAACCGCCCCATGATTGTCCGTGAGGTCCTTGGCAACGGTCTTCGCCTGCTCACCGAGTCGATGCCCCACGTGCGCTCGATCAGCGTCGGGGTGTGGCTGACGCGGGGTTCCCGGCACGAACCCGAGGACCGGAGCGGCATCGCCCATTTTGTCGAGCACATGTTGTTCAAGGGCACTGCGACGCGGAGCGCCGAGGACATCGCGCAGGCGATCGACTCGATCGGCGGCCAACTCGATGCGTTCACCTCCAAGGAGTACGCCAGCTATTACATCAAGGTGCTCGACGAGCACCTGCCCCGCGCCCTCGACGTCCTGTCGGACATCGTCTTGCACCCGGCTCTCGACGCGGACGACATCGAGCGCGAGAAGAAGGTGGTCCTCGAAGAAATCAAGATGGTCGAGGACACGCCGGACGACCTCGTCCACGAACTGTTCACCCAGAGCTTCTGGGAAGGGCATCCCCTCGGCCGGCCGATCCTGGGCACGCGGGAGACCGTGGAGGCGCTGACCCAGGAGTCGCTGCGCGAGTATTTCCGCCGCGTCTACACGGCGAACAACTTCGTGATTTCCGCGGCCGGCAACCTCGAACACGCGTACGTGCGGGCGCTGGTGGAGAAGGCGTTCGCCGACATCGAGCCGAGGGGCGACGTGGCCGCCGACCGGGCGCCCATTGTCGCGCCGAAGTTCGCGGTTCGGAACAAGGACCTGGAGCAGAGCCACATCTGTCTCGGCACGGCCAGCTATGCCCAGAGCCACGGCGACCGGTACGTCACCTATGTGCTGAACACCCTGCTGGGCGGCTCGATGAGTTCTCGTTTGTTCCAGAACGTGCGGGAGAAACGCGGCCTGGCCTACGCGGTGTTCAGCGGCCTTAGCGCCTACCGCGATGCGGGCTCCCTGACGATTTATGCCGGTTGCGCCAGCGAGGCGGTGGGCGAGGTGATCGACCTGACGGTCGAGGAACTGCGCGGCATCAAGAACACGGAGGTTCCCGAGGCGGAACTGCGGCGGGCGAAAGACCATATCAAGGGCAGCTTGGTGCTGAGCCTCGAGAACACGGCTAGCCGCATGTCGCACGTCGCGCGCCAGGAAATCTACTTCGACCGGCAGTTCAGCCTGGACGAAACGCTCGAGGGCATCGAGCGGGTGACGGCCGAGGGCCTGCAGCGCGTCGCGGCCGACCTGTTCTCGGACGTGGTGCTCGCGGGAACCGTCCTCGGCCCGTTGGACGGCTGGAAGTACCCCGCGGAACGGTTGCACCTGGGCTGAAACTCCACCGGCGGGTGGCCTGTGTGCGACGAAACCACTCCGGGAGTGATTTTCCCGCACGGTCGTCGACGGAAGCGACGTGGACGAGATTGCTCCCGGGGTGATGTGCGGCGAGGACGTATGATTGCGCGATACACCGGCGCGGCGATGGGCCGGATCTGGAGTGAGCAGCGGCGGTTCGAAAGCTGGCTGCAGGTCGAGATGGCGGCGGCCGAGGCCATGGCCGAGGCCGGCATCATTCCCGAGGCTGCGGCACGGGCCATCCGTGAGCGGGGCGGCTTCGACGTCGCGCGTATCGAGGAGATCGAGGCGAAGACCAAGCACGACGTCATCGCCTTCACGACGGCCGTGGCGGAGCGCGTCGGCGAGGAAGCCCGCTGGCTCCACTTCGGCCTGACCTCCTCGGACGTCATCGACACCGCGCAGGCGCTGCAGATGCGCGAGGCGTGCGACCTCATCCTCGACGGCCTGGCGAAGCTCGGGGACGCCATCCGGGCCAGGGCCGACGAGCATCGCCACACGCCGATGATCGGCCGGACGCACGGCGTGCACGCGGAGCCGATGACGCTCGGCCTGAAGCTCGCGCTCTGGTACGCGGAGAATCAGCGGAACATCGAACGGGTGCGGCGTGCCCGCGCGGTGATCAGCGTCGGCAAGCTGTCGGGAGCGGTCGGCACCTTCGCGCACCTCGATCCGTCGATCGAAGCCTCCGTCTGCGAACGTCTCGGCCTGGACCCGGCGCCGGTGTCCTCGCAGATCATCCAGCGAGATCGCCACGCGGAGCTGCTGGCCGCGCTTGCCATTGCCGCCGCCTCGCTGGAGAAGTTCGCGCTCGAGATTCGGGGCTTGCAGAAGACCGAGATCGGCGAGATCGAGGAGCCATTCGAAACGGGCCAGAAGGGGTCGTCGGCCATGCCGCACAAGCGCAACCCGATCGGCTGCGAGCAGGTCGTCGGGCTCTCGCGCCTGCTGCGCGGCAACGCGATGGTGGCGATGGAGAACGTCGCGCTCTGGCACGAGCGCGACATCTCGCACTCGTCGGTCGAGCGGGTGATCCTGCCCGACAGCTTCATCGCCCTCGACCACGTGCTCCGACGGTTCACGAAGATCGTGCGGAACATGGTGGTCTATCCCGACCGCATGCGGGAAAACCTCGAGCGCTCCCGCGGTGTTGTCTTTTCCGGGACGATCCTGCTCGAGCTGGCGCGTCGGGGCGCCTCCCGCGAACAGGCCTACGAGTGGGTGCAGCGCAACGCGATGCGCTCGTTCAACGAGGCGCGGCCGTTCAAGCCGCTGCTGCTCGACGATGCGGATGTGCGCCGCGTGCTGTCGGCCGAGGAGATCGAGCGCGCCTTCGACCTGGCCGTGCACCTGCGCCACGTCGATCGGATCTTCGGGCGCGTGTTCGGGGAAGTGAGCGCGGGACGATCATGATTCGACGCATCAGCCAGTCCAGCATGTTCGACAAGCTCCACGAAGAGTGCGGCGTGTTCGGCATCTTCGGTCACCCCGAAGCCTCGAAGATGGCCTATCTGGGCCTCTACGCGCTGCAGCACCGCGGCCAGGAGAGCGCCGGCATCGCCGCGTCGGACGGTGAGCGGCTGATCGCGTACCGTGCCATGGGGCACGTTGCCGACGTGTTCACCGAGGCTGAACTCGCGCGCCTCCAGGGCCGCCTCGCCGTCGGCCACGTCCGCTACTCGACGGCCGGCGCCAGCAAGTTGATCAACGCGCAGCCGATGCTCATCGACTGCCAGCACGGCCAGATCGCGCTCTGCCACAACGGGAACCTGGTCAACGCGTCCGAGTTGCGCGAGGCGCTGAGCCGCGGCGGCGCGATCTTCCAGACCAGCAGCGACTCCGAGGTCATCCTTCACCTGTACGCCCGGTCGCAGGCGGCCCATGTCGAAGAGGCCATCATCGAATCGCTGTCGCAGATCCGCGGCGCGTTCTCGCTGGTGCTGGCCACCGCGGACCGCCTGATTGCCGTCCGAGACCCGCACGGGTTCCGCCCGCTGGCGATCGGCCGCCTGGGAGAGGCGACGGTCGTGGCGTCGGAAACGTGCGCGATGGATCTGATCGACGCCACGTGGGTGCGCGACGTCGAGCCTGGAGAGATTGTCGTGATCGATGCCTCGGGCCTGCGATCGATCAAGCCGTTCGCCCCGGCGGCGATCTCGCAGTGCGTGTTCGAGCACGTCTACTTCGCGCGTCCCGACAGCTACGTCTTTGGCGAGAGCGTGAATGCGGTCCGCATGACCTTCGGCCGCCTCCTTGCGCGCGAGTCGCCCGCAGAGGCCGACGTCGTCGTCCCCGTGCCCGACTCGGGTGTCTGCGCGGCAACCGGCTACGCCGAGGAAGCGGGCCTCCCGCTTCGCATGGGTCTCATCCGCAATCACTACGTGGGGCGGACCTTCATCGAGCCGCAGCAGTCGATCCGCCACTTCGGCGTGAAGGTGAAGCTCAACCCCGTTCGCAGCGTCCTCGACGGCCAGCGCGTCGTCCTCGTCGATGACTCGATCGTGCGCGGCACGACATCGAAGAAGATCGTCAGGATGATCAAGGCGGCCGGGGCGCGCGAGGTGCACGTGCGCATCAGCTGCCCGCCGACGATCTCGCCGTGCTACTACGGTGTGGACACGCCGCGGCGGTCAGAGCTGATTGCGGCCACGCACACGCTCGAGGAGATCCGGAAGTACCTGGAGGCGGACTCGCTCTGCTACCTGAGCCTCGAGGGGCTGCTCGTCGGCGTGAACTCGCACCGATCGCAGTACTGCACGTCGTGCTACACGGGCCACTACCCGGTGCCGTTCCCGAAGGACCAGGCGTCACAGTTGCCGTTGCCGCTGAAACTCGTGCCGCCCTCGAGCCACGAGCCGTGATCGCCACCCTTCGCTCCCTGATCCCTAACCCCTATGGACTACAAATCCTCCGGCGTTGACATCGATGCGGGCCACGAGGTGGTCCGTCGCATCAAGAGGCTCGCCCGCTCGACGTTCACCCCCGGAGTCCTGTCGGAGATCGGGTCGTTCGGCGGGTTGTTCCGCCTGGAGCCCGGCCGCTTCGCCGACCCGGTGATGGTCGCGAGCGCCGACGGCGTGGGGACCAAGCTCGAGGTGGCGTTCATGGCCAATCGCCATGACACGGTCGGCGAGGACCTCGTCAATCACTGCGTGAACGACATCCTGGTGCAGGGCGCGCGGCCGCTCTTCTTCCTCGATTATCTCGCCACCGGTCGATTGGCGCCCGACGTTGCGGAGCAGATCGTCGCGGGCATCGCGCGGGGCTGCCGCGCAAACGGGTGCGCTCTGCTCGGGGGCGAGACCGCGGAGATGCCCGGCTTCTACGCCGCCGGCGAGTACGACCTGGCCGGCTTCATCGTCGGCGCCGTGGACCGGGAGCGGATCATCAACGGCTCCACGCTCGAACCTGGGGACATCCTGATTGGCGTCCCGTCCACGGGGCTTCACACCAACGGCTACTCGCTGGCGCGCCGTATCGTCTTCAACGAACTGGGTTTGCGCGTGGACTCGATGGTGCCGGAACTGGGGACGACGGTGGGGGAGGCGCTGCTGGCCGTCCACCGGTCCTACCTCCCGGTTGTCGAGCCGCTGCTGAACGAACCTGGCCTCGTGAGAGGCCTGGCCCACATCACCGGCGGCGGGATCACGGACAACCTGCCGCGCATCTTCCCGGCTGGCGTGGGCGCGCGGATCGATCGGCGCGCATGGGACGTCCCGGCGCTCTTCCAGTTCCTATGGAAGGCGGGTGACGTGCCGATCGACGACATGTACCGCTCGTTCAACATGGGAATCGGACTGATTGTCGCCTGCCGCCCAGCAGATGCCGACCGCGTGGTCATGATGCTGAAGCACCAGGGCGAATCGCCGCGGATCATCGGCGAGCTGATCCCTGGAGACCGCACGGTGTCGTATTCGGCGTGAGCAGATGTGGCGCGGGCCTTCAGGCCCGCGGGTCCCATGAATCCTACGCTCGGTGTCCTCATCTCCGGCCGCGGCAGCAACCTGCAGGCGATCATCGATGCCATCGCGGCGGGCAGGCTCGACGCCCGCATTGCCGTCGTCGTCTCCAACAAGCCGCACGCTGCCGGGCTCGAGCGCGCCCGCAGGGCCGGGATCGAGACGCTGGTCCTGAGCCACCGCGACTATCCGAGCCGCGAGGAATACGACCGCGTCCTGGTCGATCATCTGCGGGCCCGCGGCGTCGGCCTCGTGTGCCTCGCCGGCTTCATGCGCCTGCTCAGCCCCGTCTTCATCCAGGCGTTTTCCAACGCGATCCTCAACATCCATCCGTCCCTGCTCCCGGCGTTTCCCGGCCTCGACGCGCAGCACCAGGCGTGGGCGCACGGCGTCAAGCTGGCTGGCGCGACGGTCCACCTCGTGGACTGCGACCTGGACGCCGGCCCCATCGTCCTGCAGCGCGCCGTCCCGGTGCTCGAGGATGACACGCCGGACACGCTGTCGGCCCGCATCCTGGAAGAGGAGCACAAGCTGTATCCCGAGGCCATCCGTCTCGTCCTTGACGGCGGCTGGCGCGTGGAGGGCAGGCGCTTTTGCCTCCGGGCCTGAATCGCAGATTTTGGCCTCTGAAACTGACTCTGAAACTGGGGTCGGGTGGAATCTCGCAGATTTTCAAGCCGTGCTGTGGCGCCGCGACTTCCAATTGCGTGGCATCGATGCATCAGAGTATCATTGCATCATGCGAACCACGCTCACGCTTGACGATGACGTGTTTGAAGCCGCGCAGGCGTTGGCCCGCGCATCGGGCCATCGTCTGGGTCACGTGGTATCTGAACTGCTGCGACGAAGTCTGCAGGCGCCGCCAGCAGCCGCGTCCCGGAACGGTCTGCCGGTGTTCACGGTCAGAGACGGAGCGGCCATCATTCCGTCGGACCGGGCCCGCGATCTCCTGGCGGACGAGCTGTGACGACCGTGGCGCTACTCGACGTGAATGTCCTGCTCGCGCTGGCGTGGCCCAATCATCAGCACCATGGCGCCGCGCACGCCTGGTTTCACCGGGAAGCCGGCCGAGGGTGGGCCACCTGCGCGTTGACCCAATTGGGCTTCATCCGTCTGTCGTCGAATCCCGCCTACACTCCGGCGCCGGTCACGCCGCGCGCTGCGGCGGCCCTGCTCGGTCAACTCACGGCCCACACCGCCCATCACTACTGGGCCTCGCTGGCGGAACCAGCCAGCCACGCTTTCGCGCGGGCCCTTGGCCACCAGCAAGTCGTGGACGCGTACCTCGTGAGCGTGGCCGAACGGCACCAGGGTCGCCTCGTCACGTTCGACCGCCGGATTCCCGTCCACGCGACCACGCCGGGGACCGTGCATGTGATTGAAGCGTAGCGAGGAAGTCACTCCCGGGGCAGTAGTGTTGGGTCGCCAGGCGAGTGTGTGCCGCTAAACAGCGCCGCCACGAGGGGGCCAACCCTCGCCCAGCAGTGCAATCCGGTTCAGGGTGTCTTCGTGCAGGATCTTCATGAAGCGGCGGGTCTCGTCGTCGCCCTCCGCCAGAGCCGTCTCGAGCTTCTCGAAGCGGCGAACCGTGATGCCGTGCAGCGTGTGCATCTCGTCGCGCAAGCTCGCGCCCAGGGCCTCCATCTCGCCGCGCAAGCTGCCGCCCAGGGTCTCCATCTCGCCCCGCAGGTTCCCGCCCAGGGTCTGCATTTCGCCCCGCAGGTTCGCGCCCAGGGTCTGCATCTCGCTTCGCAGGTTCTCGCCCAAGACCTCCATCTCGCCCCGCAGGGTCCCGCCCGAGACCTCCATCTCGCCCCGCAGGGTCCCGCCCGAGACCTCCATCTCACCCCGCAGAGTGGCAAGAATCTCCTGGCGGGTCTCGCGATTCGATTGCAAGATCTGCGTAGTGAACGCGGCGAATGACGCATCCCATCGACGCTCGATCGAGTCCATTCGGTGCTCCACCGTGGCGATTCGGCCCGCCAGATCGGGTCTATTCATGGATTCCTCCCATCGGGCGTCGCCAAGATGGCGATCACCGCCTGAAGAGAAGAACTGCCAACGCCATGCCAGTCCGAGGACGACGACGATACCATCGTCGCGGCGGTGTGCTCAAGAGTTGTTTGGCGCGGTTCAGCCCTATTCCCTGCTGTCCGTCATCGGCCAGGGCTTTCACCGGCTGTCGGAGATCGCCGGACGCCTTGGCAAACCCGCAACGAGTCTGACGCGGCCCCTGGTCCAGCTTGTGGATCTTGGCTATGTGCGACGGGAAACGCCATTCGGCGAGAACGAGAAGTCAACCCGGAGGCCTACCACGAGCTTAGCCGTTCGGCGGTCAGAGGTTGGACCGGGTGGCACAACCACTCCCGGAGTGATTGACTGTCCCTCCGGGAGCGGTTGTTACGCTGGACGTGGTTTCTGGTCCCCCCGTGCTGATGGCATGCTGGCAGCCGAACACCTGTGCTTGCGCCGCCATCACGACGACGGCGTCAGCCTCACCCAGTCGGCCCAAGACGCCTCGGATCAGATGATGATCCAGCGTGAACAACTTCCAGCGAACTACGGAGGCCGCAGGTAGGCCGGCGGCAGACAAGTCACAGATTGCGCAATCCAGCGGCCAGGATGCATGGCTAGCAGAAGTGATCATGGCCATCACGGAATGGCCGGCGGGCTCATTGAACACGGCTCGGTCGGAGAGTACCAGGGCTGGGCGGTTCTTCGTGGCTTGGCGGTCGGTGAATGGAAACGGTACCCGCACCACGTCAAAGCGCTCAAAGCCCACGATAGGCCTCCTCGTCGGCTTGGCTGGACCATTCCCCCAATGTGCCTTCCACGGCCCGCAGATACGCGAGATCCAGGGGTTGAACCCGTCGGACCTTCGCCACGCCCTCTTCTCCCGTCTCCCACAGCAGCAAGTCACCCGGCTTGATCTGGAGCGCAGTACGGATCTCTAGAGGGATTGTCGTTTGCCCCTTCACCGTTACTCTTGCAATGGTCGCCATGTTCTTGTCTCGTAAGGATCGCATTACATCCTTACTTTACAACTTCACGGATGCCACCTCAAGTGACCCCCGGTGTCATTCGTCCCGTCCCCCTGCATTTTGCGGTTGACAACACGCGTCCCGCGACCAATACTTTGTGTTCATCCGGTGAACAACAGTGGGTCCAGCGTCGATCTGTTCCTGTAAGTGACGGGCACGAAGTGTTTTTCCAGCCCTGATCCACACGTGATTTCGCACGACCAACACGCTCACCGTATCCTGACGGAACTCGAATCTGACGGCCGCGCCTCGCAGCGGTCGCTCTCGAGAAATCTCGGCATCGCGCTGGGCCTGACGAACCTTTTGGTTCGCAATCTCGTGCGCAAGGGCTGGGTGCGGGTCATCCACCTCAAGCCGAACCGCGTGCGCTACCTGCTCACGCCCGCCGGGATCGCTGAGAAGGCGCGCATGTCCCGGCAGGTGCTACAGAACAACGTCCGTTTCTACGCTGAAGCGCGCGATCGTATTGCCGAGCGATTCGCGCAGCTCTCCGCGCAGCTCTCGGCCCAGCTATCCGTCCATGTGCCCGCCCAGAGGCTGCGGGAAGGCGGTGACGCCGGGGGCGGGGCGGGGCCGGACAAACGGGTTGTCTTCTACGGCGGGGGCGAGGTTGCCGAAATCGGCTACATTTGCCTGCACAGCACCGACCTGCGGCTGGTGGGTCTGGTTGATGACCACGTGAAGCAGTTCTTCGGCGTGCCGGTGTACTCGCGAGATCAGCTTCGACCAGAAGGTGTGGCCGGCACGCCGTACGAAAGATTGGTCGTGATGTCGTTTGGCGAGATCGACGAGATTCGCACGACACTCGTGGGGCTGAACATCCCCGTCGATAGGATCTCCTGGCTCTGACATGAAGCCCCAATTCGAGCAAGCGCGGTGGAGCTGAACGTGCCGGACTCTGGCATGCCGAACGCGCAACACGGCAACGCTGGCCCGCGACCTCTTCGCGGCGACCGCCTCGCTCTCTACGTCGAACTCCGCTACGAACGCCGCGAGATCGAAGTTGCGTATGCCGCCGCCTGACGACATGAAGTACCAACAGCCCGACACGACCGTGCTTCGCCGCGTCGCGGAAACCCGATGGCAGGATCTGGTGCAGTTCTTCTGCGAGATCCAGATCAAGATCCAGCCGTGAACCGCCCGGGGAAAGGACACCGCCATCAGCGGTCTGGATCCCCGGCACTGAATTCTGTATCCCCCGAGGCACGCCAAGATGAGTCAAATGACGACAAACACCCCGTCGGCCCCCCGTGACGTCATTTGACGCTTGCACGGCAGCTCGATCTCACCGGACGATGGGCCGTCGTCGGATCGGGCAGCGTTGGTTCCCATGGTGCCGCCATTGACACCTGAGTTATGCACAGAATCCGGCGCTCGCCTGATTGCCAGATCAGACGGTCGGTAGCGCCGCTTCAATTGGGCGTCAGTCCCAGTCGCCGGCGTGAGCCTCAGCGCGGGGTGGCCCCGGCGAAGCTGTACATGCTTCGAGGGGCTTTGGAGGAGACGCCGTCGGAAACACGTTTTCAAGCGCGAGGAATGGCATGATTCCGGTGACCACCGAGCGCGACGTGTCCACCTCGGTTGCGGCGGGAGCGCTTCCCTCGGCCAGGGTGGAATCGGCGGTGTCCCCTTCGACATACGCTGTTCCGGGCCGATTTCTGTGGCTGGCCGACGCCCTGATTCAACTGCTGGCGCTTCTGGCTGCCTGGAGGCTGGCTCCAATGCTCCAGCTGGAGTTGGCGGCCGAAAGGGCGGGTCGGCTCCCTGGGTTTCGATGGTTGGCCCTGCAGCCCGGGGCGGCCGCGGCCGGTCTTCGCCCGTTCCTCGAGATCGTCTGGATTCCCCTGGTGACGGTGCCCGCGACGCTGCTTGTGATGCAGGCGCTCGGTGGATATCGGCCATTGCTGGAGCAGTCGCGTACCCGGGTCGTTCTGACCAGTGTCGTGGCCCCGTTGGTAGGCCTCAGCTTGGTCACCCTGATGCTGGTGACCATCCGCAACCAGAGCACGAGCCGGGCACTTCTCTTTTCCTTTGCCCTGCTGACGACAGTGGGGTTCCTGTCCCATCGCTCCGCCACACGTCGCTACAAGAGCCACCGGCTCCGCGCGGGTCATTACACGCGGAACGTCGTCGTCGTCGCGCCGCCGGCGGCGCTGAGGTGGCTCTCCGAGCACTTCGCCCAACACGTCTCACCGACTGTCCGGCGCCTCTATGGCTATCTCGAGATTCCAGGGATGGCGTTGTCCTCGCCTGGGCTGACGGCCGACTCGGCGAAATCTCAGGATCCGCCGCGCCTCGGCGACGTGCGCGACCTTGGCGAATTGCTGGTCCACAAGCCGATCCACGAGGTGGTGGCGGTGCAGGACCCGGGATCCGAGGCGTGGTTGTGGCCCGTGATCGAGCAGTGCGAGTATTTCCAGGTGGCGTTGCGAATCATTCCGATGGGGTTGCTCTCTTTCGCCTCTCGCGACTCACAGCTCGCGTTCCGGGCTGGGCCACTCGGCCTGCCCGAGGTCGAGTTGCGGCCCCGGCACCTCGACAACGAGGCGCTGTTCGTCAAGCGGGCGCTCGACATCGTGGTGTCGGCGACTCTGCTGGTTCTCCTGGCCCCGCTCTTCGCCCTGATCGCCGCGGCGATCAAGCTGACGACGCCGAGGCTACCGGTGTTCTATCCCTGGCGCGCGATTGGCTACAAGGGGCGCCCTTTCACCAGCTACAAGTTCACGACGATGGTGGCGGACGCGGACGACCGGAAGGCGGACCTGATGCATCTCAACGAGATGACGGGGCCGGTCTTCAAGATCAAGGACGACCCGCGCATGACACCGGTCGGCCGATGGCTGCGTAAATTCAGCCTCGACGAACTGCCCCAACTCTGGAGCGTATTGAAGGGCGACATGAGTTTGGTTGGGCCGCGCCCGGCCCGTTCCGATGAGCTCGTGCGCTACGAACTGTGGCAGAAGAGGAAGCTGTGCGTGCAACCGGGCATTACGTGCCTCTGGCAGGTTCGGGGGCGGAACAAGATCTCGAGCTTCGACGACTGGGTGCGGCTGGATTTCGAGTACATTGACAACTGGTCGTTGTGGTTGGATTTGAGAATCCTCGCGCGCACCGCCTGGGCGGTTCTCCGAGGCACCGGATCATAGTCGCTAGGTCGAGAGGTGCGTTCGAAGCCCAGACATGGTTGATTAACGCTCAACGAGCCTCTCGTCCAGGAGGGGCAATTCTGTGAAATGGAGTTCATCGTAGGCGGGCATGTAGCGAAACGCGGTTACCGCCAATCGCGCCGGCCACCGATCGACTGGATGGTCAGCGCGAGTATCGGCACGGGCCGGATGCTGAAAGCGAACATCGAGACGAGCCGCACCCACTCGGCCGTCCGCCAAGGCTGGCAGTCATGCCTCGTTCCCTCCATGAAGCAGGAGCTAGTCGAGCGGCTGGTGCAGCGACTCGGTGAGTGCGTACTCCGCCACACCTGTCTATGTCCACGGATTCAATCTGGAATCAGTGGATGGCTCCGGGATTAACCAACATGGCAGAACGAGTGAGTGGCTTTTGGAAAGGCCGGCGCGTGATGGTGACCGGCGGCGAAGGCTTCTTGGGCGGCTACGTCGTCGAGCGGTTGCGCGAGTGCAGCGCAGAAGTCTATGTCGCCGACTTGCCGCAGTACGATCTACGCCGACTGGAAGATATTCGGCGCTCATTGTCCGACTGCAGACCGCAGATGGTGATTCACTTGGCGGCCAGGGTCGGAGGTATCGGAGCGAACCTCGAGCATCCTGCCGAGTTCTTCTACGACAACCTGATGATGGGCGTGCCGCTCCTCCATGAGAGTTGGGCAGCGGGCGTCGAGAAGTTTGTAGCTCTAGGGACCATTTGCTGCTACCCGAAGTTCACACCGGTTCCATTCCGTGAAGAGAACGTGTGGGATGGCTATCCCGAGGAGACCAACGCGCCGTACGGAATGGCGAAGAAGATGCTTCTGGTGCAAAGTCAGGCGTATCGCCAGCAATACGCCTTCAATAGCATCTTCTTGATGCCCGTGAACCTCTATGGGCCACGCGACAATTTCGACCCTGGAAGCAGTCATGTGATTCCTGCGCTCATCAAGAAATGCGTGGAAGCCAAGGCGACCGGTGCTGACCACATCGAAGTATGGGGCGATGGTAGTCCGACACGCGAGTTCCTATACGTCGAGGACGCTGCCGAGGGCATTCTGCTGGCAGCGGAACGCTACAACGCCAGCGAGTCAGTGAACCTGGGTAGTTGCTTCGAAATCAGCATCAAGAACCTCGCCGAACTGATTGCGCGGCTGACGGGCTGTTCCGACCGCCTAGTGTGGGACGCCACGAAGCCGAATGGCCAGCCGCGCCGCAAGCTCGATACGAGGCGGGCTCGTCAGTGCTTCGGGTTTGAGGCCCGGACAACCTTCGAAGACGGCCTCCGCCGTACGATCGCCTGGTACATCCAGCATCAGCACCGTTCCTAAGCGTGGATTCGGAGCAGCCGTGACGAACGCCGATCGCCTCAGAGGTCACATTCTGCAGCTCGTGCGCGAGTACCATCAGGAGAAGTTCGGGGGCCAAATCTTCTTGCCGGGCACTGACCTGGTCCACTACGCTGGGCGGGTATTCGATGCAGATGAACTCTGCAACCTCGTCGACTCCGGGCTCGACTTCTTCCTGACCGCAAACCGGTACGCCGAGCGCTTCGAAGTGGAGTTCGCCGAATACATGGGTCTGTCGGACGCCCTCCTCGTCAACTCGGGCTCATCGGCCAATCTGGTGGCGCTCACGAGCCTCACCTCCCGGAAGCTCGGCGATCGTCGACTGCAACCGGGCGACGAAGTGGTGACCGTCGCCGCTGGATTCCCTACCACTGTGGCGCCCATCGTCCAGAACAACCTAGTGCCTGTGTTCGTGGACGTGAATCTGGGCGACTACACCGCTATCCCTGAACAGATCTGTGAGGCGATTGGGCCAAGAACGCGCGCCATCATGATGGCCCACACGATGGGCGTGCCGTTCGACCTCGATGTCGCCACAGCGCTGGCCAGCGAACACAATTTGTGGTTGATCGAGGACAACTGCGACGCGCTCGGCTCTCGCTACCGTGGCCGGCTCACGGGCACGTTCGGCCACATGGCCACCATGTCGTTCTATCCGGCCCACCACATCACCATGGGTGAGGGCGGCTGCGTGGTAACCGGGGATGAGCTCCTCGCGCGTATTGGCCGCTCTGTTCGTGACTGGGGGCGCGACTGTTACTGCGCAGGCGGTGAGAGCAACACGTGCGGCAAGCGGTTCAGCCAGCAGTTCGGGACGCTGCCGCACGGCTACGACCACAAGTATGTCTACAGCCACCTGGGCTACAACTTGAAAGTCACCGACATGCAGGCGGCCGTCGGTTGCGCGCAGTTGACGAAGCTGGAGGCGTTCATCGCCAGGCGCCGAGCCAACTTTGACCGCCTGATGGAGATGCTCCGGCCGTACGAGGATCGGCTGATGCTACCGCGCGCGACGCCATACTCCGAACCATCCTGGTTTGGCTTCGTGATCACGGTGCGCGACAATGCCGGGTTCATGCGGAACGACCTCGCCCGATTCCTCGAGGCCAATCGCGTCGAGACGCGAAACCTCTTCAGCGGCAATCTGCTACGACACCCGGCCTTCGAAGGCGTTCCACACCGCGTCGTCCGGGATCTGCGCAATACCGACACCGTCATGGAGAAGACGTTGTTCATTGGTGTGTATCCAGGCCTTGACCAAGCGCGATTGGACTACGTTGCCAATGTGTTTGCCCGATTCATGGCCGGAGCCAGGATCTAGCCGATGGCAGTCGCCCAGAAGGTGGCGTGCGAGGTCGAGCGGCTCATTTCCCACGGCGAGCACGTCTACACGGTTACGCTGCGGGCGCAACGCGTGACCCCCCGTTTTCGGCCCGGCCAGTTCCTCCACCTCGCTCTCGAGCCCTATGATGCGAGCAGTGTCTGGCCCGACTCTCGGGTGTTTTCGATCGCGAGTTCTCCATCGGAGCGGGAGCGCCTGCGAATCTCGTATTCGGTGCGTGGCCGCTTTACTGCGCGCATGGAGGCGGAGCTTGTTGAAGGACGTCAGGTCTGGGTGAAACTGCCGTACGGCGACTTCGTGGTCGACTCAGAGACCGACGTGGTACTCCTTGCTGGTGGCACCGGCATCACCGCTTTTACGGCCTTCCTTGAGGGCTTGGTGCTGAATGATTCCCGATCTGTCTACCTGGTCTACGGGGCGCGGCGCGAAAGCCTGCTGATCTACCGCGACCTCGTGAGGAGGCGTGTCGAGGCGCTGCCGTCCCTCCACGTCGCCTACTTCATCGAGCAAGGCGAGCCCCCATCTACCGCTGCGAACGACGATCGGGAGACCATCAGGGTCGGTCGCCTATCTGTGGCCGCCGTCTGGCCGAGAATCAGGCAGCCGATGCACGCGGCCTACTACATATCCGGTCCTCCGGCGATGCTGCAGGCGGTGTCGCAGGACCTGCTCGACCGTGGCGTCGACTCCGAAGCGATCAAGACGGACGCGTGGGAGTAATCATGACGTCGAGTTCATTCTGGCAAGACCGGCCGGTGTTCGTGACGGGGGCAACGGGCTTGGTCGGCGCGTGGCTCGTGCGGCGCCTGCTGGCCGAAGGGGCCGATGTCGCCTGCCTCGTGCGCGACTGGGTTCCGCAGAGTGAATTCGTCGCCGGGCGCCTCATCGATCGCGTTCGCGTGGTTCGTGGTGACGTTCGTGATCAGGAGACGATGGAGCGAGCCCTCGGCGAGTACGAGATTGTGACGGTCTTCCATCTCGCCGCTCAAACCATCGTCGGCGTTGCCAACCGAAACCCCGTCTCGACGCTCGACGTGAACATCCACGGCACGTGGTCGCTGCTCGAGGCCTGTAGGCGGAGTCCGACCGTGCGTCAGATCGTCCTGGCGTCTTCCGACAAGGCGTATGGCGACCAGGAAGTGCTGCCCTACACGGAATCGGCGCCGCTCCAGGGACGGCACCCCTACGACGTCAGCAAGTCATGCGCCGACCTGCTTGGCCAGATGTATGCCCAAACCTACCAATTGCCAGTGGCCATCACGCGCTGCGGCAACTTCTACGGCGGCGGCGATTTGAACTGGAACCGGATCGTTCCCGGCACGATCCGTTCCGTCCTTCGTGGCGAACGCCCGGTCATCCGGTCGGACGGTCAATTCATTCGAGACTATTTCTATGTAGAGGACGGTGCGGCCGCGTACATGCTGCTCGCCGAGCAGCTCGCGGCTCGCCCCGAGCTCTGCGGGGAGGCGTTCAACTTCTCGAACGGGCGGCAGACGTCGGTGTTGGAGCTCGCGAGACTGGTAATCAGGCTGATGCACGCCACCTTCGAGCCTGACGTCCGAAACGAGGCGTCGTACGAGATCAGGGTGCAGTACCTGGATGCCAGCAAGGCGAAGAAGATGCTCACCTGGTCGCCGTCCTTCACCCTCGAGTCGGGCTTGCAGTCCACCTTGAGCTGGTACGAGCGCTACTTCTCGATGCAGAGCCAGGCATGATCGACCCACAGACGTTTGCTGACCGCAACACCCCGGTAGTGATCCTCTGCGGGGGCATGGGCACGCGACTCCGCGAAGAGACGGAATACAAGCCGAAGCCAATGGTAGACATCGGTGGTCGGCCGGTGTTGTGGCACATCATGAAGCTCTACGCGCACCATGGCTTCCGGCGCTTCATCCTGTGTCTCGGTTACAAGGGCAGTGTCATCAAGGACTACTTCCTCAGCTACGAGGCCATGAGCAACGACTTCACGGTGCATCTTGGCCAGCAGAACAGGATGACGTACCAGAGCAGCCACGCGGAGCAGGACTTCGAGGTATCCCTCGTCGACACGGGGCTGCGCACGATGACCGGGGGGAGACTGAAGCGGATCGAACCACTGATCGATACCGACACGTTCATGGTCACGTACGGGGACGGCTTAGCGGACGTGGATATTTCCGCCCTGGTCGAGTACCACTTCTCGCACGGCGCTCTAGCCACGTTGACTGCCACCCGTCCGCCTTCGAGATACGGCGTGTTGGAACTGGGCATCGACGGCCGGGTCGTCTGCTTCGCCGAGAAGGCTCAGAGCGAGTGGATCAACGGCGGCTTCTTTGTCTTCAATCGGGGCATCTTCGACTACCTCGACGAGGAGTGCGTCCTCGAGCAGGAGCCGCTGCAGCGCCTGGCTGCGGAGGGGCAGTTGCGAGCATTCTCCCACCAGGGCTTCTGGATGGGAATGGATACCTATCGGGAATACGAGATGCTGAACCAGATTTGGGACTCCGGCAAGCCGCCCTGGAGGGTCTGGTGATCGGGCAGTGAGGCACCCACTGGTTGAAGAGGATCTTGCTGCGATCGCGCGCGGGGTCGGGCCGGGACTCGAACGACTGCGCGGGAAGACGATTCTCCTCACCGGCGGGACGGGATTCGTTGGCACGTGGATCCTGGAGACCATCGCATGGTTGAACGAAACCCAAGGGTTTGGGTCGACCGTCCACGTACCGACGAGATCTCCGGATCACTTCTGCCGCCGGACGCCACATCTCGGAGGGCGCCCCGACATTCGACTGGTTTGTGGGGACGTCCGCACCTTCGAGTATCCGGACGACGCGTGCACTTTTGTCATTCACGCTGCCGCATCATCGCTCAGGCGAGCCTCAGCGGACGACGCTCGAGAGATCGCGAACACGATCGTCGACGGGACCCGGCACGTGTTGGCGCTGGCGGCCCGTAAACACGTCGAGAGTTTTCTGTTTGTAAGCTCGGGCGCGGTATACGGCACGCGCCCTCCCCAGATCGAGCGGGTGTCCGAAGACTACCTGGGAGCGCCAGACCTTGCAACTCCAGGCTCCGCGTACGGCGAGGCCAAACGTTTCGCGGAGATGATGTGCACTCTGTATCGCGAGGCCGATGGTGTGCCTGTTCGCGTAGCGCGGCCGTTTGCCCTCACAGGGCCGTACCAGGATCTCGACGGCGGATTCGCGTTGACCGACTTCATTCGCTGCTGCCTGCGGTCGGAAGGAATCCGCATTGAAGGAGACGGAACGCCGGTTCGGACCTTCTGTTATGCGGCCGACCTGACAACCGCGCTCCTGAAGATCTTGCTCGACGCAGAGCCGGGCAGTGTGTTCAACGTCGGATCCGAGTGCGAGATTTCTATCTCCGAACTGGCTCGCCTGGTCGTGAACGTGATGGATTCGAGCGTGCCGATCACCATCGAGGGAACGCAGGTAGTGGGGCGACGTGCGGACAGGTACGTCCCAGATACCAGCCGTCTCCAACAGCGCCTCGGTTTTCGGCCGAGATACGAACTGGCCGAAACGCTCCGGCGCACAATCGCGTGGAACCGACACCACATGGGTGAGAACGCATGAAGGCGTCCGACTATCTGGTCGAGTACCTGGCGGCCCGCGGTGTCACCCACGTGTTCGAGGTGGTGGGCGGCATGATTACCCACATCGTTGACTCGTTCTGCCGGGCAGGACGGCCTAAGCTCATCTCGGTTCACCATGAACAGGCCGCCGCGTTTGCGGCCGAAGGCTTTGCCCGGATGACTGGGATCCCCGGCGTAGCGCTGGCCACGAGCGGCCCTGGCGCGACGAACCTGCTGACCGGAATTGGCAGCTGCTACTTCGACTCGGTGCCGGCGGTGTTCATCACGGGGCAGGTCAATCGCAGTGAGCAACGCGGCAACCGGGCGATCCGACAGTTGGGATTCCAGGAGACCGACATTGTCTCGATGGCCAGGCCGATCACCAAGGCGGCGTTGAGAGTGACCTCCGCCGAGGATCTGCCGAGACTCCTCGCGGAAGCGTTCGCCACGGCGCTGTCGGGGCGGCCGGGTCCGGTTCTGCTCGACATTCCAATGGATATCCAGCGACTCAATGTCGAAGGAGATCCACGAAACCCGGCGGGACTCGACCGGAGCGAATGCCGAGCCGACCAGTCGGACGTGGACGCCGTGCTTGCCGCCATCAGCACCGCAGAACGGCCGCTCATCCTCGCCGGCGGAGGCATCCGGTCGGCGCAAGTTAGCGAACAGTTCAGGGCGTTCGTTGACCGCGTCCAGTGCCCAGTCGTGAACTCGCTGATGGCCGTCGACGTCCTCCCATACGACCATCCATTACGCGTCGGGATGATTGGTTCCTATGGGAACCGTTGGGGAAATCTGGCCATTGGCCGCAGCGATCTGCTCGTCGTCATCGGCAGCCGTCTGGACGTGCGCCAAACGGGCTCGGAAACCGGCGCATTCACGGCGGGCCGCGAGATCTACCATATCGACTGCGAACCGGGCGAGATGAACAACCGGGTTAGGGGTTGTCACGCAACCAAATCGCATCTGCGGCCGTTCCTGGAAGACGTGCTTCGGGGGGGGCCGTCCTACGACGCAACGCAGATTTCTGGCTGGCTCTCGGAGATTGAAGCCCTCCGGCACGAGTGGCTCGACACGAAGGAACTTGCGGGGGGGGCTGGCATCAATCCAAACGACCTGATGCACCAACTCTCACGGATGTCAGGCAGGGCATCGGCCTACGTAGCCGATGTCGGGCAACACCAGATGTGGGCCGGACAGTCTCTTGAACTTTCAGCCGGGCAGCGATTTCTCACCTCCGGTGGGATGGGTGCAATGGGCTTCGGCCTCCCCGCAGCGATCGGCGCGGCTTTCTCTGATCCGAGCCGGCCTGTCGTTCTTATTGCCGGCGACGGCGGCTTCCAGCTCAATCTGCAGGAGTTGCAGACCGTCCGCCGGAACGACATGCCCGTCAAGATGGTCATCCTAAACAACCGCTGCCTCGGGATGGTCCGTCAGTTCCAGCAGAGCTACTTCAACGAGAGATATCAATCGACCTATTGGGGCTATTCGGCGCCTGATTTTTGCCGGGTTGCGGAGGCCTACGGCATACCGGGTCGGAAGATCAACGCCCCCGAAGATGTTGACGCCGGCCTGGCCGCCATGTGGGCGGATCCGCTGGCTCCGTTCCTTGCCGAAGTGACAATCGATACGTTTGCAAACGCCTATCCCAAGATTGCGTTCGGCCTGCCCATTACCGAAATGGAGCCACATGCTACGCCTCGCGAGATGGAGGGGACCTGACAGAAACTCCGAGCCCTCGCACCGGTCGACCCGACTCAAAGCGACGACAATCGGCTCACCGGGCCTGCCAACCTGTTCCGAGTGGTGGACCAATATCTCGCTGAGCAGGGCGGGGAGGTCATCGTCGCGCCGGCCGTGTGGCGTCTCGACGAATTGAAGCGGAGCGCAGTTCCACTGTTGTGCGGGCGGCATTTGCTGTTGGGAGCGTGATGGGCCCCGGCAGCAACGCTGTTTCCTAAGTCACTCCGCGCTCGGCGCCGGATCACTGCCATTTGGCGGCCTAACCGCCTCCAATCCTGGTTCGCGGATTTCCGTTCGGGTTATGGCTGCCGAACCCGGGAGATCCTTAAGATCGCGAGGTGTCGTGGTGCGCGGACTCAGGAAGGACCGAGGGTTGAGCCGGGGGAGAGCACTCAACGCGTGTCGGGCTCAAACCGGCAGCGAAATCGGGCGAAAGGCGTGAGAGTGAAGTTCGACCAGATCATCGTTGACTCAACATCGCACGCACTGGCCCACGATAATCGTTGTTTCGACCCGGCAATCGAGTACACCGAATTTGGTTACTCGATCTACGTGCGGCTAGCTCGGGAGGCGGCACGCCGGAGCATGACTGTCGTGACCGCCGACGTGTACCTCAGAACCCCGACTCACAACAACAGGTCGGCCGCAATTACGGAAATGGTAACCGAGAACACAGAGAGACTCCTAGAAGCTGGGGTCGCGCCGGCCATCTGCCTGTCGCTGGAGTCACCGCTCAACGCGCCTCGATTTTTCCACGATATCCGGCGCCTCGCCGGGAGGTTTCATCACAACTACCAGTTTCGGGGCACAAAGGATCGCCTCGCTTCCACCGGCACGACATTCCATCCAATCGTATTCCCCGTCGAAACCAGCGAGCCGCTGTCTATCCGGCCTTGGGACACCCGCAGACGGCTGGTCCTCGTCAACAGCAACAAGCGAGCGGGAATGCAAGCGGAATCAGGATTACGGGGTGCGGCAAGAGCCATGTTGCAAAGTGTACGCCACAAGGCGTGGGCCATGATGGACCCGTGGTTGCGAAGCCCGGAGCTGTATCGCGACCGTGTCGAGGCCATCCGTCACTTCTCAGGCGATCCGGATTTCGCGCTGTACGGAAGGAGGTGGGACCGTCCTATCCCAGGTTTCGATACAGAGTACTCCGACGCGGCGACGAAGGCCTATGCGGGAGAGATCCAACCGGGCGTCCTTCACAAGCGTCGGGTCATGGCGGGGTTCAAGTTTGCAATCTGCTTTGAGAACTGCGCATTCCCCGGCTATATCACAGAAAAGCTATTTGACTGTTTTCTGGCCGGCTGCGTGCCCGTCTACCTCGGTGCGCCCGACGTGACGGACTTCGTTCCCGCCTCAACGTTCATCGACTATCGCGCGCTCGGTTCCTTTGCCGAACTGGAACGATATCTGCGCGACATGTCGGAGTCCGAAGCGGGTCGCTACGTGTCCGCCGCCCGCGACTTCCTCCAGAGTGAGTCACTCGACCGGTTCACGGTAGACACCCTCGTGCAGTCGATGCTCGACAATATTGCCGACATGGCCGCCAGGTGATCATGGTCGCGTCGCCGAGCGAAACAGACCCAATGACGACTACCCGGCGTTCCACGTTCAACATGTTTTCGAGCGCCGCGGGATACGTAGTGCCGATGCTGGTCAGCATCGGCACTACGCCACTCCTGCTCAAGTGGCTTGGGCCGGCCGCATATGGGTTGAACAGTCTCGTTGGGGTGGTCATTGGGTATCTCACTTTCATGGACATGGGGCTCGACATCCCCATCATCAAGCTGCTCGCCGAGGATCGTGCCCGCGGCGACGCGGAGGCGGAAAGCCACCTCCTGTCGACGACGCTGCAGTTGTACGTGCTGATTGGCATCGCTGGCATGGCGGTTATTACGCTGTGCGCGCCAATGTTCGTCGGTTCCGTGTTTCGCGTTCCCGCCGCCCTAACCCCTGACGCGGTTATTGTGTTCAGGCTTGCCGGCGTCGGGTTCCTCGGCAGCGTGGCGCTGTCGTGGGGCCGCGCCGTCGCGATGGGGGCGCAGCGCTTCGACCTGGCGTACTCCGTCTCGATCACGACGAATGTCGGCGGCACGCTGATTGGTCTGGGTGCTGTTTACGCCGGATTCGGCATCGTCGGCTACGTACTGGTCAGGGTCGTTCTGTCGCTGCTCGGTGGCCCCGCCTATTGGCTACTGACGCGATGGCTGCTGCCGGGAGTTCGTTTCCGGTGGGGATTGCACCGTCCGACCCTGCAGCGCGTTGCTGGCTACGTGGGGTACGGTCTCATCAACCGTGTCACCGGCAGCGTGTTCGGTCGTTTGGACCAGACGCTGATAGGCGTGTGGGTTGGCGTCGCGGCGGCCGGCATCTACTCGGTGCCGTTCATGATCGTCAGCTCCTGTGGTTACCTTGTCTCCTACATGCTCGGCTTCATCTTCCCGATGGCGAGCGAACTGCAGAGCTTGGGTCAGATGGAACGGCTGCGCACGGTTTTCACCAGGGCATCGCGATTCACCGCGGCGCTCGGCGGCATGATCTTCGTGCCGCTCTTCGTGCTAGGCGACCATTTCCTCGTGCTCTGGGTGCCGACCATCGCGGCGGATGCGTCAGCGGTCCTCCGCCTCCTGGCCCTAGCCACCTACCTGAGTACTCTCTGTGCCGCGCTCACCAACTGTGTGGTCATCGGCACCGGAAGAATACGACAGTTCACGGTTTATTCGAGTATTCGCGGCGTCGTGCTGGGCGCGCTGTGCGTATTGCTCATCCGCCCACTTGGCCTGATCGGTGCGGGATGGGCACTGCTGTCGGTCGAGGCGGTTGACGTTGTCTACTTGGCCGTGGCCGCGCAGCGCTACATCGCCATTCCTCCTGTCCGATTGGTGAGGGACGCGTACATCGCCCCGGTCGGCGTCAGTTGCCTGCTCGGATTGGTGCTCTCGTTGGCACGTCCGTACGCCCACTCATGGCCTGGCTTGGTCGGCGCCATCGTGGTTTTCGAAGTGGTCTTCGTCATGGGAGGATGTCGGTCTGGAGTGTTCGGCCAAACCGAGCGGCGGGTCGTCGCCGATTTGTGGTGGACGGCCCTCCGTTCACTCGGCCTGAGCGTGCACCACGCCTGAGAGGGTCCGCATGGCGGAGCAGTGGCGCATCGAGATCGTACAAGTGCGTTGGACCGAGGGGACTGCGGACCGGAGCGGGTCCTACCTTCATCTCGACCGCCAACGCTTCGACATGTGCATCCTCCTCCTGGCGAGAGAGGAGCCCCACTTCGCTAAACGTCGCGTCCCAGGGTCCTCCGTCGCCTGGATTCCAACAGCGAGTGGGTACGGTCCAGCGCGCGGTGAGGCTTGTTGAGCGACGCTGCTGTCGATGTGGGGCGTCCGGACCAGCGTGCTCGTGAACGGTACAGGCGTGTTCGCCTCGGAGGCATTTGCACCGAGGTCAACGTGGGACCACGATTAGTCGATTCCAGTGACGACGATCGCGCTGGCCGCTGAGCGCGTAGGTCTGCAGGTGCGGCTCGCGGACTCCAAGTCTACCAGAGCCAGTGGCCGCGGGCCGACGGCCGGTACCGACTGTTGACGACACGATGACGACGAGCCGACGCCCTCACGTCAGTATTTGTATTCCCGCGTACAACGCCGCGGGGACCTTGGTTGCTACCCTTGACTCAATCTTGGCCCAGGACTACCCGGCGATCGATGTCGTTGTGTCCGACAATCACTCCAATGACGACACCCGGAAGGTGATCGAGGCGTACGCCACCAAGGGCGTTCGATATTGCTCGCCGCCTACGCCGCCGACCTGGAGTGCGAATCTCCCCAGCTTTATCGGCGCCTATGTTAACTCGAACTTCGTGCTCTCGCAGGGGTGCGGCGACTTCCTCTGCCTGTTCCATGCCGATGACCTCTACGATCCGACCATCGTCCGCAAACAGGTCGCGGCGCTGCAGGCGGATCGGCGTGCCGGTGCCGTTTTCACCGCCTACCGATGTGTCGGCGAGCAAGGGCAACCGGTTCCTGCGCCCACGGGGACGGCTCAGATTCCGCGTGAATTTCGGGACCGGCGAGCATTCTCCTTCGCAGAGCTATTCAACGGAGTCTTGAGGCATGGTAACTTCCTAGCCACGCCGAGCGTCATGCTCCGTCGGTCTGTGCGCGAGACGATCGGCGACTTCGACGAGCAGAGGTTCCGTACCTCCGCCGACCTCGACATGTGGTTTCGCATCGCACGATGCCGCGGAGTCGCTCTTCTGGCCGAACCGCTCCTGAACTACCGAATAAGCAAACGACAATTCGGATCGCAGTACAACGACTTGCGAACTGTCCCGGGCGACTTCCTCTTAGTGATGGATCACTATCTGAGTCAGCCTGGCGTTCGCGACGTCCTTGATCGGAAGGCTCTCCGGTTCTACGCCCTGCAGCGGAGCGCTGACGAGCTATTCTGTGCGCGCCATCTTCTACTCCAGAGAAGAACCGCCGAAGCTGAGACGCGGCTTCGCGCGGCCCTGAACCACCAACACTGGAGAACCGCTTTGCGTCGTCCTGCCCGAATTCGCTCGCTGGTTGCGGGGCTGGTCCTCTACACCGCAACCCGCATCGGACTTGGAACTTCCGCCGCTGAACGCCTGGATCAGGTGACGCAATGGAGATCTCGACGATGAACGTGACGTCAGGGGAGAGGTTCGCTGTCCAAGTCCGTCGCTGCCTGCTCCCGCCTCTGAATCGCGCGCTCAAACGCTCTCGCCTTTGGGAAGCGCTTGAGCCCTACCATCAGCAACAGGACCTCGAGCGATGGGACGGTCAGTCTATACCCGTTCCGCACCTGCTCAAGCAGCGCATCGTCCAAGATTACGCTAGACGCTTTTCTTTGTCGTGCCCTGTGGAGACGGGGACATATCATGGCTACATGGTCAACGCTTGTAGACGCACCTTCAAAGAGATCTACTCGGTGGAGTTGGACCGAGCTCTCTTCACGCGGGCGGCCAAAAAGTTTGCTCGATACCCGCACGTACATGTCCTAAATGGGGACAGCGGTTGAATCCTACCGGACGTCCTCGCTCACATTCGATCGCCGTGCCTCTTCTGGTTGGATGCTCACTTCTCGGGCGGCATAACGTCAAAGGGCGATCTCGAAACGCCGATTGTTACCGAGCTGAGTCATATCCTCACTCACCCGTGCGCGGCGGACCATGTCGTATTGATCGACGATGCTCGTCTATTCGTCGGCGCCAATGACTATTCAACGCTCGAAGGGCTTATCGCCTTGGTGTCCAGCTTCCAGCCGCAGAGTGAGTGTACCGTCGAAGCGGATATCATACGCATTCACCGGCGGGCGGCATCTTCGACTGCTGGTCGTCCGCAGTCTGCGGACGAAGCATCAACGTTTCGCTCGCGCTGGTGACTATCGATTGCTACCCGACACTGCTCGCAGCGTGACGGTTCACACCTGTCGGCCGCGGCCGTAGCCGTCGCTCCTTTCGCCCCGCCCCGTAGAGGCTGACAATGAACCCTGTCGTCGCGACCGACCGTCAGTTACGCGCCGCGATCGAGCGGCGCATTGTTGCCTGCTCCGACGTCGATAGGGCTCAGCCCATGCATTTGGCGTCGACCTACTTTAGAATCCGAACGCGTGTGCTTCGCTGGCTGACGCGTCACCGCAGGTGGAACGGCGATGGTCTCACGGTAACGATGGCGTTGGCCCTTCAGCCTGGTGACACCTTTCTCGACATTGGGGCCAATGTCGGAACGGTGACGGCGCTGGCCTCCCATCTTGTCGGCGCCCGCGGCAGGGTCCATAGTTTCGAGCCGTCTTTCTCAACCGTAAGATACCTGCGCCGACGTGTGAGCATGCTCGAACTCCACAACGTCGAGGTTAACGAGTGCGGGTTGGGCGACGCCGCCGGAACGGCAGAACTTCACGAGTTCGACGAGAATTTTGGCGGTGCGTCCTCTCTGCGCTCGGGTGCGTGGCCTGGTCATCAACAGGCGAGAAAGACGACTGTTGTGATCGAAGCGCTAGACGACTACCTCGCCCGTCACGATGTAGGTGCAGTCCGCCTCCTCAAGGCCGATGTTCAAGGGGCGGAAATCGAAGTGCTTAGGGGCGCCAAGCGTCTCTTGTCGTCCAGCGTTCCGCCGGCGCTGGTCGTGGAGGTGGAGCGGGACGCTCAGGCAGCATTCGGGAGAGATACGGAAGCCCTGTTGTCGACGATTTCATCCGCAGGCTATGAGACGCTGTCGTGGCGAGTGGACGGCCTCCATGAAGTGCGATCGGACCATGACCTTCCGGAGGCCGGACACGACGACGTAATCTGCCTCAAGCCGTGCGTACACGATGTACTCAAGGGGCAGTTGGTGGCGCTTGCCCGCTGCCATCCGGCAACTGGAGTCTCGAAGTGAGCAGGGCTCTGTCTTTGTCGTCTCCACGAGCTGGCGTGCCGAGAAGCTGAATGGCAATGTGGATCGTTTCCGTGACCAAAATGATGATACCGGGGCTACTCTCACCGACGAGAGCAGTGGCTCTGGCGTCGGTGCTGATGATCTACCAGTCGACTCCCGACGCGTTCATCAATGCGAGTGGACTCTTGGCGCTACATGGAGCGCTGTGTAATCGAACGGATCAGGCGGCCGCCGCTCAACGGATCCTGGCGCGCGCGCCGCACTGGGGCGGAAATGCGGTCGAGGCAGTTCTCGCACGAGCGCGCTTTCGCAACTGTGTCTGGGCCAACGATTGGGTTTCAGCCAGGAGCCTCCTCGCGGCAGTCGGCCGAGAAGGAGGAAGACTGGACCTCTTTGTCGCCGAACTCGCGAAAGGCCCTGTGCCGGCCGCGCCCACACCGGCGCTGATCGAGTTGGTAACTGCGGCGTATGAGCCGCCAGAGCGCTATTGGGTACTCGGTCAAGTGTACGAGCGAACAGGTTGGCTCACCGAAGCTCTTGTTGAATATATGATGGTGACCCAGATGGAAACCGATAGCGCTCGAGCGGCAGCCGTGTGGTTGAGGATCGGGATACTGGACGTCCGGTTGGCGCGCTGGTCCGATGCGGTCGCCCACCTCACCAGAGCTTCAGAGCTTGACGGGTTACTTCGGGTCGTCGCGTGGAGCGCAATGGACCGGCCGCTCATCGAACTGGGCCGCAGGAATGAGGCAATCGAGCAGCGCAAGAGGATGCTCGAATCCTCGACTGTCCCCTATTGGCGGTATCTTCATCTCATGGCACTAGGTGCCCTCTATGGTCGGCAGGATTGCACGCCATGCGATTTTGGCCGAGCACATCACTATTTCCGGCGAGCGAGTGAGGTGGCTACTTCGCAAGAACAACGTGCCGAGGCGCTCCGGTGGATGGACAAGTCAACGAACAGACAGGATCGCTGACGGTGAACAGGCAATGCCGTCGTCGGGAGCATCTCGGATGATTCAGTGGCTGCTGTGGCTGGGCTTGTTCTTGTCGCCCTTCTACAATGTCCTCCTCTTCCGGCTCGGCGGGGTTGAACTGTCGGCGGCAGATCTGCCTCTGCTCCTTGCCCTTGGGTTGTGGTCGGCGTGGGTGGTCGGACGCGGCCGGTGCACACTGACTTGGCCTACAGTTCTTTTGGTCCTGTTTCTCGTGACTTCCCTCGCATCGACCGCGCTGTCAGCCGAGGTTCTACTCGGACTGAGACGCTGGGGCCGGACCGCAATTCGCCTCCTGGTGTTCGCTGTGATGCTTCCAGACGTGATGGTGCGAACAACCCGTTGGCGCGTCTATGTGATTCTGTTCATCGTGACCGGCGCGATGTTTGGGGTGCTCAACTACATCGACCTCTTCGTCTCGCCACGGACGTTCATGAGCGGGTTCTTCGCGGATTCTGGACGGTGGACGGCTCATCTACGTTTCATCTATCCGGATCCCGACTACGTTGGCGTAAATTTTGGACACGAAATAGGCCACTGGGAGGCGGGGGCTTTACTCATGTTGCTGAGCATGGGGCTGGCCAGCGTGTCCGCACGAAGATGGCTCGGGTGGTTGCTCCTGGCTACGCCAATCGTGACGACCCTCCTGTTCAGCCTGACGAAAAGTGCCTGGTTGGGACTCGCAGTCGGCCTTAGCTATCTGATGGGTCGCCTCTACCTTTCACGCGCAGTTGCCCTTCGCCGAGGATTGGTGCGAGTGAGGTTGTACCCAGTGTGGGTAACGATATGCGTTAGCGCGGCGGTCCTGTTCACCGGGCTGTTGTTCTGGTTCGTCGTGCTAAACTCAGCGACCCGCAACTTGATCATCCTGGCGTTCACGTTTCAGGACGTGTCCAGTTCGGCACGCCTCGCGTTGTGGCGAGACCTGGTTCCGATCATTCGTGACCACATGCTTCTTGGTGTCGGATGGGGGAACCTCGTCGACGCAGGCCTCTCTGGAGACCCACACAGTTGGTGGCTCGGAATTCTCGCCGAGACCGGCTGGGTCGGCTTCTTGCTTTACCTGGCAGCGTCCGTCACGATGTTCTTCATGATCGACCGCAATTGCCGGCGAATGACGGAGGAAGGCAGGTTTCTCGCAATTGGCGCTAACGCAGCCACGCTCTCAGCCGGTGTCGCGGGTCTGTTTGAGATGTCGTTCATGTGGTCGATGAATGCGTGGTGGCTGATCGGCCTTGCCGTGTTCTTCACACACCGGGTCTGCCGGGCGGAACAGCCGCCAACCGTAGGGTCCTGCGAATCAACAGAGTGCGGAGTTCTTGGCAATGCGTAGAGCGCGGGTCGCTCACTGCGTGTCGACGTTCGAGGTTGGGGGTATCCAATCAGTCGTCCAAGCGCTCGCCCGAGCTCAGGTGGGCGAAGGAATGGACGTGGTCGTTTGCGCGCTAGGACGTACGCCAAGGGCTTACCGTTGTCCAGAGGATGATGGCGTCCGCTACGTGGAATTCGGCATCAGCGGATTCCGGCTGGTCAGCGGAATCAGCGCGGTCGCGCGGTTCCTGAGGAACGAGCGCATCGAAGTCCTGCATGCGCATCCCGGTACACTCACACGCCTGGCAGGCATTGTGGCGAAGGTGCCGGTCATTCTTGCGACCCTGCACGGCACCTGGCCGAATCACAACGTCGCCACCCGTGCACTACACCGGTTCCTCGCCGCGCGTAGCACGAAGCTCGTCGCGAACTCCAATTTTACGCGCGGGTACTATACGGCCCTTCTCGGACTGGCAGAGGGTCACTGTCTCACGATCCACAATGGGATCGCGATCTGCGATTCCGGACTGGGCCCCTCGCATCGTCAGGAATCTCGGGCGCGATTCGGGCTGTCCAATGACGCGAAGGTAGCGGCATACGTCGGGCGCTTGCATCATGAGAAGGGCGTCGACGTCCTCCTGAGGGCGTCGCAGGACCTGGCTGCCGCAGTCGCGGGGTTCGAGCTGATAATCGCCGGCGATGGGCCATACCAGCGAGAACTGGAACAGCAGGTGCGGGCGGCCGGAGTCGAACAGAGAATCCACTTTCTCGGCGCTCTGAGCGATGTCCGGCCAGTTCTCCAAGCGGCTGACGTCGTCGTGGCTCCCTCCCGCCGTGAGGGATTCGGCCTCGCCGTCGTCGAGGCAATGGCATTCGGATTGCCCGTCGTGGGGACGAGGGTGGGTGGAATCCCCGAAATAGTCGATGAGAACCTGACCGGGCTTCTGGTCGAGCCTGAAGACCACGAGGCTCTGGCGCAAGCGATTGAGCGAATCCTGACCGATATCGATCTGGCCTCGAGTCTGGGAGCGCGCGGTGCGCAGCGTGCGCGCGAGAAGTTCTGTCAGAAAAGCATGGTTGATGCCTACATGCGTCTGTATGCCTCTCTGCTTGCTTCTTCACGGCGGTCAACTCTTGCCTGAACGCCCTGGAAGGTGAACCTGTTACGCGGGTTCGGCGAGGCGTCAACTGCTCCTCGGCCGGATTCGCGGGGTTGGCATAGCTTGTCGTGGGGACTGCCACAAGGCACTGGCAGAAAGTGCGTGACCGACTACCGCTGTATCGTGGGTAGGGACGGGGTCCGACGAATATCCTTTCTGGCAAATTACAGATCGAAGATCGTGATGATGAGCGCAAGAGAGAACGCAAAGCGGGGGATCGATTTCCTGTTCGGCAGACACGCGGCGTGGGTATACGCGACACAGCTGTGTTGGCGAGCACCGCGCGCCTGGAGAAAGAAACCTGAACTCCAGCTCGTTCCTCGATTGATCAGAGGCGGTGACCAGGTCATCGACGTGGGAGCAAACGGCGCTGATTGGACGCTGGCGATGTCTCGGCAGGTCGGCTCCACCGGTCGAGTCTATGCTTTTGAAGCGGACCCGTTCTACGCTGACGTGACGACCAAGACCCTCTTGCTCATGCGGGCCAGGAACGTGGCGTTTTTTCGATGTGGCTTGTCGGATCGCACCGGCCCTGCGGAACTTCTGATCCGCAACGAGGAAGACGAACGGATGGCAGGGACTAGTCGAATTCTAGCAGGTTCAGGTGCCGAGACTCTCGGCCGGACGGTTGCGATCCACCTAGAGCGGCTGGACGATGTCGCCGCGACACATCCCGGATTGTGGTCCGCCCGCTTCATGAAATGCGACGTCGAGGGCCATGAGCTGATGGTGTTTCGCGGGGCAGAAAAGGTCCTGATGCGTGCGCGTCCAATTGTCTGCTTCGAGGTTGGAATTGCCCACCTTCACGGTTACCAAGAGCAGGACACCTACCGGTTTTTTGAAGCGCTCGGTTACCGCCGCTACGAGCTCTCCTTCGAGGGACGTCATCTCCGGATGAAGACAGTGCCGATTCTCGACCGGGCGGACGGCCACCTTGATGTCGTGATGGCGCCGGAAGAACAGGACATGTCCGATGCACTCGAAATCGCCGGAGCATGACGGCAAGCCGGGCGTGTCTGTGATCTTGGGCGACGACGGCCGGCAAAGGTGCGACAGCCGGGCGCCTGTCTCGGGGACCTCCGGCTTCGACCCGATCCGCTAGCCTGGATTTCCACGGACCACCATTTGCCTAATCGCGCCAGGACATGTCGGGCCGGTGTGTCCTCAGTGAGCCGCTGATTCCGCCGCCGGAGCGGCCCTCGCGGCCGGCGCAACGCTTACCGTAATGGTCGTCTGATAGGTGCATTCTCACGTCGATAGACAGACGACCTGTCGTCACGCCCTCCAGCAGGCGAACCCGGGCTACTCCTCTTCTGGCAATGGATACAGCGCCACACGCCGTGGTGTACGACCGTCTGGCTTGACGCAAGAGGCAGTAGGTGATACCGTGTATGTGTGCAGAACGGAGCACCAAAAGACATAAGCGCCATTCGTCGTTTCTTCCTCGAACCGCAGTCGCCGCGGCAGCGTCAGTACGAGGCGCTGCGTGCCTACTTCGTGGAGGGGCGTCCCTCCCAGGAGGCCGCCCGCGCCTTCGGCTATTCGGTGTCGGCGTTTCACGTCTTGTGTCACCATTTTCGTCGCCAGGCCGATCCCGTGTTCTTTGTGGCGCCACGACGGGGCCCGCAATCGCAGCCGAAGAAGTCCGCGGCGCGGGACCTGATCGTCGATCTGCGCAAGCGGAACTACTCCGTCTACGAAATCAGCGAGCACCTCACAGAACAGGACCGGCCGTTGAGTCCGACGGCCGTCCGCGAGGTCCTGAAGGTCGAGGGGTTTGCCGCGCTACCGCGACGCTTGGATGACGAGCGGCCGGTACGGCCGCGACCCACCGTCGAACCGGTCGCCGACGTCCGCGGCTTCTCGCTCGCGCCGCGTCGGTTTACGACGGCCTGCGGGGGCCTCTTCCTCTTTGTGCCGGACTTGGTCCGCCTGAATCTCGACGGCGCCATCCAGGACGCCCGGTTGCCGGGCTCCAAGATGATCCCCGCGGGCCATGCCGCGCGGGCGTCGCTGGCCTTGAAGCTCTGGTCCATCGAACGCAAGAGCCATGTGATGGCCCTGCTGGCCGACGACGGCTTGGGCCTGTTTGCCGGCTTGAACGTCTTTCCGAAGAAGAGCTTTCTTTCCGAGTACTCCTGTCGCATCGATCACGCCAAGACGATGCGGTTGTTGGCGGCGTGGCATGCCCATGTCGCCGGAGAGCCGATCTTCCGGGGCCAGTCCTTCAACCTCGACTTTCACTCGGTGCCCTACTACGGGGAGCATCCGAGCGTCCAGAAGCACTTCGTGTCGATGCGCAGCCGGCGCCAGCCGAGCGTGCTGGTCTTCCTCGCCCAGGATGCCGACACGCAGGCTTTCTGCTACGCGAACGCCGATCTTCGGAAGGGCGACGAGCTCGACGAAGTGTTTCGCTTCATCGACTTCTGGAAGCGGACGCATGGCACCCTGCCCCCGCACCTGGTCTTCGATTCGAAGCTCACCACCCACCGCGGGCTGGCCCGGCTCGACGAGCTGTCGATCCCCTTCATCACGCTCCGACGCCGCTCGTCTACGTTGCTCAAGGAGATCGTGCTACTGCCCCGGTCGGCCTGGCGCACGGTCGAATTGGACGTGCCGACCCGCAAGTACCGCACGCCGCGCTACGTCGAGCAGGCCGTCACGCTCGCCGGGCGGCGCTTCCGCCAGCTGTACATCCAGGACCTCGGCCACGACGAACCCACGATCCTGCTGACCAACGAGCCCCGGACCTCACCCAAGGGCCTCATCACGCGCTACGCGCAGCGCATGCTCATCGAGAACGCCCTGTCCGATGCCGTCCGCTTCTTCCACATGAACGCCTTGTCCTCCGCGGTCGGCTTGAAGGTCGACTTCGACATGACGCTCCTCGTCGTCGCCAGCGGCCTCTACCGCCTGCTCGCGGGACGCATGCGCGGCTACGGCGAGGCGCAGGCGCGCCAGATCTTTCGCGACCTCGTGGCCATGCCGGCCACGGTGACGGTGACCGAGGACGAGGTGGAAGTCAGCTTCCACCGACGCTCACACCTCCCGATCATTCTGGCCTCGGGACTGATGGAGGACCCGGTCGCCGTCCCCTGGTGGGGCGGCCGCCGACTCCGGCTCACGACGAACAATGGCCCGACCGACGCCGCGTCGGCTTAGGCAAATTCTCGTCCGTGGAAATCGAGGCTATCGCGCCAGGTCAAGCTTGGGAAAGGGGAATCTCTCATGAGTGAGTGAAACCTTTCATTGGAATCCAGCTGGTGAGAATCCAGCCCGGCTAAGGCCGTAGCGGGCAGGCCGGTAGCGAGTCTTGCACCGGCGCCGGGTAACTGGCGCGGTGAAGCGTAGACAGCGAGCACGTGGGCCGCGAGGGGCAGCTCCGAAATCGTTTGACGTGGCGGACGCCGACGCCGTTAGCCTGGCGGAAGGCCGCACCGCGGGGACCGTGACGAGCGAGGTCCTCCGCGGGCCGCCGGAGTCCCGAGCCCGGGGCACGCGTGCACAGGGATTCCCCAGGAACCTGGGAGACCCCGTCGTCTCTTCGGCACGTCATCGCCGAGGTACCGCGCACCAAGGGAGACCGGAGGCGCGTGGAATGGGCGGGGGGGAGTCTTACGACCCCATAGTACCGATGAACGTGGGGAACCGATGATCTCGGTACCCACGGGAGGGAAGGGGCGAACATCCGGATGTCTCGGTTGACGGACACATGGCGGCACACCGAGGTCGAGGACCATGTCCACTGAACTCAGCCGATTAGCCGAACTGGCCAAGGCCGATTCGACGCAACGGTTTCTCTCGCTGGCTCACCTGCTGACGCCCGAGGCGCTGATGCAGGCCTTCAGGCATCTGCGGAAAGACGCGAGCGCCGGTGTGGACCACGTCACCTACGCGGACTACGGCGGGAACGCGACGGGGAATATCCAGCAGCTCCACGATCGCCTCACGAGCCACCGCTACCGGGCACAGCCACTGCGCAGGGTCTACATTCCGAAGGAGCAGGGAAAACAGGCTCTTCGCCGATTTGAGTACAGCAGTGAGAGGTTGCGACGGTGACTGCAACCCAATGAAATCAGGGCGTTTCGCCGATCTGCACGCTCGATCTCCGCGGTTCGTCGGAGGCCGCCTGCGCGG